>FTCU01003576.1_pt1 | contig 12768 bp, 8 predicted proteins | sample 1639521 | NCBI WGS metagenome assembly FTCU01 (sample SAMEA3914864, study PRJEB12502) | metagenome | biome: forest; material: soil | place: USA | collected 2012-03-12 | depth 0.3 m
CCGTGTGACATGGCCGGTTGGCGTTGGTCCGGAGCATCGATTCCGGGAGACGCGAGTGGTCCGCGGAAGATGTGGACCGGGATGGACTAATGCCGGTGTCGCCGGCCGCGGGGCCGGTCGTGCCACGTTGAGGAGAAGCTGCTTCCCAGTAGCCGCCGGAATTGGTTGGGCATCAGGCCCGGAATAGAGGTCGCGCCTTAGTTGTATTGGGCAGCGGTCCGTTGGATGGCGGGGCTTCCTGGGCCGGATTTCGGGTCGGACGCAGCGGCACCGGGGCCGGGGCCGTGAATGGCCGGAGCAGAAGCCCCGTGTTCGGGCCCGTGCTCGGGTGTCAAACGCCGTCACAACGTTGTTCCTCGCTGTCTTGCGCCGAAATATTCTCCGTATCATGGAAGCCCGGAACTCGGCACCGAAACGGGAGATATTGTTGTTGTGTCCGTTCGGGGCTTTGGAGTACGGGCGGGTGTTGTCGGACTCGCCGCCGGGAGGTTGTCGGCCGTGAACTAACCCTTTATCCCATACAGGGAAAAAGAACAGTCAACGACGACAAGCCCTCCAAAAGTCAAGACAAATCAGCAAAAGAGAGAGAATGCCCAATAACAGGATTGAACTGTTGACCTTCGCATACCATATACGGGTGGAACCGGTATTAGTACGACGCTCTAACCAGCTGAGCTAATCGGGCTTTGGTTGTTGGATGGTGGAGGTTGTCGAAAGTTGGGCCCAACAGTGTGGAGTGGGGGTGAACTGTCGGTTGGTGATTTCTTTGGCGGTGGGGTTCGGGTGTTGTGGCGTCTGGAGGAGGTGGGTATGGCCCCTCGGCCCATGGGTGACGGGTGTGGAGATGGGAGACGGTAGTGATGGGGAACGGTGGAGATGGTAACGGTGGAGATGGTAACGGTGGAGATGGTAGAAGAGAGAGAGAGAAAGAGAGTGATGTAGACCAAAAATGCCGTAAAGTGTGCTCAAACGCTAAGTCCTCCTCCATGAACGCCGTAAAATGCCTGTCCGGCCACGACCGCCGGGCCGGCCGTCCCAAGCCATAGAAAAGCCAAGCAGAATCCACCCAAAATCCCCCCAGGAGTCTCACTTCAGAATCACAATCAACAACACCAGCACAATAATCAGCACCACAATCGCCAGCATCTGCCTCCCATCCCCGCTCGACGCGCCCCGCGCGATCCGCCCGACCTGCCGCCGCGCCCGCGCCAGGGTGCTGGCCTGGCGGTCGGCGGCCTGCTCGCTCTCGTCCAGCAGCACGACCTGGCTGTCGAGCTCGTCGCCGATCTGCATCGACAGCTCGCGCTGGCGGGCGATGGACGCGCCCAGCGCGTCGAGCTGCGCGTCCTGGTCCGACAGGATCTGCTGGTGGTAGGCGTGGATTTGCGTGTTGGACAGGTCCGAGGTCGCGATGTGGTCGCGGTAGCCGGCCGTGTCGTCGTCCGCGGCCGGGTCGTCGCGGTAGGGGAAGAGGGGGTTGTTGCTGGCGCTGCTGGAGCGGGCGGTTTGGGATTCGAGGTCGGTGGAGGGGGAGGAGAAGCGGACGGCTTTCTTGGGGGCGGGCTGGGACTCGGTGTGGGAGGACTGGGCGTGGGCAAAGTCGGCTGCTAGGGAGGGGTCGTTGGGGTGGGTGAGCGTTGAAACGGTGGCTGTTGAAGCGTGGCCGTGGAACTGCGAGGAGAGGTCGGCGTGTTGCTTGCGCAGGGACTCGAGGGTGTCGCCGAGGCTGGAGGCTTTGCTGAGGGGTTGTTAGGGCTGGGGGTTCGTTGCGGCATGATACGAGACGACGGAGGGCATACGCTTCATCGCCTGCTTCTTGCAGCCGCTGCTGCTCCTTCTCGAGCAATTCTAGGCCCTCGCGGAACTGGTCGAGCGAGCGCGAGATGTGGCCGTCCTGGGAATCCCGCCTGAGGTTGAGCGTCTTTGCGCGCTTCTGTTCGAGCAGCGACAGCTTGATGTGGTCGGCGAGGAGGAGGAGTGCGTTGGGGTTCGACATGGTGCCGGTGGGAGGGTGCGCCGAGGGAAGGACTGGAGTCAGCCGGAAGCGACGGGCAAATGGATGGTGATGGTGGACAATCTGGTGTTTCGGTTGGCTGACAAGGGACAAGGGATGGTGATGCAGGGCAGTCGCACGGCGGTGCAGGGCGGGTGCAGTGCAGTTGCAGGTTCTCGGCGAATACCGCTCGGGGTTTGGCCTCTGCAGCGCATTACGTCGACTGCTTGGCGGTTTCTTGGCGGCTTCCAGGCTCCGAGCAATCCAGCGACCGTTGGGCTGGTCTGTGCGCACGATCCACCACCATTTGGGTCCTCCAATCCGAATCCGACCGAGATCTCGACGCGACGTCCTACAAAATAAGCGACCATCCCACCGTCTCGGCCGTCGCTTTCTTGTAGCACTTATCCTCCTGTCTTCCCGTCGCCAGCAAGAGTCGCGCTGTCAGCAATACTTGTTGATACGGCAGAGACAGCGGCGATGCCGGACGATGCCATCATGACCGAGGCTCCTGTCCTCGGCGAGAACGCGCTCGGAGAACACCATCACCACGACAACGGCGACAACGACGGCAACTCGGCCGCCGCCGCGTCCTTGTCTGGACCATCCCCTCAGCCTCTGGCCGCCACCTTCCCCAAGAAACGCCGTGGCCGTCCTCCTGGTCGGCCCAACACCACGGTCCGCGACTCTGACTATGGAGACAACCAGTTGGTCCAGACGTGGAACGCCGCCAAATACGACTGGGCCGTGCCCGTCGTGGCCATCGCCATTCGCGACGCTCTGAACGAGAAGAACCTGATCCATGAGACCCAGCGCGCCATCCTCCGCATGCCCAGCCGCGAGACTCTCCTCTTTGTCCAGGGCTGGATTACCGCCAAGCACATTGCTTCTCAGCGCCCAAGTTACGTCAACGGGTTGCTGGTCCACTCTCGCGGCCACGACGCCCCGGTGTCGTGTGTCCAATGCGCGGAGAAGCGAGCTAAGAACGCCCTGGGTCCGTTTCTAACATGCCGCGTGTTGCCGGGAAGCTACCACAACAGCTGCTCCAACTGCAAGTGGTTCGACAACACCTCGACCTGCTCGCTTTATACCGGCCCAAAACCAAACCGCAAACGCAAGGCCAAGGAGGACCTTCCGCCACCGCCGGCCCCAGGTGTCCACCCGGACTCAAACGCGGATGGCTCCAATGGCCACCCTCAGCTTCAGCAACCCGAAGCAGACATGACGATAATGACAGACCCGGCGCTCACAGACCCGGCTCTCAGCAACCCATCCGCTCACTCACATCATCACACCGACGTCCCGGGATCCCATATGCCGCACGCTCCCAGTCAACACCACTCCCTTTCAGAGTCACACTTTGTTTTGCATAAATCTGGGCAAGGGGATGATGTGCAAGAAGGCGACGAGGATGGTGACGGAGAGTAGGTACAGGAGGATTAATCCACGTTTTTGCCTCGCTAACTTGCCTAGCAGTTTTGTTGACTCCCAGCTGGCCGCTCAATTGCTGCCCGAGATCCAGCGACAGGACGCTTAGGCAAGCCAAAAGTCCGTCCCGGGGGTTACTGTCCCTTTTTTTGGGCTGCTGTGAGCCATGGGCCACTGTTTTCTGTTTTGTAATTTTGCCATGCCTAGCAACAGTATGTGGGCGCTGTCGTGTCCTAGCAGGTTATGGCACTGGGTGTCGGGATTCTGTACTTGCATGAGTTTCGGGTGACTACACAACTGATGTCTGGGCTTTTATATGTTACACGCAGTGAGTTGACTGCCCGGTCAGAAACGATATCAATTCAAGGCTGCTGGTATTCTACAGCATCTCATCGAGTTTCCATCGGCCCAATGGCCTTCACACAACTGACGTTTCCAAGTTACGGCAACTCTCCAGTATCTGCTTATTTCCAAAGAGGCACCTTCCCGTTCTTCAACGCGCCACCCGCAGCGTGACCCCCTCCTACCGTCGGACTCCTCGACAACCTGTTCTCTCCGTTCTTAATCAAGAACTGCGCCAGCAGAATCTCGTCATTACTCCGGACGCCAACGTTCGGAATGCCAAAGAACTTGGCTACGATGGCATCGTAGCCGATGCTCATCTCAAAGTAACCCCGGTAGTACAGATCCTGCCACTGCAACTCCGGGTTCTTCTTGACCAGCCACTGGGACAGCCCGTTGGCAATCAGCTTGGGCATGGCGGCGCCCAACGGGCTGGTGCTCGACACGGCCGTGCCCGCTAGCTCGACTCCAAACGCGCCCTCACCGGTATCTTCGTTGTAGGCCCGCTTGCCCAGCCACGCCAGATCCGACACCCACGCGGCATGCGAATCCCCCGACAGCATGACGGTGTTGTTGATCTTCCCATCCGCCAGGTGTTGATACACTCGGTCCCGATTCGCAAGGTACCCATCCCACTGGTCGCGGTTAAACGGTATGTCGCTCAGAATCCCCAGCGTCATCCTGCTGAAGATGACCTGATTCCCCACGAGCCTCCAGGCAGCGCCTCTGTTGGATGACTCTCTCAGTTGCCCATAGAACCACTCTTCCTGATTAAACCCCATCATCGTCCTGTTCTGCAAGTCCACCAGCTTCTCCACCTGGGCGCTGTTCCCTCCAATACCTGCGAGCCCATTCAGCACCGTCAGGTCACGGTTATACTGCCTGGTATCCAGCATGACCAGGTCCATCAGCGTGCCAAACGAGAACGACCGCCAGATGCGCAGGCTGTCGTCCATCTCCACCTGCCGGATCGGCATCCACTCAAAGTACGCGCGCACGGCGGCCTGCTTCCGCTTGCGGAAGACCTCGCCGTCCGAGTCGGTGCTGCCGTTGCGCCACGAGTTGTCGGCCACCTCGTGGTCGTCCCACACGGGGATCCAGGCGAACCGGGCGTGCGACGCGAGCAGGTCCGGGTCGGTGCGGTACGAGCCCAGGCGCGTGCGGTAGTCGAACAGCGTGTACGTTTCCCGGTCCGGCTGCGGGTTGCGGTTGGGGTACGACGAGTCGGGCTTGTACTCGTAGATGTAGTCGCCGAGGTGGAGGACGTAGTCGACTGAGTCCTTGTGCACGGGGTTGGCGTAGGCGTTGAAGAAGCCCTCGGCTGGGCACGGGTTAGTGGTGGGAGTAAAGGGGGTATTAGGGAGAGGGGCGGCATACGGAAGTTGGAGCAGGAGTAGACGGCCAGGTTGATGTTTCGGGGGACTTGTTGGGTCTTGGAGGGGATGGTCTTGGTTTGACCGACTGGGCTGGTTTTGGTGGAGTTGCAGACGTTAAATTGGTAGTAGTACGTGGTGAAAGACTGGAGGTTGGCGGCCTCGAACTGTGGGTGAACATCCAAATTAGCTTTCCAGTGTCTTGTCACTCACTCAGCTTGGCCGAGGTTCACCTTCACTGTATAGTCTACATCACTGGTGGTGTAGGCTTGTCCCCGGTCTACGACATTGGCCAAGGCCAAGTCCGTGGCAATCCTGAAGTCGACACACGCTGCCTTGCTCGACGGCTGCGCTCCCTCCAAGTCGCCGTAGATGGGCACCACACCCTCAGGCACCAGGTCGGACGCAACACTCCCGGCTGTGGGGGCCAGACGCGTCCAGAGAACGACTGAGTCGGCATAGGGGTCGCCCGACGCAACGCCGTGGGTGAAGTTGACCTCGGCGGCGGTGAAAATCTCACCCGTCTGCCGCTTCGAGACATGGACTAGTGGCACGGCAAGGCTGGGATGGCGTCGCGAAGGACTGCTGTAGGCGAGGTTCCTGTCGAAAGCGGCCTCAACGACCAAGCTGGCGGCAAGGACCCCGAGTGCCAGACGGTAAGCCATGGCTGCTGAGGCTCGAGGCTTGGGGATTGTGGGGGGTGCAGAGCGGCAGAACCACCCGCTGACGTCGGCCTGCCGTCCATCTTTTATGTCCAGGGTGTTTAAGAAAGAGAAGCAAACCTCGTCTCCGGCCTTCACCTGCTAATTGAGGTTCGTTACCGTTGAGCCTCGGGTCACAATCATGCGGGTTAATTACTCCTGAATTGGGGCCCTTGGCGACTTCCACGTGGAAATGGACGGGCCAATCGCCGAGTCCAGATCACCAACATGCTAGGCGATCGACCCTGGGGTTCACCGAGTGGAGCGGCGGGACCCTGCCGTCGCGTGCGGACAATACCACCTACCGAACCCGGACTCGGTCAAGCCGGGGTTAAGACCGTGCGGTGGCATCCAAGTCGAACCGCGATCCACCCTCGTCCTTAACGAGCTTGATCTACCGACGACAATGAGTTCAAGCAGTGTAACTTGGCCGACTCAGGCAGGCAAAGGAAGTGGCATTGATTGGGCCCCCGATGAGTCCAGGCCAGAGCACATGGAATACGAGCGGATGCCCGTGATGCTGTCCTGAGCGAGTCGGCAACAAGACGAGACTGAACAACCCCACAAGAATGGCATAAAGCCCCCTCAACAAGGGGCAGGATAATCGATAATGATATTGGGATCAATCCGACGCGCAAAGGATTGTCCTACCCGTGTCGTTGACCACGTCATCCCCCTTGCGGCCCCAGCCTTATTGCAACTACACTTCCTGACAGGTATGACGGCATTGTAGCATCCGCTACTGGCGCTGTCACTGAGAGTCTTCGCCGTCGGTCTCTATTGCCATTGTCTTTGCCATCGACCGTGTTGTTGTCCATGCCACGAACATTGCACTCTTGCGCGCATGGCTCCGGCTCACCCGGATTGGGTGAGCCGGGAAACCAGTCAAGCTAGACATGTGCTGCACTGACCTTTGGCCCTTTGGTTCCCCTTAGCTGTTACTACCCGAAATTCTTCCGTTGCCGGCCGGTTACCAACAGTCGGTATACGCGTACCTTGGGTCATCATCCAAGATCGGGAATCGGAATCTTTTAGGACACCACCCGCTGTCAGATGTTTGGGGGCATGGAACATGGTTCTCAGTGGCGGTCTCGCTCCGGTGGTCGTGCAGTCACCAACAAACAGAAAAGGAACGGGAATTCTGTTGAGATATTCTTCTTATTTTTTGGCCCTCCAACTATTACGTCAAACGACGTCTACAGTCCTCAGATACCAGTGTGCAACTCGCTGGTACCAGGCATTAGTTTATTCTCAAATTGTCAAGCTTTTTGCACTTCAGAGCTCGCACCTGAGAGCAATCCCAGAGCGAGACCCAAAAACCATTGATCACAACCACAAATTTCGCTTGGATTTCCAGGCTCTTTCCTGCCCGCTCTCTCTTCCCGTTGCTCTCTCTCTCAATTTCTGCGGTTCTGCGGTTTCTGCAATTTCTGGACCCCCACACACCTTTCTCTCTTTCTCTCTTCTTCCTGCCTCTTCTCCATCGCGACACCGGGGCCACCTGCCAACCTACCACCGACCGACTTCTGCACCAGTCTCACAATCAATCCCTTTGAATCAAACTCGACGCGACAACAGCCGCAACGCAATGATGGCCGACCCTCCTCCTCTTCCGCCTCTTCTCGCCCTGCCGGCCGAAATGCAGCTAGCCATCTGCGACGCACTGGTCGCATGCCACGCCGACATAGCAACACCAGAGGAGACCGATGACTGCACGCCGGCGTGGGACCCGGCCGACGACCCAGAGCAACCTGACGTCTCGGACCAGACGTGGGAAAGCACACTGGAAAACTACGTCGCGCTCGGAAACCTCGCGCGCACCTGCAGGCACTTCTACCGTCTCACCATCCCAATGCTCTACGAGCGCGTCAAAGTCTCGATCTACCGCCCGGTCGCTTTCGTCCAGCTCGTTCGACACTTCTCCCGCTCCACCCATCTCGGGCTCCTCGCCAAGGAGCTTACCATCAACAGCAGCCAGGGCATCTCCGCTCTCCCCATGTCGTTGTCACAATCGGCCTTCGTTCTGCAAGAGGGCCAACGCCTAGGCCTCAGATGCCTGCCAAAGAACACCGGGTTATCTCATGAGATCGACTCGGTGATGATCGATGTGCTTCTCTGCCAAGTTCCGGCTATCAAAAAGCTCACCATCTCCCTTCCTCAGCGCCCGTACTCCATAACCGGGAGGTTCGGTCCAGCGCTGTCGTACGCGGTCCGACTCCCCGAGTCGTTCACTCTGGGCTCGCTGAGACATATTGAGGCGCATCCGCCATACAACCTATTGGGCGAGGACGGCATGAACGGCGCCTTCCTGACTGCCCTCCTGCGCCACACCCCGGCAGTCGCCCTCCTGCGAGTCGGCCCTGTCGATCCTAGGACGCCCCAAGAGATAGTCCAATCCTCGTTGCCCGAGCTTTGGGAAGCCCATCTTTACGACATGAGGCCCACGGCCCTCGGCGCTTTCGCAAAGTTCTGTCCTCAGCTCCAGTGGTGCCGCACCGGGCCCCGCGTCGCGCATCCCCCGGCACGATGCGTTCTGAATCGGAATTTGAAGACACCGCCGGGACTCCTGCCGTTGACATTCCCACTTCGGGTTCTCGACATCGGCTGTTACCTCTCTAGCCCTTCCGTTACCGAACTTGAACTTCTCTACGGGCTGCCCTGGTTCCGCAGTTTGTGGTACTTCCATTTCCACTTTGGAGAGTGGTCACCCTACATCCCCGCCATGCTCATTGACAACCTCCCGCCTACGCTCGACTCATTTTGCGTCGGGGGCTTTGGAGTTCCCATCTACGACGTGGCTGTCCTGCTTCACCGGCGCCTCAGCCATGGCCGGCTGCCAAACTTGAAGAGCTTCACATATTAGGATTATGACCTGCTCGATCTGGGAAAGCGAGAGCAGCTGGAAACAGAGGAACGCGTTAGGGAGATCTTTAGGGGAACTGGTGTGGCGTGCAGGCTCGGCCTTGGTCCGTTTAGAGGGATGTTCTGAAGCACACGTCTTGCGGAGTTTCTTGATACCCGCTGCGCATCTCGAGCAATATCCTGAGTTTCCACCACCAGAGAGGATTGCCTACAGCTTTGTAACTTTGAATTAGAGTCTAAATTTCAAGGCAGTTGTGGTGATTTCCTGACATGAAGTCAGAGGGCCCATGCCGGTCTCCCTCAAAGAACGTAACGTTACAGCTCGAGACAGTCATCCCTGCCACTCCCAAAATGGACAAAATGCCTCCCCTCGTTGGCCAAATCTGAAAGAACCCTGCGGATGCTCAAACTCGGCCAAGACCATAATTATCATGACCCGCGAGCTTCAACACCAGCTCCTCGTCTGCCTCAAACACCATGCCCGCCGGCTAGATGCACACCTCTAGCCTCACTACTTCACCACACAGAACCGGCTGCACCTAGGACCTATCATGCGAGAGCGTCTGCTAGTACGGCGTCGACAGCGCCGGCGCTACAGCCCGCATCGACGCCCGCAGTTAGTCCGTCGGCCCTGCATACTAGAGCGTGTTCACCAGGGGAACCTCGGGCTCCGAGGACACGCCGAGCTCTTCGAGCGCGATCTTGCCGCTTGCGTCGGCCTTGCTGCCACGGTGAGCACCAAGAATCACGAGACATTGAAGACTCTGGGTGCAGACTGCTTCCTGCTTCGACTACAAGGATGACGACCTCGTCGACCAGATCAGGGAGGCCATTCGGGCTAGTAGGAACTCCCTGGGCAACCAACCAATTGCAATTTACCGGTGCCAAGAGTGCGCTTTTCCCACGCTTTTTCTTTCAAATCGCATTCGGAGGATTCTGCACGCCGAACACGAAGCGCCCTCGCGGCGAGGCAAAGCGTCAAGCTTTTGATCGGCGTTATGCATTCCATATTCAGCTAATCTGGGATCCGAGTTCTCCTGCACGGCCGCCACGGCGGGTCTTGTGGCTCAGGGGATGAGCGTCGATTGGCGAGCCCAAGGACGGTTGGGTCGAGACCGCTCCTGGCCTGCAAGCCCCATGAGCGGAGCTGAGTCGGGCTGGGTCGAGCTGGGTCAAGCTCAGGACGCAAAACTGCTAGCCTCGACTGCACCATACGAGAGGCGCTCGACTGAGCCCGGCATCCCAGCTCCTGACGTGGCCGACGAGGGGGGAGGAGCTCCGCAGAACGGTGCTATGTAAAGACCCATAGGCTCCAGCACGGTGAATCTTTCTCTTGCGTCTCATCAGCACTCTCTTTCGAGCCGAACAGCGGCCAAGCCAGCACAGCTTCTGACGACAGACCGGAAACTTGAACCTCTCGGCTCGACGTTGCCGCCATGCAGCTCATCGCTCACACCGCCGCACTCCTCGCGGGGTGTGGCCTCGCAGCTGCTGCAGTCCCCAGCACCCACCTGAACAGCAAGCGGTGGGACAACAGCTTCTGCCTCAATGACTGCTCCCTTGCCGGCGTTCCCATGCCTGACCAAGACACGTTCCAGCTTCCGCTCGAGAACTTCTGGTCAGAGCAGTGCCCCCCAATCATCGTCGGCCCCTACAATGCCCCGCTGGCCTCCTCCAAGGTCTGCTTCACCTTTGACGGAACGAACCTAAACTTCGCTTTTGCGGCCTTCACAGACTACACGATCAAATCGGCAGTCGTCACCTGGAAGGTGAAGGGCAATCTGGACGACCCTGGCAGTTTCACCAGCCCGCCCCCTGTGACCAACATCCTTTGCGCCCCGAGCAGCGGGGGGGTGTATCAGTGCAGTCTCCCCTTCAGCACCATCCTCGGGGTTCCTGGCACCACCAGCACGGTCGACTTGATGCAGGGGATGTGCCCCAATGGAGACCGGGAGGCACTCGATTTGTACCTGCAATTCTCGGGACTGGTTGAGCCCACCGCTGGCGGCCCTGCCATCCCTTTCGTCCAGCAGTACCCATGTGCGTCGCGAGCTTCGGACCGCAGCTGCACGTCATGGAATACCGCCTTGCCTTATATCGAGGCAGCTTATCGCTGTACCAACTGCAACGTGGCCCCCTGCCCGCCACCCTCCACCACGACGACGAGCACGACGACAAGCACGACGACGACGCCACCTTCCACCACGTCGACCACTTCCACCACGACATCCACAACGTCGACAACCTCGAGCGCTCCGCCCACGCTCAAGACGTGCAGCTTCGGAACGGCCTTCGGCTACCAGAACCCCGTCGCCGGCGTCCAGAGGTCGATGACGCTCAACACCCAGTCCGGCCAGGGTTGCAACCGCTGGGGCTGGTACGAGACGCCGACGGTGGCGCAGCTGCAAAGCGGCATCAGCGGCCCGCTGTACGTCGGCGCGGGCGGTAACGACATTACGAAGGCTATCGACGTGGGCATCTGGGTGGCGACGGCCAACGCGCAGGGCCGCGTGACGGTGACCTACCTGCTCAACCCGCCGTACGCGCTCGCCGAGGTGCACGTCAACCTCGTCTGCCTGCCCCTCACCAAGTGCGCGCCCGGCCAGTACACGTACAACGCCGGCGCCATCCCCAACCTGCCGACGTGGTCGAACCCGACGCCGCTCGTCTACCCGACCTGCACGGGCGGGTCCAAGGCGGCGCTCATCGTCCATGCCGCGATCAACATCCTCACCGTTACTGCGACCTGCCCTGCTCCGAAGGCTTCTTAGATGGGGTGGATTACTGCGGAGGCGGACGGTGTGTGGCGCATGACGCGGATGGGAGTGGGTTTTGAGAGAGTTTCTTTAACATAGTCGATAGAAAATGATAATGATTAGGATCGCTTTCTAATTTGAAGACGAAAGAAGCTGGCAGGTGCAATTGATGCCTTGGGCTGCCGCGGAGATGGTGAAGATGGTGGAGATGTGCCGACGGCAGAGCGCATGAGACTAAACTGGAAGAGGCACAACAGGACTGGCTTGGCGGCTTGGCTTGGTTGACCCGATGTTTTGCTGCACAGATCTTTCCGTTTGTGTTGCCGGACCGTTCAAATCACCGCCGCCGTAACGACTGGAAACGGCACCGGCGAACGGGGGCCGGAACGCGTCACCCATTCCACTTCGTTGGCACCAAAATCCAGACGCATTTTTGGCGCTATTGGCAATCAGGATTCCGTCCCCTGTGAAAATGCAAAGCAATGGCGCCGACCACGACCTTCACGATCCGCTGCTCGCTTTCCCGTCGTCGCGTCCGGAACTTGCCCACGGTTGCTCGGCACAGAACCGAACCGGATGCTGCCAAGCTGAGCCAAGCCCAGAGAGCGGCGGAAAACGCGTCTGCCAAGCCGTCTCCACGATTGTCTCCTGTTTTAGGGCTCATCGCTGGCGCTGGCAAGGATTCAACTCCCGGGGATCCACTTTAAAGGGGAGAGGATCCTCCAGGCACGATTGACGAAAGCTTGTGTGCATGATTGCTTGGACAATTCGGTGCACAAGTGGTGTATTCTGTTCCCGTGGAGTCTCCCCACTTTGCAACGCCCAGGTTCCTGATCCGCGCTTGGGGACTGAGCTGGAAGGGGGATAACCGTCGCTGCTGCAGCTCGAGCCACGCAGGGCCCAGCCGCCCAGTCATTTTTTCCACGGGGACCAGGACGCCATCCGATATCAAGTTGTGGTGATAGCCCGGCCGTGGCTGGGTACGTATTAGTTACTGCTCCTGTTGGGATTCTAATATACACAGTACAATCTGGTTCTACTATTTAAAATACAATCGATGGCTGATGTGTCAACCGCCTGCGCCTAACCGTTCCCACGCGGAGATTCCCATCAGCAGCATACGCCGTTTTGCACATCGCCGGTCGCGAAGTAACAGCACTGGGAGCAGCAGTTCACGAAGTTGTTGATGGTGCATTTTCCTGAGCTCTCCACGCAGGGCGGCGTGGTGGGAGTGGCTGAAGCCGTCGAGGACTCTTCAGTGGTCGAAGCCTCAGTGGTCGAAGCCTCGGTGGTCGAAGCCTCGGTGGTCGAAG
>FTCU01001455.1_pt1 | contig 12763 bp, 11 predicted proteins | sample 1639521 | NCBI WGS metagenome assembly FTCU01 (sample SAMEA3914864, study PRJEB12502) | metagenome | biome: forest; material: soil | place: USA | collected 2012-03-12 | depth 0.3 m
GGGGGAGAGTCATCATGCATGCGATCAGGGAGGAAAAGGGGGCAGGGAAGGTCATTATACCCAGATAGTGAAATGCATAGATTGAGGTGCTTCATTCGTTTATACATGCACCCTTTGTCTCCCCGCCGTTCCCTCCCTCTTTCCACAACCCTCCCATCGCCATCACCACCACTGATCCAGCAACTTTCTCCCTGAAAATCGCATCTGGCTTCTCCTCGGTCTCGGCTTCCACGGCCTGACCGCGCCATCTCCGGGCTCAGGCTCCGGCGGGCTCCGCCGGAGGCGATAGGCGTGCAGGACGCCAGGGAGTCGCGGGCAAACCCTCGACGATACCTTCCCGTCATCGACGGCGGAACCCGGGCGGCCACGGAGTCCATCGCCCAACCCAGCATGGCCACTTGACAGGCTTTACGCCCAGCGTTGGGCCTTAACTCCCCAGCCCGAGGCTTGGGGATACCGGGTGGTGTGGACCTGGGTAGTGCTGACTGGAGGATTTGGAGGTGCCGGTGGCAGCTTGCTTGGATTCAATCCAGCTCTCCCTGTTGCGAACAGGCTTCATGGGTTGGGTTTCGCTCCTGGGGTAGGTTTAGAATTGGGACGTGGTTGGGGGTCGAGCTGGACTGGCGGTTCGGGGATCGGGGTTGTTTGGTCGTCAATGTTTACTTCGGACCCCAGAGTTTCATCCTCGGGGACGGACTCAATTGCTGGCTCGGCAGCAGAGGCCGTTTGGTCGCCGAGGTCCTTTTCGGCTTCGAGGCTCGTGTCTTTAGGGCTGGCCTTCTTCTTTCTGGTCTTTTTCTTGACGACCGCCGCGGGAAGGGTAATGGGGAGGTCGAGCTCGGCATAATGAGGGAGCGGGGGAACACTGTCCAGGTTCTGGCGCTCGTGGTTGAGAATGGCATACAATTGGACGGCGGCGTAAGCATCGGATGCCGCATCTGCCAAGGTTAGATAAGTGGCTTTTTTTTTAAACATGTTACGGATAGCTTACACATGACTTGATCCATCTTCAACTTCTTTGCCCAGTTGCTTTCGCGAACGTCACTGCCCTTGTACAAGGGTAGACCAAGGCAGTCCTGAACCTGCATAGCCAGCGAGACCAGCCGTTTATTGATGAGGTCATACTCGCCGCTCTTGTAGTACTTGACAAGCCTGTACAGGTGGCTCAGCTCAAACTGGCCGCGGACGTTGATTCCCAGGTGGTCGGCACAGCGTCGACAGTCGCCTTTGATCGATACGCCAAGCTTGGCAACGTCGGGATCCTCCAGGACCTTCTTCAGAGACGGGGCAACCAATTTGTCCGTCAGGGGGAAGGCGGCGATGTGAAATAGTCCGATCCGGCTGGCAGAGGCCAGTTGGACGAGCGAAACGTTCTTCCTGGTCCCCGAGCTCTTGTGTGCGCTGGGCGACCATTCCAAATCGAAGCCGAGGACTTTCTCGTCGGAAAAGTACTGCTTGACGACGCGCTCTGTGGTTGTGGAGCTCGTACAATAGTGGACTTTGACCTTGACGTCAGGCGCGCCATCCTCTCCTGGAATTCGATACATCTGATAGCCCCAGAAAGATTCGGGCGTCTCCTCGGGCGCCTGTCTTGCCTTCCGGAACGTCTCGTCTGACATTTTGAAGGCCAGAGGGGTAAAGGGAGCAGACTGGGGACCTTCATCCTTGGGTTTCGGAGCTTCCTCCGTGGGATTCGGGGCGTCTTCGGCGGCCACACCCTCTGCCGCGATAGCTGCAGCCGTAGCGAAAGGGGTAGAAATAGCCGTGCTGATAGGGGTGATGGTCTCGCCTGTCGGAGTCACTGCCACACCGCCCTGGGCATCGTCAGCCCAGTGGGGAATAGAGAGCCCTTCAGGCGCACTCGGAGTTGACAAAACAGGCGGCGGAGAGACGTCAGGTTCGGTGGGAGCAGCCGGTGTGGGAGTGCTGTAGTGCCTCAGCGGTGGCAGGCGGGGATAGACTGCGCTGGTCGCGCCCGCAAACACAATGCCGCGGCTGGCATTCCACAATTGCTGAGTGGCCTTTCTAGTGTTCATTTTCACAGAAACACGATATCTTGTGGGTCGAATTCGAATCAGTGGTGATGAAGATATACCGGATGCTTCCCGACTGGGCGCTTACAGCTGTGGGTGCGCAATGGTCCGAGAGCAGATCCGCCGCGGCGACGGCGAGGGCAGTGTTTGAGAATTCCAACAGTTATACCATGGAATGAGCGAACAAGGCCATGAGTACCAAGTGGCATAACCATGAGAAACTGACGACTCGAAACTCGAAGTGAACTTGAGAGAAGTTGGACAAAGAACAAGGAAGGAGAGGTCGAATGCATCCCAATAACCAGGCAGACGCGCCAAGACAGCGGGACCAAGGGACGAACCGCGCTCCGCTGGCGGGTTGGGCTGGAATGCAAAGTGGGGGGTTGTAATACTGCCACTGGCAATGATACACGTACGTTACGTTACGCACCAAACGCCCTGGCACCAACCCCACTGAAGCAGCCCCTTGCTGTTGCTTGTGCTGTTGTTGCTTCAGCAGGCTCCAAAGTCCAGAGTTCACTAAGAAACAGAACTTGGAAGCCGCGGGACAAGCAGACCACAAACAGACACGATGGCCTCCCAACTTCTTCCTCTTGGTATGTGCTTACTGCCAGTATCACTCTTTATTGTGTCTTTTGAGAGTTGACAAGGCCGAACTGACCGTTTCCGACAGAGCTCATCGACAAGTGCGTCGGGTCCCGCATCTGGGTCATCATGAAGGGCGACAAAGGTAATCCCCTCCCGCTCTCCCGCGCCCCTCGACCACCTCCCCAACAACCCAGGATACTAACAATGCTCTCTCAGAATTTTCCGGCACCCTTGTCGGGTTTGATGACTACGTCAGTATGTTGCTCCCGTCCTCGACCTCCCGAGTCAATCCTCGGACTGCTAACGCCCGAGCAGACATGGTCATGGAAGATGTCACCGAGTTGTAAGCGTGCTCAAACTATGGCCCTCTCCAAAACCCATTCTGATGTCCGCTCTCAGTGACTACTCTGGCAACCACACCAAGCTGAACAAGATCCTCCTCAACGGGAACAACATTTGCATGGTGAGAAGCCCCCATTTTCCGAAGGCTCGAGGTGTCTGACCGCGTGCGCAGTTGATCCCGGGGGGTGAAGGGCCGACGGGCACAGCTGCATCATGAAGCCTTGGATTATAGGCGAGGGTGAGAGCTTCTTGGGTCAAGGGCAGCCGTTTGGGAGTTGTTTGTCAGGGAAAGGACTTGGAAGCCATGAACTCGAGACTGTAGAGCAGGAACGTACAACCCAGAAAAAAGCATGCCCACTCGCTGAATTCAGACCCTCCTGGCCCCGCTACTGCAAATATCCGTAGTATCTAGCATTTGACGTGGCCGTTTAGGTTGGAGAGAGAGAGAGAGGCAAGACACACAGCCCATTTATGAGAACTATTTTCCCGCCGAAAATGCGAATCGTCAAGGTCGAAACCCCCTTCCCAGATACCTAACGCCGTCCCAGAAACGCCCCCAGGCCCCAAATATCGCACCGGAGATCAGCCGCGTTCCAGCCCACTAGAATCCATTCTGGCCCGAGGGACCAGCGCCGGGAGGACCGCCGCCGCCGCCGCCACCCGCGGCTTGCTCGCCCTGGTCGGCGTACTGGCGGAGGGCAAGCTCCTTCTGGAACTCGCGGCCGAGCTGCCCGTACATGGCGACGAGCTGCTTGCAGACGGTCACGAGGGCCTCGCGCGGCGTGATGGTGCCGTCGGTCTGGATGCGCAGCAGGACTTCGGGCACGTTGGGGTGGCCAACTGCGATAGAATTCAACGTGAGTTTTCTGAGGAGACGGCGGGAAAGGAGCGGAGACGAAGGGGAGGGAGAGGCATACTCTTGTATGCGGCCAACATGACGTGGGGAGCCATCTTGAGGTAGACGCTCAGCAGGTTGCCGAGGGTGTGGTCTTCCTTGAGGAGGAGAAAGTCGGAGCAGTTGGCCATGCCTGGTCCGTCCCGTTAGAATGATTTTCAGCGCGCGATGCTGAAGAGAGGGAAGAGTTGCCGACATACCGCTCACGACCTTCTCAGTGATCTTCTTCTCTCCCTCGGAGAGGACGAAGAGCTCGAATCTGTGATGCAACCTAGTTAGAACCTTGTCTTGCGCCAGAGGGAAAACCATTGCTGGGTTGAATCGCCCGACCCGTCCTGGAGGTTGTCGTGGTGCCTGTAGTTGACGGAACCCATTGTGGCGGTAGATGGAGCACCAGTCGCCAAAAGCCTTGCTTGATTGATGGAAGTCGAGAAGGGCGTTGAGGAATCGAGGTTGCAGGTCTCTCGCTGGAGAAGACCTTCGCGCTTTATCGTCCAGCCCACCAGAGAAATAGACCAAAAGGTGCTCTCCGCATAGAATTTTCCGGAATAGACGCATGAGAGCGAGCCCGATGGGATGGGATGTGCACAGGGGGTGAACAACCCAACAACATCGAGGCGTTGTGTTCCGGAAGGCACGCCTAACGCGCACCTCATCCTCGCTCCTGCCTTCTTTCTCCTCACAGCACCGTTTCCATCTCCCTTCACCGCACAGTAGAAGTACCGCCCCTTTTCGAAGCTTGTCGCATCCATGCCCGGTCCTCATCCCCGAGAGCGCCCTCGCTCGTCTGTCCGGGACCCAACAAGGAAAGAAAAGAAAGAGAGGGAGTGACCCACCTATCCGGAGCGTTCATGGTTGCTGTAGTAGTATCCAAATAGTAACAAAAAAGTATGAACGCAATAGCAAGAATAGTGATATTGCGCAGCAAAGGAGAAGAGGGTGATCGGCAACGTGGTTCGTGAGCGATGCGAAGTTCCAATTGGACCTGAGGTTCAAAGTCGAGAAGAGTTCCAATGGGACGGAAAGCCGGGCACCTCAGGAAGCTCGGGATGGTCCGTGCACAGCCCCAAGCAGGCAGGCGCACCATGATGACAGCAGGTTGCAGCTTACAGCCCTCAAGTCACAACTTCCTTTGTCAAAGATGCAGGAATGAAATCATGTGTACGATTTGTAGAGTCTAGTATCTGCTTGACCGATCTCTACCATGCCTGATACCCACCACTGTGTCCGTCTCTCTAAAATAGATACTGCTCATCTACGGAATGCTACCTGAAAGAAAACGACAGAGAAACCAAATCCAACTCGCCATGCCCTGAAAACACCCAAAACAAGGAAAAAATGACGACAAAGTCTTGTGTGTCCAGATCCAACTCTACCCCCCCCCTTCCTCCTCTATAAACCCATTTACAACCCTCCCTTGGAATTGCAATGGCTCGGCAGGCCGCCGCCGCCAGAATCGCTCGCCCAGCTCATCACCGTCAAGCTGGTCGTGTACGCCATGGCCACGAAGCCAAAAACGCACAGCAAAATGTCGGACCACCGCCGGAGGGCCGTCCTGGCCACCCCCTTGTAATGCAGCATCGGCTGTGTCTTTGATTAGCAAAACTAACTACACAATGAGAAAGACCGAATGGGGCACACGTACCGGGTAGATATACACCAGCGGGATGCAGGCAAAGTTGCCGACCAACGCGACAAACTTGTCCAAGTTGTCGGCGCCGCCCCAGGCGACAAGGGCACAGAGCGCCACGACAAAGAAGCGGTACACGTTCTTCTGCCACTTGATGTACGGGTTGTACTTTCCGCTCTTGGTGAAGAGCGCGTTCTCGGTGATGCGGATGGCCGGGAAGATCTGCAGCGGGGTGGACAGCAGGATGGCGAGCGAGTAGAGAAACTGGACGCCGTTGACCAGCTTGTCGTCCTGCGGCAGGTTGAGCAGCACCACCGTCTCCGTCTTGGAGCCATAGGCCGCGTATGACACCGCACCCATGGTGATGAAGAGGGTCGAGATGATCACCATGACCGCGAACATGACCTTGGGAAACTTTTGCGGGTGCCGCATCGACTCCTGGATCGGGATGATCAGGCCGATGCCCTCGAACGTGAAGATAGCCGTGCCGATAAACAGCGTCCAGTCCTTTTGGTTGAACATGATGATGTCGGCGAGACCCTTGGTGTTCAGCGTCAGGACGTCGTAGTAGAAGAGGTAGGCCAGCCCGATGACGATGAATGCGTCGGCGATCAGGGCGGTGAAGGCCAGCTTTCCAATGTCGCGGAGGAGGGAGAAGGGCAGGAAGACGACCATTTGCATGATGATGAGCCACGTGATGGGGATCAGCGTCTTGCAGTCGGTCACGGCGAGGATGAAGGCTTGCAAGTTTTCTGACGTGAAGACGATGTAGGCCGCCACAAACCCGATCTGGCTGATGACGATGGAGGAAAGAATCAGGTTCCTCATCCACTTTCCGTAGAGAATGCCGCCGATGTCGCCGAAGGAGCCGTCAACTTTTAGCCTGGTCGTGACAAGCAGAACAAAGCAGTAGTAGCTGAGACCGGCGACGAAGAGGAGAACCAGGTTGCTGAAGAGCATGCCGCCATTGAGGTACGCGCGTGGGAGAAACAAGACGCCAGTTCCAACGAAGGACTTGAGCAGGAGGAGCGCGGCGCTCATCGGGCTGTTCTGCCCGCTGCCACCGCGCTCTCTCCTCTTCCTCTTGTGGCGGGAAGGCGTGAGCAACGCGCTCTCTTCCATGGGCTCCTCATCCGATCCCTCCTCGTATACGTCGCCCTCGCTGCCCGACGTGAAATATTCACCCGGCCTCAACACCTCGTCGTCTTCCTCGAGTTCTTCGCCGGCGAAGTGGCCATACAGGGTCAAGAACTCGAGGAAGCTGCTCGTGAGCAGTCGGGGCTGGTGCCCCTGATTCTGGGAGCTGCCTGAGCCGTTGTCTGCCTCATCCGGATCCCTGGCGGCACGGCGAATGAAGTTGCGGCGGAAGCCCCCGGGGACCTTGATGTTGTTGATATCGAGCTCCTCCGTCTCGGGCTGCGGCCTCGGAGCGCTGAAGCTCTTGCTGCGCTGCATCCTGCTCTGTTGGTCCGCCTCTTCTGTCCATTTGTAGATCGGCCTTGTGATGTCGCCTCCCAGCAGTTTTAGACTGGAGAACTCGTCATCCAGCCCGGACGTCCCCGCGGCGGCCGGTTGTTTCCCCTTGGACGTGGAGCGGCCATCGTCCGAGGCTGCGTCACCTGGCTGAACCAGGTGCCTCCTCACGATCTCTGGGTCCTCGTATGCGCCACCCGCCCACTGTCTCCTCGTGTCGAACGATCCATAGTTTGTGGGCGTGGCAGAGGCGGGTGCATTGATGGACGCAGGAGCGGGAGACGCTGCACGAACCGGGGGCGTTCCGAACCGGGGCGGCGACGCGCCGAGGGAGTTGGAAAGAGCAGCGGCGAGGGCCGAAACTCCCGGGCCAGCAACGTGCGAGCCGGGCCCAGGAAGTGGAGTCAAGCTGCCAGAAGCTGGCTCCTCGGTCCCCGGTACTTGTAGACGATTCGCAGGAGACGAGCTGAGAGCGACGGACGAGGCGAGACGGGCAGTCGACTCAGCGCGGCCAACGGACCGGGCGCGGAAGGAGCCGGGCGACGACGCCAGGTGCTGTATCGGCGGGGGAGAGTTTCTGAACGAGTTTGACATGGTCGCTGCTGTTATGGTGGTCTATCGCGACTGAGACATGCCTGTGTGAGGGCTCGGTGATGATCGAGATGGGTGGTGGAAAATCTCGCAAGCGGTCTGCGATGCGCTGCGGCGACTGGCAGCCAGGAACGAGAAACCAACGAAGAGCAGCGAATAGCAAACGGCGAAAGACGAGCCGCGGCCAAGCGGATTGACCAAGCGGAAGAGAGAGAGTGGCCGGCGGTGGCAAGAGGGAGAAACCTAGGGAATGAAGGTTGCGAACGAGCTTTGAATCGAGAATTAAAGTGAAGGGGTCGACAGTCCTAGGAATCAACAAGAGAGTCGTGGCGACCGAAAAGCACAAGATGACTGGTGTTGGCTTGTGACCTCTCTTCGCGATGCTGGCGGCCTGGGGTGACTGACTGATAAGGGACGAATGGGGACGCTGTTGGGCGGCCTGCTGATGCTGGGCGCGCGAAGGCGGGTGGAACCGTGCAACAGCCGCCTGTGCCCTGTGGACCCACCGACCGCAGTCCCAACAAGCGAGGCTGGTCCCTGGCGGGCGGCGGGGCGGGGGTCCGAGGCGCCAAGATTGATCAGAAATGGTGCCTGCCGCGAGCGGTCTGGTCTGCCCGGCAAAATGACTTGTGTTCAATTCCACCTTGGATTCCGCCTTGGAAACCTGGAAATGACGTCGGCTTGCCCAACTCGCGGCGTCCAGCAAGCCCGCCGGTTGCGGTTCAGACGATACGAAACACGTCCAGAAATTTGACTTTGGCAATTGATACCAGCCATCTCAGTGTTTTGACCCGCTTAGAGGTTCCCTAGCTTCTCTCTCGATTTGCAATTTCAGTTTACCGCCAAGTTCAAGCCCAATCCAATCAACGCCTCCAAGGCGACTGCTGCCTTGTTCGCTCTCAGCCATCCATCCAACCCCTCACCACTTTCTGCTATCATTCTTCCTGTCTTCTCGACGCGATGCCCGCGTTGATGAACGCGGTTTCCCTTGACAGGTGATACCCGGAGGAAAGGAGTCACGATCCAGGGCTCTCTCTCTCTCTTTCTCTCTCTCCCCCACGTGGTCGACGGTCGACCTCGGATACATCTTGGTGCTTCTTGGTTATGAATCTGCATGGCCCATACTCCTAGTGTTAACCCCAGTGCTCGCCCTCGAGGTGGACCCTTTGCAACCCAGCTTGGGTGACTGGCAGCTCCTCAGACGGCCCCAAGCCGACACCACCCACCATGGAGTCCGAGTCGCCGGGCAAGAGGAACAAGCTGGGGATGGTCTCGGGCGTCTACATCCCGGTCTGCCTCAACATCCTCAGCATTCTCATGTTCCTGAGATTCGGTCTCATCTTGGGACAAATCGGGCTGCTTGGCATGTTGGGTACGTCCTACCGGGCCCTCTCGTCTGACTACCTAGACCCCGCCACTCACTGACTGACATGGACACCTGTCAGGCCTCATGCTCATCGCCTACACTGTTGACTTCGTCACAACGCTCTCGCTCTCCGCCATCGCCTCCAACGGGGAGGTCAAGGGAGGAGGCGCCTATTACCTGATATCGAGGTCTCTGGGCCCCGAGTTCGGGGGTTCCATCGGCGTCCTATTCTATTTGGCACAGGTGCTGAACACGGCCCTCAACGTTGTCGGTCTGATCGACTGCATCAAGCTCAATCTCGGCCCTGCTATGCCTCATGGATACTGGTGGGATTACCTGTTTGGCACCATGGCTCTGGTGCTCTGCACCTGCCTTTGCCTTGCCGGAAGCGCCATGTTTTCCAAGGCGAGCAACGCTCTGCTGGTGGTCTTGACCATTTCCACCCTCAGCATCCCGCTCTCGGCGATGGCGAAGCCGGCTTTCAGTGACCCGGATCGGGGCATCGAGTTTACGGGAGCAAGCCTGGAGACCTTGAGATCCAACTTGTTCCCTCACTCCGGCGACGCCGAGTTCAACGGCTTCGGCACCTTTCGCGATTTGTTTGGCATATTATTCCCCGCTACCTCAGGAATCTTTGCCGGAGCGTCCATGTCTGGAGATTTGCGGAATCCCAGCAAAGCCATCCCTGTTGGTACACTCTGGGCTATGCTGTCTACCCTGATTGTTTACGTTGTCGTCATCCTTTCATTGGCTTCGAGCACCACTCATGCGTCTTTTCTTCGAAACGCCAACATCATCCAAGACACAAACGTTTGGCCTCCGATTATCTTTGCCGGAGAGCTTGCCACCACCTTCTTCTCCGCCTTGATGGGCGTAATTGCGGCCGCAAAGCTCATGCAGGCCCTTGCCAGGGACAAGCTCTTCCCAGGCTTGTCCCTCCTCGGCAAAGGCACGAAGAAGGCGGATGAGCCTATCCTTGCCATCTTCCTCACCTACGTTGCCGCGCAGCTGGCCATGTTCGCGAATCTAAACCAAATTGCCACCCTCATCTCCATGGGTTACCAGGTGAGAACCGCAGAGGCCCTGCCTCAGACCATGTCGTGACCTAACCGCCGATAGATGACCTTTTTCGTCATGAACCTCGCTTGCTTCCTCCTCAAGATTGGCTCCGCCCCGAATTTCCGCCCTGGCTTCAAGTTTTTCAGCTGGCAGACTGCATTTGCTGGCAGCATCCTCTCCGCAGCCGCCATGTTCTTTATCGACGAGACATATGCCACCACGGCCGTGTGTCTCTTGGTCTTCCTGTTCCTTCTCATCCATTACCTCAGTCCCCCGAAGCACTGGGGCGATGTCTCCCAGAACCTGATCTATCATCAGGTGCGGAAATACCTGTTGCGCCTCAAGCCGGAGCACATCAAATTCTGGAGACCCCAGGTCATTCTCCTCATCAACGACCCTAGGAGGCAGACCCGGCTGATTCAGTTCTGCAACTCTCTGAAAAAGGGGGCGCTGTACATCTTGGGCCACGTCATCGTCACCGACGACTTTGCCGCCGGCGTTGCGGAGGTCAAGCTCCAACAAGCTGCCTGGACCAACTACATCACCGAGTACTCGAGAATCAAGGCATTCGTTCAGCTGACCATGTCGCCCACGATAACATGGGGAGTCCGCAATCTGGTCCTCTCGGCCGGCCTGGGCGGCATGAGGCCCAACATCGCCATCATGGGCTTCTACAACATGGACGAGTTGCGCCGGTCTCAACCGGGTCTGCAAGTGCCCGAAGTCCCTGTTTCACCTGTCCCAACCCAGCAAATCGGCTCCGACTCCAAACCCGAGCCCAAAGTCAGGAGAAGACGGAGAGGAGACACATCCTCCCGGATCCTAGAAGGCATATTGCCTACCGACGCCATCAAGACGGAGGAGATGATGTCGGTTACGAGTTATGTTACGATTCTCGAAGACCTGGCTCTGCGATTACGCCTGAACGTGGCCATTGGCAAGGGGTTCGATGCCCTCGAAACACCACGAAAAGACGGAACCAATTCGAAAAAGTACATTGACCTCTGGCCGATCCAGATGTCGGCAGCTCTCACTGCGGACGGAAAGAACGTTCTCACGACAAACTTTGATACATGTTGGTGGAACCCCTCGTTTGTCTCGTTCTCACAATAGGCTAACCGCAAACAGACACACTGATCCTCCAACTCGGTTACATTCTTCACACCGTCCCAGCATGGAAGAGGGCTTACAGCCTACGGGTCATTGTGTTTGTTGAATACGAAAGCGAGATTGAGGAAGAGCGAGGAAGAGTCAAGGCCCTGCTGGAAAAGCTGAGGATTGACGCTCAGGTTTTGGTGTTCTGGCTGGCATCTGGTCATCTGCCCACATACGAAACCATCATCCACGGCCACTTCAAAACCCCCGAGACAGAAAACCTCGTCAGCGAGTGCCTGAAGAACCAGGAGTGGTGGGACGATCTCCAACACTACCGGGGCAGTCGTTCCATGACCGAGTCTCAGGAATTCGCTTCGATAGCCCAGGTCATGGGGTCTACTTCGGGCAGGCCGGGCTTGTACAATCCGCACAGCGGAGGCTCAGATGGCCGGGAGAGACGGCGCCATAGTTTGGCGCAGCTCACCGAGCTGCCAAAGAAGCCCACAATGTCGCAGTTGGTGAAATGGGGAGTGAGCATGGGGATCCATACCCAAAACCTGCCCTTCAACGTTTTCGACAGCTCAGACACAGACCCCGGGGCTGAAAGCGACTCCGACAGCGACACGTCGGAAACCTCGCTCATTGATACGCGCATCAGCGACGTGGACAGCTTTTCGGCTGGAGGTGACGACGACCCGGCCCGGCGTCCCTTGCTGGCAACCATCCGCCGGCGGAGGAGCTTCGCCGACGTGTTTGTCCGCGCAAAGAGCCCGAGACGGGAGCGGAAATTGAAGAGGTCGCAGTCGCCGCTAAAGAGCTCGTATGGGACCATGGCGGAGAGACGCACTGGTGGTGACACAGCAGCGGAATCCACAACGAATGCCAGGAACGGATTGGGTTTGGCTCCTCGAGGGATCCTGAAGTCAGAACGGCCGCCTCTGTCAAGGCACGGCTCTTCGGCCATGAGGTTTTCGAGCAACCTGGTCCCCCAGACAACGATCACGAACGAAGACGGGGTCGGGCCAAGAATCATGTTTGCCGAAGCAGAGACTCGAACGGGCCGGCCGACGCTTTCTCGCAACTCGTCCTATGGGCGCGGGGCCGGGGGCGACTCAGGGCCCGGCGAAGAGACCAGCGCCGACAAGAGAGTGTCCTTCGCCGAGATTGCGCCGGATCCCAAATCCCCCGCGACGTCGAGGAGAAGCTCGGTGTCGAGAGATGGCGGAAGTCGCGGCGATTCCTCGCTCGACATCGCTGGTCTCTTGGCTTCCTACCAACGATCTGACGATGGAGACAGCAAAAACGGGTCGAGCTACTCGACGCAAGGGCTGTCGCTCTCCTTCAACGACCTGCCAAGCCGTGCTCAGCATCTGATCCTGAACGAGCTCATGCGCCAAAACAGCGGAGAGACAGCAGTGATGCTGACGACTCTGCCCATTCCTCAAGAGAACACATGCCAAAGTGAGGAGGCGAGCCTCGCGTATCTGTCCGACGTCGAGGTGCTCTGCAACGGGCTGCCTCCTGTGCTGCTGGTCTTGAGTAACCACATGACCGTCACCGTGAGTCTCTAGGGCGGGTGATTCAGGGCTAATAATGGATGCGTGGCATCAAAAATTGCCACACCGGTGACCGGTTGCGTTGTTTGCATGCCAAAACTCGAGGCGGTCGGAGGACAAAGAGCGGCATCTACC
>FTCU01003136.1_pt1 | contig 12741 bp, 17 predicted proteins | sample 1639521 | NCBI WGS metagenome assembly FTCU01 (sample SAMEA3914864, study PRJEB12502) | metagenome | biome: forest; material: soil | place: USA | collected 2012-03-12 | depth 0.3 m
GAGCTCGCCCGCCTGCGCCCGCTGTTTTTTGAGAAGGTCATGCCCCGGTACCTGCGCCCCATGGAGAGCGACGGCCGCTCCGTCACCCCGTGCCTGATCCATGCCGACCTCTGGCCGGGCAATGTCAAGTACATGAACGACGGCGAGACGGCCTGCATGTACGATGCCTGTGCCATGTGGGGCCACAACGAAGGTGTGTGTATCTGGGAGTTGTTGTTGTCATGTACGAGGTGATCTGACCAAGAGTCTTCAGTCGACCTGGGCGTGTTCCGCAACCCTCGGTATCCGCTCGGCAAGCCGTATCTCAAGGAGTATTGGAAGCACGTTCCCATTTCTGAGCCCGAGGAGGACGTTGACAGCCGGAACACGCTCTACATGCTCAGAAACCAGGTGCTGCTGTCGGTCCTGTACCCGCACGACCCGAAGCTCCGCGAGATGTATGTGTCTCCGACTTTTCTCTGGTTTGAATTTTGGCTAACGGGACTCTGCAGCTTTGTGGGCACCATGCGCCTGCTGGTGGAGCGTGTGCAGGAGGAGGAGGCTGCCGCGAGCAACCCAATCCAGGGGCGTCTGTAAGGGCGCTGCTCAGACATCGGACTTGGGTGACGCGAGGGGCCAAACAATCGTAACGTGACGACTTACAGGTAATATTAGATTGAATAATGAGGGCGGTTTGTGGTAGCCAGTTGAAAATTCATGCATGTTATCTACCTTCCAAATTGAGGTGACACAGGCCACCACTGCCATGGCCATGAGGGGATGGAACCTCCGACTCGTCGCCGTTGCGCCGCCACAGCCTTGCCGGAGACCTACACGTGCGGCCCAGATCCTGCACGGCGTCGTGTGAGTGGCCCCGCCGATTTCTGCGCTGACCCGGAACGCGGGTCGGGTCGAGGTGCAGATCCGGGCTCGGTGTCAGTCACATCAGTCGCATGCAAGCCCCGTTTCGTGATCCGTCGTGCATATCGTCCTGCAGCAACCCCCGTCCGTCAACCGTACCGTCGTGTGATTTGCTGGCTGCACAAGCCGCTTACCCGCCTTGGGCCATGCCGGCATGCGGTGCCACCCACGCCGCGCGAGTGCCGGAACCAACGGCCAACAGCCAACAAGGCCCGGTCGGGTCAACTGGCAAGTGGGAAAAGCAGTGGCATTCCTCAGGACAGGCCGAGTTGGCTCCCTTGTCACTTTCTCAAGCCGCAGCATCTCATCTCAAACTCTTCAATACTCTCCCGAGAGGCATCACCACTCTACTATCGCACTATTTCCCTCGTCCTCCCTAATTACTACAATCCCTGATCAAAATGACACCCATAGCAACATCCCTCGGGACCTCAGTCCTCAAATCCCGCCCTCCAACCCCTCACGAACCATCCTCCTCCTCTTCCACCCCCGACCTCACGACCACCTCCACTCCCGACGAAAAGCAGCCACCACTCCCGCAACAACAACCTCCCAAAGAAACAGCCCTCTCCTCCCCGTCCTCCACCCAAACCCCCACCACCACCGCCGCCGTCGAAAAAGAAGAAGAACCCCCCTTCTCAACCTTTCCCCCCCTCCAAAAAAACCTCATCTCCCTCTCCGCCTCCCTGGCCGCCCTCTTCAGCACCCTCTCCTCCTTCATCTACTACCCCGCCCTCACCCGCATCTCCCTCGACCTCAACGTGTCCCTGGCTCTTGTCCAGCTGACCATTACGTCCTACCTTGTCGTGGCGGGCGTCGCGCCCGCGTTCATGGGCGACATGGCGGATCGTGGAGGCAGGAGGCCGGTGTATGTGCTTATGTTTGTGTTGATGGTGGGTGCGAATTTGGGGATTGCGGTGGTGAATGGATGGACGGGATTGTTGGTTTTGAGGATGGTGCAGAGTGCTGGATCGTCGGGTTCGTGAAATTCTTTTTCTTTTTGTTTTGTGTTGTTTTTGGAGGAAAGGCTAACGATGGCGGTGCGGGCCAGGGATGTATGGCGCGGCGTATGGCGTGATTGCGGATATTGCGACGATTGATGAGAGGGGGTCGTTTGTCGGGGTGTTGTTGCTCATGTTGGTGTTTTTGTCTTGTTTGGTTTTGAGATCCGAGGCTGACGCGTGGCAGGACCGACTTTGCGACCAGTTTGGGACCGGTCATTGGCGGTGGTCTGACCCAGGGTTTTGGCTGGCGAGCCATCTTTTGGTTCCTCGCCACCTTCACTGGCGCTCACTTTGTGGTGATGCTGCTCTTCTTCCCTGAGACGCAGCGCAAGATTGTCGGGAACGGCAGCATCAGGCCAAAGGGGCTGATCTACCAGACCGTGTTCTCTCTCATCCGGAGGAGAAGAGAGAAAAGGGATGGAGGTGTTGCGTCTGAGGAGAAACAAAAGGAAGAAGGCCCCAAGAAACGCAGGTTTACCCTCCCCAATCCGCTGGCTTGTCTGCCGGTGTTGGCAAATAGGGGGTCACTGCTCGTCATCCTCATCACAGCCATCAACTACGCGGTCAAGGCAGCGCTGCAGACCTCACTCGACTCGCAGTGCGTCGATCTGTATGGACTCAACTATCTGCAAGCAGGCCTGGTTTACCTCCCTTCGGGCGTGGGAGGCGGCTTTGGCTCTTACGGTGCTGGTACGAAGTCACTGGTCCCCGAGGAAGCCAAGAAGAGCTGGTTTGTTGACTGTCCACACAGGAAAATTCGTCGACTGGAACTACCGCCGCACCGTTGACCGGCTGGCAAAGACCCAGGGGTCGCAGTACGACAAAAGGTCACCAGAGTTTCCCCTCGAGAAAACCAGACTCAGAGGGGTGTACGTCTTGAGCGCAACAACGGTGTTGGGCATCATCGGCTACGGGTTGACCCTCAAGTTTCGATGGGTAAGGCTGGCCGATTCAAAACCAATACTGGGGAGGTCTCCGCTAATGACGCCCCCTTTGACGTTGCTAGCACATCGCGGTCATGCTCATCATGCAGCTCCTGACGGGAACGGCGACTGCCGCCACATTTACCGTGAGTCCTAGCTCCCAGTTTCCACGACTTTTCTTTCTTGAATCTGCACGCAACTGACAACTTGTAGCTCTGCGGCACCCTCCTGACGGATCTCAACATGAACAGATCCGCCACCGCCCAGGCCGCCAGCAACCTTGTCCGGTGTCTCAGCGCCGGCGGAGCGGTGGCCATCCTGCAGCCCATGGTGGAAAACCTCGGGCCCGTGGGATGCTTTGCTGTTTACGCCTTCATCATCTTCCTCGGAATACCCCTGGCTTGGGTGCTGCAACGATACGGCGTGGCGTGGAGAAAGGGGCAGCCGATAGCTTGTTGATGTCGGGATGGAACAGCCGGGAACTAGTGCATGTAGACATTCAGAGTTTCTTAACTATGATGTTGGCAGTTGTGTTGCGGTTTAGGCCGGTGCACGCTGAGTGTTGGTGTGGAAATAGGGGCCGCGAAGGGAGCTCCAGAGGTGGAGAATGTGATTGATAATGAGATCTGCGGCCATCTCAAAATAACTGTTGCCAAGGCTCGGTTCTATAGTGTAGCGGTTATCACTCCGGATTCTGATTCCGGCAACCCCGGTTCGAGTCCGGGTAGGACCTCAATTTTTTCCTTTTGCATCGCTCCATGGATTTGCTTTTGGGGCGGTTTCATCAATCTTGGGAACAGCGAGGGAGTTGCATTTGCAGATGTGCGGGATGTTGCGGGATGTTGACCCAGAAAGACACGTTCCGCTGCAGCCAGCCAAACCCCTTGGCATACAGTGCTGATATACTGTGCGATCCCATGTTCCAGCACTGTCAGCGCCTTGTGCCCGGCCGACAACTCCGGCAAACATCCGAAGGCGCGCCTCGCCAAAACTCGAAGCTTGTGCAACAAAAGTTGGGGATCTGCGGCTGAGTGCACCGCATCCTCAGAGAACGAATAAAAACGGCACGGAACCAGACGCCGCAAACCACCGGACTGGCCAGCAGGCCGGATGTTCGGGGATAACCTGGCACCTGCCTATTTTGGATGCGATGAGGAGCCAGACAGTCCAACGACATGCGGGAGCCAAATGCTTTTGTGCAAGTACGCACAAGGCGTCGACGCGTCATCCATGGTTCGCATTGCGGCTCCTCAAAAGGGGAAAAATGACAGAATTTCCACATTTTTCTGCAGGGGAGTTTTTAGGGGCTGGGGGGCCGATGGACGACGAGGACGAGCGTGCCCTGCTGCGCCTTGTTGGGCACTGGACCCGCTGCGATGGCGCCCATTTGTGCGCTGGGAGGGCTGCTTCTGCCTGTCCTTCATTCACCACCGCCGCCCTCCCTCCTTGCGCCAAAAACGCGCGCTCGCTCTTGCGGCCGGTCATCAGACACGACAGCATCACCAACCGAGCCGACTTCCATGCTGTGCTGTCAATCCTCGCCGCCTGGCACCGTCGCCCGGCGCTGTGGCTGCACGTGGCGAACAAGAATCATGGATGCACAATGGCCGGTGGTGAAGAGCGAACCGTGTCGGGAGAAGGCAGCTGTGCGGAAGGCAAACCACCCGCAAGCCCGAGACAGCCGATGCCGCACCATGCGGCAACTCGGCAAGAGGCTTTCTTTGAGGAAGTTGGGGAGGAAGTTGAAGTGAGGGCTATGTTGAGGCTCTCTCACTTTGACCAGACCCTGCCCTGCGTCCTCGGGGGCCAAAAACCCGAGTCCGCCCCCTGCGCGTCTGGCCAACCCTGGCCGGATTGGCCCGTTGCGGCGGCTTTTGTTTCGTGGTTATGGCTTAGCAAGGCACCCCACGGGCCGGCCGCATTCGACGGAATTGTCTCCCGATCAAAATCTTGGCGAACGCGCGGGTACGAATTGACACACATGCCATGGGCCACAGAACGATGGGCGGGCTGGGATGGTGGTGGGTCGGTGACCGCTGGATGATGGTGGGTCGGTGACCGCTGGATGGTGGTGGGTCGGTGACCGCTGGATGAGCAGCGTTCACTGATCCGCGGATGCCACTGGTCGCCGCCCATTGGCCCTGTCCCTCCCCGCAGGTAAGGTGCCCTATTCCTCTTGGGGCAAGGGGACCCAAAAACTCGGTTCACGAGATGCGCGCCGTTGATGCCAGACCGGTCACCCAGTCGCTGCGCTGTCTGCCGGTAATGGAGGGGGTCCCGGGCCCGCCCTGGGCCATCCTTGGCAACCAACAGAAGGGTGCCTTGTTCCCCTGTCTCCCGCAAATTGTCCCAGGGATCGTCCAGTCTCGGGGCCTCAGTCACATCTCATCATCACTTGCCGTTCTGCGCAGGTACCGACGCAAATGCACACCAGGATGGCACCCTGTGTTTGTCCTATAAGTGAGCGGCTCCCCATTCCACCAGGCTTCCTCAGACCTGTGTTTCCTATGCTTGAGAGGTACTCAAAGTACCCATGCGCTTCCCTCCTCCCTTTTGCACCGCTCATGCTGTTCAGTCTGCTCTCTCGAGCCTGGTGTCTTGGCATCTCATCTCAGCTTGGCCCCTGGATCCAAAGTTCAAACCCAGCTTTGTCTCCTCTAAGAATCCAGTCAACCGACAAACACAAAGCAAGTCAAGCTCCAGCTAGCACAATGGAATTGTCTTCCAACAGTCAGCCATCCGTGGCCAGCTCCTCGAAGTTTGTTGCGTCCTTTCATCGATGCAAGCTCCCGTGATCCACCAACGCTAACTCCGGATTCCGGATTTCAGTGGCGCTGGAGCTTTCCCCACTCCCCCGCCGTCGACCGTTGACACCAACGGCCAAGACTCCCAAGACTCCCAACACTCGGCCGCTTCCTCCAACGACAACGCGGCACCGAACGAGCCCTGGGAACCGTCCGACCAGCTGCTTGCGTTCCTGCGCCAGCCCGCGCGCGACGACGCGCCGCTGTACGGACAGCTCCTTGGGCCGACCCCGGGGCACTCTGAGCACCGTGCGCTCCTCGCCGCGCGGCTGGAGGCCCTCGACGCGCTGCTCGGCTCTCCGACGACCGATCTTCATGACAGCGACAGCGACAATAACGGCGACAATGACGGCGGCCGCGACACGCCCGACGACGACCACGACGGCGACGCCTCCGATTGATACTGCCCGCCGCAGATGATACGAGCATATGATGATTGATGGGACGACAAGGATGATAAAGATGAGACATGACAAGGGGGATTGGTTGGTTCTGGAACAGGCCCAGAAGCTTGGTGCGATTGTTCCGCTCTTGGGTGGGTCCCCGCTTCGGTCCGGCCCCATGGTCCAGGAACGTGTCTCTCCACTCCAGACGTCATCCCGGTCCCGGGAGGAATTTTGGAGACAGGGATTTATTTTGTTTCGCTGTACCTATATTGTCGCTGTTATACCGTGGGATGTTGTTTTTGGATTTGGGATTTCCTGGAGAGAAGCTGACGGAGATTAAAAGAGATTAAAAGAGATCAATTATGCTTGGGAGAGAATACAGGAGTGCCCCGGGCCGAATGTGGTCAACTCTGACCCCCAAATGGTTTCTTCGCACGGCCGCCAGAGTTTCCGACTCTTCAGTCGCATCCTTTCTTTTTGCTTCTCTCAGGAGTCAGCACATGTGCTGGCCGCTGTGGCGTGCATCGGTGTGTGCCGTGACCCCGCGATGGCTTTTCTGACCCCCAAGCACCGCCTGGCGCCCTGCAGTGTCACGACCCCCAAGTTCCCTGGCTGAGTGAGTCGTGTGCGCCGTGTCGTGTGCCGTGTTTTGCGCCTTGCTTTGTGCGTGCTGTCATTTGCCTCGAAAACCCCCCACTGGGCCCGAAGCCCTCGATTCTCACCATGACCCCCAATGCACCCCATCTTCCCAAATGCCTCCTCCGCCACACCTGCAACTTGCTCCAAACGGCAAGAAATCACGTACTACGTGCAATGCAGCATCCTGCAGCCTCACTTTTCCCCACGAAGTACTTCTCCGCGGTGTTTCCTGGACCTTCCGGGGCAACGCCGATGTTTGAAGGTGATGGGGGATAGCGACGTCTAGGCTCTTGCGCACACAGAAACGTCTGTCAGCGAGGAGGAGAACGGACCTCGGCTCTCTTCTCCAGGCATCGATGCCTGCCACTGTGCCCAGCCTTCGGCTAGTGTAAAATGGTTCCAGAAGCGATCGCTGGTTCCCCGTCCTCCCTCTGAAACCGACCCCCCTGGTCGTTTTCTACGACGCCACTCGGGCACGGATGCGATCGACGCTGCATCGCGTGCATCGCGCGTACCGCGTAAGAATGGGCGTCACCCCGAGTGTGCAAGTACGACAGACCCCAGAAACGCCGGCCCCGACGACATGGAGGACCCCGGCTTCACAAGCTTTATTTTCAGCGCCTGGCATGCTGGCCAAGTCTGACGGACACAGAGGCGACCTTTTGATTGGAGCTGTCTGTGCACACCCTGATTTTTCGGTTCGGCGCTGGGATGGTCCTGTCTTGCTGCAAGCAAAGGCGCATCCGTGCCAGTGGCTGGTTGGTTGGCTCACGGCTGGCATGGGTTTTATGGGGCAGCGCTCAGCAGTTTTCCATGCGCCTTCCGAATGAGAATACCTCGCGGATAGTGCCTGGCGCAAAAAACTGCGCGTTTTCTGGCGGAACAGGCGACCCGATGTCAGAGGAGAAGGAGGTGCGGCGAGCTGTGAGTGTGTTCCCGGCGTGTCCTGACGACCTCAAGCCAGATCGCACACAGGCAAATCCAGAAGCCATAGACGGGGACAAGCAAGTTGCCTGTTCTCACCGTCCGTGAAGTTCAAGCCTGCTGTGTTGCAGCTGGCGGAACCTACCGGCGGCGTGTTTGAGCCTGGGGCTCGAGAAATCAGGCGACAGGTACGGCATCTTCCCCCCACATTTCTTGATGCGAACCATGGTGATTTGGGAGAGCGACGAAGGCGGCTGACAAGGGGGGTGGGTTTTTGCTTTTCCTACTGTGTGCTACAGTGGGGTACGGATTGTGAGTACTCAAAAATCGGGCAGCTAGCGTCATCTGCTGATTGGCGAGAGGGTACTCCGTACACTAGCATGCGAAGGCCTGGAATCCCTGCTAACAGGAGTGAGCGTCCGGGCGGGATCCGACTTGAAATGTGGAGAAGGCTGGGCTAGTGTTTCTATTGTTGGCTGATAGGGAAGTGGTGGATCCCTGGGTGAACACATGCAGCCGGCGACGATGGAGGTGCTATTGGACGGAACAGGGGGTGACACCTTGTGAAGCAAAATAATCCACACCGTTCCCTCCCAGCACATCGAGTATTCTTTAAGAACAGACAGCCGCCCATCCTTCCGTTGACTCCTGCCTCAGAAATGAAACCAGCAAGGCTCTCCTTCGACATTTGTGCCCTTGTCCCGACAAGATTGCATTCTTGTTCTTGTTTCGTCTGTCCGGCCACCAACCCCAACCACAGCCAGCCTGCCCCGGGCAGCATGTACTCGTAGGCAAACGCCATGCAGTTCCGTCTCCAACCCCCGTTCTTCTTCTAACCACGACGTCTCATTCTCTAGTACCGGCTCTCAGCCCCATCAGGGCACCACGGCCCGCACGTACAACCTCGACCGCTTCGTCGCCCAGCCGGTGCATGCCGACGGCCCCATCGACGGCCGTGTGCCAGACGCTCCTCCTCCCCATCCAGACTGCCGCGTGTCCGAATACCTCGCCAGAGCAGCTGACGCCATCGCTGAGTTTTGTGCCGGTTTTGGTCCCGACCCTGGCATGCAAGCCGGGCCGCCGGAGCCCCGACTTTGACCCGGTCCGTCAACAACCCGGCCCCGCTTGTGGGCGTGCCAAGCCGCACCTGGACGCCGAGATTCAATCTCGATTTTTGCCCTGCGTCGCTTCGGTCCCTGGCCAGACACTCTCGGCGCGGCTGGAAGCAGCATTCTCCAGCGCTGATTGGCAGCATGGAGCGAGGGCTGCCCTGTCTCGTCAGCGTACCACAGCTGCTGGGTTGCCTCGTCCCCGCCGCCGGCATTCGCATGCACGCGCGCTGTCGCTTGTTTCCGCCGCGTGCTGCGTCACCTCTTCGGCTGCATTTCTGCATCCCCGTTTTCTCGTGCGCATTGCTTCCCCGTCGGGCCGGTCTGCACCTTTTTTTTTTTGGGTCTCTCTCTCTCTGTGTGTGTTGTTGCATCTTCTGTAGCACACTTCCGTCGAGAATTTGCAGATAATGCTTCGCCTGTCTTTACCGAGTCGCATTGTGGCGTGTTGTTGTTTCCTTTGGTTCGCGTTGATTACGAAGTACAAATTCTGTGTGATGGTCAACGATTGGGTATGGGTTTGGTAGCGATGGTGTTTCTGGGCTTGGTCGGTTGGCGGGGCTGCCCGGTAGCCGGTGTTGGCGATTGGGTGGAGTTGGGACGGAAAATTCCGACAGGGATGCTGCTGGATAACGTTCAGGAACGGAGTCTCGAAATGAGTAGGGGAACTGGGAATTTCGATTGGTGACCGCAATGCGTGGGCGCCGGGCAGTCGAGCCCCCATCAGCAGCGGGAAATTGCAAAAGTTTCTTCTTTCCTCCTGCTCTCTGTGTCGATAACTCTTTGAGGACGGATTTGGCGCTAGCAGTCCATCACCCACCTGTGCATGCTGAAGAAGCATGAGTATCCGAAAAAAAAGGGACCGATTCTCGAGGCAAGCATGGGTATCCGAGGGGGAGAAAAAAGAACAAGGGACAGTTTCGCTGCGCAAGCAGACAAATCACAGCGGCCTGGTGGCGCTGTTGTGCTGTCAACGGGAAATAACCCCAGCTTGACTTGATGCACGGCAAACTTTTTTCTCTCTCCTTTTCCTGCATACGGATGTCGAATACGAGTTGCGGGCGGTCGGCGGATTGCCAGAGTCAGCAGCCCCTGCGTCTGCAGGGCCAAGACTAACCACAGGGCTGGCGCTCCCGCTTGCGGCGTGACAACGTGGGCTGGCTGGTCCTTTGGTCCCTGACAGCGGGGTTGTGAACCGACTGGAAATGACACAGCCCACCCCCCGGCCGGGCGCAAGTCCTCAAGGCCGGCTGGTTGGGCAAATGCACAGCAGTCTGGCCTCGAGCCCAAGCAGGATGCTGACGGAACAACTGAACATCACCAAAGCAGCAAAATTTGCTTGCGCCATCCGGCTGCGAGTTGTGCACCTGAATGCGAGGCTTCGGCTCCCCTTTCTCCTCGCCTTCCAGATGTATTTCTACATTTGACTCCAGTGCCGGTTTCCGCAAAAGACATGTAGACCGAGATGCTCGCGTCCAGCCAACCCATGCCGATTCTGGATACCCCTAACTCGGCATCCGGATGTTGCCGGATGCCAGTGCGATGACCATGCCTAACGCCTGGACAAGCAGGGAATGGCAGAGAATGCATGCGCTGCGGGGCTGTGAGCCAACGACATCCGCACACGGCGTAACATCCGATCGATCGATCTGACCGGCCAGAGCCTTTCGCTTGTTTGGGAAAGTGGGCCCTCCTCGGGGAGGCTGTGGTCATTCACCAGGCGGCTTGGCAGCGAGGGCAGGTCTTCTCTGATTCGCTTGGATTGCAGACCCATGCTTGGCAGTCTTGCATTTCCCCCGAATCCGAGAACCCGCGGCAAGTGTGCCTTGTGTCACACAAGGCACAACGGCTCGCATAGGTGTCAATACCCTGCAGGCGGCTGCAGGAGCTACCCCACCGGCTCTCCTACCTGCCAGCGGTGTCGGTAAAGCGATGGCATTCCAGTTAGTGGGCTGCTAACGTGAAGTTCAATGTTGCGATACTCGCACTGTCCCCCGCTCCCCACACATTGGACGACGGCCCTTGGCAGCCATTAGCTCGCAGCTTGCAGCATGTCAGTCCAGAGAAGCCTGGATGGCAGGGAGGAGACTGGGCGGCAGCGCGCAATCTGAGTCTTCGGGCAGGGCCCGTCGAGAGATCTTAAAACGCAGACGACCGCCGCCTGTATTTCAGTCAGTCTCTCCCTCGTAAGTCGACATTCATATTCACATCCTCCTCCAAAACTCGCGGCTCGACCTTCCCAGATAACGTTGCTGTCCTGCCATTGCTCCTCCCTACCGCCACCATGTCCGTCCCTCGCCCCAACCATCATCAGCCTGCCCCGGGCAACAGGTAGGCGCAAACCTCTCTCTCAGTCTTCTTGTGCCATCTCCCCTCTTCTGACCACGCGGTATCACGCTGCAGTGCCGGGCCCCAGCCCCAGGGCGCCGCCGCTCCTCCTCCTCCTCCCGCTTACAGTCTCCACGGCTTCCTTGCCCAGCCTACCCGTGCCGACGGCTCCATGCACGGCCGCGTACCTGCCAACGCACCGCCCGCTCCTCATCCCGACTCCCTCGTGCCTTTCTACCAGGTCAGGGCCGCCGTGGCCATTGCCGATTTCTACGTCGGATATTATGGCGCTGCCGGCTTTCGGGGCAACTGAAGCGGCCGCCCCACCCCGACCGCCGTCCGGCCGTCCGCCTTCCGTCCGCCTCCCGCCTCGTGCTTGGCGTTTGGTCCCAGGCCCTGCCAAGCCGTCGGTTCACACGACAGCCCAGGCCAACCCTGAGCCAATCATTCCCTCCTTTTTTTTTGAGGCGGACGCTCTCCAGTCTTGCTGCACCAACCCGGCATTCGCATGCGCCATCCACTCGGCTCGGCTGGCCGCATGATCTCGCATCCATCCGATTGCTTCGGATGCAGCTTCCCCTGTTGGCGTTTCTGCCTCATCCATGTCCTTGGCTTCGACTTGTTCCTTCACAACCCAGCGACGCGAGCCCGAACTTTTCCCCCTTTTCCTTTCTTTTTTTCTTTCTTTCTTGCTTTCTTTCTTTTTCTTTTTCTTTTTCGGAATATTCTGATTGCTGCATCTTTGAGAAGCGCCTGCGCCGAGAAGATGCACACACGCCGCCACCTTTCCCCTGTCGTTGATCACGAGACACATAGTTCTCTTTCTCCTTTGTTCATGATGGTTGCTAATGTTTATTTGGATGGAATGGGATGGGATTGATTGGCAAAGGCGCATCAGGACTGGGATGGAGTTTGGATCTTGAATTCCTCTTGTCGATGTGGCGTCACAACCCCAAATTGGCAGCATGATTCAGCTTGTCTCAAGCGGGCGGCAAAGTCTCAGCTGACATGGAAATATACTGTGTAGGGACGGTGTTGAGGTCAAGATGTAACGGAAGAGGGGGCTATGATTCTAGGGATGACTCGGTCAGCGAGTCAGCGGTCCGATGCAACTCCATGCTTCATGTTACCCCTGACTGAGTGAGTTCTACATCCAAGTGGTCAAGAGAAGCCGCATAAATATTGGGTGGTCTGCACCTCATCGGGCTGAAGGTCGCTACCTGCCTAGGTACCTTAGTCAAGCTCTCGAATTGGCACCACGTCCAGCATGTCTCGCCCTCCGACCCCGCCCCTCTTCCGTTATGTTCAGCTCGACCGAAAGCCTACGAGCCCGTTGGATCTACATGCGGCGCCACCCCCGATATACCCTCTTACCCACTTCGCCCCAAACACGGCATACCACCCCTTCCTGACCCACGCCAGCCGGCCCGCTCCCTACGCACTTTGCCTCGGCCTGGATCCAAGGCAACAATTACTTGGAGACTCGGATCGGCATCTCACGGCTCCACGACGTCCTTGTCCTGAACAACATGTCCAACCCACATTCGAATGATCAAACCGGGCTGTTTCTCCACAAGCTCAAGCACCTCGTCCGCTGCTGCTTGGAGGTCAACCATATCAACTCTGCGGGCATCAACTTCCTCATCATCCCCGGCATTGCCAACCCCAACACGAGCGCCGCGATCCAACAGCACCTGAACTTCATGGGAGTGACGGGCGACGGC
>FTCU01000937.1_pt1 | contig 12729 bp, 10 predicted proteins | sample 1639521 | NCBI WGS metagenome assembly FTCU01 (sample SAMEA3914864, study PRJEB12502) | metagenome | biome: forest; material: soil | place: USA | collected 2012-03-12 | depth 0.3 m
CCTCATCCCTCACCCTGCCATACCCCTCCCCGCCATCCACCGCCACCGGCCCTTCGTAAGGCACCTCACACCTTCCACTGCCCAGCCGCGGCCAATACCGCCTGTAGCTCCAATACCCCACCACCAATCCAATCACCGCCCCGACGCTCACATCCCACACGTCATGCCGGTAGTCCTGACACCGGCTGATGGCGATCAGCGCGGCGCCGAGCAGCGGCGCGAGGCACGTCAGCGCGCGCAGCAGGTCGCCCCGGACCACCTTCTCGGCGGCGTTCTTGGCGTTGTGCGAGTGCGCAAAGATGCGCAGCTGGCCGGCCAGGAACAGGCTGAGATAGCCCAGCCCGGCGAAGGAGAAGGAGGAGTGGCCCGAGGGGAAGGAGCGCCAGCCGTCGTGGAGCGTGTGGTGGTCTTGCTGAGTGCAGACGGCGATGGTGGCGAGCGGGCCGGTCGGCTTGATTTTGGGGTCGGGGACGCAGCGCGCGAGCAGGTCGGGCCGGGGGCGGCCGACGGTGTTTTTGACGATGTCGGTTAGGAGGGAGGTCAGGAGGAGGGCGATGATTAAGGGGAGGATGGTCACGTGGTGCTTGTGGCGCGGCGCGCGGGTCGCGAGGTTGAGGATGGTTGTTACTGTGAGAGGAAGGAAAAGGGCGTAGATGAAGGCGTGTGCTGGAGTGAGAGCTACGGTTAGCTACTGTGATCGGGTGGCGCTGGTGGTTGGAAGGAGGAAGGGGGAAGGGGGAGGGCGTACTCAGGGGCACGCGCTCGACTTCGGCGTGAGGGAACGAGATGCGCAGGTCGTTGAGGGAGAACATGCGGTGGAAGGGCTCGACGAAGAATTGGATCTGTAGTTCGGCCAGGTCAGTCCCGTTGTTCTTGTCGTCCGAGACCAGACAAGACCAGATGGAGACAACGCACCGCAAGGTAGGCCGTCAGGATGAGCACCAGGCCAATGTAGTCAGAGGCATAGGTTCGCTGCAGAGATACCCTCAATATTAGCTCGCCGGCACTCCATTATTCAACCGCCCTCCTCCGGGAAGACATGCAGTCCAGAACCTCGACAACGCCGCCAGAACGCCCGAGCCGGCCCTCGAGGGCGCCATGGCGATCAGTCACCGCCGTCGGATGGCCTTGAATAGGGTCCGAAGCATTGGGGTTGCAGCAGACAACGCCGGGGGACCGAAAGGCCAAGGGGAGGTTTGGCGATGCGGGGCAGCTGCTCGGGGGCGCCGTGCCGTCGTAGAGTGTCGAGTCGCGGAGTGTCGACTTGTCTCGTGATGCTCCGGTCAGAGGGTCAGATCGAGAGCCTGTCAGAGTCCACTGATCCACTGCATCCAGGTGCAGTTTCACAGGGCTGGCAGGGGTCGGGGCTTGGCGAGTCAGGGGTGTCGAGATGGGAATTGTCCCAAACAGGAAATCAGTGCGTGTCACGCTGCAACTGTCTTGGACATTTGGACTGGACTCGTATCACCAGCTTGACCTTCTCAACAGGATTTGCAATGACATCAAGGGCCGTGGCTTCATTACGTCCCGGCTATCTCAACGACAGCCGAAAGCAGGCTACGGCAACCGCCAGCAACATAACCTTATACACAACATCTCCCCTTGACTCCCTAGACCCATCAACACCCCGCGATTCCGGCGCCAGTGCTGTCCCCGCATGCCACAGAAGCAATGCCATGAAAAAAGGGGGAGAAAAAGAACACAAGAAAAAGAAAAAGAAAAACATGCCGCTATGATAGCGCTACCTATGTACAGCGCCGCCCAGAAATATACCTATGACATGTTTGCTCTGCCCATCCGCCGATCCCATTCCGTTTCCCTGTTGACCCACGTCACGCCGCTGACGATGCTGACTGATGACGATGATGTATGTAGAGGAGAGGCCCAATGCAACCGCCATAGTGCTGCTGTCTGTATTGGATTCGTGTCTTGTCGTTGCCCGTTTTCTTCAGTCGCCCTTCTGGTCATAACCCATGTTTGTTTCTTGCCTCAAAAAATGATGACGGCCAATGTCTCGGACACACTCTGTGTCTCGGACAGCAGGCCTGGTGAACGCTCGAAGCGCCAGTAGCCTCAAGACTCCTCGGCAATCAGCCGCTGGACCTCGGCTTCGTTCAGAAGCTTGCGCCTGCCCAGCTCCTCGGGCGCCTTGCCGTCGCGGACAGCACCGAAGTCAAGAATCTGTAACGACATGTTAGCAACCAACGATTTGCCTCTGCAAAACCAGAAAACGTACCTCGACATAAGTCAGATTCCCCCTCTGCACGGCCGCGACACACCGGCGGTCGTCAAACTTGACCTGCCAGACGCCGCCCAGGTCCGAGAGCAGGTCCTGGACGCAATCGCCGGTATCAACATCCCACATCTTGACAGTTTTCTCGCTGCCCGAGATGACCTTGTTACCGTCGTGCTGGAAGCACGTGATAGCGCCCGTATGCGCCTCGAGCGTCTTCTTGCACTTGCCGTTCTCCGGGTCCCAAATGCGGAGCGTGCTGTCGGCGGCGGCCGAGACCAGCTTGTCGTCGCGCAGGTCCAGCAGCCCGACCAGCATGCTGTGCCCCTCGAGCGTGTACAGGCACGTGCCCGTCTGGAGGTCCCAAACCTTGACCAGCGAGTCCATCGACCCGGAGATGCACTGGTTGCGCTTGGGGTCCAGCACCACCGAGTACACCTTCTGCACGTGGCCGTGCATGACATGGAGCTGCTCGCCCGTGCTGATGCGCCATACGCGGACGGTGCTGTCGTAGCTGCCCGAGACGAGCGTGTCGCCGTGAGCCGAGATGGCGCGGACCGAGTGGCCGTGTCCGGCGAGGATCCGGATAAAGTACGGGCACTGGTCGTCGTTGGGCGGGGGGCCGGTCTGGATGTACCGGCGCGAGCCGGCCTCGGGCAGCCGCCAGACGCGGAGCTGGCTGTCTCGCGACCCCGTGATGATGAGCGGCTTGGGAGGCATCATGACGGGCCGGCCGTCCAGGACCTTGCCGGTGTCGGTGGGCATAACAATCTGTAGGCACCGCACCGTACTCGTGTGCCCGTAAAACGTCTGGGTGCAGATGCCCTTTTGGATGTCCCACACACGGACGGATCGGTCTGTGCTGCCGGACACCAGCGTGTTGCCCTCGTACTGGAGGGCCCAAACGCCACCTTCGTGGCCTTCGAGTTTAGTACGCAGCTTGCCAGTTTTAGTATCGTAGACGTGAATGAGGGTGTCGTCGCTCCCGGTGATGATCTTGTCGTCGTCAAATTGGAGACACGTGATGACGTGCCGCGGGTGGGCCGCAAAGGCCACATGGCCGGGTTTGACTTTGCCGTTCATCCAGCTCTTCCGGATCATAAAGTGTCTCCGGTAGAGGGACTTGAAGAGGTGAAGCTGCCGCAGGCTCGGGAGGCCAATCCGCGGATCGGGGACGGCGATGGCTGCGGCGTTAGCGGCAGAGATGGGGCCCTCGGACTTGTGCATCTTGGCGAGAGAAGAGACCCTGCTGCTCGTCCTCAACTCCTGCGCGTTGGCACGTCGTTTCGCCCTCTCCGAGCTAATCTGTGTCAGCCCACGCTTCCGCTTCGCACTCCTGGTCCTCGGCAATAGCTCTGGCTGCTCCGCCTTGACGGCCGACCGGATAAGCTCCGTCTCGCTAGAGGTGAGCCGGCTCTGGTTGCTCAAGTCGACCTCGCAACCGTGAAAGCCGACGGGATCTTGCCAGCCCCAGCCCTCGTTAATGGCTCTCTGTAGCTCCCCCGGCGGCAAGTTGTACCCGTCGAGGTCGAAAAGCTCCTTCCAGCCCGTCTCGTTGCTATCGGCAATATGCCGCCAGTGTTTGGAGACCTGGGCCACGCGGCAGAGGTCGCGGTGGTCCAAGTACGACAGGACATGAAGGCTGAGCTCGATGGGTAATTGCTTGAGAAAGTCGCACTGGAGGGCCGGGTTGACCACGTCGGCCACGAGGTGGAGCGTCTTCCTTGGACACCTTCGCAAGAACTGGTACATCATCCAGGTCTTGACCTCGTCCGGCATGGCGTCAAAACTATCCAGCATCGCGGCCGGATTCATGTGCGATCGTCCCGAGGGCCTCAGCCGAGCGAACGAGTCTGCGTATTGAGAGAGGTCCATAGCCCCCGGCACCTCGGTGTCGTCGGTCGCCTGGCTCTCGTCCATCCACGGGTGTTGGCCGGAGCGTGTAAGTTGGGTCGAAAAGGAGGTGCCCTCGCCTTCCTCTTCCTCCTCGTCATCAACATGGCTCGGCGGCAACTGAGTAGCCGCCAAAGTAGGGGAGAGCCTAGGACTAGGGAGACTGACGTCCTGGGCGGCCACGGTGTTGATGCCGCGTCTCGGGTGAGGGCCGTGCAGGAGGGAGTCGTCGGCGTCGTGAAACGGCTGGAGCTCGGCATCGGTGATGGGGGGCGTGGCGACGTTACTAAATGTTTGCGAATCCTCGGCCAGGCTATCGGCATCGTAGGCCGTAGTTGACTGACTTGTTGCAGAGTCGGCTGTGTCCACGGCCAGAGGTCTCAACCGCGAGGCGCGGTCCAACCGGCCGCTTGCGATGTCGGAAATATTGGGTGAGGCAAGATGAGCCCGCGAGCGACGAAGCGCCCTGGCCGCCTCCCAGCCAGTGGTGCCACGCGCTACGGCATGGCGGAGTTTATCCGTCACACGTTGCGAGATGTTCGGTTTCGTGGTCAAGCGGGAACTCCTCGTCGGCATCGGCGTGTAGCTCGGCGAGACGGCCCTCGTGGCGGACCTTCGAGGACGTCGTGGGGACGATTCCGTGTTGTCGTGGAGGCGGTGGGATGAGGTGGAAATGGGGCTCTCAACACCGGGCTCGCGCTTGATGTCGCCGGCATAGTCGGCGCTCTGAGATCGCTGGGCCTTGGAGCCGCATGGGTTAATTCACGGCTGTCGAGGACAAGAAGGCATGGCGAGCACTCACCTGAGCATCTGCCTCGTCCTCGTCGTCCCAGCCCTCGGGATCGTACTCGTCGAGGTCAAAGGTCAGCTTCCGCAGGGCAGACGGAGTCGGTTTCCCGGCAAGGGGGTATTCTTTGGAGTCGAGCGAGTGGAGGTCTCGTGGCTCGCGGAGGAAAATGGGCGGGTAAGAGCGCTTTGTTGTGGTGGTTGTCGTAACGGTCTTGGTCTCGATGCACTCGTCGGCAAACTGCATCATCCGCGTTACTGTGGCCTCGTCCTCATACCAGGTCATGGAGACCTTGTGGCTCGATCGTGGCCGGTGGGGGTCCATGGCTGTGGTAGTGTCGTGGAGAAGAAAGCCCGGTGGTCGGATGGCTTCACCTGAGCCTAGGTCGTGGATTTGCGGAGGCCGATGTGCTGAAGGGATTTCTCGTGCGACGTCGCCCGAGCGAAGTCCAAACGAAACTTTTAGTCGACTTCGGATGCTTGGGTGTCGTCGTATCGGTGGCACTGGGAAACCCGATCCAACGCGTACGGAACACGGAGCTGTGGTCCTTCCAGCGCGTGTGTCAACCCCGAAAAGGATCCCCCGCCAAATACCGGTGATGGAGCACGGGCTTTAGCACCCAGCTACCATTTTCCGTCCTGCGGTCGAGAAAGGCCGGCGGGAGGGGGGAGGGGGGAGAAGACACGGAGCGAGCGAGGGAGTCGTTAGGCAAGGAAAGGGTCTGAGGCCGGAGACGGAGACCGGCCAAGTCAAGGACCAACAAACCGGTGTGTTGGCGGGGCGTGGATGGTCGCGTCGGGCTGCCTGGTCACGCACGGAAAAAAAAAGAAATGGAAGGCGTGGGCATTCGCGGGATGGAGGTGAAAGTGGCGGGCGGTAGGGAGAGTCGAGGTTTCTTCTCGCAGCCGTTGGCTCCTGGTGCTGCTGAGGTAAGGCGACAGTGATGGCCACCGATGGGTGATCCAGGAGTCAGCAGGAGAGGCGAGACCCAACCTGGCACAGGCTCCGCTCTCCGTTCGACTTGCGGCACGCCCGTGCCCCGTCGCCCTCGCTGGCCCCGCGGGACAAGAAAAGAGGGCCTGCAGGCAACGACACAGCGGAACAGTTGGCCAAAACACGATGCAAATGCGAATTCGGCGCACTGTCACGCTCGGGGCAGGCCTTGCAGCGATGGTGGACAAGGCTTCTGGCTTTTATTTTTGTTTTTACGCCCTGGTCCAGCGACGGGCCACCGCCGAATCCCTCACCGTCTCTGCCGGGCTCTATTTTATGTCCAGTGCTGCCGTTTCCGGCCAGGTTCCGGCTCGCCGCTGCGGTGGAGACGGGGGATGGCCGCACCAGCCACTGGCGGCACTGCGGTATCAAACTCGGACGATGGACGCCTCGAGGCTTGCATGCAAGACAAACGGAGTGAGAAAGCCCAGGTGATTTCCAAATCTCGTGTCTGCCGTGCTGTACGCCGTCCGTCCCGGGCTCGCGTGGGGCGTTGCGCGAAATCATGGCCGTCATGATGCGCGCGCAAGACGCAAGAGCGAGACGCAAGGCGCGGGGAAAACATCCAGGCTTGACGGCTCGCCCGGTTCCCTGCTGCGGACCAGCCAGGCCCAGCCAGGCCCGGGTGACGAGATGATGTTGTGTTGCACCAACAACAACAACAAGCAACAGGGATCCAAATGGGAAGGTGGTCGTCTTCGACCTCTCTGATGCTGTTACATACCTCTTTGTTCTCAAGTCAAACGCGCCCGCGAAACCTGCACAGTATCTGTACTACGAGCATGCACCAAGGCTGAGACGGAGGACAGAGATTTCTGGTTTGGCGGTGAGCCAGACTCCGTTGGTTGGCACCTTTTTTTTCATCTGAGACCGCCGCGAATGGAGGGGCTCCTTGCCTCGCAGTGGCGATCGCCCCTCGCTCCCAGCGCTTGTCGGGGACGCCCGGATGCCCCGAACCGGACAAGGGCGCTGGCGAGGCAGGTTCGGGTTATCCGCAGGGTTAGGGTCAGCTCTCAACAACATCGGCCCCCAAACAACACCAACCATGAGCCTCGAGCTTTGTCGAACACCAGGCTATTTCTGTAAATTAAACCCAATAAACACACAAAGGATTTGGGACTCAACACTTTCAAGTCCAGTCCGCGTCTCTCGGCCGGGTCGGGTCAGACATCCAGCCGGAACCATCACAGCAATCACGCATGAACCGTCCGCCGATCAGCCGTGTTCTTTGGTGCCTTTCCCGGTGATCAAGCACTGATCCGGGGTTCAGGGAAAATCGCCGCAAATCCCGGTTCCCATTCTCTGCTCGAGACTAGACAGAGAGATCGAGTATAAAGGGAGATCAAACCCAGATCAAAGTGACAAATCAAACGCCTCGGATCACTCTTTTGATGCGCTCCAGGCTTATCAGAGGTTGCTACTTGCTAGGCCGAGGCCCAAGAGAGTACTGGTTTGCTTGCTGCCACAGGAAGTGACTTCGCTAATAACTGCCCGATCGGCGTCCACGCCGCATACCCTGAGAACAAAACCTACCTAACCTTCCCTCCCACTCAACGGCCCGCCCAACCTCAGAAACTGTTCCCGAAAAGAATCGCCTTCTTCGCACTCTCTCCCGTCTATTACGGGTTACCCGCCCGTAGATACCGGTGTTCAGCATCAGGCGGCTATCTCCCCGGCGGCGGTGCACCTCCGGAACGGCGAAAGGTAGAGATGAAGTCGGGAGAAGGGGGCCGTTGCCGAGGAGACTGGGCGTTTTGGCGGAAAGGGTGCCCTTGCCGTTGCGAGGGTTGAGGGTTTGCGCGAGAAGGGTGGCCTTGTTGAGGTAGCTGAGGGCTTGTGCCGTGTTCTGGTGGAGAAGGCCCTGCAGAGGCTGGGCGGAAAGGGGGTTGTGGCGGTGCTTGTGGTTGTGGTTGTGGTTGTTGAAAGGGTGGACTTGGGTGGGGCCACGATGGGTCCTCTCGGCTCTGTTGTCGCGGTGGCGGGTCGTCTGGCAGAGGAAAACCCCCGGGCATATTCGTCGGAGTGCGCGCGGGGGTTGCATTCAGCTGGTACGGACCCATGAAGTGGCTGTGTTGTTGACCCCCGAATGAAGCTGGCATTTCCACGTGGGAAGGTGGCTCCCTGGCTACCGGCAGCTCGGCTGGAGGCGGGCCAGCAGGCGCCTTAGAGGGGACCGGTGGCGGTCTGGCACTTGGAGATCGCGGTATAGGTGGTGACCGGGGTCGGACTGGAACGGGGCGTATCATGGCTGGTGGTGACGGTGGTTGGGTTGGAATGGGACGCACTCGAGTTGGCGATCGGGGCCGGACTGGGACTGGAATTGGCTTGGTCGGTGTGTTCGATGCGGTCGGCAGATATATGGGAGGAACCCCGGTCTCGTCGGCGAGATCTGGAACCGGGATCGTCTCCGGGCTGCTCACAGGACTGACCTCCCCCTCGGCGTCGTGCCAGCTATCGGCGTTGTCCTCCGCGAGCGGTGGAGGCTGAGTGTCGCGATCGGGCTCCAGCACATAGCGGCGGATGCTATTCTGCGTGGCCTTGACGATCTCGGCTTCGGCTGTTTTTTTGACAAGACTGTAGCCCGGGTGAGTTTCCATATGTTTTTCCAGAGCCGGAGCTGAAGAGAAGTTGACGTCCTTCCGGTTCTCGCAGCATGCGAGGCATTTGTAATAGGCCCGTCGGTCGGTGAACGACGCACAAGCCATGACATGGCATGCGGCCAGCATTTCCGAGTAGACAACCGGCTCGCCGTCGTGGGCGAAGCGAACGGCGCTGTAGTCTCCAACCTCGAGGTAGCAATGCTCACAGACAAACGCCCACTGCTTGTCACCCGCCCCTCCTCGGACCGCCAGCTTGCTCGCTGTAGTGCCGGACTGGCAGAGAATGGCGCCGTAGCAGAACTCGAGGCGCCTTTCCGCTGGCAGCGGGTTGAGCGCGTCATCAGCACCGGTGGCGTCGATGCGCTGCGTAAACTCTGCCAGGGCCTTCTCAATGTCGTTTTTCAGTCTGTTGGCTTGATCCCAGAGCGCCTTTTCGACCTTCTCGGCATCGCGCGCCGCATGCGGCTGTCCGGATTCGAGCTCGGTTTTGAGCTTGTCGAGTCCTGAGAGCACTGCCTTGAGCCGAGGTTGAAGACTGAATACTTGACGCAGCAATTTGTCTTGTGGGCGGAACCGTTGTAAATCAGCACAGCTAATCGCCGAAGAGACGGGGGAAGTGACCCCAACACCCACCGTCTAGATTGTGTCTCCCGAGCCGAGACATGAGGTAGTTGATCCGCACCGAGAGTCGAAATGCCCCCAATGGGACGATGGCGGACTGAGCATCAGGCCCAGGGCCAGAGGCCGCCACAGAGGCTTCTTTGGCTTTTCTCTGCTTGCGTCTGTCATGGAGCTCGTGTGCCGCGTTCACAGCGCCGACAATGGCACAAACGGCCGAGACAACTGCCGCCGCGGCTGTAATGGGGTCCATCACAAAGCTTCCAGTGATTATGATGTCGAAGGTTGCTTGTGTTTAGAATGATGATATTGATGATCTGCGGCAGCAGCCAGCACCGAGTCCCGACACCTGGGAGGGATGTCAAGAAGTACAGATGCAGAGCACATGCGCTTACGGACATACCGTTCCGCAGTTGAGCCCCAGAGTCTGCCCCGGCGAGTCAGGAGGTGGTTGACGTTATCGTTGTCCCGCAGCGCCCCCAAATACGGTCAGCCTTGCTGACCGCATTTCTGTTTTGCTGTCGTGTTGCATAGTGACTCCTGCTTAAATAAACCTCTCACCGCGCTACCGAACGCCACATATGCAAGACAATACATACAGTTCAATGACTGAATACTCATTAGCGCGATACTTTGATAGGGCCCTAGTCCTAAATTCAAGACTTCTCTTTTGACAGCTCAGTGACCGTCTAGAATACAAACAAATAGAATATCTTGAAGTACTCGGAAAGACGCCATCAATCTTTTTCTCTTTCTTCGTCCAGAATACAAACAAATAAAATATCTCGAAGTACTCGGAAAGATGATATCAATCTTTTTCTCTTTTTTACATCAACATCTCTTGTTTTTTGTCGTTGAGCTGGAGCTTTGAATCAGGACCCCGGTCTCCAGGTCACGAGCTAGCGAGTATTCAAGGATTGGAGTGTACACGCACCTCTGCCGTGACCCAAGCCGCCCAATGGCCATTGACGCCACTGTCAGATTCGAGCTTTAGGCCGCAAGCGAGCTCCGAGGGCTGGGTCTCGGAGGGTTATATTTGATACATTGCCCAATGACTCTCCATTGCGGCTCAGCGGCTGAGGCGGCCCCTGGAACGTTGCACCACGGCAAACCGTCAGGCTCAATGCCCGTGAGTCGACGGGAGCGGGAATGGGGTTGTGCCGGCTCACAAGCCGCGGCACTTCAAGTTGCCCTTCCCCTCCGGCTGGAGTTCGTACATGCCTGGTGCTCTGTCAACTCTCGTTCCATTACCGCTGGGCAGTGGTGACATCCCTACGCTCGCTCCAACCATGGCTAACGGAGTCAATGGCTCCTCCAATCTCAACGGTCGCCCGGGTCTCACGGAATACAATGACGCTGCCGAACTTGAGGTCCCTGGCGCGATGCTCACCCCGACGAACGCCGAAGACTCCCGGATCCTCGCGGCCATGGACAAGCTGCGGGAGCTGGGAATCGACCGCAAGTATGAATTGCCGCAGATCATTGTGTGCGGCTCTCAGTCGGCGGGCAAGAGCTCGGTCCTTGAGTCCCTCGTCCAAGTACCGTTCCCGCGCGGCGCGGGGACGTGTACACGCTATGTGACAAAAGTCACCATGCTGCCGGCCAAGTCCCCCTCGGTCGAGGTGCGCATCAAACCCGGTGACCCATCGGACCCCAAAGCGTTGCGTGGCTTCCATCGCCAGGACAAGACCAAGAACTGCGCCGCAAGTCTCGCCAGCTTCATGGAGGAGGCTCACAGCCGGATCCTCCCCGGCACGGACGGGGACCCCATGATTAGCAACGACATCCTGCTCATCACTGTCTACAGACCCGGTACCCGGCCGCTTCAGGTCCTCGACCTCCCCGGCCTCACCCAGTACGACCCACCAATCTACATTGAGCTCATCCGGAGCATAGTGAATCGCTACATGGCCAAGAAGCGGTCCATTATCCTCGCTGTCCTCCAAGCCAACCAGGACCTTCAGGTTCAAGAGATTCTTCAGCTTTGCGACACCCACGACCGCAACGGCGAGCGCACCATCTGCGTTATCACGCGGCCCGACATGGCTGACAACACCCAAAAGGCCATCCTCATCGACATCATCCAAGGCCGCAACGAAAAGTATAAATCTCCCCGCCGATGGCACGTTCTCCGCAACCGCACGTCGGAGGAACAAAACACGACCCAGGAAGTCCGCGACCGGAAAGAGAGTGTCCTTCTCGACAGTCACCCGTGGAACAGACTGGACGAGGGGTCCCGGGGCATCAGCGAACTGCGAGAGCGCCTGCGCGAGCTGCTGTTTGGCGTAGCCAAAAAAGCTCTTCCCGAGCTGTGCCGCGCCCTTGGCGACGAGCTCGGCCGTCTCGACGAGAAATTCAACGCGCTGGGCGGGAGGGACGCCGAGTCCGGCAAGGAACACCTAGAGAAAGCCATGTACCAGTCGCTCCAACGCCTGCGCGACGCGAGCAGCGACCACGCCCGTGGTATATACGAACACGACGTAGATGACTCGAAGGTGACCGGTTCCATATACCTGCGCTCTCGTGTGGACGACAAGTCCGACGTCTTCCGCGATAAGCTTTTCGCCATTGGCCACGCGTGGAAAACACTGATCAGACTGGAAGCGCCCGACCCTGACAGCGACCTCGGGTCCATCCATCAGGAGAGCGATCTGAGTCAAGCCATATCCAAGATCGAGGTTCACGGCAGCCGACAAGACGAGATCAGGATGGTGGTCAACATCATCAAGAAGCTGCGCACCCAGAACCTTCCCACGTTCCAAGACCCCCGCGTCATCGGCCGTCTCTTCCGGCTCATGTCCAGTGGCTGGAACGCCATCGCGAGGGAGCACATCAAGCAGGTCCATGAGTGTTGCAAGCTCTACTTCCGCGAAGTTACCCCTGTGACCTTCCGGCGCGGGTCTGGGCCCAACTCTGTCGGCTTCAGCAACTTCAGTGAGGTCGCCGGCCGATTCGTCAACGGACATCTTCTGGATAGCCTCGAGAAGTGTCGGGAAGAGGCCCTCAAGGAGCTGCAAAGGCTTGAAGAGGACCGCAAGGCTCCGCCTCTCAATTTTGACAAGCGTTTCCTAAAGGACTGGAGGTCGCACCGCCAGGAACGCGAGTTCAAGCGTGCCATGAAGGCTCAGCACGAGATGGCGTCCTCTACAAACGACCCAGCGGCACCCATCCTGAACCTAGACAAGACGACGTATGCACAATATGCCGGTTTGCATTCCCAGGACGACTGGACCGAGGCCACAGCAGACGAGTATCTCGATGCCATGTGGTCGCACTATCGCGTATGTCTAGCCGTGCCAGGTCCGAGCTGTTATGTGCTAATCCACCCTGTATCCAGATTCAACGAGACATTTACGTCATGAACGTGCTTGTCCAGACCGTGGAGAGGCATTTCTTGCGCCATCTAAAAGAAATCGTGCCCCAAAATCTCGAGTTGGCGGAAATCGAGAAGCTTGCACGGGAGGATGCGGTCAAAGAAGCTCGAAGGAAGGAGTTGGCGTCTGAGATAGATGTGCTGAAGGAGTCGCTGCGTGCGCTGGAGGGGATTCAATAATGCCACTTGGATGTCTCTTTTAAGTTATAAGTCATCAGTAATTAGATCTCTA
>FTCU01000760.1_pt1 | contig 12690 bp, 20 predicted proteins | sample 1639521 | NCBI WGS metagenome assembly FTCU01 (sample SAMEA3914864, study PRJEB12502) | metagenome | biome: forest; material: soil | place: USA | collected 2012-03-12 | depth 0.3 m
GGTACTTGTAGTGGGACCTTGCTCGGCGTCGACGAGGGGAGTGTGGATTCAAGTACTCGGGCGAGTGTGGGAGGCTGCAGTGACCAGTGACACGATGCTCAAGAAACGGCCAGGCCGGGGTGTTGGAGCGTCATCCTTCGCCCAACCACGGCCAGGACATCCTGGGATCCGGGGTCCCGTCCTGAAATGGGCCAAAACCGACAGGCGTTCGAAAGATCTTCTGGATCTCATGCGGGGACCACTCGCCAACCACGCCCCTTGGAGACCGTCGGGACCCCTGCATGTCTCCGGGGACATGCAGGCCAGCGTGCAGCTGCAAACTCACACTAGACCAGAGAGGGAGTGCGTTTCCGTTTGCCCAGGGCTGCGGTCAGCATCGGCGAGGTGCACAGGATCAGTCTGGCCGAGAAGTGCCTCGTCCGGCAGAATGCGACCCAGGCCGAGGACACGAAGAGCCTATGGGAGGTGCGGCTGGCAGACGGTGCAACTGAAGGCTGCATGCGAATCGAGCTATTGATTGGCTGCGGTCTGGTTAGTGAAAGTCGGTGGCAACTTGAGCTTCCTTGGTACACGGGAATGGCCCAGAGAGCATCTGTTCCAGAGGGAGGGACTCGAGGGACTCTGCGTATGCTCTGCCAACACACACACGCCCCAGCTGGCCTGGGCGTCGACGGTGGCTCACTGGCTGCGTTGGTGAGCGCGTCGCCAAGTCGTGATGGAGAGCATCTTCTGGATCTCTATCCGTTTCGCCGTTTCCCGTTTCCGATTTCCCCATTCCCCCAGAGACAGACCGTTGCAGGGGCCCTGTTTGAATCGTCAACCCCTGTTTAGTAAACCCGTCCATGCGAGTCAGACTTGGCACACCACACCCCGCCCTCGTCGGATCCCTGGGAGGGTCGCACTCATGGTGACGGAGGGTGGCATTTTGTTGCGCAGAGGGGTCGCACTCCCAACCCACACCAGAAACGTCGTGAGAGGCATGTGAGTGAGACTCTGAGCAGCAGGAGATGCGGAGATGCCAGAGAGATGTGCGAGAGGCAGACTCGAGATGAAGATCGAAATATAGGCGGTGCTTCACCTCTCCTTCAGAGCAGACGGCAGCTGTGAAGCTTCCGCGCCTTTGAGATGGCGGCTGTTTCGATGTTTAACCCTCTCGCGGCTCCCGCCCACTTCCGGCATCCCGCGACGGCTTTCCGGCGCCGTGCTCCTGGCCACCCGACGCATTCGGAGATCAGGGGGGCACACGGGAATGTTTGCGCATCGTGGATGCTGCACCGCATCGAGTTGTGCGCTGTCTGCTGCCAGTCAGTCGTCTGGTGTTGGAGGGTGGTGTGTTGGAAAAATGAGTGGCTTTTTTGACAGAAAATGTTCGGGAGGCGGCCGCCCACGTGGAAAGGCCCCGCATGCGCCAGGCAGCGGACCCCCGTTGCATGGGTCCGTTTCTTGGCCACCGTTTGCCTCCAGTTGCGTTACACCAAAACCCCATCTCTGCGAATCCAGAACCCGACCTCGACATCTCGACATCTCCATGAGGTGATGATCTGCTCCAGAATGCACTGCGCTCAGGCCGAAACGATCCACGCCAGATGCCCGTCGCCATCTCCCATCGCCACTAACATTGCTGGTCTTGCCTTTTTTTGTGCATGGGCGCACATGCCCTTAACCTTGCATTACTTTCCCCGCGGCAAAACTCTCATCCACACTATTCTATATTCTGCAAAGTTACCCACAAGCGCGTCGTGTCAACGGCTTCCTCCGTCCGTCCATCGCCCAGCTTGTGGGATAGAGCTTGTCCATGCCACGGGTGCCCTGCGCCATACGGACTGCGGCGGCGCCTTGCGCGACCCCGGATCCCGAAATTCAAGATCTTGGCGTCATTCTTCCAGATGCCGCCTTCTTGAGATCTCGCCTCCGCTCGCCATCGCCGACGCAACCGCAAGATGACGTCTGGTTATCCCTCGTGGCAATACTGACCGCCGTCTCTGGCAAGATAGCCAAAGATCATCCAGCTTCTGACGCCTCATTTGCGCCCGTGCCCGGCCCCGCAACACCAAGCCGATCTTTTCCCACCAAAGTATGCGTTCGCCAATCCTTGCGGACCGTCTGCCGATCGTCTCGGTAACCACAGCCCGACTTGGCAAAGTCAACCGGGGCGCCGGACAACGGTCTTGTCCTACGGCATCCCGCCGACATCCCGGGCCCCTGGTCCCGGGGACCGGCAACCCTTCTTCGGTCACGAGGCGCATTCATTCAAACCAATCACTGTAACCGAGTTCAGAACCCAACAAAGCGAAGAAGACAACCGCCGAATACACAAGTACAGATACGTTGTAACGGGTACGCACAACTGACTCCAAAACAAGCCCATCGACAAATCAAATTCTTGTCTCTCTGTCCCCGCCATTCCGATCTAAGCTAGTTCTCCTCGCAAGGCAATCCTAGCTTGAGGTCTCAGCTCTATCCATCAAGCTGGAAGATCGCTGTTTCGTTTGCCACCCCAACCCAAACGGTTTTGGCGTGGTCCAGCCACGGCGGGTCTTGTTTCAACACCATGCGATGGTCCGGACCATCACGGCGTTAATGCACAAAATGTTCGGTCCTGAGCGGACATCGTTACCGCTTCGAGAAGGCAGGAATAGCACCAAAACGCCGAGCGGAGAGGTGCGTGCGCGGAACCAGCCGCAACTCGCAAGCCACCAACCAACCACGAATCAACCCCTTGCATGTCCGGGCCAGAATGGCCGTTGAACCCCATCATTCGCCAATCCTTCGCCGTCCACCAACCAATCCCCATATCCTCAACCGCAATGGTCCCGGGACGGCGGCACTACAGACTCAAGGGGGATTGTGATCACCCTCAAGCTGAGGAGATGCTACTGCGTACACCTATCGTTGGCTTCTCCACAGTCAGAAGACTAGCAAGGAGGAGGTCGTTAAGACCTCTGGGAAGGAGGTCCTCATCCGAAAGTCTCAAGTCCTCCAGGCTGCCCCTGCAACAACGCAGTGGCGACGCACTGATGCCCCAGCCCCGCGTCGGTTCGCCGATCCGGGCACACCGCACCGATTCGGGTCGGAGGATTCCCGGCCTTGAGCCTCCTCTCTGTCACATCATCAAGACATCAACCGGCACTCGGCAGTCGGCACCGGCAAGCCCCTTCCCTGTCTCCCTCACCTCCCTGCCGCAAGTGCCTGTCTGCTTGGCAGGTCGGACCTTCACGCGTTCCGGGTTGATGCCTCTCACGCTGCCGCCCAGACCTTCAACGAGAGGCGGGAATAATGCGGGGCTGGCTCGCCCTTGGGATGGCGAGAATGGCTCAAATGGGTCATTGGTGGCTGTCGTGGACTCGTGTCTGAAACGGCGGGGAAGGAGACGATGGTGTTCTGGACTTGTCTTTGGATGGCATTTGCAGATCTTCTCGGGTTGAGGAGGCGAAGGAAATAAGGGTAACATCAACCACAGCTGCTCCGCTTTTTCCAGATGGGGGTATCTCACACGCGACTCGGCCCAGCACTCCCTATCCTCCTCTCATTACCCAACCTCCAGTGCTGGTTACTTTGCCAGTTCTTGGGACACTGAACTGCTGGACAGGCGGAATCATAGGTAGGCAGTTGACAACCGTGTCTGGGCGGGGGAAAGGTTATTGCGTCAGAAGCCTGGGGTGAGTGACGAAGAAGGCTCAGCTGCCCGAGATGTTGAGGTGGGAAGCTCCCACGACAAACAAACAAGCTTCTTCGACGTTTAAGCACGCACAAGAGTGATCGGCAGCAAGGGTTGTTATTTCTAACCCGTCGGGGAAACGTCGATGACTGCTCTTAGGGGTTCGGCAGTTATTTTGACATGCCGGCCCTCGATCGGCCTGTCCGCTCCCACTTGAGTGCTCGATTTCCCAACCCACGGGTCCGTTCTAAAGGTTGTTCCCAGGTCATGGTATCTCCCTTCTCGTATCTCCATGCCAGTGCCACCATGCCACTTTCCCTCCCAATCTCTCCCACCAAGTATCTCCCTCCCGGTATCTCTCCCAGTATCTCCCTTCTACCCACCATAGTATCTCCCCCAACATGACGCATGTATGTCCAGCCGTGAGCTACCATCAAGTAAACCGCATAGACATAGTACTCCTCCACGAGCCCAATCTCACCTCAGATATTTTTAGCCGTGCCCCGGCCGCGCCCTCCAGTGGTCCCCCTCCATTGAAATTGACAAACGGGAGGGGGCTTTTTCACGGCCTTTTCCGTCGGCAGGACCGGCGAGTTCTTGTCGTCCTGAGAAGTCTGAGTAACGCCGCGGGCTGGGTTCTCAATACGGACGGCGCTCAGGTGCGCGGCTACTGAGTCTATAGACTCGTCGTCCTCCTCGTTCTGTGCTGCAGGTTTGGTGTTGTCGGCAGGAGATGAGACTTGGGTTGCGGTAGACGAGATGCGGTTCCACTCTTCGGGAGTCTTCCAGTCGTCTGGATTGTCCGTCGAAAATCGGACTGGCGAAGGGCTGGGCGGTATGATGAAGGCATCCCTCTTGGCTGAACGCCGAGTTGGCGTGATGGGGACCGGCCGATAGAGGTTAGGGGGCAGGAGGACATTGCCTCTGCGGATTCCCCCGTTGGGTCCGGGCCTAGGGAGCTGGCGGGCTGGTTCATGCATTGCTGAGAACCAGTCGTCGATGAACTCGGAGGAGGACTTGTCGTCGCTGGCTGGAGTGGACAATGCGTGCGGAGCAGCGGGCAGTTTGGGGGTTACGGGTGTCCTGGGGGTCGACGTGATCTTGGTCTCGACTCCTAGCCAGCTAACGGGCTTGCTTCTGCCGAGTTGGTGGGTTGTCCTGACGGTCTTTACCACACAGGACCCGTCCTCGTCGAGTGCCTGGACGAGCTTTGTGATGGGGCGTGTTGCCTCAGTGACGGATCCATCGCCTTGAGATTCTGACATCGGGATGGTCAACTCTGTCATCTTGGACAGCATCGACTCTAGGTCTTAGGTTAGCGTATGAGGCCCGAGGAAGCCGTTGTGGGTGGCCTGATAAATACCATTCGACGATCGATCCGGGGTCTCTGGCCACCTGCAATTCACCCTATCGCTGCTGCTCTCGGTGGGAGGTTGAATCGCCAAAACGTCGGTCTGAGGCTCCATCGAGACTTCTGCGATGCTGGTCGCAATGTTTGTTGCAGCGTGGTGAAAGCGAAATGAAGCGCGCTTGAGACTCGATCCTGTCGTGCTCAACCTTGGGTTGGTTGTGCCCAGTTTCTCGCTCACTGGAGAAGGGGAGACGGTCTTCTTCCTGGAGATGCTTCCGAAAATGCTCCGGTGATGCTGGTCTGACGAACAAGATGTTCGCGTCGAGAGAGTCGAGATGGTTTCATGATGGCTGCTGGCGTCCTCCTTCTTCCTCTGTTCCCGTTCGACCTCCTTCCTCGCGCGCCGCTGTCCGACGCGCTCGCAGTCGTAATCCGCCCAGTCCACTTCAAACATTGTGGTCGAGTCTCGCAGTCGGTAGACTCATTGGAGGCGCATCCGTTAGATAAAAAGAGGGTTGGTCCAGGACAATCCGGGAAGTTCTCGCGGTGAGCTGGAAATCCTGCGCTGGGTCGTTCTGAAGAAGAAGAACGATGGTGGTTGCGTTTGCTGGTCGGTGGAATAAAAAAGGAAGAGGGCTCGGACAGGTTCGGGGAGGTTTTCTTGAGAGTGGCTTTTTGAGGTCGGTTCCAGGCTGGCGGTCGGTTCAAGTGGGCGCTGGGAAAGGAACCGGTATGTCAGGGTGTTGTGAAGCAGCGAGGGCAGAGGGTGGGAACTTGGCCGAGAGGAACTGGCGGATGGGCAAAACCAAAACTCCCGATGAACACTGTAGTGAGACAGCCGGTTTCTCTCGTTTCCAGGGCAAATTAATGGACCTGGAACGTCTTGAAAGCTGCACTCCAAGTCGGAACTCGCGAGGAAACTCTCATGGGCGCTCCTTCCCGACGCGTGCTTTCTGGGTGACCAAACTGAGCCCAAGCGAACCAAACGCCAGAGACAGCCCAGGGCAGTCACAGGGAGGATAAAAGAGCAGTAATGGTGCCTGCCAGGTTATTTACAGTACCCGACCAGTATTGGGCTCAATTCTGGCCCCTCCTCCCTCCTCCCACCCCCTGGGCCCTCCGCTGCCTCCTCCTCCCCGCGCCCAACCCGCAATAGCGGCTGCCAGAAACCTCCCGTCTGTGTCTGCGTCTGCATCTGCACAACCTTGAATTGCGGGAGGTGTCTCGGCCGTTAGCCTGCAGTTTGCGGGTTTCGGGTTCATGCTCGGCCTTGGTCCAGTCAATCCACGCGATGACCCCCCGGCAGAGCGCAAACCCGTCACACAAGCTGCGTGTTTTGCCTCCTGCTCGAGATCTGCATCTTCGCAATTTGTCTCAGACCATGTCCCGGGTTCTGACACGGCGATATCAGAGTGTCCCTGGGCTGTTGTTTGAGCGGCGGCCTCCACGGATCACGGAGGGTTGAAATCGAAAAAGAAACATGCCCCATAACCCTGCGAGCGCCGGGTTCCGCAAGAAGGCAGATCCAGGACCTCCCACAAACGCCACGAAGTGAGAGCCGCATGCTTATACGCTTGCTTCCGATGGTTGCACCGATCTATCAGGCGGCTCCGCGCGGCTGGCCGTGCCGAACACTGATGGGCGCGAGGGGCGAGGGAGTGTGGTATCACTCCCCATCGCACAGAGCCGCCACCGAGTGACTTGGATTTCACTCAACATGGAGGCCAATGTGACTAAAATTGTCCAGGGCATCGTGTTTGTTAAAAGCTTGAAATATCTAGTCACGGCAGTTCCAAACGTTTAACGAACAATCATAGTACTGTCCAAGCTACTTATCTTGACACTCCTGTGGTTAAACATGGGAGATCTTCATGGCCACGCCCGTGGATGTCGCTTTGCTCACCATGGCGTATTTCTCCTATGTAATACAAGTACACGTACAACCTTCCAGCACTCCCGCTCAACTTCCACCCAACAGACAGCCACATTTCCCATCAACCTCCACACCCAGCTCTCTCAACCCACCCTCCAGCAGCCTATGAAAACCCGGCCATATCTCATCATGCCCGCGCCCCTCCAGCCTCGCAGACCAGTACTGCACATCCAGCCCAAACCAAACCGACTGCGCCGGCGCCCGCCAAAAAATAGGATGCACAAAAACCGACTCCAGCGCGCCCCCAGCAACCTGCAGAATCCGACACCCCATCTGCCAGTACGTGCAGTACCGCGTCCCCGTCGCCCGGCCCTCCTCGAGGATCATGGCAAAGTTGTGCAGGTAGCCCCACCGCCGACACTGCGCCGGCAGCTCTTCCTTGTCCCCGCCCGCGAGCTTCTCGACCGCTCTGGTCGAGCCATGTCGCGAGCCGGGGGATATCCTCGGGTTTGCCGGGAGTGTGGGCTTGGGCGTGGGCGTGGACGTGAACATCGTGGGGAGAGGGCACGTCCTGGAAGGACGTACCGGCAAGGTTATTCATTTATGAACGGAGGCAAGCCTGGGTATATTGGCTGATGGTCCATGGAAAAGGACCAGAGCTGGGTCCTTGGGCCCTTGGGAGGCTCCTTTTCAAGTCGGCTCTGGCCTCCGAGGTTGGGTCCCATGACTCGGTCCCGACCCGGACTGAATGCAACCCGGGAGGGCTAATCTCTCCGGTTGCGTGGCATCGGCCGGTCAGAGTGACGCTTCCCTGTTGCCAAGAGCTCTTTTCCTTGCCCTGGTTCCGCGATCGGTTGGTGATCATTGGGTGGTGCGGTCCTCGGCCCGCGATCAAAAGGTCGGCCTGGTCGGCACGGCCGCTGATTGGGCAGCGCCGGTCAGCCCCAAAGCACTACTGCGGTTGGGTGCTCACTAAAGTGTCAAAGCTAACCGGGTTGCCTGCCTGTTTTGTCCTGTCCGGTTTCAGAGCAGAATGGGTAGTTCACCCGAGAATTTCCGAATCGGGATCGGCTCGCTGCCATCCGATGCCCAGGCCTTGTGTTGTGTGCCTTCCGGTCTTCTCTGATCAGTCGAACTGCGAGTCTGCGAGCTGGAAGTGCGAAGTGGGGTCCTGCCCAGAGCCAGCCGATCCAGAGAGCCGGGACCCTCTGCGGGACGATCCGTAGAAGTGGGTCCAAGCTGTCAACGACATGACGCTAGCGCCACAACCCTAACCCGGACTCGAGGCTCGTCTGTGTCGAACTCGAACCTCTCAGCTTTCACCAGGAGCAACGATGACTAAAGCAGCACGGCCATTACCAGATCAAGCAAAAGCGATTGTCAGGGAAAGCTCATAGCATCGATCAACGCAAGGCTACCACGGCCTGTGTCAGAGAGCGCGGAGAAAGAGAGACAAGAACAGCGTCATGGTGCTCCCCCTCCTGCCCCGACTTCACGTCGCTTGGCAACACTTCAGTGATTCATCAGAGCATGAAAATGGTGATGCTGGCTGCGATAGGCTCGAGATCCTGGGTTTGGCTCGTTACCTGGGTAGCTAATCTATGCCATCGGCGACCTAAGTAAGTGTGAAGACTTCGATAGAGGGTCTGCAATGCGCGACACCAGCGACGAAGGAGCGAGGAAACGCCGTCTTGATGAAGCAGGTTTTGAGTGCAGATGGTTTCTTTAGGCTCCCAACACCTTGGATGAGGGCTATGAACAATAAATGCTTCTAGAAACTGCGGTGGGGAATAGGGCTGGCTTTCTTAAACACAGCGTTCCAGGACTCAGCCGATACTCGTGTTTACGACCCAGCAGTGGTTTCCAGGGATCTCCGTCAACGCCACGCATCGTGGTCTCAGCTAATGCTAGTGCTATAGTGGCGTTGTCACCGTCCCGAGTTGTCTACCAAGCTCTCTTCTTAAAGTCTAGCCGAACGACTTGGGTTCCCAGTAATCTTCGCATCATGGTCAGAGTGATAAAAAACTGACCGTTTCTGATGATGATTTGAAGAGTACCCTGCTCTGCGAGATACCTCGGTTAGAATCGAAGAAGCTAAATGAAGCCTCTTGAGTACACGCAACCGAACGCCCCGAATTTTCCATCCCGTAATCAGCCTCAAAGATACCTATGGCTTCTCCCTTGCTGCTACACGAGCTCGGACCGCAGCATTTGATGGGGCGGCTCTTGCGCCTGGCCCTATTATCTGTTTATACCCATATTTACCTACATGACCTATGTCGTGCCGTGCTGCCATCTTGAAGCCCCGAACATCCTACTCACAGAGCTCCGACACAAACACGGCATATCCTCAGCTCTTATGCGAGGATATGGCAGAGAATATGCCCGTATCGCGTACAACCAAGGAGAAATACCGTGCATTTGGACACACAATGCCGACACCAGAGATCAAGCGACAGGACTTCATTGTGAACAAATGGGGTGGTAACACGGCGTCGACCACCGTGCACGACTGGCACCATTGAGAGATCGGCCTCATGGATGCGGGCGTCTAAATATATTGTCATGTCGTAGCCAGGCCGAACAACCCCCCTGGTGCCACCAGTTCAGGGCGGCAGCACGCTGAGCAGCACAACAGCACAGCTCGTACCACCGCTCCTCTGTCTTCTCTCTCCGCAACCCGCAAGGGCCCAGGCGGCAAGAGAAAGATCCTTGTCCTGTCCGATCAGCTTTGTATGCATCTTTCCACCAAGACACCAAAGAAAGAGAGGGCCGCGGCGGCGAGCCGAAACAACATATGGGGCGGATGGCTCCTTGACTTGCACGTCACTTTACCCCAGCGGCCCGGGATGGCAGGCAGCCGTCGGTTGGGACAGACTTGGGTCGAAGGGCACCCAATGTCACTTGGGTGTTCTCTGTAGTTGCTGTCACTTCATCCTCAGGGCTCTATGCGTCGAAATATTATGTGTGGGCGAGGCACCTTCCTGTATCTTCCACCACAACACCTGGGTCCCGGCAACGAAGGATCCGGCGCAACAAGCCCTAGAACTCATTCACTCAGGTATTCTCAAGAAGTTCTGGCTTGCCGGCTTCCCACAGAAGAATTTACATTCTTGGACCCTTAGCTGCACCTTTGAGATCCTCTTCTTTCTTCTTTCCATGGCTCCTTTGCAACCTCGACATCTGACTTCCGAACTTCAACTCGACATGCTGCTCATGACATCGGCTTGAAGATAAAACTCGACTTACTGCACCTTCTTTCAGCTTTCTCAGCTCCCTTTCTTTTCCCCGGCATACAATACTGCAGATCCCAAACGAGACGGCTACCGACCTTGCGCACCATGCTCCGTCGCCTTGTTGCCAAACTTGGGAGACCCCAGGGTCCTCCGCCCGATATGTAAGCTGAGGTCTCCTAATCTCATCGTGCATCTGAAGATACCCCTACCCTCTTCCCCGCAGAGCATGGACTGTTCTGTGGCCTTCCGCGCATGCTTCGGCAAGGGAGCCAGCTGAGCTTGGTTGTGGAGGAGGCCACAGCTTGGATTTGCGCTGCAGTGTGACCACTCCGTCCGGTGGCAAACTCCAAGGCGTGGATGGATATGGGCGCTTATCATTTACACTGCTACTTATTCCCCGGTACCCCTCTCACCACATCTGACACCGTTCCATCACCAAGTCCTAGCATCTCGTGTCTCAAATGTCTAACATTCTGGCCATCCACAGTGAGGAGATCGAGATGCGCCCCGCGGATGTCGCCTCGGGTGTAGCCGAAGAGCCGCAGAACAAAGGTCTAAACTGGTTTCAGCGATGGAAGACGGGCATCTCGAGCCTCGTTCAGCGCATGGACACCACCGTGGGCAAGTCGCCTGTTGGCCGTTTCTTTCGGTTGAAGGGAAGTGGTCACGTAAGTTCAAGTCATCGCGGGAACAAAATTCTGCCGGGGATTGTAGTGGGCAAAATGTCGCTGACACAGAGACACTGCCAGCTCAAGGAGATTCAAGATGCATGTCTGTCAACCGAGATACGCGCTGGGATGACCACGTTCGCCACCATGTCCTATATCATTGCTGTCAATGTCTGGAGGTTTCCCATGCTGCGTGTTTTGAGTTCAGATGCTGACTACCTACAGGCATTCATCCTCGCCGAGTCAGGCTACGGCTGCCCCTGTGAACAGCCGCGGGACGCTCAAGGGAACTGTGCAAACAAGGCCGAGTGGACAAAGTGTTACGATGGTTTGTCAGCCCTCGCTCGAGACGTTGTCCAACTTGGTCCACTGATAGCAAGTAGAGCTTAAACTCGACCTCGTCATTGCCACCGCCGCCGTGGCGGGACTCTCCAGCATTCTCTTTGGTCTTCTCACAAACCTTCCGGTTGGTCTCGGGTAAGCCTCGTTGGACATTGGCAAAAACAAAGAAAACTCCGCTGACCACATCCGCAGTCCCGGCATGGGCCTCAACGCCTACTTCACCTACCAAGTTGTCGGTGTCAAGGGCACGGGCTCGATCGACTACCGAGTCGCTCTCACGGCTGTGTTTATCGAGGGCTGGATCTTCATGTTCCTGGCTCTGACAGGCATGCGCCACTGGCTGGTCAAGATCATCCCCGGCACCATCAAAATCGCCAGTGGTGTGGGCATCGGCCTCTTCCTAACTCTCATCGGAATGTCGTACACGTCCGGCATTGGCATCATTACCGGAGCCGTCACCACGCCGCTCACCATAGGAGGGTGCCCGGCTGAGGACCTTAACGCCGAGGGAGAGTGCTCGAGGGGCGTCATGTCGAGCCCAAAGGTATAGCTCTATCCTTCCATACGCGAGCTTTTCATTGACAAAATCTGTCAGATGTGGGTGGGTATCATGTGCGGCGGCCTGCTCACCACCTTTCTCATGGCCTTCAAAGTCAAAGGCGCTATCATCATTGGCATCGCTCTTGTGTCAATCATGTCATGGCCGTGAGTTCCTTCCACCGCCCCCCTTTGGCCTCAAAAGCCCCACTCACCCTGCCACCAGGAGAAACACCTCCCTCACTTACTTCCCCGATACCCCTGACGGCAACAGCCGCTTTGATTACTTCTCCAAGGTGGTCAGTTTCCACCCAATCCGCCACACCCTGGTGCAGCAAGAGTGGGATCTGAGCGGCCACGGCGCCCACTTTGCCATCGCCCTGTTCACCTTCCTCTATGTCGACATCATCGACTGCACCGCCACGCTGTACTCCATGGCTCGCTTCTGCAGCCGAGCGCGCAAGGACGAGGCCGACTTCCCGAGGTCGACTGTCGCCTTTTGCGTCGACGCGGTGTGTATCTCTATAGGTGCGCTCTTTGGGGTCTCGCCTGTCACCGCTTTCATCGAGAGCAGTGCTGGTATTGCCGAGGGAGGTCGCACGGGTCTGACGGCTATTGTGACTGGGATTTGTTTCTTGATCTCTCTGTTCTTTTCCCCGCTGTTGGCGTCTATTCCCCCTTGGGCGACGGGGAGCACGCTAATACTGGTAAGTTTTTGCGGCTTGGCCGGGCCGGGTTGACACAGTTCTCTGACAATGGTATCTGGTAGGTTGGCTGTATGATGATTCGCCAGGTCACCAGGATCAACTGGGCTTACATCGGCGATGCTATCCCGTCTTTCGTCACCCTGGCCTTCATCCCGTTCAGCTACAGCTGCGCCTACGGGCTCCTCGCGTGAGTTCACCACATATTCCGGTCCATGCTTCTCACTAGCTGACGAGAGTTGCGCAGTGGCCTCTTCACCTACACCGTCATTAACGGCTCAATCTGGATCGTGGTCAAGCTCTCAGGTGACACCATCCACC
>FTCU01003376.1_pt1 | contig 12669 bp, 19 predicted proteins | sample 1639521 | NCBI WGS metagenome assembly FTCU01 (sample SAMEA3914864, study PRJEB12502) | metagenome | biome: forest; material: soil | place: USA | collected 2012-03-12 | depth 0.3 m
GGCGTCATCCGATGCTGACAAATGCCATAACTTTGGCACATCGCCGACCAGCGGCGCCCAGAGACGCACCACCAGAGACGCAGTTGATGCAATGCAACGGACCCCACTTCAGACTGCCGAGGTCCAGCTGCCACAGCCGAATTGGGGAATGTGGGGCTCCCCGGCTCCGGAGGGGGGCCGAAGTCGGTCCGGAGCGGGGCCTGTCCGGTCGGCGGCTGGGCGGGGTGCGGCCGGCGCCGGGATGCGGTCACTTTGCTGTGGTGACTGGGACAGCTCTTGCTGCCTTTGAGGCACCTTTCGACATCGGCCTTGGAAACATCATGGACTTGCTGTCCTTCAGGAGAGGAATATGGGAAAAGCGTCAATCCCGTCAATGACCTTGGAGAGAATAAGGATTGGATCATTGGAACGATAGAAGACCGCTTGACTGAGGTACTGAGCTCATTTTCCTGCCGTATCAACGGTACGGAGTAAGAGTGCTACAAAGGCCGACACTACAGCATCCATGCGTCATCACCAAGGCGACAGCATACACCCGCACTGACAAGCTCGGACAGGCGGCCTACCTAGGTACACAGTCCCGCATCAGCAGTTTACATCCTCCAACCTTCTCCATCCCACTATCCACCATCCACCACACACATTTTCAACCTACCCAAATTTCCCCGAAAAGCTCTACTATCCACAACCATGGCAGCCCCCAATCCGCAGCCTCCAATGGCAGACGAACTTGCGAACGCGCTAAACTGTCTCAGCCGCGCAAGCGCCCGGTTCCGGGCCTGGGAAGAAGCTCCGCCGCCTGCGGGCATGGCACAAGTCATCAAGGCAATCGAGGAGCTCACGCAGCAAATCACCGAGATGCGTGAAGAGCTTGGAGCCGACCTTCAAGAGATCAGTTTCGAGATCCATAACCTGAAGGGCAAGATTGATGGCCTGAAGGACAAAATTGATGGCCTGGATGCCGAGGTCCAAGCCTTGCCGTGAATTCCTGGTGAGGTGAGTTGCAGCACCTTGAATCTTTTCCTGGTTTTTTTGCTAACAGGTGTAATAGAGTGACCGAAGTGCAGTCATCCGAGGAGCGGTGAGGTATTCGGTCCAAGGGTGAGCGGCTTTGGTTTTTTTCATACCAGACTGTGTTGCCGAATCGGAGGGAGGGAGAGAGGAGAGAAAGGAGGAAAGGGAGTTGGATAATAGTGATAGGCCAACGTCTCGAGACATCCAAGAGCCATAGCAAAGAATGGGTCGAGATACTTTTGATTCGTCTCAGCCCGAACCACTCGACGAAGCGGCAGCCCGACACGTCGCCTTGTGATCTTTGAAATGCGCGACCTGGCACGCCCGCCCGCAATACGCCGCGGCCTTGCACCGCCCACACAGCATCAACTGCGCAGAAGCCTTGTCGCAGTTTGTGCATCGCGCCACTGCCGAGCTGCTCCCGCTCTCCACCGCCGAGAGCAACTCCTCGGCTCTCGTTCTCGCCAACCTCAACACCCGCTGCTCGCCCAAGCTGACGTGCGCCGCAGCCCATGCGTTCCCTCCCGGAGAATAGACACCCGCCGCGAGTTGTGCTTCGAGCGTTTCCAGCGGCGTTCCGAAGCCATCCAGGAGATAGGAGAACGATTCTACCAAGAACCGCAAGATTTCCACTTCGTTTGAATCGCTGATCTTGTTATCTGTAGCTTGCGCCACGACAGCGAGACCCGATTCGTCCGCTCGCTGAACACGGAGGTATCGTAGGACGCTTTCCGGCAGCGGGTCGGTGAGCGTGAGGGGGATGGTGCAGGTCGAGTCGAGTCCAGCCGACACCCAGAGCTTCTGCTTTTGCTCGAACAGGGGCGCACTGGGGTGCGTTGAAAGAACGAGGTCATAGCTGTCGTTGGGATTGTCGGGTATGACAAAGCCGTAGAGACGCAGGAGGCGATTGTTTGGGATGGATCCGTAATAGATGAAAGCCTAGAGTATCTCCAAGTCAACGAACTGGTCATCACTATCAGAGAACAAGACGACATACCTGGTCTCCAGCTTCATAATCCTTCCCGGCAAGCACAGAGAGATTCCCCGACGAGGCATCATACACATGACACGGCTCGACCTCAGACGAGTGATTCAGCATATCCGCAAACGGTGCCAGAAGCCGAACCGACTTTCCACCGGGCAGCACAAAATCCATCGCCCGACTCCACACGGTGCAGAGCGCCCACTTGTACTAAACCAAAGCGAAGAACCGTCAGCAGTCAATCTCCAACCCCCGTCCGCAACACTTACATCCTCAAGCGTAAACCTCTCAAGCGGAAATATCTCCCGATTCTGCAAAAGCACCCCCACAACCAACCCCCTATAATCCTCCCCGATCGACTCCTCCAGCTGCTTCGTCACAGCATACAGCGAGCTCCCAGCACAAACCTCCAACTCGTCCTCCTCAAAAAAGATACTGGAGGAGTACGTCTCCGGGAACGCCGCTACATGGCTACGCAGACCATCATACCCCTCCCCCTCCTCGCGGGACCGCACAAAGAGGATGTACAGCGCGAGGGTGTCTTCGACGGATAAGGGGGGTTGGGTTGAGCGCAGGACGGGGCCGAGGAGGGGGTCGGCGTGGGCGTGGGAGAGTGTCCAGAGGAGGGGGGCGGGGATGGTGAGGATCTTTTCTCCCTTCTTGAAAGCGCGGAGGGTTTTGATGCCGCGGCCTGTGAGTGGGAAGTCGGCTAGCTCGAGGTTGTCTAGGCCTGTTGCGCCTGAGAGTTTCAGCCAGTTTTCCATGGTGGGGTCGATGTGAGAGTTTCGGGTGGGCGTGGGTGTGAGACGTAGGGGAGAGAAGGGTCAATTCGCAGCCAATAATTTTCCTTCTATGAGGCGCGTTGGTGCCTCGCGACCGGAATAATTTACGAGGCCGCAGCTGAAGAGTGGGTCAGATTTTAGGAGGTTCAGGTACGTGTTATTTGTGCTAGGACACTGTGTAGGAAGCGCGTTTATTGAGATGCAATTCGTGATTTTGGTCAGACCGAGCACAACGGACTATGGTCTCGGTACGATTCGCGAGTCACGGTCATGGACGGCGACGAGATAGAGTACACCCACTGGGACACCGCACCGAAGCAAGCCTAACCAACCCAGGACGACAATGAAGGAGATGACCTTTTTTTTTCTTTTCCGACGAGCAGCTAACCCAACTCAGAAAAGGCACGCGGCGGCTATGGCGGCGCTGGGCATGGACCGGGTCCGGCCTTTCTCTGCTGGGCCGCGGCCGGTGCTGGGCGTGCAGTCGGCGAAGCCGGCGGGGGTGGAGTGCGTTCCAGGGCGTGCGGTTGTGTAATCTGGAGGATCTGTTGGAACGGAGTCTTTGGAACGACGGCCGCGATGGGCAGCGGACGGGAGGCCGGAAGGAGTGGAGCCCGTTTGCGAATGGGGGATGACGGCAGCAGTTCCTTGGCTGGTTGTTTATGGCCTTCACGGGCGGCGTGTTCCTTGTCCGATGCTGGTCATGGTCCTAGTCTACGAGTCCGTGTCAAACGCATCTCTGTTGCAACGCTGATTCCTCTATTGCTATCGAGTAGTGGTGATCATAACTAGGTACGCAGCAGACCACCCGAAGATCCCACGTCTTTGCCAGCCCTCTTAGGCAGACAGCTGGAACTTGACAAGCGTGCAGCCGGCCTGACCCCAGGTTGACTTTGCCATATAAAAATACGAGCCACACTGGAACATCGTGTCGAAACCCACCGAAGGCGCGCTGCACGACACCGCGTCGCCAGCAAGACTGCACGTCACGGCCTTGTCGCCGGCCGAGGCCGCGGCGGCGTCCGTCTCGAACAAAAAGACACCATATTGGGAGCTGCCGAGGTGCACATACAGCTTCTGCGTCGGGCTGGAAGCCACGGTGACCTGGCCGCCCGCGGTGAGGGCGACGAGCTTGGTGCCGGTCATGGCCGTGTTGGGGCTCCACTGCATATACCCGCTGACGATATTGATAGGCTTGCCCGCGGCTGGGCCGTTGACGACCTTCCAGATGGCCGTCTGGGTCGGCGCGACGGGCGTGGTGGTCGACGTGACGGTGACGGTGCTCTGGTAGAGGCCCGTCGACGTCGCGGTGAGGGTTGTCTCGGCGGGCACGACGACGGTGCTCGAGACCACGACCGTGACGACCGACGTCGACGTCGACGGGACGGCGCTGCTCTCGGTGACGGTCGTGACCTCGGTCGAGGCGGCGGGCAGCGTGGTGGCGGTCACCGTGCTGGTGACGGCGTTGATGCAGGCGCAGGCCGACGAGTACGCCTTCAGGTCGGCGCAGTTGGAGGCGATGGGGAACAAGGCCAAGGTTGACGAGGTCGCATCGGTCGAAGTGGCGTCGGTCGAAGTGGCGTCGGTCGAAGCAGCGTCGGTCGAAGTAGCGTCAGTCGAAGTGGCGTCGGTCGAAGCAGCGTCGGTCGAAGTGGCGGCAGGCGTCGACTCGGTGGAAACCTGCGACGAGGTCTTGCTGCAGCCGCGCTTCTTCTTGTTGCCGCGCTTCTTGATGAAGCCGGCGGTGGGCGCCGTCGCCACCTCGGTGACGGTCGCGACGCTGGTCGCCGAGTAGGCCGTCACGGTCTCGAGGATCTCCTCGTAGGACGTCGAGGTCTCGTACGAGGTCGATTCCGTCGTGGTGAGCGTGACGATGATGTCGGTGTAGGGCACCGTCACCGTGGCAGTGGAGGAGACCACCTCGGGGGCGAGCGTCCTGTTCGCTGTCAGTTCCTGCCCACACTACTCGGGGACGGTTCTTGCTGAGGCCATACACTGTCGTGGTGGTCGGCGACCCAAACAGAGCCACACAGGCGTCATACTGGGCGACGGGGTTGTTGTCGATGCTGCCGACGACCTGCTGGAGGCACTGGTTGACGGTGCACAGTGCGTCGGCGACGTTGAACGGCGCGACGGCAGGCATTTTGATGAATGAGTGTAAGCGGGCCGAAACCACGAGATATGGGGCAATGAGTGCAGAAGTGAACGAGCGTGGCAGAGGTCGGGGCGAAACCTCTCGCTCGTTGGCTTCCGCCCCATTGTATATTTGTGCTCTGTATTCATCACAACTCGAGCCCTGCGCCTGCGGCTGAGGTAGCGCCGATTCACCAGCGGCTGGATCTGGGCATCATCTCATCTGCTGGCTCAGCTAGCCCACAGCTGTCTCGCTAGTTCGGCTTCTTCCAGACAATATTCGCTTCAGAGCGGGAGATTGACACTCTTGACTGGTCCAGGCTCCACAGTAGCCATGGGCCAGCCAGGACTTTCTCCTCCGGCCCAGTGGATTGATGCGGGCCTCGACCAGGGTGAACGAAGATCACAAAAGCCAAGTTCGCCAAGGCTCGGTATTGACAGAAGGGTCTCGCCAGTCTCTGTGGACTCCATGTCAAGATCTCAGCCCTCCATCCTGGCAGGGACATCTCCTGTCGTGCAGTGGTGGCCAGAGGAACTGGCGAGCATCCATCAAACTCACGTGGTTCAGGAGTCTAGGAAGCTGCTCTCAGGACAAATCGGCATTTCTTTGATTAGCCCTGGATTTCCAGGAGACGGATGAGACTCGCTGAGTGCCCCTGATGGTTGTCGGTGGCCTGGCGCGGGATACTCCAGTAAATTACCGTTGACAGGTAGGTTATTCGTCTCCTGGCATGTCACCAGCTTGCGGATCCGGAGTATTCTGTAGTGTACCTTCCCCGAAGTCCATACATCCCCCACGTCGATGCTGGCTTTGTTCGCGTGCACGCGCCGAGCCGAGCCGTCTTTTTCTGGAAAAGGCTAGCTCCATCGCCGACGCGCTGCTTGGACAAATTTCGAACGGCCGAGCCCCTGAGCTCGACCACGCTGTGAGCTTGGCACTGCTTTATTGAACATGGTGAGCAGAACCAGGCTGGCTGAAACCCCCTGGGAAGTCCCTCACCGCCAGGTCCTGCGCCGTCGACCAGCTGGACAAGGGACACGGCATGTAGTTAAATAGCCACCCGTTCTGAGAACCTCGAGTCCCTCGGAAATCAAGACAAGTCGGCATCTACACAGCGGTTACTCAGCTCCGCTGATCAAGGATGAAGACCGTGATGATGGCAGAGGGATGCCAAGGGCGATGATGGAGGGCGACGAAGCTGGGAAGCTGGAAACAGAAATATGCAGACACTCACTGCCTTGGTAAGTCTCTCCCCGCCGGCGGCCATATGGCCCATCTCTGGCGCAGCTCCTGAAAATATTCCGTCCATGCTTTCATGTCTCTCTTGATGAGCTCATGGACGAAAGACCCTCGAAATGCCCGAGCAAGTGTAGCCCAATCATGACACACAACGTAAACCGGCTAAGACCGCTACAAGGCAGGCCAAAAAGAAAACATGAACCCAAGAAGAGCGGCCAGCCAAGCGGACTGCGGCAAAAACAAATCATTTTGGTGTTGAGCTTTGAACTCCGGTCCGCCCGAGTCCCGGGCATGCGTATCGATGACGGATTGGGCGAGTCCCTGCTCCTTTTTGGGGATCTGCTGCAATAGGAGTCAGAAGAACGTGGCGGAGACGGAAGAACTCCCAAGCGCTTCACTTTAGCGGAGCTCTCAAGAGTACATGAGTTTGCGAGAGACCGAATCATGCCGTGATCACGAGGCAGAAGAGTGACGAATCGGGCATGCCGCAAACAACCGAACCTGTTGAGCACTGTTCTTCACTGCCTCACCTTCCGTAGAAAACGGGGGCCTGTAACGTTAGCCACTATCAGAAATGACCTGGGCCCTATGCCTTTTGGTCAAGTGGTCTGCGTTCTGACACCTTCCCAACGACGCCGCCACATCTCCGGCGCGCTACTCGGTCCCCGACCGGCCTTCGGCCACGCACCACTCGATCTCGACAGACAGATGCCGGTCCATCTCAGCAGCCGGTTGACGCTCTATATCGATGCGCTTCTGAGCCATCCGACGCTCCATCTCGACGCGTGCCCGCTTCAGCTGTCAACTCAGCGGCTGAAGGGCGAAAACACGCTGCTAGTTCACCAGCTAAGCCGACCAAGTGGGAGAGATAGATATCGACCTAGCCGGCAGGTTGTTAACCAAGGTCATCGTCGTGCAACAGTTCGGAGTGCTGAACCTAGCCGCATGAAGGACCATCCGCTGTTAGTAGACTAGCCCATGCACTTTTCATGTCGGGATATCAAAGATCAAAAATTAGAGCGGCTCGGATCTCGCTTTCCGAGCGGTTGACGGTATTGGCCGCCTTCTTTCTACACGTTGCTGAGCTTTGCTTCAGAGACCTGACAATCTAGATATGGTAGGCTATATAGTTTGAGTAGACTTCATCTATCCAGTTCTATCTTGCCTACAGGTAACGCACTAGAGCACTTAGACTCGGCAAGCAGTGTGTTTCTTGTTCGGTAAAAGAGGAGAAGGTTGGTTTATATTCTCTATGATAGATGCTTACCGATGGACTGTCCAATTTGTCCTCCGACCACGAGGAGATCAAAGTTTTGCACTAGGTGGTTCCATCCTCCAGTGGTCTAACATCAATCGATAGCTAGCAGCCATCGTTGCTCGAATAGAAAACCTCGAGATCACAAACGAGGATGCAGAATCCCACATGTCGAAACACGCTGAGGATATCAAGGAACCTGTGAAGTCGAGCCGGAGCGGGACCCGTCCGAGTCGACGGGCTCGGTGGTGTGTGTCCGGGCCGGGACGGCGCCGCTGTTGTGGCTGCGGCCGGCCCGAGGCTGCGGTTTGGTCGGGCTGACAGCAATTTCGTGCCTCGTATTGGTACTATGTAATGACTGGCGATGGCTGACAGTGCCACGGCTGAAAAGTGAAGTGGCTTCTGTTCCCGGCGTCAGCTCGGGCTCGTATCCGTGTGTACCTTAGGGATGATCAGCTGGGATTTGATGTTGTTTATTTTGCTCGCCGGCTGAAGGCGAGGGAGTCAGCCCTGTTTTTGGAAGTGGAAGACCAATGCTGATTCAAGCCTCGTGGAAGTCGGAGAGCGCGAGCTTGATTGAGCAGATTGACGCCCCTCTCATTTGTGTCTGTGTCATGTCTGGCGTTCATTCGTCGGTCCAGGGGTGAGGCGGCGACCTGTATTTGGGGCTGTACAAACAGCATTGGCTGAGATGGCAACGGCAGAGCCGAGTTTGACTTTGTTCTGCACGACTAATACAGAATACAGAGTCCTGCGTCGGTTGCTGTTGAATAGGTGGCCTGCAACTTCATTGGCAGGGCTGCAGGGTTTCACCCCATTTCTAGCCAACACCTCTCCGCCTGCGCCCTGTCCTCGCAGCGGGAACACAAACACCAAAATAAAACAACCGCCACCGGGAAACCCACGACCAGGGGTGGTGCGACCGCGCCGGCCGAGATCGAGGCTGTGCTCGACGCCGGACTGCTGAATCGGTGTGCCGCAAAACACGGCAGCCCGTGCGACTGGGCGGCACTTGACAGCTGTGGTCAAACACTGCAGCCTCGAGACGGGTGTGGATGGGTGTGTGCTGGGAGAGGGTGGTGTGTGGTGTGTGATGGCGCCGTGGGCCGCCAATGGGCGTGGCGCCGTCTCACCCCTCCTCGCCCCTCTCCCCTGGGCTGCCGCACCCGAGCCGTTCTTGATTCAAGATGACTGCAGACTGGCACTGTGCAAGACGCCCAACATCGGACACAGCTCAAGGCCCGAGAACACGTCCTCGGGGAGCGGTGGCGCCGGTGGCTAAAACGTGCTCGCGGGGGCTTGTCTTGTTGCGGAATCTGAGATTCTGACTTTGGGTGTCTTGCCGGGTCCAGTCCCGGCCGGCCTCGCCGAGTTGGGCCCTTGTTTGAGACGCAAATCATCGAGTCGGCGTCAATCACGGGGTGAAACCAGCGCCTCTTCCCTTGTGCAGGCAGAAACCGTCGATCCGGGCCCGTTGGAGCCCATTGGAGAAACACGCGACGCAGGGCTGAGCTGATGACGAATGCTGGACGGGGGCAGTCTTGTATTCGGGTTTTTCGAGATGCCCGTGTATCCGTATTCATCGAGTCTTCAAGGCGAAACCACAATCTCATTCCTCGGGCGTCTGCAGGAACCGCGGCAAGGGCCCGGGGGCCGCCCACACCGTCCGTCCCGTCCAAGGCGTCTCCCGCAATGTGCAGACCACACAGTACGGTTCCCTCTTTTCGGATGAAGCCGTCGTCGAAGACATGGAAGACGGCGTCTCCACCGACAAATTGACAAATTTACCATTGGCCACGCGAGGTACCCCGCTATTGGCCCGCGGTCCAGCGTCTGTTGCGGGGTGTTAACCCAGGACCTGCATCCCACTGCATCCCACCCGACCCGAGATAGGAGGGGCTCAGAGGGACCCAAGGGCGGCTGGCCGCGTCCGGAATAAAGTGTCGAGAAGACAGAATAAACCGATCTGATTTCCGTTGCCGCGCCGCGATGCGCCGTAGCCGCCGCTAGTCTGTCGCCTGCTGCCGTTGCGCGCTGGCCTTCCTTGGTGTGCACTGGCATGCCGCCGTCGCAATCGCGTCGCCATGGACTCCTGCTCGGAGACTCGGGTCAGAAGGTGTTCAAAGATGGAGGGGCAAACCCTCTCGCGGCCCCTCCCCCTTCTCGGCCCCCGGCTTAGCGTCGGTGTGGGAGCAAGGGGCGACGCTGGAGAGGCAGGAAGCCAGGCAGCCCGGCCAATCAGCGGGCCGCTGCCCCTGTCACATGGGTTGCTACCCCATCCTGCCCTCCCCATCGGGCGCGCTCTCACACCTCTCACATGGCCCTGCCCCTTTGCGCCAGGTCCCGAAACATGGCCCCAGATTTCCCAAGCAGGCAGGCTCGGCGGGCTCGCAGGAATGGGAACCGGGCTGCGGCACACCGCGGAATAAAGAAGCGCAGGCATTGCTGGGCGATCCAAGTGATCGCTGCAAGGCATCTAGGTATTCTGCAACTGAGCAGCGTTGCTCTGGGCAGAATTGCATTTTGTAGAATAATTTCATACCGCAACTTTACGGAGAGTGCGCGGCTGGAAAGGTCTGTCCGCCGTTGACCTGAAGTCGCTCCGCCTGCCTGGCCTCGTGTCCTCGTGTTTCAGGGCAAGCGAGCAAAGCAGCAGGAAGCGGGAGGCAGGAATGCTCCCAAGGGAAGGGAAAAAGATTTGATGGTGATATTTGAAATTCAATGTTATCGCTCGTTTCCTCGATGGCTGGCGTTGAAACACGGCCGATAGGAGAGGTGACATTGACGTTGATGTTCCTAGACCCGAGCGCACCTCTGCCATCTGCCATCTGCATCTGCACGCCATCCACTCAAATCATCCCATCCCGTGCTCCCACTGACACATTGTCCCACCACCCATTTCTGCTTCCGTCTCGTATCAACGCTGGCTTTCCCAATCCGAGCCTGACTTTTGCCTCAGCCTTCCGCAAAGGATCCTGCCCTAGCCTGCGACTCCAGCTAAGCCCAGGGAGGAGTCGGAGGACCAGGGAGGACCCCTCGATCCCCCGCCGCTGCGTAAGAGTTAGCACAGACTGGTTCGTCTTGGCATCCGTTCTCTGTCCAACTCTCATGCAGGTCCCAGACCCATACGACCCGGGGCGCGGGCATCGCTCCCAGAGGGGAGGGACGCGGGCGGCGTGATGGAGACGGGCCTGCAGAGCAGCCCCCACCTTGGGGGTGGTTCCCTGTTTCATTCTGTTATTGTTGATGGATGCTGCTATACTTGGTGCCAGTTATTATTGTCTGGTGCGTTTCTGAGTTGTGATGGAAGATGGAGTTAACATGAGCGTTAATTCCCTCCGAGTCTGCAGCAGTGTCCAGTTGGCCTGAGCAGAAAAGAGCAGACCGTAACAAGCAGCCCCTGAAACGGGGACGGCGTGGGACTAGCACCAGCAACAAACACAGAATACGGATAGAGAATGTAGAGTACAGAATGCAGATTATAGAATGCAAATCATAGAATAAGACTCTGCTCTTCCTTGCAAAAAAATTCCCGTGCAGCCTCTTGCCTGACGTTGAGCCCGACAGCCATCCCCCAATCTGCCGCGCCATATCAGTTTCGGCATCCTCTCCCTGCACCTGCACCGCTGCACCGTGCTAGCCAGTCCCCGGAAGTTTGCCAGGGGTCCACTCCCCCCTGGCGGCACCCACACCCACACCCAATCCGCCCGAGCGTCGAGACACACGCAGCAGCACGCAGCAGCGCAGATTTCGCATTTCGCACGCCCGTCGTTCATTCATCCACCACCCTCACCCTCCCTCCCTCACAAGCCGCCCTCCGCACTCTGCAGCCAACGACACACAAGGCCGCACTAAATCAGGCACCCGGCCCTGCCCCTCTCATCTGGGCTCGCAGCGACACATTCCAGACCGACATTTGCCTTTGCACCGTTTTATCATCCCATCCCTCGCCCTCCGTCCGTTCTCTGCCTTTGCACGTTTGCACGTCCCCCTTTGTCCATTTGTGGCGCCCGCTCTGTGCCCCACTGATCCCGGCGAACCCCTTCTCGTGGCCGGCCGAGCACGAACCACCCACGCCAGGGAGCGAACAACCAACGCCTCTGATCGTCATCATCGTTGGTCCTGTCCTGCCCCGACCCGACCGTCAACCAACCGACCTACACCAATCCGACTCGACGACTCTGTCCCAATCTCTGCGACCACCATCCCGTTCGAAGCATCGCTCGCCCCCGAGCACCGTAATACGACACAGCGACACATCAACCCCGCGAGTTCCCGGATTGAACCGGGCGCAGTCTCCTCGACCGGCATCCTCACGACCTGCCCACCTGCCCTTGCGATCCTCGACTCGGCGCTGCGATCCGATCACAAAAACCCGCCAAAGAACCCCTCCGGGCCGTCGTCGCAGGTTCGACACTCCCGCTCTCATCGGAGAGGCTTCGGGCCTGGCAGCCTGACCACCTCGTAATTGCCGCCCCCCCAACATGTCAGTCATGTTGCAGACACCCTCCCGAGCATCGACCGCATCCACCTCGTCATTCCAGCCCATATCCCGCCAGAACACAATGTCGTCCTACGATGGATCGCGGTCGGCCCGCCAGTCCAAGCGGTACTCCATGTCCGCCCTGTACATGTCCATCTCCGCCAACGAGTCCGACCTGGTCATCGAGGACGAGCTGGCCAAGGCGCAAAAGGTGCTGCGGGACCTCAAGTCCAAGATCTCGTCGCAGTCCAAGAAGAACTTTGTCCTCGAGAAGGACGTGCGCTATCTCGACTCGCGCATCGCGCTGCTGATTGCGAACCGCATGGCCCTGGAAGAGGTATGGCTCTCTGACGCCCCTCTGCCGTTCTATCACCGTCTGACATGTCCTAGCAAAACGAAGTCGCGAGCCATCTTGAAGACGCCACCGAGATGCAGGAGGGCCACTTCCCCAACGACGACAAGACACAAAAATACGGCAACCTGATGTTCCTGCTGCAGTCGGAGCCCAGACACATTGCCCACCTCTGCCGGCTCGTCTCCATGGCCGAGATCGACTCGCTGCTGCAGACCGTCATGTTCACCATCTACGGGAACCAGTACGAGAGCCGCGAAGAGCATCTGCTGCTGACCATGTTTCAGGTAGGTTTGGTTCTTAAAGAATGAGCATCACATCGCTGACTCTTCTAGTCCGTCCTCACGTACCAGTTCGACAACACCCCCGAATACTCGTCGCTCCTGCGCGCCAACACCCCCGTCTCCCGCATGATGACGACCTACACA
>FTCU01001518.1_pt1 | contig 12663 bp, 9 predicted proteins | sample 1639521 | NCBI WGS metagenome assembly FTCU01 (sample SAMEA3914864, study PRJEB12502) | metagenome | biome: forest; material: soil | place: USA | collected 2012-03-12 | depth 0.3 m
GGGAAGAGCCCCTCAGCTTGGCCTTCCGCCTCACTGACCAGAGGCTGCGGTCCGAACAGCTTGGCCGAGCCAGGACCACCAGTCAGTTGGGCAGCAACGGGGGGGGACGTGGTTGTGTTGCGGCGCGTTCGCGACTTGGGGTGGACGCAGTGCGAAGACGGGAAAAAGAGAGCTCGGCTCAAAATGGGTGCAATGCGGGTTTCGGCAGGCCGGCAGCGTCACGGCCGTCAAGGTTGGGCGACTCCTTTTTCGTCTGGTCCCAGGGGGGGATGGCGTATCGGAACACACACAGAAGCCGGTGTGTGCGGGATGGATCTGCCAGGCGGCGCAGTGCGACTGACCGGTCGCGAGAGACGGTCAATGGCAAAGAGCGGGAGCTGGTCAGGCGGTGTTTTGGGGCCCGGCGAGAAAACAAATTGAGCTCCTGGTCGGCCATCAACCCTGCCTGCCAAGCACGGCCCCCCTTCCCCCCCCAGGACCCTTCTGGGGCGGAACCAGGGTGGTGGAGACTGGAGGACGACAACAACCAAGCGTCGGTGCTGGACAATCAGAGGGGCGCAAACGCGTGGGCCGCCCAACTGCCCGCTCGGTCCGGGGGCTTCCCCCTCTGCTACACTGTTCGCAGCCAAGCGGCTGCTGCTAGCACCCCGAGTTGCATGGGTTGTCGACGAATGAGCGGCTTGGGACAAGCGGGCTTTCGACGCAGTTAGCGTTGATTGTTCGGGGCCATTTTCTTCTTCGCACTTCCGCCGCCTCGTCCCGATCTGGAGCCGGCGCAGGACTGCGTGCTGTGCAGAAGAATAGAAGCTGGATGGGTGGTGGCAGGTGTGGCAGCATGCATTGAACATCGACATCGACGTCGATAGCGACTCTAGCGGATAATGGATGGCAGGCTGATCTGTACTGAAGAACATCTAGGGCCAAACAGCCGTGGCAGCTGTGGCACAGGAGGGGACTCGCAGGCGGGCGGTCGCGGTGCTGTGTCCGACCTGTGCCCTCTTGCCTTCCCCAGTCCCTCTGTCTGTCGCTGTCGATGGATGGAGGCCCGGCCGCCCACTCCGAAGAGGGGTGCGAAGATTTGCTTTTCCCGCACAGCGCGATTGCAAACGATTGGGCCCGCAGGGGTGGCGTCCAGGGTCGGAAAGCTGGGTCCGACAATCGAGGGACGCCAAGCTGACAGGCTCGGCTCGACAGAAGTGCGCAACGCGATGGGCACGGGCACAGCATCACCACGCGCAGGCAGTCAGCCTTCTCGTGTCTTTCCACCAACAGTCAAAACCGAGTTGGTGAATGGCGCGGGCGCAGCAGCCAGCGAATGGGCGTCCCGGATCGGCTATCGGAGGGGTGCGAGCGCCAGCAGACGGCGTCGCTCGCTGGGAGGTGAGGGTGAGAAATTCGGTGCCATGTCCATCCATGCATGACGCGCGTGGCATGGAGCAGGGAGCAGGGAGCAGGGGGCAGGCGGGGGGGCGCCAGCAGCGGAGGCCCCATGCGACCCCCAACCTTCTGTCGTCAGATTCCGCACGCACCGTGCCCTGGTGAGCCTGGCTCGAGCCTGGTTGCCCGCACCACGCCGACGAGTACCATGCAGTACCGACGACCCGACAGCGGGATCTTGCGGCCGGCCTGGGCCAGGGCTGGCTGGCTGGCTGGCTGTGTTGTTAGTTAAGGTAGTTTTTCGGACGATGCCACCGCGGCGGTGGACCGTGGTTGGCTGAACGCGCCGCGGCCAGCGACCGCCGACCGCTGCCCACGGGCTTGGCTGGCTGGCGCAAGCAAGCATTGGATGCATCGAGCACATCATCGATTCCTCTCTCCAATCTCCACTGCTTGCTTGCCGAGCCTGCCCGCCTGTTCGTCAATTACATTCCATTTGTGACAGGTTCTCTCTCGCACGCATGGTGGGACGGAAAAAAGAAAAGGGAAAACAGAAAACAAAACGGAAAGAAAAAAAAAAGAAAGGGAAAGGAGAAGGAGGAGATACGAGTGCTGGCTGCCTGCTGTGTGCGCTTCCTCCCACGAAGAGGGCAGGAGACTAGGAGATTTGTTTCCGCTGGAGCCCTGGAGGGTTGCACTTGCAGGCCAAGAACACTGGAAGGCGCCCGGCATGTCGGCGCCCCGGAAGGTGTGGTGTGGAAACTGGGAAGTTCCTGCCAGGATCAGGCATGGTTCCGGGTTCGTGGGATGGCGCACGGCCGCCCCAATAGAAGGGCACGCGGCGCCTTTCCAGGGCGGCACAGGGCCTTCCAGACGTTCCAGGGCTGCGCGCCCCGCCTTCCAGATCCCCAGCTCCCCCCGTGCGCGGAACGAGGAAGCGATTGGGCGGGCCTCGTTGCGGAAATCGGGATGCATCGAGTGCGGATTGGGGCCGCTCACCGCCAACAGCACATATTCAGTACACAGTAGTAGTATTCTGCAACGTCGAGGTGAGTATCCGGTATTCTGTAGTTGCTGATGGGAAAGTCCTTGAGTGCACCGCAGCCGGTCAATACTGTTGGCTATGGCACTTGCAGAGTGTTGACGATAATCCGACCCGGCGTGTTCGGCCTGTGGGCGGCTGCGGCTCGACCCCGAGATCGAGCACATGGAGGAGAATGGACAGGGAGCTACGCATCAGCACACCGGCGGTTTTCTGGGCAGCGTTGCCATCTCTGTCAGATATCAGACAGATCCTGGCCGGGGCGCCGTGCTGGAGCCTGGAGCCTGGAGCCTGGAGCCTGGACCCGAGTCACCGCCCTTTTTATCGAACATCTTTCCGTCACAGGAACCTGGAAATGCTCCAGAGATCGGAAAGGAAGACACTGTTGCCAAGAGCAGCCGACTGCTGCCCCATGCCATGATCCATCCCTCTCCGGAGCTTTCTTTCCACACACACCGCCCGCCCCTCCACAGCACGAGTGTTGCGATGTATGTACTGTACATAGTACGGTACTAGTGCAGGCGGGAAGCCCAGGAGGCAGCTTCGGCGACAGGCTCCATACGCAGCCATGTGTTCCAGATGTTTCCAGGCCCTCGGATCGATTGTCCCCATTCGGTCCGCCGTGGGCCACGGCGCATGGCCCATTGGCCCCTCCTCACCCACGCGAAATGCCCGTCTCCAATCTTGCGGCGCAACAAGCTAAAACAGGTTCCATGCTAGTGCCGGCCCGCAGACACGGTCGCGGAACGGGCTCTGGCGCATGCAGTGGTCCAATCAGCCGGGAGAACAAGGGCCCAGGAGCGTGGGTGAGCGTTCGAGCGGTTTGGAAGGACGCCGCTTGCCTGGCTGGCCTGCCCGGGAGCCTGGGTCTCTCTGTCCGAGCCGTCCAACGCCCGCGCCAGCGCCTGTGACGCACACGCACCCCGCGACCTGGAGATGCCTCTCGAAAAAAGCAAAACCAAGGAACGCCAGTTCGCGAGTCGGCTGGGCGGCGGGCGCATGCATTGCGCCGAACGCCACCTTTGGAGAACCTGGGCTGGTCAAGGAGGCGGCCACCAGGAAACCGGGCGGCCGGGGGCTGCCACTGCTCCGCCCAACTGCCAGGGAGACTCATGTTGACGAGACTCCAAACTGCCGTGTACATGCTACCATGCACACAGTAACGTTATGTCTAACTTGTGCTGTCTATGTGCTAAGTACAGAATACAGAAGGGAGGGAGCGTGCAGCAGCTGTCTTAGCCGTCCGTCTCGCGTGGTTGAGCGCGGGCAGCCACGGCTTTCACATGAGCATGGGATCTGCCGTGCCACGGGGCGCCGTTCCTTTCGTCTGGGGATGGGAGATGGGGGGATTGGATATGGGCAAAGTTCCCTGACGACCCACGGGTACGGAGCATTTCCGTCCAGGGCACACATGTCTCTCAGCACACCGTTGCCATCATCGCAGGAGGACCTCCGCTGCCCGGGCCTTCTGACACCCGGGATAACAACGCTGTCCCGAGAGACAGGAAAGGAAAGGCGCCCTCTCCCCCTCACCGGCCTCGCCGCTTCACGAGCCAGGGCGTCAGCGTTATCTCTCACTGGTGCGTCCGGCTGGGGAGGGTGCTGTCGAGCAGGGCTGGGAATCGCTCAATAACTCTCGCTGATTACGTTACTGTGTGCTGTGCACATCCATACGTTAGCAGCAACCCTCGGATTGCTCGGGAGCGAGGTTCATTTTCGAGTCCCTGTCATTGTCTTGGCCCGTACACAGTCGTCAGTCAATGCTTGCAAATCCTGCTTGTGGTTGTTCTTGTTTTGGGGGCTTTTTTCCCCGTTTTGGTCGCGAGGGAAGGCAAGCGGCGGGGAATATCATTGGAATAAAAACTACCTATATTCTGTCCATAGCCCGATCTCACGCGGTAATTGGATCCCCTTTCCAGGGACAAACTAAACTGGAAACAGCAAACGGCGGTCGATATTGAGGGTCGTCGTTAGTTCCGTGCATCCCGCTCCTCAAACATGCTTCTCGATCCAGGCACCACACCCCACGCTCTCTGCCTCGAGATGTCGACCAACGGCATTGCGTGATAGGCTGCGGTCCGATCGCTAAACGCGGCATGCCCAGCACTGTGCGGACCAGAATTGTATCTTCCATGGTGTCTCTTCGGTCACACCTGCTTATGCAGAAGACACAAAAGGAGCTGCAGCATACTCCGTATCGCGGACAGGCGTGGGTGGTTGGAAAGGGGATCGGTCGCGGAAGAGTGCTGGAAGCTGTGGAAGCGCTGGGCATCACCGTCTGCTTCTTTGGTCGCACACGGCAAGCTACTGCATGTCGACAAAGACACCATCCGCCCCACTCGCGGCGTTCCACCGACATGGAAAACTACCACAGTAGGCTCGGAGTGTGAGGTGGCCTTCCCATTTCACCCAACCTAGGCAGACGGCTAGGGGCAGCAGGGAAATAGTATCATCTCTTGCCAGACGCGCATCGCACGCAACAGGACACATTCGACACAGGAATTGGTCACTGACGGGCTTCGTTGAGGAGGGGCAGGGCGATCCCCTGCCAACTGTTGCTGTTTTTTGTATTCCGAGCCACTGGTGCGGGAGAGGAAGCCAGCTTGCATACACTTGGTATGCCATGCACGGTTTCGACAGCAGTAGCCGAGGACCAAGGACGGCCTGCGGATGAGGCTGTCTCTTCGCTCTTCCGCAGCTCGTCCTTTTCCTCTTGTCGGTCTCTTGCAGAGCCTTGTGTCCAATAACGTCCTCCTTGACCCAACGTTTAATCCAGGCGCAACAACTCACTCCTTCCTTGGAATCGGGACCTCGACCGAGGGGGTCAGCCAAATGGGCAGTCAAACAGATGCCTGGGTCCCCATAGATTCGTCCTTGGCCACCTTCCTCCGCTTCGGGCCGCGGACATGCTTCAAGGTAGGTGCTTCGCCATCTCCCTGGTGTGCTTCGGGAACCGCGCCGGACAAGTCAGCGACGTGCATCGGCTTGGACACGGCTCTCGGCTCCGTGGATGGCTCGGTAAAGACGAGGTCTCCCCTCTTCCCTATGGCCTCCCGAGCGGCCTCTTCGAGTAGTATGCCAAATGCCAACATGGCGGTCTCATCCATGCTCTTCTCGTCCACGATCCTCGTCCCCACGGTGCAACGGGGCCCGAGGCGGGCGGCGGTGGCGGCGTAGAAACTGCTGGCATATCTATGAACCGACTTTAGCAGGCTTCCGTCGGGGAGATGATGGCGACCGGCATCCGGGAGGTCCTCGTTGGCCCAGTAGATGTCGTGCTCGGCGTACCGCACGGGAGCATTCCTGCGCTTGAAGAGGGCCTCTTCGGGGGCGAGTTTGGCAGCGCGTGACGAGTACCGACCAGCCGCCGAGCTCAAGCGGCGTTTGCTTCTGCCGCCTACAGTTTCCGAGTCGCCGAGAGCACCATTGAGAGTGATACGTCCTGGCAAACGTAAGTCCAGGTGCGAGGTGACGCGTGGCAAGGAGGGAGGGTAGCAAACCTGCGACGGCATCATAGATATTCGCCGCGCGCCCCCGAAGTTTCCTGGTGCTATTGCCAGGCGATGCGGTCGACAAGGATGGCGCTGGAGATGACGGCGCGCTCTCGTCCGGGATAGGGGATTTTGACTCGGAAGCCATCCAGTCGGTTTGTTGTGTTTGCTTTTGTTTGTTGCTGCGGATGGCGCTGTGTGAGGGCTGATGGCACGCGGCCTTGGAGGTTGTCAACAACCCGGTCGAGCCTGTCACAGACAGCCAAAATAAATCCCTTTGGACAGGTTGCCAGGCCCCATGGCAACCACCACAACGCGATGCGTGCAGTCGCCAAATGTGAAGGTCGACGTTTTTAGACCTTGTCAGGTTGAGGGCCTGAGGTTGCCGCTGCGCAGAGGAGCGAACCCACTGCAGGCCGCGGTGCAGTGGAACCCCACAACAGCACCAGGGTTGCAGGAAGGAACCTGGATGGCCGTCCTGGGCTAGAATTAACTTTGGTCCCAGCTCTTCCATGTTGTCAACAACCACGCATCAGCAACGACACAACAACACGCCATCCGAAACGCCGGGTTGTAACAGCAACTCGTTCACCAAGAATCGAGCCCAGTGCGTGGATCCATTCACTAGGATCCACAGCAGGCGACCGCGCTGCCGACGACGTCCTGCTCGGCAACCCGCTTCCGCTGTGACCGCGGCCAGTGACTGCGGCCCGTGACCGCGGCGAGCAGGCCTCAGGCGACGCTGCCGGCCACGGCCAGAATTCTGGGAATGGCGCTGGCGGGCTACACCCTTTGCTCGCCTCTGATCTAGTCTCGTCCACACTAAGCTTCGTCGGCTTCAATGCAACCATCCGGCTCTGGGAATTCAGGGAGTGCTCCGACCCACTGCAACTTCCACACCTATGGACTGACATCTTGCCGTCGTGGCCCGTGTCGCCAGCGACTCGCTGGGGCCGCTTTTCCCTCATGCTCCCTGACCACACCCTCACGCTGTGGTCTATTGAGGGTGCCTCTGTGTCCGAGAAGTTCAGCCTCGGGGCGCGGGTCTGCACACACGCCACCTTTCCGTCCCGGCCTCTTGGCCAGCGTTCACTCCGGCCCCGTCAGCGGTCCTCCCTGGACCGGCGACGGGGGTTCCCTCGTATCCGCGAGCCACGGCCGCCGTATCCGCGTATGGGACCCCGCGACAGGCGCAAACACGCCGGCCAGCTCTGGCCCGAGCGTCGCCGCAGCCAAATCGGCATCGTGACCATGTCGGCATCGTGACCATGTCGGCATCGTGACCATGTCGGCATCGTGACCATGTCGGCATCGTGACCATGTTGTTCTCCCCGTTGGCCTCACGCCGCCGAGCAGGGAGTTGCTGTCCGTCCCGAGCGAGACCGAGACCTCGGCCATGGACCTTCACGAGCTATCCGTCGTCACGAAGCTGCGCGATATGGGCCCGGCTGTGCCGTCTGTGGACGCGGGGGAGCGAGAAGGCCAGTAATAGCCGGGTTACGAGCAAGGCGTGACCACTACGCGGTTTTGCCCTTGCCGATGTGTCGGTTGTGCTGCTGCTTCGTATCGAAGAAACAGTCGTGTGGAGGCTTTTCGGGGGGTGGCGGGAAGCGACGGCTAGCAGCAATGCTCCCGGAGGCATCTACGGCGGGCATCCGGCAATGGACTGGCAGGTCTGAGCCTAGCCCGAGCCGCTCTTGAGCGCGGATGACTGAGGCAGAAGACAAAGTACGCCCAGATCTGGCGCCTCGGAACAGAAGAGGAGGGGGTCCTTGACCCCCTCCTCCCCGGGGCGTGGTGGTGAAGCAAATCATCTTTCGAAAAACAGTGGCAAGCTAGTGAGTACTTTGCATTGTATACCCAAAATTCACTGTCAGATGAGGGAAGATCAGACGCTTTGCAACAGGCGATAGCCTTCATTTCCAACCTGCCAGTCTCGGCTCGCGGGACCGTGTGCTGGTCCGGTCTCTGCTAATAGTACATACAGGTCGAATGCCTCGATAACAAAAGGAGATATCATAATCCATCATAAGACATTCCGCCATTCACCCGCCCCAAAACACAATCAGATACCACTAAATGTCTCCTGGTGCGTCTTGATGCTGTTGCGCCTCTCGCGGTGGTGGCCGGAATCGCCATGTTCAATCATGGGGCCGCCGACGTGTTTCTGCAGGACCGAAGGTGGGACCTGGGCGGCATCGGTAGGGTCCCGGTACGCTGACGCGTTGCCAGATCTAGTTGGACCGCGAGTCAGCATCTGCCAGGTATGCCTGCTAATCCGCGTGGGACTGGACGGTTTACTTACTTACTGGTAGGTCCTGTTGCCGCCGAGGGTCTTGCTGCCGTCGAGGTCCGAGTCGACGCGGGGGTCCATCTTGTTGGCCATGTCGCTCTTGTGCGGGCCGGCAGTGCGGCTGGCGCCCGTGGTCCGCGAGCTGTCAAGGTCCGAGTCGACACGGGGGTCCATGGCGTTGGCGGTGCGGCTGCTGTGCGGGCCGTATGTGCCCTCGGGAGCGCCGTAGGTGCCCGTCATGCCGGTGGTGCCAGAGCCGGCGCCCGTGGTCGAAGAACCGAAACCGGTGCTGCCGGAGCCGAAGCCAGTGGAGCCGGTGCCTGCGGTGCGCCCGGTGCCCGTTGTCCGGGAGTTGTCACGGTCCGAGTCGACGCGGGGATCCAGGGCGTTGGCGGCGCGGCTGCTGTGTGGGCCATATGTGCCTTCGGAAGTGCCGGTGCTGTAGCCTGTGCTGCCGAACTCTCCATGGCCGGCGGTACGGCCGGTGCCCATGGTCCGTGAGTTATCGCGGTCGGAATCGACGCGGGGATCTAGGGCGTTGGCGGCGCGGCTGCTGTGAGGGCCGTGCATGCCCTCCGCAGTGCCGGTGCTGTAGCCGGTGCTGCCATACTCTCCGCGGCCGGCGGTGTTGCCGGTGCCCATGGTCCGTGAGTTATCGCGGTCAGAGTCGACGCGGGGATCTAGGGCGTTGGCGGCGCGGCTGCTGTGAGGGCCGTGTGTGCCCTCGGCGGTGCCGGTGCTGTAGCCGGTGCTGCCGTACTCTCCGCGGCCGGCGGCGTGGCTGGTGGCCGTGGTCTGCGAGATGCCCTGGTCGGCGTTATGAGTGCCGTGGTGAGCGGAGGTGCCGTGGGTCTTGTTGTCGCCGTGAACGGCCTCCTTGATCTTATTGACGATTCCAGACATGTTGGTGGTGGGTTTTGTTGGTGCTTGGATGACTATGTTGAGAGTGTTTGGTGTTTTGGTGGTTTGTTCAGGGCTGTTGTTGTGTGTTTGATGGTTTGATGATGGATCTGGTTTACGAGTGGTGCTGATTCGGGGGGAGGGGGGGGGATCCTTATACTCCCCGTGTTTGGTACGAGCAGCCCAGTTCTCTCATCTTCCTGGCAGCGTTGGTGGGCTGTTTGGCAGCCATATCCGGCGAGTTGCCTGTCGTGTCGTCCGTCTATGGCATCATCAGGCTCGGCCGGTTCCATCAACTACGGTTGCGTGCGTGGGTACCCAAAGGCCCAAGGACAACTTCTCCGCAAAGCCAGGGTGGCTGGGGACGAGACACGACGTGCAAGCGGCACATTACCTCATCGGCGTCATTGTCGCCTCTGGTACGTACTGAGATGCACCAAGGCTCTCTGGTACCTACGGGGAAAAGGATGCTGCCAAGCACGGGAGCCGGTTTCGTGCTCCGCAACCGCCATCTCAATCTAAAACGGAGGGCTCTCAAAGCCACCCATCCTTGGAGACAGATGTTGGGATGGTCGAAGACGTCATCGGGCCGGCAAGGTCAGAGGGGTGGCTTGTGGCTAGTGACGTCCGCTTGCCAAGCTGTTGATCATCGATCTCGCCGACCAGCCAATGAGCTTTGCCGATGAACTCATCCTCAGGGGTCCGCTCCAGCCTCCAGGTCAACACATTCCACCTCCTTCGAGATCACTGTGTCCATTCACGTTCTTGCAGCAGCGTCAGTCAGTCTCGCCAGTGCCGGTCTGATCATCCGGTGGAGTCTACGAGCGACGAGGGAAACAACTTGGAAGTCGCAAAAGCCTCACATTCTCGAGCCGTCCATCTTCCCCACATTCTCTGTCCCGTCCGTATCCGTAATGCATCGGCCTTGTGACGTCACACGCCACCACGTCAAGCCCGCCACACGGCCCGGCCCTTGTGCAGGAAGCTCGGGGCTGCGCAGGTTGGGACGGTTTTATCGGATTGCCTGTTACAGCCAGCGGAGACCTCGCCGGCGCCAACGCGAACACCAACGCGAACACCAACCCTGATAGTGTTCTTCGCCCGTCCGTGACAGCGTCGCGGCGCAACCCTGTGGCGCTAGCAACAACAGTTTTGGTTTCAATAAGTTATGTGTCTTGCACGCAGGTGTTCAAAGCATGATTTGGGGTGATATATTAAGAGAGCTCGCTCGACTCTAACAAACAAAACAGGAACCGCATGCGGGGCTGCCTTGTGGAAGCCGACCGTGAACAGAGAAAAGAGAAGAAGGTATCTGGCAAAAAGGTATCATCAAGGTGAGGGGTGAGGCCCAGTACGTGGGTGCGGAGGTACAAGGCGGGTGCGTGTGGTGGATGGTCGTAGGCTGAGGTTTTAGACGCGCGAGCGGTACCAGCGACGCCGGCGGTAGTGTCCGCCGTCCACGACAGGGGCCCGGGCGGTGTGGCGTCTGACCCAGTAGATCCTATCCCACCAGTCAACATACCGGTTCACTTTGTTCACTTCCGCCTGGAGGATGGCGACAGAGGAGGGTTCTTACCCGAGAATCGCGCTGACAAGCCAGCAGATGGCAGACAGGAACGAAAACGCAATAGTGGCCTTCCATTGAGCGCACGATGCCGTGCCGTCGAATGCGATGCCGTCCCAGTCAAAGATGTAGCTGTCGTCGGCGGTCAGCAGTCAGCGTTTGACCTCGCCCTGGGGTACTCGTCGCTGGAATGATCCCAGTTTAGGTGGGGATGAACTCACCCGCAGTTGCCGCCCAGCCAGTCAACAAGCAGCCCAAAAGAGACAAACCAGGCCACGCTAATGATGAAGTCGACCGGCCAATGGATGAATGAGCCGCTGAAGGGGATCAACCAGATGATGGCGAGGAAGATCGAGAGGCCCGCAACAACCTCGGTGTAGATGAAGCGTGCGAGCTGCCACGAGCTGGCGTTGTGAACAGCGTGCAGGTAGGCGCCGTTGAGGCCCGCTACGATGGCCGCAAAGGCCAGCTCCGCGAGCCGGAGGAGCATGGAGAAGAGGTCGGCGAGGATCATGGTGTCGTGGGGGGTGTTTTCTTGACCGGATGGATGTGGCGGCGTTTTGTTTGGCGGCTGGTCGGTGGAGGGAGTCCGCAGCGATATGAGGAGCTCGTTGGAGAGTGCAAGACATGCGAGCTTGCTGTGGGAAGCGGGGAGGCAACTGGCATCGCTTTATACCGAATATCACAACAACCACGACATGTTGCACGACAGGTTTGGAGTGAGCCCCTGAGCCCTTTCGTCATCAACCTGTTCCTTGAAACCGTTGGGCAGACGAACGGAGATCGTCGACAAGAAGGAAGCGGTATCTCGAAATTGGCAGACCGCCCAGAACATCAACTTGGCCGGGTTTCGCAGGACCCTGTTTTCTGCTGGCACATCACACGTGGCTGTCAGCCATCCAAAAAGGATGAGGCCATCCAAACATTTGAGTGGCCAGCCACAGCTGCAGCCCCTGGACGACGGGCTGTAATATGATGTCATAGCAATGTGTCACGGTCCGTCTCACAGTCCAACAACACCACGACCCTGCCTCAGGAGGTCTATCTTGGATCTCAGGTCGACTGGAAGAAACTGATGGTTCCAGCCCGTGCGCACTCGGTAAAGCCCTCGGGGACTGGCGTGCGAAGTGGCATGCGAAGTGGCACGCGCCCACCGATGTGCAGCATCTCCGTGTTTTCTCCTCTGTGTCCTTCTCCTCAACCCCCCCGAATCTTCGACTCGTTTTCTCTCTACCTTGTTCTTTCTCAGCTCGTCCCCTCTCCTTCCTTCGCTTCTCTGCATCCCTCTTGTCCGTGATATCTCCCCTTTCCATTCCATACCCTTGCACGCTTTCTCTACCATTTCCTCCCTTTGTTCCAGTTTCTCTCCACCCAACTCGTCGTGTTTTCTTCGTCTCCTGCCCCTCTTCTTCCATCTCTAGTCTCCCCACAAACTTGATGCCCAACAAGGAAGCCGCGGCGATACCACCAACCTTTTGGCACACCTTTCCCCAAAGCTTCCCTGAGGGCAAGGATCCTGCTGTGAGGGTCGGCGCCAGACAAATGGGGTCTACTACCAACAGTGTAAGCATGCCTAGTTGGGTCTTCGGGTCCATTTTGAAGCCGCGGCTTATGCGGAATCGTCGATCCACCGGCGCACCCCCGGCCGGCCGGGGAAGTTGAAGTGACCCTGCCGGATTCCCCGCATTCGGCCCTTCACCTGCAGGGGCCACTCGGGCCGCGGCAAAATCCACGCCGGATGCTACGCGACTGAGGGGAAGATCCAGTGAGTTTATAGGTGAGTCGCCCGGTACCGCCTGCACTGAGTCGCCCGGTGCCCCACTGCCCCACAATGGCTAGACCACCGGGCGAGTCAACTTGATATCTAAACTAGTTCTAAACTAGTTTTGAATTAGTTTTAAATTAGTTTTCTTTCTTATATTAAAAAGTAGTATTAATAGTAAAAAACTTTAAATATATTTAATAATTTCAAACTAGTTCTAAATTAGTTTTAAAC
>FTCU01002631.1_pt1 | contig 12654 bp, 18 predicted proteins | sample 1639521 | NCBI WGS metagenome assembly FTCU01 (sample SAMEA3914864, study PRJEB12502) | metagenome | biome: forest; material: soil | place: USA | collected 2012-03-12 | depth 0.3 m
ACCGACCGACTGCGCGACCCGACCGACCTCGAGCTCGCCCTCTTCCCAGCCACGCACGCCGGACTTGCTCCACCAAAGTGGGGATCCCGTCGAGAAACATCAAACGGCCGCTGCCAGCCTCTCGCTATCGCCATCTCCACATCGACGTGGCACCCGTTCCCTGTGCGCCCTGCGACCGGCGAGGCGCTCGCCTCACCGCAAGTGTTTACAGGGGAGACGAGGCGATTCGAGGATATTTTTTCGCGCGCGACCTTTGTTCAGGTTTTGCAGCCTGCAACGAACAGAGACATTGTGTCGCGGTGCACGTCGACACAGCAGATCGGACGGACGTCCTGTGATCCGGTGCAGCGAGTGACCCTACAGCATCGACGCAAGCAGCAGCTACAATAAACCTGGGACGACGGGAAGGATACATTTCGGGACAATCCCGTCTATCCGCCTACCCGCGACCACGAGCCGACCAAGTCGCAGTCGAGTCCAACCTCTGAACCCTCAACCCCCTCCACACACACCACCGCCATGGCGTCCACCGTCACCAGCGGCTCGCTCGTCTACGAGCGCCGCATCGTCGACCGCGTCCACAAGTACCACTGGCCCGCCGTCCAGCTCAACATCTGGATGCTCATCATGCTCATCGCCTCGTGCCTGATCATCGGCGTGTTCTCAACCTTTATCCAAATCCAACAGACTCTCCTGCTACCAATACCATGGTGCGTCCCCCCTCCCTCCCCTCCGCTCACCAATTCCACCCCCAGGCAATAACTAACCCCTCCCCTTGCAGGTACTTCCCCTACTACATAACCGTCGCCTCCCTCACAACAGCCTTCATCCTCCTCCTCCTCTGGCTGATCTTCCAGCGCCGCCTGCTGCCCAGCATCGTCATGATCGGCGGCTTCATCCTCTTCGTGCTGTGGCTCGTCGGCCTGATCGTCATATCCATCCAGCTGTGGGGGCCTGACGGCTCGGTCAGCTCCAACTGTAACCTGTTTGTGTTTGGCGCCAACCCGAGTCCTACCGGGCAGACGGTGCAGACGCTGGCGTGGCTGGAGCAGAGGGGGATTTGTCAGGCTTGGCAGGCTGTGTTTGCTTTTGGGTTGGTGGGGGGGATCTTTTTGTTGTGGATTATGGTTATGGCTTATCAGGTTTTTGCTGATGATTCGTGAGGGGGAGAAGGGTGTGTTGGGTCGTTGATGGGAGGTTGAGTTGCAGCTGCTACTGGGATTGTGATCTTTTTGGTTCTCTTTTCTGGCTTTTTTTGTTCTCTGGTCTTTTTGGGTTGCTGCCATTTGTTTAATGTCTTGCCACGAAGGGGTACTAGATGGCGTTGGGCTTGCGGGGCGTTTGTATCGGTACTGGCAAATCTCGTGTCGGCTGGGTGTTGGGTGTTGATATTTGGCAGGGATGGGAACGAGCGGGATGGAAGCGGCACAAGCAGGTTGGGTCTCGTGGGCAAAACCATCAGTGATGGTTGTTGTACATGCCATGTTTAAACAACCGACGAGAACGATGAAAGCAATCTATTCCAAACGCTAACTCCTCACAAATGAAACATTGAAACAGACACCTCGCTGAAGCATACCGACCTACTCATCAACCCACTCCCAGCAACACCTCAGTACTTCTCCTCTGGCATTTCTATCACACTCAGTCAGCCCACCCATCATTTACCGCCACACAACACGAAAATGAGAGGAAAACGACTTACCCTGCTGCAGTCCACCCTGCTGCAGCCCACCCTGCTGCACCCCACCCTGCGGTAGCTCATCCTGCTGAAGCTCACCCTGCTGCGGCTTGACAACCCCCACCTTCGGATCCTTAGGCTTCAACTGCTGCTTCGTCACCTGCGCCGCAGCCAGGTCTGCCCCTTTGAGGACAATCTTCTCGTACTTCCTTCCGTTCGGGCCCATTCCCTTTACGGCGTCTGAAATGGAACAAACCGCTGGTTAGCAGAGTGACAACAACAAAAAAGTCCTTTGGATCTCTTCTGAATGCGGGGATGGGAAGAGGCAAGGGAAGGGGATAACTCACACGCCGCAGCAGACCCAGCAATAGCCCTATTCGTCGCATATCGGGTATCATACTCGGCCTTGCGGGGGTCATACTCGCCCTGCTGCTGGAAGGCACCCGGCTGCTGCTGGTAGGCGCCCGGCTGCTGGTACGCAGTCGGCTGGGAGGTGTGAGTCGGCCGATCGGACGTGCCGCCGCCGCTGTACTGCGAGGCCGGGCCGGTAGTCGGCTGGTAGTTGACTCTGCCGTTTTGGACCACTTGCTGCACGGGGCGGGGAGCGGCGAATTGGCTGTTGTTGGGGGGGTTGTGCTTGGAGTTTTTCTTGTTCTTTTTGGATTTGGACTTGAAGAGTCCGCAGCAGCAGCCCATATTGGCGGTGGTGTTTGGGGTATGTGGGGTGGTTTGTTTGGTCCTTGGCGGAGGGTTGGGGGATGGGAGGTGGAAGGACGAGTTCGGGGGAGAATCGAGGGACTCCACTCTGCTCGAGGGATTCTGAACGTTATATTCGGTTTGATGTTGTACCAGTGGGATTCTCCGTTTTTGGTCTGGTCGCATCTTAGACACCATGTGTTGGGTCCCGAGTTTGTCGTGAGTGGCACCCCATGAGTGCTTTGCCTCTGTGTTAGTCGGGCGTGAGACGGGCTCGCCACATGCTAGCCGTGTTTTGGGACTCGACCAACCGTCTCGCGCACAATGTTTCAGTACACCTTGCGGCAACACGCAACTTAAAATCTTCGCTCTGTCGACGGTCATTGTAATGTCAACAAACTTCTCACTCTTGTTGCATCTTGTTACATTTTCTTTTTCTTCCTTGTTTTTGCCTAAAGAAACGTGGTTGGGAACCTCGAGACAGGGGCAGGCACAGCAAAACTTGGTGGCATGTTTGAGGCCCGGATGCGGCCGGATCTGCGGCCGGGCGTCGGACCCGGCCCGGAGTGGGGCCGGCCTTGGCGTTCTATTTTAGGCAACTTGGCCGGGTCGGCCGGCAGTCGGATCAGTCGCCGCATCAACTCAATAAGCGCGGACGAGACCAGTAACAGGAATTTCAGAAATCTGTTGTGAAGAAGCTACAGCCAAAACAGAAACGAATGACTGCCTCACTAAGTCAAAGAGGCCCCCGTCCACACCAGTCGCCCAATCCGTCCCCTCTGCGACCCATACCCGATCTCATAACGTTATTGATATTTGCCACCAGAAAGTACCAAGCGATACTGCAGTAACTTTGATGCGCTGAGCAGTGCGGCCCCCATCGCCATGTCACTTTGGACAACGAGCCTCCTACGGCAAGATTAGTGCCTGGTTCCCGAGCGGGTCAAGGGCGCACGCAAACCTCACCTCGCAAGCAGGGCAAACCATATGTAGCTTGGCTCTGTGGCCGGGACCAGCTCCTTTACAAGACGCCTCTCCAGCCTTGCAGCGGCGAAACTTGTCTCGCACGCATATGCAGCGCATTATGGCTTCCCTGGTGCAAGCCAGCTGCTACAGCTCCCGGCACATGTTAGCACCAAGGCTCTGCAACACAGCTTGGGGTGCTGGATACATGAACCTACGCAGTTTGTACAATAGAGACGCATGATGGGACTCTTTGTCCCGGTGTCACCCACCCTCAAGCAGAGAATGCCCAGCTGGCATGTCCGAGCACCGGTGCCTAAGGTGCATGCACATCTAGGCCCGGTCTCGAGGGCATACGAGTCTCGTTCCGTCTGCGTCACAATGCCTCTGTCACATCCTCGGTTCTGTGAGATTGAGATGGTAACAAAGGTCAGCGCCACTTCGATTCTTGCACAGCAGCGGGGATCGGGGTACGCCCACCTTGCACGCTCTGCACCAAGGGCGCCACCGGTCGCGGGAGTATCTGTCACACGCGGAATAGGGCTCAAGCTTGCAGTGTTGGGGGCCGAGGATATCAGCGTCGGCGCAGATGCATCTGACAGCATTCCACCTTTCCTGACATCGAAGAGACTGCCACGTGTTAGTGTCTCGAGTTCGATTTGAGGATGGACTGATCAGACGATTGGGGGATGGTAACTCACAATACAGGACTTACAACAGCTCAGCAATTGTCCCACCTCATCTCTGCTGCTCAATCCTGAGCATTCCGTCTTCACTTTACAAAAGTGGTGCAGCTGGCGCCGGCATGCACAGATCTTCGGATTCGTGTTGCTGTCGTCAGAATCCCTGTCTGAGAGGAACATGATGGCGAGTGTCTTCGCTTGGGTCGGCTGCAGCGGCAAGGGCGCGTTGTGGCGAAATGCGGGTGGAGGGCGAGGTTTCAGAGTCTTGTCTGCGCCCAGCGGTTTGCCTTGGGATGTCTTGCCCCCGTCCTTGGTTTTTCCACCATGGACCTTGACCTCATGCGTGCCGCTCCTCTTGCCGCTCTTCTTGCCGCTCTCCTTGACACTGACACCAGGCACTGCAGTCTGTGCTTTTCCTTTCTCTGCGTCCTCGGGCTCAGCACCTCCAACATCGTCAGCGTCTCCCTCGCCCTCTTCGGCGTCTCCCTCACCCGCTTTCGCGTCTCCCTTGCCCTTTTTAGCGTCTCCCTCGCCCCGATCTCCTCCACACCAAACCTCCCCATCACCCATCTCAACTTCATCACACCCGACCTGAAACTGTTCAGCACCCTCTTCGTCGGCGCCCACACCGCTCTGGAGACCCATGCCCTGCTCACCATCCACAAACATCCCAGCATCGGCCCTCTCAGCATCCACAAACATCCCAGCATCGGCCTGCTCACCATCCACAGCAAACAAACCTTCCCACGGCTCCCAATCCCAATCCACCCACCCAACCTCAGCATTCGCATCATTGGCAGGCACCACACCCCAAACCCCGTCATTCAAGTACGCCTCGGTCCCCAACACATCCCCTCCACCATACATGGCATCTCCTAGCAGCGCCGACAGCGCCGCGGATTGGTGGGCTGTGCATGTTTGGGCCTGGGAGTCATGGATTAGCGCTAGCTGAATCGACGGAATCAAGCAGGAGGGTCAGAAAACGAGTCGGGGAGAGTGAGATATGAAGGGACTGACACATGAAGCGCAATATTGAGCGCCGGGGAGGGCCGTGAGTGCGCATGCCGAGGGGTCGGTGCAGTATGTGCAGCGGGAGGGGTTGTTGCAAAGGCAGGGGCTTGGTAAGGACATTTTTTTGGCTGTGTGAGGTAGGTTGTTTGGGTTGTTGTTTTGATTTATTTTGGTCTGGAGTGGTGGAGGTTGGTGACGTGGGTAGATGCCGGTGGAGGGTTGAGCTGAGGTTGGATTTTGGGGGAGAAGGGTTTAGGGGATGATACTGCGAGTGGGAAAGGGGTTAGCTGTGGGCGATTCTTGCCGGTGTGGGTGGGTGGTTCTGCTGATCCGGCAGCAAGAGCGATGAGGACGCCGCAACATGTTTGGGGAGGCGAGGTTGGTGTGTTTTGTCACTGTCATAGTGGCAATTCCTTGTTGTCTGCTGTGAGGGAAACATTGCTGAAGACTAAACGTGTATGTCAGGAGTGGGTGAGCTGCCTGTGTCCTACATCTGATTGTAGTTCAATCTTACCTGTGTGAATAACTTGAAGAAGGTTGGCAGTGAGTGACTCAGAGGGCCAGCAACAATGACTCCGTGGACTTGTATTTGCCGCTGATATCGCAGCTCAGTAGCCATTGTTGGATTGGAAGATAGAATTCATGCCTGGCGAGTATATTCATCATGGTACTTTCTACATCAAGTACTCCACCTTCTGGCCTTTACCCACCTGTCCTCAATTCATCACCCTTCACGGATTTCAAAGTCCCGCGCTCCCACCCCGCCAGCCACACTCAACTACACAGAGCACTCGAGCAAGCCCCCATTCGCCCTCCATCATGACTTCGGTGCCATCCATGAGTGACACCTCCATACCTTGCCGATGCCGTTCCCATGACCCTGAGCATTGCAGAGGGGGCTGTAACCGCCCCTCGGACTGCCTTGGAACTCGCGGCGATGATACCCTGTACTGCGAGCATTGCATAGTAAGGCTCAATACCATATTTTTGACACTCCAATATCAGTACCGCTATTGACACCGACTTCTTAGGTCAACAGATGCCGGCATCGACATCTGCAGGCGAACTGGCAGCGGGCAAATCCGGCCCAAGGCCACCAAAGAGCCCCTGCCCAGTGCAAGTGCTTGTGGGACAGTTTTATCGGTTGCAAGTGTCCACAGGACTGCGGCAAATGGGTGCCGCATGCTGGATACTTTTGTGATACATGCCAGGTACCACTTGCCCAGATCCCCCTGCTGAGTTGAGGTCTAACCGGTCGACAGGAAAGATCTTGCAAAGCACACCGACTCACCAAGGGGCTTTACAAGCAGTTTTCTCTAGAGACTGGACTCTATTTTGCCGCACAGAGAAGCAATAACGACACCTCATCATCGAAGACCCCATTATTACCAGACAAGCCGGCTGTGGAAGAAAATAGCCTGGAAGACCTGTTGATGGACCCTAGCGACACTGTGACATTCAGTCCTTCCTCTCTATTTACTCACGACAACGTCAACGATATGGACCTCGATGCGTACTTGTCAGCGGCGCTCTTAGACGAGCCTCCTTATGAGCCCGATGGCCCCTTCGCCCCCTTCATGGGCTTCGGGGGCACTCCTCCTCCGCCAGACGACACGATCCCAGATCACAATTAACCGATTAACTCCTCTTCCCCGCGTCAAGAGCCAATGAGTCCATCTCGCAGGGGGCGAGCTAAAACGTACCGGGATTCAGCTCCTGGAAGCAATGCCGCAATGTCGGGTGGAGAGGGTGCAGCGGGCTCGGCGAGTGGTCACGCACACGGCGTTGCTCTTAGTCGCCTCGGACGAAAGGAATCCCACTTCTTACATTAAATTGGGTTAGGAGTGGTACAGAACACGTAGATATAGTTCTGAGAAGCAGCCTGGGCTTCTAGATTTAGTCTTGAGCCATCTCCGTTGATGACTCACTTCTAAACCGCGCTCAGCCTTGAATTTTCGTTTTCGTGTCTAGTTCTACGCATACAGTAGCGCTCGATTAATCCATCCATCCGTCCTTTCAACTGCCACAGTAAAGTTGATATCTGTTCATTGCCTAGGCTGACAGGGATATCAAGCCCTCGTTCTTCTTACCTTCGTGCCGCCGTGACCACTGAGTCAGCCTCGGCAAGTCCATCGCCATAAGTTTACTTGAAGTTAAGCAGTGACTCTTTAAAATTGGTTAGAAGACACGACCCGGAACACACCCAACCTGCCGTACTATGCCGTCTCGGAAAGTCTATGTGTTGCTAATGCCGCTTCTAAGTTCCTGAGAATGCCAACGAACCACATTGTGTGGCTCGAATCCTACGACCACGTCACTTAGTTCTTTGATGACAACGAATAGCGAATGGCCGGAAGCACAAGAACTAAAACGAGCCGTACTATCAAAGCATCAAAGAGCCTGGACAGCCAGCTGCTGGGTCGTCGCCGATTTCAAAGGGTTCAGGTATAAAAGTCTCCTCCAGTGCAGGCCTTGGCTTTCCTTAACGTAGCATCCATTGCACTCCAGCACATCACGCCGAGAACGACTGACAACCACCCGTATCTTTACTCCATCACCGGCGTCAAAAACATACACTCAGTTGTCGAGCTCACTTGACGCTCCAAACCCACGGACAGCATCATCTTGCCCACCCTCCTTAGCCATGTCCGGCAACTACGGCAACTGCTTTTGTTACAACTTTACCTGGAGCTGCAAAACCAAATGCAGCAAGGACACCGGGCCGCTGGGATACTGCAGAGACTGCGTAAGTCCCGACCCACGATCTTCTTTCAGCAACAAGGAGCAGTCCACTAACATCCTGGATTTCTATCTCTAGGAGTTCAAAGGCTCCTCCTCTGGCTGGAGCTCTTCTATCGCGGCTATTGAAACACGCGATCCTAACGATAACCGTGGGTCGACCAGCGGGTTCCATCACGCGGGTTCGAGGAGCTCGCCCTGCAAATGCAAACAAGACCCTGGCCGCTGTCTGTTTCGGAATTTATGCAGCGATACAAAGTTCGGCGGCTACTGCGGTTACTGTGTGAGCCTTACCCCCTCGTTGATCAACACCATTAGTATCGGACTGCCAAGACTTACATCACGTTAGAGCGGGGACTGCGATCGACAACGCTCTTGAGAAGAGGATAACGTGGGAGCACAAGATACTGTGGCATATGAAACGGTGAGGGTGACCTGGCGACGAGACTCTCATGCTCCTGGGATGGCCGGGTTGAGACCCGTGACATCTTTTAATCTTCTCCTTGCTTTGTCTTTCTTCTTTTTCTCCCGCCATGCTTTCTCTCAACCGTTGCTCCATTTTGATCTCAGCTTTGGAATACCTCAACTCAGCGGGAAGATGGCATAGGGTTGGTGGTGCAAGGAAGGTCTTTCGACACATTGTTAACTAGCATTGAATTCAGAATCATAAGGGCTCTTCGAACAAGAGCTGTTTGGCTCGCTGCAGTAAGGCTCGAGACACACAGAAGGCGCATCTATTACACTTGATTCCACCGGTCTCCTCACTTCTTCGTCTCGTGTTCTGGTTCTACGTCGGCGATAGTCTCCATTCCCAATGTAAACTCAGAGTCATCCGGCACTCGCTTCTGTCGCCTCGTCCCGATGGTTGACGGATGTCCGCTGTCGCTCCATTCCACGTCGCCGTTGTTCTCTCGATGGTGCTGGAACCCGTCTGAGAAAATCTCGGGGAAGAAACGGCCGGCGAGGGGGCGAAGCGTCATGCCGCACGCGCACACGATGGCGATGTTGATCTCGATGTTGGACCAGATGGCGATCGGCGCGGCGTCCCAAGATGGGTCTTCCATGGTGTTGAATTGTATCACGCTGGGAAGGCGGGCAAAGGATACGACGATGACTCTGGGAAGGGTGGGTTAGTCTGGGACGTGAGATGCAAGAAAAGCATGGGGCAAGACACGGTTGGCACCCACATGATACCCAACGCGAACAACATGATATAGCCCAACTTCCTTCGTAGCGGCAGCTGCAATGAGAGCAAGAAGGGCATTGGGAGCAAGAGGATGATGATCTCCCCCAAGAGGTGGACGCTGATATCGACGTAGTACTTGAGAGCTCCCGGAAAGCACCAGGCGCCTGGATGGTTCATCGGATCCCAGAAGGCCTCGACCGGGATGCACATCAGGATGAAGCTGACCAGACTGTAGACGCTCATGATGCTGATGAAGACGAGCATTATCCAGCACAGGCGGCGAAGAAAGAGGGCGCTCAAGATCTGGAGATAGAGGAGGAGGATTGAGGTCTTGATGCTGACGAGACTGACGATGTACGAGATGTCGGTGAGGTATGTTGTCTGCAAGGTTGACGAAAGAAGATGGTGATTAGCAACCCCTTTCTCAGATATCCTTGCGGTCAGTGGTTCATACCTTCATCCACGGACCAAGCGTGTCCGGCGCTATTGTCCAAATGTGTCTCCCTGTCGAGCGAATCGCGACCTCTTCAGGGGTACTGTCAGCACAGCCCAAAGGGAAGCGGGAGCTCGGCTTACGTCTTATTGATCCCGCCGAGTTGCCGAGAGAAAAGACGAGGGCGAAGAGGATGATCCAATCCGCCAGCCACAGCTTGCGGACAATGAACATCCGCGTGTAGAAGCGGAGCCCCACGAAGACAGTGGCAATGAAGGCCATGATCACGCTGGCTGCAATGATGCCGGGGCCCCTGGTCTCGTCGGCCAGATAGTCTGGCGACGGAGCGGCGGCGGGCCCATCTGATGCGCCCATCTCGCAGGTGTTTTCGTCTCGAGCATGAGCGACGAAAAAGTCATCCACGACGAGACAGGAGATGTGGACGCGCACATCCTTCTGTATGTGTGCGGGACTCGGTCTGAAATGCCCCGGGCCTCAACGCCCACCACCACCCGCCGTTCAGCCCCTCTCCGTGTCGGGCCCCAGCCGTCAATGCGCCAAGCCACCCATTTCACCCCACGAACAGGAATCCCGTCTCAGGAGGTGGCTTCTGCTAGCGCGGTGAGCCGACGGTCCGCGCGGGAGCAGGGGTGTGGCAAGCTAATCCAAGAAGCTGCTAAAAAGCTTGTTCTGTGTTAGCTCCAGGTGATGATTCGATAAGACCTTCGGGGGTCTGGGATTTTGGTTAGCGGGAGACCCGTCCTGGTGTTCCGGGCACCAGGGTTCATTGCACACCGGTTCCGGCTCGCCTTCCCCGAGGGTTTCCCAGTTTTCTGCAAGCGTCAGCCCTTTGCATATTGCGCGGGCGCGACATGGGGTACCACAGTAGCGGGAGCCTGGTCTCAACTTCCTGCTCGGTTTCGGTATGAGTGGGGGAGGGAAAAAGGGAGGACCAGGCGGGGATAAAGTGCCATGTCCCCAAGACAAGTATGGTCCGTCATGCACAGAATATTCCGCGTAGAATCTATATTCTAGAATCCAAGTGGGAGGGTTTACCCCGGCCCAGGATCCTCGACGCACAGGTTGATGACTGGAAGCCCATGCACGTCAGGTGACGTCCAGGAGCATCATGGCCTCTGTCGGGCTTCGAATGTCGTCTGCCGCTTCTCAATACAATTGTTGTATGCTCCACGCCATCATCGCTTTTTCTCTTTACTCTGACAGGAGCTTTGACTTGCCGTCATTCCTGAGCTATTTGTGGCCCAGTCGCGCAGGTTATTCTGAATGATGATAGCTTCCTACAAGTTGCCGTTGAGCATGCTCGGAGGGAGCGAGTGAGGAGATGGAGGAGCTCGATCTCTTTCCGAAGAGCAGCTGACACCCTATTGCTATGTATCTGATCAATGAATACCGTAGGTATCTGCATAGGCCCTGCTCCTGTTGGATGGATTTCTGTCGATTGCCTTGTCCAGCCTATCATTCCCCGATTTCATCAGTCAGTGTCCGGCTCGATCTGCTCCAGCTCATACTTCCAATAAGCCAGAGTTGACTTGTCATGTGGATTTCCAGCCACTTCGTCTGATGGTCCATTCCAAACGACTCCAATTTCTTCCGCTCTCTGCTTCTCATCGTCCGACAAATCATTCTTTGCAAGCCGATCCCGCTGCAATTCCTCGATTCGATGCAACCAAATGTGGTCCCAGAAGCAGCCAAGACCAGCGATGCCGCGCTCTGGATCTTGAAGGATTTCGTCGAGTTTCCCCTCAAACTCGAGGATCAGTTCATTCAGAAATGCCAGCTCATGTTTGTACTCATCCTCCAACTCGATCCAGTCGGGTATACCGTCGCTGTCTGTCTCCCTCCGCCGAAAAGGGGAGCGACAGCATGTGTGTGGAATGTCCAACGCCTCAAAGGTGATGTACCGAAGAAACATGGAGTTCAATTTGATTCCGAGACCCGTTTCAAACGACTCCAGTTGCTGCAGCATGCCGCGAATATACTCTGACACAAAGTGGCCCTTTATCAGCCATGCCATCGGTGTCGTCTCTGCCATCGAATGCAGCATCGAGCTGAGCGGAGAGCAGCCCCCAGGTGAGCACCCGCAACTGCAGTCGTCCCTCAAATCGGTTCGAGCCACTTGTGTAAAGAGTTCGCGTGTCCAATTCTGTAGTACAGGGTTGGATTCGCACCAAGGAAAGGCCTTGGGGTATGGTGTGACGTATCCCATGTTCCCAAATGTCCGGTGAGCGGTGTAGAGCGCTCTCCCCGGTTCAAATGACTGGATCTCACTGAAGAGGGGGTCGTATCCGTGGTCTGAGAGCCACTTGAGATACAACATTGATGTTCGTTCGTTGGATGCCGTCCAGACGTCCGTGTCGCGAAAACCGGCCCTGTAAAAGATCTCGGCCACAGACGGGTCATTGATCCTGTCGTAAACCGTCCAGGCCGCCGTCTCCCCAAATGCCATTGGCCCTCCGACGACAAGGGCACTCGGTATCTGAACGCCGCGTTGTTTCAAAAGCTGGACGACTATAGGCGCAGCAGCATCCAGCACAACTTCGCTGCGAAGTCTTAAACGCTCCACCATGATGTCGGGTAACTGGCTATCGAGAGCAAACTCCTTGAGTCTCTGTCGCCGATCTTTCAAGTGATGGACGTATCTCCGTATGGCACTCCGTGAAGCCGCGCCTGAAACGTATGTCTCGATTTTTGGGACTGCACAATCAGCTTCGAGTAGCATGATTACACACGCGGAGCAGGTGCATCGCCTGCATTTGCGATTACCCTTCTTGACTCGGCAACGGGAGCGGGTCAGCCTCAAGGCGGCCATGAGCGGAGTGGTCTGAGAGAAGTCGCGTTTGTCGAGCAGTGTGCTATCTGCAGCTCGGGCAGCCCGGATGAGGTGCTCCAAGCAGGCAGGCTTATCTGCGGCAAGATGTAGCGGGGTATGACCGAAATAGTTTTCTTCTTTCACCATGTCGGGGTGGCGATCCAAGAGCTTTTTGACCCTGCCGGGGTCATTGGCCTGTACTGCCAAACTCAAGGGACCACACCCAGAGGCTATATCCAGCGCACAAAGTGCTTAGTATTCTCACAGCGGCCAATATGGAGGGGACCCATTCAGGGTATTTGACACACCTTCTGCTAGCTGGGCTGATTGACTCAACTCTACGCCCAGGAGGGTTGTCAGACCGGGGACACAATCGCCGATGTTTGTTGCACCTAGGGAGCAGGCCTCGGTCGTTGACTGGAAGATGAGGTC
>FTCU01001715.1_pt1 | contig 12635 bp, 18 predicted proteins | sample 1639521 | NCBI WGS metagenome assembly FTCU01 (sample SAMEA3914864, study PRJEB12502) | metagenome | biome: forest; material: soil | place: USA | collected 2012-03-12 | depth 0.3 m
GCCTCAGCTACTCGTCGCTCAACAGCTTCCCCAGCCCCGCGACCAGCCCCAACCTCGCCGCCCGCCACACCTCCACCACCTCCTCCCCGTCCTCCTCCCCACCCTCAACCCCCTCCCCGCCCGCCAACCGCTGGCCAACCCCCACCCAGCGCATCCACCACCACGCCCTGCCCACCCGCCCGCGCTCGCGCAGCACCTCGTCCGCCTCCTCCTCGTCAACAACCACCTCCTCGGACCTCGACATGGCGGGCGCAGACGGCGTGGCGCCGCTGGTGCGCCACGCCCGCAGGACGCCCTACTACCCGCCGAATTCGTCGCGCAACTCGGACCGCGGAAGGGTGTACATGAACCGGGGGCCGCATTTTGTGCCGAACTGGACGCCGATGGGGAGCTTGCCGCGGCATGTGCAGTTGCAGATTGAGGAGCGGATGGTTAAGTTTACGGCGCTTTAGGGGGTGGGTTGCGCGGTTGGGGCTTGCTTGCTTTGGGGCGTTTGGGGTGTGGTTTTGAGGGAGTTTGTTTGTTTGCTTCCTTGTGGGTTTGGGTTGGCTTGGATGGTTGGTGGTGCATCTAGACTGGGAAAGGGGGTGCAATGATGTGATGTCGGCGTTGGTTGCTGTTTACCTGGAATGGGGGTGTGAGACTCGGAGCATCATTTGGGGACACCGGCGGGCCGAAATAGTTGGTAATATCTGGCAGCAGGCAGTTTTGGACTTCTCAAATCTCAGATTTCAACACAAGATTCTGCGTTCTTCTCGCCAAAAGGGTATCTGATAAGTAACGCACACTCTTTCCCAGTCTTTCCCAGTGCAGATCAGCAACTATGCCACCCAAGGGCACAAAAGCACCCAGAAGCTTGCAGCAATTCCAAACTCCTATGCTCCAAACCGCCACCTCCAACTCCAAGTCCAGGACGGATCCGATCACGGCCACCAGTGCCCACAGAACCCAACACAATATGCATCCTTCGTCCTCCTGCACTTCACACCTTCACATTTTGGAAAACGATGTAAAATACCGCGCCCTTCCCTGCATGCGCTTTTCGTATTTGAAAAACTGCCCCTCCCTCGTGTTGAGCGGCGCCTGGGACGAGTACGAGAGATCCGACTTCATCCGATACAGGACCGCGCTCTTCGTGATTGTCAAGGGCGAGGTGTCTTCGAAACCAGTAAACTGCTTGGTCTTGCCCCGTGTAACGGGCCTCCATTCGCCGTCGTCTTGCCAGTCGATCTCGCGGAATTTGGGCTTGCTGGACCGGAAGGAGAGCCGTCGGAGAGTTCGTCGGAACCACATGTTGATAGATGCGTGTTATGATGAGGCTGTAAATGCAGGATGGGAGTGTTTGTTGATCAGGCAAGTGATGCGACGAGTGGATGACGCTAAGTACGACTGAACAAAGGGCAAGGGCTCTTCTAAGTGCTGTCGACACCCGCGGACAACAAACCGTGCCTGATTCCAAACAAAGAACACAATGATCGCGAGATGTGACCCTGGCGGCTTGGCCACAACTGCAACGCAGATCTTGTTGAAGCAAAGCCGGCAGAGCCGCAATCACATATCATTCCCCAGCCCCATCTGATTTCTGAACGAATGCAGGCGGCGGGCTGGGAGAATGGAGCCGGGGCCAGGGGCTGTCGTGTTTTGGGTGAGTCGCGAGTATCCGACTTCAGACTGTGGAGAAAGGCTTAAATGAACGAACGACTGTGGGATTTCCAATTGCAGGACCCCCCCGCCTGTCTTCTTTTACCGTTTGTCCCCGGAGGTCGCCGGGAAAGCGGGTCACACTCCGCTCCGTGCCGCACCAGAGTGTGTTGGTCAGACCCGGCCCCAGCCCGCCGTCCGGTCTCGCCCGGCCAGGCTTGAAACAGGCAGGCGATCAGGCTTCAAACGGGACGAGGCCTGAAAAAAACTGATAACAGCCAGGCCGTAAGCCTGACAACCTCTTACATAGTCTGGCTGCACTTATACATACTTCCAGCACCGAGCCCCTTATGGCTCGGTGAACCCCCGAGTTGGACCCTCCGGGGCCGGGACCTCACCCAAAACAATAACAGACAGCACAGCCCGGGCCCCAGACGGTGACCTACGACGGCATTGTCTGGAACCGCGGTCCCGATCAAGCCGTGTTTTGCCGTTCTGACAAGACCGGCCAACACTATAAGGAATGTAGACACCCACATCTCGTGACAGCTGCCGATCCCTTCTCCCACAGATTGCCTCCTCCAGCTCCGAATCACGATCATCGGCAGATCCGAGAGACGCACCAAACAACCCACAACCTAAAATCCGCCAACACCACCCTCCCAACCCCGCCATGAACCGCTCCCGCTACGTCCCCCACTACCCCATCAACCCCTACCAGACCCAACAACCCTATGGCGCCGTCCCACCACACTCCCAACTACCCGGCATGATGCCCACCCAACCCCTCGCAATGCCGCCCCCAGGCTTCCCACCACCAGGGATGTCCCAATCCCCCATCCAAACCTCCCTCTCCCCAAACGCCATGTGGCCCGCCCCCTTCCCCAACGGCCCCATCATCGAAGACCTCTGCGCGCCACCCCACCCGCAAATGGGCGTCCCCTCCGCCTCGCCGCCCATGCCCGGCTTCCCGCCCCCGCGCATGGCCATGGCCCCGATGCACCCGGGCGCCATGCCCCAGGTCCAAAACGTCTATGGCATCCCGCAGCACCACGCGCAGCACGCGCCGCTCGGGTTTGCGCCACCGCCGCCGCCGCAGGGGATGCACCCCCACCTCGGCCAGGGCGGCGGCATGATGTCCATGCAGGGCATGCCTGCCGCGAGGGTGGTCGGGACGTACCCGCCGTATACGGGGCAGCAGCACGGGTATGGGCCGCTGCCGCCGGGGGCGCAGGGGATGGTGGATCCGAGCGGCGGGATGCTGGCGCGGCCGAGGCTGGAGACGGGGTTTCCTGCGCCGGTGGTGAGTGGCGTGCCGATGGGGGGGTCGCCTTCGATGGGGGGGAGTCCGGGGCTGGAGGGGATGCCGCGGCAGCCGTTGACGCCGGTTGAGGAGGCGCTGAGGGGGTTTTTGAGTCCGGATTTGGGGGATTTGGGACATCCTTAGGGTGGGAAGGGAGAGAGGGGTTGGGTTAATGGATTGGTTTTGCGCTTGGGGTTTATAAGGGAGAGGGCTGGTTGGGAACGGGTTGATCAAAGGGGCCTGCTTCGTCTCATAGCGTCTGGAGTCGGGAGTCTAGCATTGAGTATTTATTGACACAGCATGAAAGCCATATATTGTTCTTGTCTGTCTTTGCAAGGTTGACCAAGACGTGAAGGGTTGATGGCCTACCCTGCGGATGCCGTTACAGGAGTTGTGCTTGAGCACGGTTCAAAATCCACTCATCCACATCTCCCAGTTTTGCTAAAACTGGATTTCTCCGATTGCCTATTGCGACCGAGTGCGGATAGTACCCTTATCTTCAACAAGTCTCTTCCATCTCGGCGCACTGGTCATTCTTGCAAGCCCCTCGAATTCTACAGAGCCTGAGGCTTGGTGTTTCCTGTACCCCGAAACAATTTTGTGCTCGACATGGCTATGTGGCGTTCTTTCGCCCCCGGAACCAACTTTTGGCCTATAGTTTGGTACCAATATCGAGTCATCACAGCGGCTGTCAGTCTGGCCCCCAATGTGGCTGTCATGATGAGGGGGGCATATCGTGGCACGGCTCCACCTCAGCGGAGGGTGGCATAGAAGGCTTGGTGGCTGCTGACTTAAACGGCCGAGGGAGATGTTGAAACTCACTGACTGGTCCTAAAAACAGCTGTCATCGAGTGGCAGAGGATGGTTATTCGATGTGTCGTATCACGCCAACCTGATTGAGCTCGACTCTGTGTCTCGATCCTCTGCAAAATCTGTCGGTAGCCTCTTCAAAAAGCTAGTGTCGTCTGTTGTCTGGTAAATTTTCTGAGATTGTGACGTGAGAGTCTGAATTAGATCTCCTCAACAACAGGTTACGAGCTGGTGCGGGTGAAGCGAAACTGAACCTGAGAGAGATGCTTGTGGGAACAAGATAATATCCCCTGAGCCGCCGAACTTTCACAAATCCAGACACATCTTTCAGCTCCGCCTTCACCGCACTCGCTCCGCGCACCCCGGAACCCAGAATTACCAGCTCAAGCAGCAGTTCACACATCAACCTCCCAAAGTTTGCCTTACCCTTCACAATGCCCGCATTCAAGCGTTTCATCCAGGTCGAGAAGCGACCCAACCCCGTATACGGCATGCCGGTGAAAAAGACCGCGGAGCCGTATGTTCCCAGCGCCGACGCCTATAAGACAAGCTCGGACTTCAAGTCTTTGATGGATGCGGCATACCTGCCCGGCCAGGGCCCGACCAAGTTTGCGGGACTCTTCGCTGAAGCCGACGAATACCTTCGCGCCTGTATTCGTTTCTCCGAAGGAGGCGAGGTCCTCATTCTGTCGGAGCTCGGGAACAAGAAACTGGAGTTCGGCGAAAAGGGACCCTTCGACAAGGTGGAGGACCTTGTTGCCCGAGTCTTGGGGAACCCCAAGATAGTCACTGCAAAGATCAACCTGATCGTCTTTGCTGACGTCTGCAGCGGGCCTACCCATGCCGCGATCTGCGCCGTTCACGGGCACGCCGGATGGATGGCCGACACGTGGGCCGTCCCCCAAACCGCCGAACGTGTCAAAACGATGAATGCGACAGAGCACGGGCAAACCGCAGCGAGCATCGCCCGAACCCTCAACAAAAACGTCACCGACGTCTATACGGGAGCCGTGGGCGGTAATCTCGCCATCGCCTTTGGCCTCGGCGCGGCCGCGGCCCGTCCCGCCCCGGGCACCCGCCCTCCCGCCGTCCCCCGCGTCCCTGCGATCCGTGTCGCGCCCGCTCGCAAGAAGTATATTGAAGGATACACCTGCAAGTGCTGCTTCCTAGCTTGAGAATCGGGAGCGCAAACCTGGTGCGGAGCGATAGGGCGGGGGCGTGAGACACCGGGCTGGTCCCGGGATGACAAGGTCGGAGGACTGAACTGTAATACACTCGTTTCAGGTTATACATTTGGGCGAAAAGGGAGCTCATGTGCTGCTAGTTGCTCGAAGGGGTTGGTTGGAATGTGAAAGACCGGGCTGGCGCCGGGTGACATATGCGGAGGAAAATTGATGTTACACTCTTTTTAGCTTGGGTTGCCCGGTAGATAGAAACTTGGAATCAAAAGCGCTTGGGGTACTATTTGACAACCGAGGAACTCCCACAGCCGTCTAACTAATACCCAGGTACGTAGTACTTGGTTCGTCGTTGTCCCTGAAGAAAACTACGGGATGGCCTGGATGTCACCAGATCTCGTCATCCCCCTAAGTCCATCCTACATCGTGCCTTGGTCAGGCCCCCTTCCCTTTATCTTGCAGCCCGCCCCACTGTAATGGCCGGCTCGGAGCGTCCCGCGCTCCGCAGCTCATGCACGTGCAGCACGTCCCGGGTCTCGTTGGCTTAATTCGACGTCGACTGCCGAGCAACACCCATCTGGCGTTTCAGAACCGCTTTCATTGTACTGCTTCTTTCCATCTGCCGAAGACAAACAGAACGCGACTTTTCCTTCTCAGGGGCAGCAAAAAAATGGCCACTCCAAAGAGCCCAATCGACATCCTCGAGCGGCTCGTCCAACCCGACGCAACGGAGCACACCGTCGCAATCGTCGTGCATTCCTTCACTGAGCAAGCTAAATCCGCCTCCTCAATTGGGGACTACCTCTGGGAGGCCTTCAACGCAATGTTTGACGTAGCCGCACGCACCCCGCTCGAGAAACAGGGCAGACTGGTCGAGTTCTTGGGGCGGCTGCGGCAAACAACAGCGACAGGTGCGGACGGGCAGCCGCTGAGTTATGAGGGCGGGGCTGTGTGGAAGGACATGCCCTCCTTTGGTTGGGTTGCGAGGGATCTGTGGAACTTTGGTACGTACTTCACGCCCGTCCTACTCTACGTTGATTCGACAAGTACCATTCGCTAACGGGAAACTCAAGACGTCTCCGACCCCTCTGCTACAGCACAGGATCATTCCAAGTGGGAAAACTGGACCGCCTTCCTCGCACAACTGACTCCGCTATCGATTGCGGATGACCCTCAAGATCCATTTGACTTTTCGCTGTTTGCGCTCTGGGCTATGAGGGCTGCCTTTGAGGAGACGCCTCCTGAGCGAGCAGACTCTACCGCTGCGGTCAAGCACGCCGCTCTTTGGGTTCTTCATGCTGGAGAACGACTCCGGAAACTGTCTGTGGAGGGCCGTGCATTGGAGGGGAACAGCGGCGTTTCTCAGGGCAAGTACGCCGATCGGAATTGGAGAGGATTCAACGAGGCGAGATGGAAGGTGTGGAAAGATGGGTTGAGGGCTGCACGGGATAGCCATGGGGCGGATGGTGTTGTCTGGGAGGCGAGTGATCGGATGGAGAGGCTGTAGAGCTATGTGGTTGAAGACTTGGACCAGCTCACTATCGAATAGGGCGAGAAGCATGATGAAACGCGACTCGGTAGTATCTATCAAACTCGCCCGCCCGCTTAAGTGGCCATTTGTCCGTAATCCTATCGTGCCTTGCGACCCTTCAAACTCCTGGTTGTTAGCTTGGGAACCCCAGGCAGCGGAGTAAAAGTCTCTACCCGCCTAAAGCTACTGAGGTCTAGGTAGTTACCTGCCTTGCTTATCCTACGCCGCGTCCTCGCCGCGCTAGAATGTCGACATCTCCTCGGACTATCGTATCCTCTCAATCTCGTGTATACGTAGTCTAGACGCCAGCTCTTATGCGGCGCATTTGCTGGACATACGAGTTTAAACAGTCGTATGTGCCTGGCTGCGAACGTCCGTCACATTTTTTACCCCCCGGATAGGTAACTATGGCGGCCGATTCTAAAGCGTTGTAAGTGCGGAATAAGGGGCCCTTGACAAGGTTGGGTCTACCTTGGTATAAGATTGTATCCAGCTCTACATCGTCACGGATGTTGTAATTGTCTCATAATTATATGTGTTGCCAAAACGTGACCTCGGAGTGGCGGGCTGACTTGGTTGATATTTAAGCTCTCTTTAAGTTCGCCACTGAGCTGTTGTTCTGCTTCATCATCTCGCCGTTTTGCGGCTCTCTCCACCATGCTGCACTTTATTTCCACCCTTACCTTGGCTCTCTGTGCCGTGGCCGCCCTTGCTGGGACTGTCCTAGTGAAGTGGTAGACCGCCATATGCGGAGGAAATAGCTACACCGCCGAAGAAACCACCGCTGCTTCCAACGAGGCTTGCCGTCTCTACTGGCTGGGGCAGCAGTTGGGCCGCAGCAGGTACCCGCACAGCTTTAGCAACTTTGAGGGTCCTGTCTTTCCTGTTGCGGGACCATACCAGGAGTTTCCCATCCTCGAAGACGGCCTCTACACAGGGGGTGAGTGTGACACAGCATATGTGACCTGAATGATACGGACCACAAGTAAACTGACCTGACATCAGGAGCACCCGGTGCGGACCGCGTCGTGATTGGACCAGGCGACGGGGCGGGCGTGTGCGACTATGTCGCCGCCATGACCCACACCGGGGCGGCAACCCAGAACGGATTCGTCTTGTGTGAGGTGGCACCGTAACATGCTAGCACTTGGCTGGCTTGATCGATTAAAGCAACGCCAGAACGTCGGTGTGTCTGGCTTCCTCGAACATATCGGCAAGCTCATCTGGCCGCAAATCCTGACTCTGGCGCTGTCCAAAGTGAAGCAAGGGGGCAAGGTGTAGTCATGAGACTGCTATTTTGCTTCTAGTTCCTGGGGGTTATTAGTGCAAACTAGGCCAATACAAGATACTGTAGCCTTAATGCCCAGTCAAGATGGACAAAAACCATTGTACTCTTGGGCCCTGAGCGGGTGCGCCTTGGTGTTGAAGACGCAGTTGGCCAAGCGCTCAAGTCTGGCAGATGAAACCAGGATTTGAGTGTACCCCCCAGCCAGAAGCCGTGTCTGCTGTCAACGATCCCGTCCCAAGTGTTGATACCTGGTTCGGCCTGTCCACCCGTGTTTGGCGAGTATCGCTACACCAACATCGTGAGCGAAATTCCGCTGATTGTCGATCACAGGGACAACATGCCATCTTTCCCGACATCCCATCAAACTATGTCTAACCATTTCGTCTTGCCACCCCATTGTTCCCGATCGACGATGGGAAAAGGATCATTTCTGCTCAAACCTCCAAGATCTTCTCCCTATCCAGCTGTTTTGACTCCCACCGATGGCCCCCTCTTTCGGTTTCTAGATACTGTGATCCAACCTTCTTCTTCCGCAACATCCTGTGTGTGATCCACTTTTGTCTTCTCAAGCAAACGCTCAGGAGCACCGTTCTCGAGTTGCGAGCTTCTCTTCCAAGTCGGAATGGTCGGCATTGTCGCGATGTAGTCGTCCAGGGCCTGCATGGACTCCTCATTGAGGGCCCAAGGGCCTTGTTGCTCCTCACGGAGCACACCAAAGGGGACCGTGAAAAGTTTGATGCTGACGTAGGATTCTTTGAGCCATTGTCGTCCGTTTGCCAGTGTGAGGAGCACTCCGTGGTCTGGGTGCTTCGGGGCGGGAGTGATCGGAACCTGGCGGCTTCGGAAGTCTGGGTCCCTCCGGAACCTTCCGATCAGCGACTTGCCAGCGTCGAATGATGTCAACTTCAAACATCAGTTTGTTTTTCCTCGTCTGATTTCGGGAGGATCAAACACACCAGGAATATGTCGGCCTTTTCGGGGCTTCGAATATTGTAGACCAAGACTGGATGGTCGAACACGTCTCGCGGAAGGTTCCGCCACTTCTCCTTGACGAATCGCCTGGCCGGGAGCCAAAGGATGGCGCCACGGAAAATGGAAGGCGAACGATGTCTGGACACTGCCATCTCGACCTGTGTGCTGAATTGGTGGGGGCTCCAAACAAAGGCAACAATAAACCTTCAGTCTGAGGAAAGCAAAGAGGTGGAGGGTTTGAGCGCCCTAACTTCGTTGATTGGAAATTTGTCTGTTGCTCCTCGGCGTTCAAAATGGCTGTTTGTGATGAAACCATATCCCGGGAAAGCAGCGCGACTGTGCGTTGGTCCATTTCCGGGAACTTACATAAACTGTGAGAAACCCTACGAATTTGTTGAGGTGAATCGTTATGTGAGTAGAGGAACTAGGTAGCTCAGTGCAGTTGTAGTGCTGAAAATGGCACACATTTCCTGTATGAACAGTGCAGCCTAGGTAACTCTGGTGCATTATGTCCTGTCATCTCGTTCTCGTGAAACTTGAGGACCTTTTTTGATCAGGACCCCCTTTGCGCTTAGTTTTAAGTTAGGTGATGACGTCTGGGTAAGTTGTCCACAGACACCTTAATATCTTCTAACTTCGCCGAAGTTGTAAAGCACAAGGTACAAGAGATGAAATCATTGTGAAAAGAAAGCTTTAAACCCATGATGTGTTCATAGACGCAGCATTTATAGGACACTTTGCTGCTCAACAAACATCATTCCGTCTCAAGGCTAGGAAGCGGTCGGAAGTGCCTTTAGAATCGATGTTGACCAGTATCTCGAACATGTGGGCTTCTTACTCCCGAGGTTGGCCCTATCCAACCTGCCAGGGGTGTCTTAACAGCAGCCCGGGATTCCTGCTTTCTCCCAGGTTAGCTTGTTGGTCATTGTCGGGAATACTTGCGTTCAGCTGCTGAATAACCCGCATGCAGGGCACAGTTGGTGCTCGCTTGGATCAGCGCGATGAAGTCCTGCAGACAAACCCATGCTGACCGGGCTGTGCTGTCCCCCACCCATGACCAGTAACAGCACGGAGGAACCACGAAGCTCACTCATACTGTGTACTGTAGGAATCCCAGGCAGTAGCACACCCTTGCCTCGCATCCCCCACACTTCAGAAGATATCGAGATATGGTTTCGCTTATATCGACCTGAGATAGTTAGGCCCTTGTTAAAGTCGAAGTCCTACCCAACCACATTCCACATGACGCGCGGCAGCTTCCCGTCCGTCAAGCCTAAAGATGGCGCAGCAATCTAGGACGGAATGAATCAGCTCGCCGACGGAGGGTAGGGAGCGGGGTGAGCGCTGGAAGCGGGCCACTGCAGTCCTCACCAGTCCTCATCACGCACTCCAAGCAGGGAAGCGGCATGGACGCAAGCACCGCAGTCCTGCGTGATGACTGGGGTTCACACCATATCTTTCTCCGCAGCCGGGACTCGGAGTGAAAAGAGACAATGGGGTGTCCCAGCAAAAGAAGCATGTGCATGCGGTCAGGTTGGTCTGCAGATGGAACCGCGCGGTTGGCATGAAACGGTGAAACAGGCCGACTGACACGGCCAGCGGTCAAGGGGCAACAAATGCCAGTATTGACAACCAGCCCCGGGCTCACTGTCAGGCTTTCTGCACCCCCAGTCCCGTTCCCAACAGACGGCACGTCGATATCGTTAGCGATGTTGGACCCCTGGATGATAGAGGATGGGTTGTGGAGGCTTGGACAGGACCGCTTTCACGGTGCTGCCTGTGGTCGGAGCTCGCTTGACACGGCCGGAAAGGGTTCAGGGGCTCGGGATTTTTCAAAGGCGGCCTCTGCTGGCCATTGGTTGGGGGCGTTCCTAGCGCGTCGTTGACCCTGCGCCCCCCAGCTCCGCCACTCCACACACAAAAACCAGTCCCACCACGAGGCTCCTGTCCAATGAAACTGCCTCCGGCGTGCCAGGGCCGCATGACACGCGCGGTCCCTGACAGTGCGGGGATGATGAGATCTCGTCAGGCGGGAAGCGAAGATGAAGCTAAAAGTCAACATCTCGTGGGCGACCTCGGATCTGGGAATGACATTTATATCGCCGTGTCCTCCGCTCAAACCAGCAGCCAAGAACTGAAAGCATGCAGCACGAGACCACATCATCACAAAGGCCATATTCCTGAGAAAGCTTCTTTCTCCCACGCAACCAACTGCGCCGTCTCAGCCTCACACCTCACGCCTTACGCCTGAGGTCTCACTCAGCTCGTCCATATCAAAACCAGCCAGAACCCAGCGGCCGCAACCCAACGAGGCTCTCACCACTTCCCACCTCGAAAAAATGCCCTACATCGACACACCACCCACAACAACACCCACCCCCACCAAAATGACGGTCCCATCCCCCCACCCCGCCTACACCCAAGAACTCCAAATCGTCCAACTGGCCGTGCAACGCGCCGCACTGCTGACCAAACGCGTCCTCGAAACCCTCATCAAACCAACCGTCACCACCCCCCTCACAACAACCAGCCCCATCTCCCAATTCCTCCACCACCCCTCCTTCCCCCCCACCCCGCAAGACGCCGCCGCCACCGCAGCAGACCCAGGTTCCAACCCGCACCTCCCGCGGCGCTTCTCCCTCGCCAAGTCCGACACCTCCCCGGTCACCATCGCCGACCTCGCCGCGCAGGCCCTGCTCATCTCGGCCATCCACGCCGCCTTCCCGCACGACACCATCCTCGGCGAGGAGGACGCGTCCGCGCTGCGCGAGGACCCGCACCTGCTTGCGCAGGTGTGGGAGCTGGTGTCTACGACAAGGTTGGAGGATGAGGCGTGTGAGGCGTTGCTTGCGCGGCCGGGGAGTGCCGAGGACATGATGGGGGTTATTGAGGCTAGAGGGACGGGGGAGAGTGGAAGGGTGTGGAGTTTGGATCCGATTGATGGGACGAGTGCGTTTTTGAAGGGGGGGCAGTATGCTATTTCGGTGGCGTTGATTGTTGGGGGGAGGGAGGTGGTTGGGGTGTTGGGGTGTCCGAATTTGAGGGTTCCTGCGGTGGGGGAGGAGGGGTGGGTAGTTAGGGAGACGGTGCATGATGTGGAGGGGATGGGGTTGATGCTTGCTGCGGTTAGGGGGCATGGCGCGACGGTGAGGCCTATGGGGAGGGGGGCGTTGTTGGAGGGGAGGCGGGTGGAGAGGGGACGAGGGAAGGGGGTTGAGCTGCGGGATGTGCACTTTGTGGATTCGAGCCGCAGCCCGGCGACGCTGACGGAGAAGGTCAAGGCGTTGGCTGGAGTTATTGGCGCCGCGTATCCGGCGCCGACGGAGCTGTACTCGTCGCATATGCGGTATGCGGCCATGGTGCTGGGCGGGAGGGAGTTTGTGCAGCTGCGTTGGCCCAAGCCCAGCAAGGGCCCGTGGTCCATCTGGGACCATGCGGGCTCGCAGCTCATCTACACCGAGTCGGGAGCCGGCAAGGTCACCGATCTGGACGGTAACCCCATCAACTTCACCACCGGCAACAAGCTCTCGCGGAGCTGGGGGGTGATCACGGCCGATGAGAGCATTCATGGCAAGATTCTGGAGCTGGTTCGTGAGATGCGAGCTGCCGAGTGAGCCGAAAAGAGGAGGGGCATGATGGGTCAGATATTTGTTTCGGCGTTAGAGCAACAGGTTCACGGCAAGACATGCTGGTGGGATCTCTGGGCTTGTCATACGAGGTCTTTAGAACCGACTCTCCACATGCTGCTCTTTGCTTTCAGTAAGCAATACCATAGAGAATCTCCATTTTCATCATTACCTAAGCTATGTCCCTCTCCAAACCAGGCACGGAACTTGCTGTTGAGGACGGTGATACTCATAAGCACAACTTAATGCCTGGCTCACAACCGGTGCTACCACCCGAGTTTACACC
>FTCU01001109.1_pt1 | contig 12629 bp, 16 predicted proteins | sample 1639521 | NCBI WGS metagenome assembly FTCU01 (sample SAMEA3914864, study PRJEB12502) | metagenome | biome: forest; material: soil | place: USA | collected 2012-03-12 | depth 0.3 m
GGGCCTTTGCGCCTACCTTGAGCTCGAGAGGGCGGGGGCGGCCGGTGACGGCAAGAAGCTCTTCCAGGCAGTCGGCCACCGCGTTGATCTCGCGTTCAAATGCCGTTACGTCTTGGGATTTGCGTACAGCAAGCAAAAGGTCCTCGAGGACGTAGGCCGCCGTCTGGATGTTGACGGCGGAGGCGTACCGCGGATCTCTCTTAGGAAATGAGTCGCCGAGCTGCGCAACCACCTTGGCCAGGACGGGCAAGACATGCACTGCCAGGTCAAGAGTGCTCGCGCGACAGCTTGCTCGCTGGCTCAGAACCGGCGACTTGAGCTTGTCGTGAGGACGAGGAGGGGGTGGCGCGGCAGCTGGTGCGGCGGCGGGAGTGGAGGGTTTGTTCCAGGGGATAAAACTACCAAAAAAGGCAAATGCCGAGTCCGCCATGAGTCCGCCATGTGTGTGCGCCGCCGAGCGACGGAACTGCCTGACTCGTCGGGAAATTGCAGCACACGATGGAGTCGCGAAGGTCTGGGCAGAATGTGCGGGGTCAGAAGAAGTCCCTGCAGCAAGGCTGAGGCGAGGAAGGACAAGGGCTCGCCTGAGCCGAAAACGGGCGGGAGGAACCCCAGCAGGCAGCAACCCCTCGGCTGCTTCTGGCCTTAGGCATGGCTGCAGGAGGCGCACGAAGAGAGGACCCCCGCACCCCTCACATCTATCAGGTCGCCGTGGCAGGGCGAGCTTCGACCTGGGACAGGAGATTGTGTTGTTGACTCAACGTTGCTCGCGAGTCGCTGCAACCTGCACTTGAACATGGAGGCAGATGCAAACGCAGTCCCTGAGCCGCCGCCGCGGTCGATCAAGGCCGACGCCAAGGAATGCCAGACGCTCCTCACCAACCTGCTCAACCGTCTGGCCAACCGAGAAGGCGTCTCCCCCGCGCTATTCACCGATTTGCAGGATGAGTACGGCCGCTTCAACCTCTGGACCGCAACCATGGCCGTCTTTGCGCCCGACCAGGCCTGCCTGGATTTCCGACTCAAGGATGTGCCCGAGGCCAGCCAGCTTTTTGTCAAACAAATCGGCATTCTCACGACGCGGCTGGAACAGTGCGCGTGTTGCCAACCCTTCGTTTGTCTGTCTATCTACCTCGGGCACCTAACTCACTGGGGAATTTAATAGTGCACGAGAGAGTGGACGAGCGAGTCTCGGATCCCGAGCATGAACGGCCCGACCCGCTAATACCAAGCTCCGAGTCGTGGACCGACGAGGAACTCATCCGCTCAATCCGCCAGACAATTGACTGGCTCCACCGGCTCTCCAATCTGGTTCGGAAAGCCAGGTTCGCCAGCCAGAACGAGAAAGCCGCCGCCTTTGTGATCAGGGACGAGGTGGGGACCGACATCACCGAGAGTCTGCGCTGCTGCTTCCAGGCCCTCATCAAACGAGACTGCAAGGATGTCGATGAGGCCCTCGTAGACCGCCTCGCCCAAACCATGATCCTACGGCGCAAACGCATTCTCTACAGACGGGAGCGCCAACGCCGCTGGGCTCTACCTCAAATCGACAAGAAGAGGATCAAGCTCAACGTCTTGATACCAGTCCCACCCCCTCCGCAGAGCCAGGATGTCGGCATGTCTCATACGGAAGAGGAGACTACTGCCGACCATGAAGCCTCGGCTACCTCACCCAAAAGCCAAACTCCCGGAGCCTTGAGCACGCTTACCGTGAGTGTGGTGGAACGGGATAAGTACCTGCAGCAAGCATCCCGAAGTCAGATCTCGCGTGCCACCACCGCTCCGTTCCGGCCTAGCGAACAACGACTCGTCCCTCCACACCCAAGAGCAGCAGGAAGCGGGACCGTGTTTGTCTGTGATTACTGCTGTCTCATCCTCTCGAGTGAGGTGGCCTTAGACCGCGAGAAATGGGGGTAGGTGACTACAATCCGGCCTCACCATGCGCGCGCCGCTGACCAGAGCGGCGACAGGAACCACGTCAAAAAGGATCTCGATGCGTACGTTTGTGTCTTCGACAACTGCACCGAGCCCTACCAGCTGTACGCATCGAGCGAGGAGTGGCTGGCCCACATGAGCTCCCAGCACCGCACGCGATGGCAGTGCACGGAGAGAGACCATCGGCCGATTTTGTTTGAGACGCGCCAGCAATTCATGGACCATATGGAGGCCGTTCATCCGGGGCGGTTCAAGAGAGAGCAACTTGGCTTTGTTGCCGATAGCTGTGCACAAGCCCTCACCCCAACAATCACCAACTGTCCGTTTTGCTCAGAATCCGCAGAAGACCTCGATGCCCATGTGAGGCAGCATCTTCACTGTTTTGTCCTGCAGTCTCTGCCCTGGCCGGAGGATTTGGCCCGGGGCACTGACCACGCCTCGGTAGACGCGGCCGGCAGTAGCTCGACCTCCAAGGGGCTCGACCGCGACACTCTCCGCGGTTCATTCGGCGATGATGATACCCCGTGGCTGGATGATTTGATGCAGGATTCCGACCCCCCACTTCCATATACTGACGCACGCTCGTTTGACGGGACGATTGACGCGAAGGGCAACTTGGAGGCCTGGATGCAGGAAACCGACAACGCTCTGCTAGGCGGAGACAATATCAACGTGACCGTCAAGGGAATATTAGAAGCTAACGGGGATTGGACTGATTTTGAAATGGTACCGACGCCGGAGGTTTTCACGCACCAGGCCTGGTCCCGGTCCTTAGCGCACCCATCGGATATTCCGAGACCTTACTCCCCTCAAACACCGAGTACTGCCCGGGCTGAACTAGGCTCCCGTACACCATCGAATTTTTCAGACGCTGGGGAGGATGGAGATGAAATGGCAGCAGACGCCTTTCCCGACAATTGGCCGAGAGGTCCAAAGGCGGCGGCCCAATTTTGGACCTTCGATTCTTGTTACCGTTGTACGATACAGAAGAGAAAGGTAAGTATCAATAAATCATTCCCCAAGCTAGGTACTTGCCATCTCCTCAAAGCACTCACGGCACTGACTGGAAATTCCAGTGCGATTCATTCCCGGACGTGTGCGGGGAGTGCAAACACCTCCCGTATTCCAGGTCGATATGCATCCGTTCATTTTTGAGAGAGAGATCCTCATCAGACTTCCGTACGTCCCGCCGATAGTTTGTTGCACACCAGAGCTGACAATTACAAAGTGCTATGGGACCTGGACCCTATTCCATCTGCGTCGAGGCCGAGACGCTTGAGATTGGGGCATCCGGTGAAGCGATCTACCTTTACTCTATCTTTCTCCCCTGTGATCACTCGCCCCTCGCTTGAGGTAAAGGTTGACGGTTTCGCGACCTTGTGGGAGAAACGTGACTGGAGTATTGTGCCCGGCGAAGAACCTTCATATGCCGCGCTTGACCAGTGGGCTAGGGACCAAATCCTCAGCGAGAGTACATCCGACTTTGAGACTGAGATGGACAGACTGCTTCTAAAGTTTACCACTCAATCAGCGAGCCCACCGGAGATGGATGCAATGATGAGGGATCTTTTGAGCATCAGGTGTATGTGGAGGCTCTGGGGCTGCGAGCGACTCTTCTACCGGAAACAGTCGACACCCTGGCGGTGCCGTTTGACGCGTCGGTTTTTTCCATTCAGAAATGGCTTTATAAGCATGCGGCGCGAGCGATACCGTTGCTGGAGAAGAGGGTGGTTCTCAACACCGACACCTATCTTGTCCAAGAGCCGATCAGCGTTGCGTCGGGGTCGCCAGAAATTACCATACTCTTCAACGTCACGAGATGGTTGGTCTTGTGGCAGTTGATGCTGACTTACCAACAGTCCTTGGCCCTGGCGAGCAGACAACACATCGGACAGAGGGGTATGTCTTTACCTGTCATGCCAAGTAAGAGATAAACTGCACTTCCTGAACACGCTAATCCGGCGGATTCATAGTGGATTCCTTCATAGGGCTTACGCAGGACCTGTTCACGACGGTCGCCGTCATTTACTCGACGCTGTTCCACGATCCGACCCTCTTCAAGCAAGTTAAGAACGCTGGACCTGAGGTTTTCAGATATGACTCGGATCTGCATGCCACCTACCAGCGAGCGTGGCGCGCGCTCCCCGATTTCCGTGCGAAGTAACCTGAATCCGCAGGATAGCAAATAGCGACTTGTGCTAACCTTCTTGCGGTAGACCGACGGGTGCTGGCAGGGGAGATTCCAGTGGGGGGCTCATCAGCGGGTGCCGTCTTCAAAGAACATGTGGCCAAACGGGAGCTGGAAATGTTGGCCTAATTAACCCCCTCCTCGCGCTACGCCCGCGGACCGTGGCGTCGGATTGTGTCTCAATAAACCTCGTCGACGGATACCATTGTCAAAAGACTGTGTCTCGCGAAACGGGGCGTAATACAGCGCGGCTCCTGATGCGGCTGTGCTTGGTCAAGAGAATGGTGGCGACGGCAAGGTCGGCGCCATGGGAGAGATGCCCTGCGAGACCAAGATGAACCCGGACTTGAGGATCAAGTTGGGGCTTCAATTAAGTTGGGAGATCATGTACTCAGCGGCTATTGACAGGAAAACAAAAGGCTCGCCGACCAGCACTACAAGCGCGCCGGACATGTAGAGGTGATCGGTTACGAAAATCCTTTTTGTATAGATTTTACTTCTCGAGGGGGGAGTCGAACCCGCGGCCTCTTTCGGTTGGCGTTCCACCCGTTGGCCCTCCTCCCAAAGCCGCTTGACCACTCGAGTGGTCCGTTGCTTGGGAGGAGGCGGTGAAAGTGTTCGTTCGGGAACTTGTATATATAGGTACTGGCAGTGGTGCAGGAAGGAGGGGCAAAGGGTCGGGAGGGATGAGCCCGATGGGTGCAGGAAGGAACATGGACCAGCTGGGAAATATTGTCATCTAGACCCCCATCATAACCCAGACCCCTGTCATTCTTCCCTCCGCAAGACGGCCAAGGGCAATCAACCACAAAAAGGGCAGCATGGAAGAAAAGTCCATATTGATGCAACTTCAAGAGCCCAGCTCCTGAACCACGACACTGGTTGGAGTGGCAACCTCACCGCAAAACAAGATCTCGCACAGCAACATCCTTCTCGTCCCAAATATTGCTCCAGGGCCGCACAGCATCATGCCCGCAATTAGCGCAGAACCAGCCAACCCTCTGCCACTCCTGCGGATTAGTGCCGTCGATGAGACTCACCACGAGCCCAACCGAGTATTGTCCCAGAGAGTCCAATCCGAGAAACGCAAACCAGTGACGGTCGTCGAACGCATCCCCTTCCACCAGGTCGAACTCGACCCGCCAGTCCCGACGAGCGCCAACCTCGACCCTGCTCCCGTGGATAACCTTGGCACGGAGTCTCAACAGCCCGCTCCGCAGCTCGTTGGCAGTGATCTCGCTGCCGTCATCGATGACCTCGGCGCTCATCTTCCCCATCGCAAGACTCGAGATCGGCCCAGTGACCGACGCCCACGACCACGTCGGAAGCCCCTCAATGCGAACGACGGTAGGCGTCTTGCCGCCCGCTCTGCGAGATCGAGAGCGCGCCGTGAACCCGTCCACACGCCAGTCGATCTGGAAGAGCAAGCTCTTCCTGAACATGGCGACTTCGCTCAGGTACTCATCGCCATGGACGTCTGCCAAGACATTCCCAATGCCCGAGATCGCCCGGGTCCTGTCCTCGTCGGGCTTGGTGAGCTCTCGCTTGGCGAACTGCTTGACGAGGTTCTTCCACATACGTGCCTGCTCGCGGGCCGGCGGGATCGGATCCTGGGTAGGTAGGCCCCACGTTGAGGGAGGAAGCATCTTGAAGGATCGCAGGACGTGGATGTTCCCCTCCACGACGGGCTTGCTGTCTTCCTGAAGGCAGTCCCAGGAAAGCCCTTGGGTGCCGAACACGAGCCTGCGACACGGGAGGAGGGCTTCTTGGAAGCACCACCCGCGTCGGTCGGTCGGATCGCCGGCGGCACGGTTGTGGAGCGTCCACTTGTGCTCTACCAACGCTCCGCTGCCCTGCGTGTTTTCCGATGTCAGGAATGGACATGAGACGGAGCTCAGTTCTGGCAGCGGGTGCAAGAATCCGTCTGCTGCCCGGGCCGCGTTCGCCGCGGTGATCGCCACGGTGGCGCGCCGGTAGATGTCGCCCATGACAGCCAGCTCTCTATTCTTGTCGTCGTCGTCGTCTTGGATGATGCAGAGGGCATCGATCCAGATGTAGCGGATGGAGATGTTGCGGGCGACGGTGATGGCGTCCTGGATGGACTGACCCAACTCCTGCATTGGGATGCCACCGATCTTTTGGTGGATTGTCCCCTTCTTCGTCGCGTAGGGCTGATCTCCGCCCCAGCAGTAGCTGAGCGCGACGTATCTTGCGCGCTCGCCTGGCGTGCTCACATGGAGTCTGGGCTGCTGGTTCTCGCGGCCGACATCGATTACTCGCGTGGGCAGAAGTGGTATGGTTGGCCCCGGACACTGGTCGTGGTTGTGTTCACACTCAGATATCCACTCTCTGGCTTTCTGGAAAACGAAATCGCTTTTCATGTCTGTGGGACCTGGCCTGCCCCCGAAATTGAGCGCTGCTGGGTCGCCTAAGAGGTTCAAATCAGTAATTATGCTGTGAACGAAATGGAACAGGAAGGAAGCCTAGGGATGAGTCTTGTTTTGGCCACTCACCTTCTTCTGTGACGATGTGAAGCCAGATTTGTCTTGACTTAGCCACCGCGCAGACATCGGTCAACTTGTTCAACCGCCAGGGATGCTGCTCGGACTCAGGAGGGCCGGTGCACTTCCACTCGTCGTTGTTGCTCATGAAGCTGCGGAAACTGGTCCCCTCTCGACACGCAAAGAATGTCCACACGGGTTCATTATCGTCTAAAGAAGAAGCTGGAACCCACTGTTGGTTGAGTTTGGCGCAGAGCTCACAGCCGGAGTTGGCATGGAGCTCGAGGTCTCCCTTTGAATAATGAGGGTAGCCGGAAGTCGATGCCAGGGCTCGCAGGCCATCGACCGTCGAGAAGAGGTCTCGGCATCTCCCACACAGCGCCCATGAACTGGGACTGTTTGTGGCCATAGTGGAATGTCTATGTTGGCAGTTGACCGAGATACACAGCAATTCCCTCAGAGTTGTTTGCATGCCGGGAATCGAAGACAAAGTTGTTGAAAGTGATGAGTAATCCAGACGCCCCAGAGGTCTATTAGATTCACGTTTTCACCCTCCCCACGACAATGACAGTTTTTGGTCTTCCTCCAAGTTCCTCTGCAAATGCCTCCCCATCATGGTCTTCATACAGTTGGTTGTGCTGGATGACAGGTGATCAGCTGGAAGAAGAGAAGCCAAGTCTCAGCGAACGACAGGTCCGTGCGACAGCGCTCAGCAGTTGGCCGCTTGGCGGTGGCAACTTCCAGCGGGGATCCTCCAGCTGGCAGCTGCCTGGAAGGGTGCTGCCCTGTCTGGCACCCCAACTGGAAGGAGCCCTGTCGCTGCACTGGAAAGAGCCCTGTCGCTTCACTGGAAGGAGCCCTGGCGGTGCTGCCCTGGCTTCTTCTGCTCTGCCCTTCTCCCCCATTTGCCCAACAAAGTTTTCTGCTTCGCCATTCCCCGTCGCTCGCCGCCCACCAGTTCCTGCTCCGTCACGGCACAGAGGACGGATCATGGATCATGGTTCGAGAATTCTGGTTCACGGGGATCAATCCTGGACGAGGGATCAATCCATCCCCCAAGAGGCCGCCTGCGCTTTGAAGTCTTAGCGAGCCAATTATAGGTGGCATGCTCGGTACGAGGCACATCGCTGCATCGCTGCAGCGCTGCTCACTTGCTTCCAAGGCGTGCATCAAGCAAGCGGACCTCCAGAACCCGACACTGGATGAGGATCCTACCACACCCCAGTCTCAGTCAGTCAGTCCCCAGTCGCCTTCCCCTCCTTCCCCTCCTCCCTCCTCTTCTGACCCTCCCTCGTTTCCAAGGCCAAGGCAACAGCCTGCCGAGACAACCCTCACCGGTCCCAACCCCTCTCCGTCGGCTCCCGGCAATGACAGACCGTTCTGAGCCTGGCCAAGTGACAAGTCGGGCTTGGAAACATGAAACGCCGCCTTCTTTTCGACGAGAGCCCGAGCCCGAGCGACGCCAAGGCGGTCTCTCTCTGCCCCGCTGATGACTGTGACTGCTCATGCTGCTCAACGCACGCCCCGACAATCCGTCGTCACCAGGCTGCATCCCGCGGAGGCCGGTGGAGTCCGGCATGCTGAGTGAGGTGTTCTCGCCTGCAGCTGTCAAGTGCCTGCATACGCGAGCAGCCAACCTGGGCTCCTCCATGGCCCATCTTGCAGACACAGGCCGCCAACCGTTGGGCCATCCCGCATCCGGACACCTGCGATGCCCAAATCGGGACACGCACGCCTGCTTGGGCTTATTCCATCTGGCCCTGGGCTGGGACGAGCATGGAGCCTGAGTGGCAAAAAAGGGACTGTCACGGCAAACACCAAACTATTTGCCCGCGATGTCACAGCGGAACTGGCGTCTGCGGCCGAGACTTTGACAGCCCACGACACTAACAGGACTCACAGACATGCCCATGCGGCCGTGATGTGACCTCACCAGCGCAAGCCCGCACGCGATCGGGGCGTGACCCAAGAGGCGGTTGCTGGCTCAGCTCGACACCATCTCGCTTCAGGAGCCCAGAAGCTTTCCACCTTCTTACTTCGGTAATCGACTTGCGGGAGAGGATCCCGTGCGCCAATCGAGTCGCCCGGAGCCAACCGCACAGCACACCCCGGGCGCCGGCCCCCAACACCACTCGCCGCCCCAACTTGGATCTATTGCGCGCGAGTGAGCCCATCAACTCTGGCCAGCAACACACCGTGGCGGGCGGCTGCTTCCTCTCTCTCAGGCACGCAGCCTGGTGCTACCGTGTGTTCCCGACAGGCCCGGCAATGTGGCCACTTCTCCGCACGACGCGCAGCCCTTTCCCTTTCCCCTCATTTTGCCAACCCCGCTGCTGATTATGGCGAGGTATCAATCTTGGACGTCCCCAACTTCGTACCATATGACCCAGCCTTTCCCTGGCCCTTCATATCCCGTTCATCTACCCTGCCATGCCCCCGTCGCCATCGCCACCGCTGAAGGGCCCTCGCCGCCTCATCTGACAGACAGCAGGGCCCGCTGCTAAATTTACATCACATAAGGCAGGCAGGCACTCATCAGGCAGGGCCGCCGGCCGGAATAGCATCACCGGTTTTATTCGTGCAATCGATAGCGGGCGTGGAACGAGATTTGGCCAACGGCTTGCTGCAACTGCGGCCAAGGTGGTGTGGAGGCGATGCCACCCCGTTCTCGAGGGGGCCAGGGGCCCAGCCTTCCACTTTGACATTCCGTGTGCCGCCGTTACATCGCCCCAAACCATGCAACGAAGCCAATCACAGCTGCCGAGTGGCCCCCCCTCCGCAGCCCGTCTCGGACCAGTAAGGGCAGACGGTCAGCGAGCAGCCCATCTGACTCCCGTTCCTTTTTTTTTTTTTTTCCTTTTGCGTAGGCGAGGCGAGGTCCGAGAGGGGCCGCGCGACGGACGGCGAGTAGCGAGCAGAGCTCATCTCTGCCAAATTGCAGACTCACGTTTTGCTGTCATATCACTCTGGTTGCCCATCTCGGTCCCTCACAGACGGGCAAACGAAGACGACGACCACGGCGACGGACGGCTCTTGTCCACGGATACCGACACCCCCGGATCGGCTGTCGAACCGTTGCAACGCCCTGCGCTGTGGCTTTCCAGGATTTCTGAGAACCCCGTTCGGTACCGGAATCGATCGCACCACCCGCTTCTGCGTGTTGGTCCGAGCCCTGCCACATCGCAAAGACCCAAGGGCCTTGCCCAAGATTTTGCCGGATGGGGTTCCCAGCAGGATCGATTTGCGCTAACCTTGGTCTCGCTGTCGACTCGGCGGCCCTCTGCGAGAGGTAGGGCCGGTTGCTGGTTGGATCCGTCATGATGTCAGTCCACTGACTCTGGACGCCTCCAGCCGCGATGAGTGCCAATCTCGGACGGCTCGCACACGCAGTCTCTCTCTCACGGGCCTTGCTGTGACTGTTGGCAGCGATCGACATGCGTGGGCGTCACCATGGCTGCCGCCGTGCGGGTGTGGGCTAATTTTGTCATGATATCATGGCGTCCAGACTCACCACGTGCTGTGCCCGAGTGTTGCAGCTGCCGGGAGCCACACCGGGTTTCCGCAACTCAAGATAGAAATATAAAACAAATGAACTGCACGATAAATGAAGGCACAGTCAGCCCTTCCAACATTCCAAATAAATCACACACACATACACAGCATGCAGAGGGAAAGCGAGGGACGGATGGAGGGGAGGGTTCTGTTTGCAGGTCCCTGGCGCAGCCGACCCGTACCGATCCGTCCGCCATCCGCACCACCGTCGAGCAACGGCGGGATGGCACATCTCTCCTGGACTCCATATTATTTTTGCACAGTAACAGCTGGTGCTGCGGGCTGGCGCCAACTAGTGTTACGCTGCTTGCCAGAGACGGCCACGGGGTGCAATCTATCTTGCGAGCTGACCAACGGCATCCGGGCCTTGAGCAACGGAGCGAGCCAGGGAATGATGGAATGGGAGGGGGCAAGGTACGAAGTAAAATGACACCGAACGGGCGCCACCATTGAAAAAGAGGCAATCTTTTTTTTCTTCTCTTTTTGGAAAATTCAACTGCCAATACCCCCGAACTGGTGAGACGTCTTTTGCGCCAATCAGAGAGGGATGCCCAGCGTTCAGCAAGTGGCAGGGCCCGCCCTGCCGCGTTTGTTGGGGGCCGGTTTGCTTGTGGTGAGTGAGGTGTGCGGTTAGTTGGGGCGAGAGGAGAGCGCTGGGGAGCAAGACAAGGCGGCAGTCGATTCGGAGTGAAGCAAACCTCCGGCCATCTCGTCCATGGTCCTGAGCTTGCCAAGCAAAAACCCCTCTCCCCAAACAAGCAGGCGGGCAAGGTTCGTCTTTCCCGCGTTCTGTCCTGTCAACAGAAGAAAGGCGGGGAAGGACAGCATGTTGGAGGTAAACACGGTAGCGAGGGCCAACCGAGTCAGGCAAACGGCCTAGAAACAACTGAGGGGGTCATACCCAAACCAGACACCACAGCCTTCCGAATCCAGTGCCCTACGCTTAGGTACTGCACATGCACAACCCCAAAAACAGACAGAGAGACCAAACCCTCCAGACTGAGACGCCCGGTCCTGAACGCGCCACGAAACAACACGTGGAAAAAGGGGGGCGCGAGCCAAGGTCGCATCTCCCGTAGGGCAAAAAAGAACAGCACAACCTTGGTAGCAGTGCTACCTACTCGTACATGCCGACGGTCTAGTTAGGTAGTCTGGGCTGGTACGGGTATATGCTGCATCAAGCCCGTCCGCCGCACGTCCGTGACACCTGAAACGTGCATATGCGTCTGTGGGCGTAGAAGGGAGAAACGGGGAAGGGATCCGCGCGCGGCATGTACGTGTGTATGCACTTGTCCGAATCAGGGCTGATAGTCCAGGTTTGATATCATATCAGATTCTGGTTTTTGATAGAATGAGAGAGGGAGGTATGTGTCAAGACGGATGGACAGAAGGTTGTGTGCGGCCTGGATGGATTGAGACGCGGTGCAAATGACAACTACGGAATAATTACGACTATGATTGCAAAAGTAGGAATTAATTAATCAGTAGTGGTTAGTAGCATTGCTACTAACCACTGTCAACGGAAGAAAGAAGAAGAAGGAAGGAAAGAAAATGCCACTCGACGTCGCACCCTCCTCTCAAACCGAAACACAAATACCCATCTCCAGAACGGGCAACGAAAACCCCAGACCAGACCAGGACAGGCCCTCCCCTTTCAACCGGGCCCCAGCGCAACCTTACCTCCCTACCCAATCCACCGTTAAATCAGGTCCTCCTAAGTAAGATCCAGCATTCCCCGGGTCCAGAACCCGCCCTGCAGCAAGAACCAAGCAGCGAGCAGAAAGCCTAAAACCACACAACCACCGCCGCCCGTCCCATGGTTGGCAAGTGCGGGAAAAAAAGAACGAGGAAGGGCAGCCCCGAAACGGCGCAGCAGCCAGAAGGGCACGGCACTGTTGGGGAAAGACTGGGACGCTGGCACCTGAGGGTGCCTGCCGATGGTTCCCCCCAGCCCAAAACCAGGAACCAGAAAGGGCCCGAGTTTGGGTGAGGTGGGACGCGTGGAACCGGCTTCTGGTTTTTTGGTTGCTGCTGCAGCGCGGCACCTAACTCAACACCCCGCTGAAATGGGCGCTGTTTTCTTGGGTGTCTTGACAGCAGTTGCCAGCTAAGACATTCAATGAGGAATGGGTTGGGTTGGGTTGGGTTGGGTCGATGCAAATTTTAGTTTTTGTGATTCAAACCAGCAGCAGAGGGGAAGGAGGAATGAGATGCCTGCTCTTACAAACGGCCATATTGCGCGACTATTGGCTGGCTGGGTTTTATGCCGCCGGTTGGAAGAAGACAGAACAGAAAAACATCAAAGCGTATGTGTGTATGTGCTCTTGGCTGGAAACGGTTTAAACCTATAATAATACAAGTGTCAGATATCAACCTTCCAAAACAAACACAAGCCCCTTCTTTGACTTCTACACCATCTGCCGACGACCAGAACGACGACGACCACGACGGCA
>FTCU01001685.1_pt1 | contig 12608 bp, 13 predicted proteins | sample 1639521 | NCBI WGS metagenome assembly FTCU01 (sample SAMEA3914864, study PRJEB12502) | metagenome | biome: forest; material: soil | place: USA | collected 2012-03-12 | depth 0.3 m
CACGCATACGCCATGCATTATTCGCGGTTTCGCGTTCGGAACTTTCGGAATCTCTAATGCGGCGAACATGGCTTATCATTTCCGACGGGGGCCTGGCAGGTTTCGATGCTGAGGCTCCCTCTCTGGCTTTGACGATAGACCGGGGTTGTCCTGTTTACTGGAACGGGAAGACCCCATTCGACGATTTGATACCCTTAGACCAGAACACTTGGGACGTCGACAATGTCCTGCGCGGTCATGCTATGAATGGCAGCATGGTTTGCAGGCCCGGTTGATTTGATCTGGAGACTGGATCTTTTCATCAACCCTCACGATCGTCATGTTTCTGCCCTTTTCGCCTGCTTTTCGGGAAGAAGGGGCACGATGCGTTCACATAGAAATGGGGGGTCATGGCACGCCGCAGCCTTTCTCATTTTCTTTTCTATTTCCTTCCCTTTGACGACACATCTCATAGACAAAAGTGGATTTCTCGGTGCTTCATCTCTGGTCGGCTCGGCGATTCGACGACCTTGACCAGACGGTCTCTGGTCCAGGGAGGATTTCAGGAGGCACTCCTGGAGGGCTCGAGAGATGGACTGGTAATTTTTCGGCAGTTGAGGACTGGGAGCGGTTGACGGAGCATGATACCCCTTTGATGATTTCGGCCGGAAGAGGGGAAAATGCTTCTTGGCTCTCATCGTTGGCACTGGAACACCACCGGCGACCTGCGAAGGACGGGCAAACGCGCAGAAATGGATTGCGCAATGGGTCAGGCTTTTGCAGGGCTTCGGTTTCTTTGACCGAGGAGATTACTTGAGCAGCGGCTTCGGCTATCGCTCCGTGGCTCGAGACCACAGTTCATACTGAGGAGTCCGAACAAAAAAAAACCAATCTGCTTTACTCTGAGGCCCTTCACTGGGTTGTCTTTCTTTTTTTGTGACCTCTGTGCCCCTTCTGTCTGATCTGCGTGATATGATCCTCTGCCCACTGTGAGATGCGGCTTTCTGCCAGTGCTGTCGAATTTCTAGGGCATTAGACAACACATACAGGACAGTCCGGGCTCTTGATAACATGTTGTCGTAGGGCTTGCTCAATGAGAGTACTTTCAATTTGTGGCTGTGGTCTTGTGGATGTGTGAATATTGAAGTGTTTATCCCATGATCTCACCCTTCGCGCACTCTCATTGTTTGGAAGCGTATCAAGCATGGCAACCAAGCAGCGTCGGTTACAGGAAATGCAGCTGGCACAACTTATGATGACTGTTGATTGTTATTAAGCTTCTCTCCATGTTGATGTTTCTTGAAACTCTATCTGATGCTAATTTGGTTGTCTCCTCGTTGATGCTTCCTGAACTCCGACGCCAACGTGCTTGTCTACTCTACTCTCCAAATAGGGCGCTCATAAAGATCATGTCATGACATCAACTCCTCCAAAATCGATTCCAGCTCCTCTTTCCTAAAGGGGAGACTCAACAGCTCTGTCCCGATCGAGTCCTTGTGGCTGGTGATGATCTGGTGGTCATGGAATCTGTAGCAGCAAACGTCAATTGCAATCCTTACCCTACCAAGCAGGGCGATTCATGACTTACTCTTTCAACAACGTCCGAAAGGCCATCTCGGAACTGCAAATAAACTCCTCCACAGCCTTGTTGTACACCATCCGGTACTCCACAGCCGCCTCGTCCCCGTCGTAGCCCTGCTGCTGCTCCTCCGCGGCGACCAGCACCTCGCCCACGAGCAGCCGGAACAGCGCGCGCGCGTTCTCGGGCAGACTGCGCAGCACGAAGGCGACGCCCTCCTTGCCGCCCGCGCGGCGCGCCTTGCGGCCCAGCAGCTCGTGCACCTCGTCGACGACCTCGAGCTCGCATGGGGCGGGAGGCGCGAAGGTGGTGCAGTCGTGGAAGAGGAAGTTGAAGGACGCGCGCAGGCCGGCGTCCCAAAGGAGGGGGAAGTCCGGAGTGTCGGCCGTGCAGGCGAGCTGGATCTGAGGATGGGAGGCGAGCTGGGAGAGGAGGGATTGCAGGGCGGGTCTGCGGAGGGGGGGGGAGTCGATTGAGTTGATTAGGACGGTTAAGGGGGTGTTGGTTGAGGAGAGATGGGTGAGGAAGGCTTGGATGCTGGCTGAGGGGTTGGTGGTTCCTCCGCTGGCGGGAGCGGGGAGTGCAGAGGTGAGGGTGGTGAGGATGTCGCGGGCTGTGAGGGTGCGTGTGTAGCCGTTCACAATGACGATTTTGTCGTGAGATTGGGAGGAAAGGTGAGTGGCAAAATCGTGTAGGAGCCGGCGCTTGGAGCCGTAGCCGTAGAGGCAGGTGCTGAAGCCTTGGGACAGTTCGAAGGCCCACTGCGAGAAGGACTCGGCGTGGAGGGACTGGAGAAAGTTGACGTCTACGGCGTGCGGGGCCTTCAGTTGGCGAAGGATGGAGAAGTATTCGTCGTGAGTCAGGAGGTCCAGAGATGACAGGGTGTTGTTGGATGTTTTGGCCAAACCGGGTTTGTTTTGGTAGAAGTATTGCTCATGGGGAGGCAGGTCGCGAGGCGGAGTTGGCGACTTCTTCCGTGCCGGGACCTTGCGCTTCCTTCCCGGTGTTTTCGAAGGTGTTGCGGGTTCCTGGCCTTCGTCCTGGTCTCCTTGCTCGTCGACTTCCGCCTCGTCATCCTCGCTGGACTCGTAGATCTCCCGCGCAATGTCGCCTTCCTCAACCTCGTCGTCGCTGATCGCCCCACCGATCACACGGTCGATGAGGGCTCTGGCGCTTTTCCTCCGGGCAGATCTGTCGGCGACATTTTTCCGGCTTGGAGTATGGATGCCATTGGGCTTGACGGGTGTCTCGGCGAGCGGTCGTTGTCGCCTGGCCGAAGGGGTCGTTGCCTGTGGTTTTGGTGTTCCTGCAGCCGCAGACTTGGGAGGGCGCCCTCGCCGCTTGGCGGGATTCAGCTCGACGGCCGACTGCGGCTTGTCAACAAGGCCATTCTCCTTCTCTTCGGTCGTCCCATTAGTTGCGGCAGCTGACTCCACGCGCTGTCGTCGTTTGGGCGTCGCAGCTTCGTCGGGGAATTCGTACGGGTCGAGAGACAACTGACGCTTTCTAGAAGCGCGTGGCACCGAGGCCTCCGTTGTAGTTTTCCTGCGCGCCATTGTTGTCACCTGGTGCCGAGTCTCAAATCGTCATCGAAACAGTCCATGCTCTGCTTGATTTGATGGAGGTTGTCTGGGGTGGTTCCAATTGTGGCCCGAGCTGCCCGGGCGCATGTTTAATTGAGACGCGCTTGACGCGACTCCCAAGCACCCCTGCAGATTTTCCAGGGTGGCCCAAGCTCCAGCAACTTCACGCCCTCGCAGACACAACTCCAGCTCCTTCCGCTCACAGCCACAAGTCACCGTGAACTGTTTGTTGTTCCTCTTTTTTTTTTCTTCATTCTGCCAATCACTTTCTTCTCATTCCCATAAACCTTACCGCTTTGTGTAGGCAGCATGAATTTGAATCTCTCGGCCTCCCTCAATATTTTCAAGCTTTTAGCCAAGCCATCACTGTGTCTTCCTCACGCGACAGTCCCAACCTTCGACGACCTCCCCATCCCGCTCAACAAGGCTTTTGCTTCGAATGGCAGACAGGTCGACATCAGGGCCGTTGTCTTGGATAAGGATGACTGTTTTGCAACGCCAGACCGCAACGAGGTCTACGCGCCATACAAGGTAATCCTGTTTGCTTGCCGCGCTCCGCCATGCCATTGCGTCTCACACTTCCGAGTGTACTTCCCAGCTTTGTTTTTGCTGCGTCTTCTTATCTAGCTGCCCTCTTTATGTTGCTGCTCTGTTGTGTCCTGGTCTTCTGCTCAAACTTTATAAACCGCTTGCTAAACTGAGAAGTCTCGCTTCGAGGCTCTGCGAGCGGCGTACCCCGGGCGTCGTCTTCTCATAGTGTCTAATACTGCCGGAGCGACAAGCTACGATGTTGGTGGCAGGCTTGCTTCTGAAGTTGAGAAATCCACTGGACTCAATGTGCTCCCACACGCGGTGAAGAAGCCGGGCTGTGGTGACGAGATCCTCTCGTACTTCCGCCAGCACCCAGAAACGGGAGTGACTGGCCCTCACCAAATCGCTGTAGTCGGTGATCGGCTGGCCACAGACATGATGTTAGCCAACATGATGGGCAGCTGGGGTGTCTGGGTGAGGGATGGAGTCGTGCCGTTGCAACAAAAGAGCATTGTAAGCATTAGAAGATGCAGCACGCCTGTCATTCCCTGACTGACTCCCTGCCTTAGTTCTCCAAGATCGAAAGAAAACTCGCGCCCTACCTCCTCTCTCGAGGGTATTCCGCTCCAGCACCATCCAGTCCTTTCGAATAAAGATCAGCGATCCAAGTCTTTAAGACTTTAGATAGTGTTATATAACTGCTATCACGTATAGTCTCTTCTCATTTAGATCGTAGATGTTTCTTAAGGTTTAGATCGTCTCAAGGTTTAGATCGCGTATGACTTTCTCAGTGTTCAGACCGTATACATTTTCTTAACTTCAGATCGCGTATATGTTTTTAACTTCAGATCGCGGACATGTTTTTAACTTCAGATCGCGGACATGTTTTTGACTTCAGATCGCGGACATGTTTTTGACTTCAGATCGTGTATCTTTTATTAAGTTCAGATCGCGTATCTTCTCTTCTGTCAGATCGCGTGTGATTTTCTTTGACTTCAGATCGCGTACTTTTTCTCACGTTCAGATCGCGTATGAATTTCTTAGACTTCAGATCGCGAACATTTTATCAGGTTCAGATCGCGAACATTTTATCAGGTTCAGATCGCGTACATTTTCTCAGGTTTAGATCGCACATGATCTTCATAGAGTTCAGATCGCGCACGTGGCTTCTCCTTGAGTTTAGATTCTCATGTATCTGGCTTCTTCTTCCTTCAGATTGCAGCACGTGGCCTCTGCTTCCTTTAGATCGCGCGCGTGGCCTCTCCTTGACTTAAAACCATCCCGCGCGTGGCCTCTCCTTGACTTAAGACCATCCCGCGCGTGGCCTCTCGTTGAGTTCAGACCATCACGTGCGCGGCGTTTCCGTTAGGATCAGATCGTCCCATGGCATCTTCTTCATTGTTAGGGCTCCCACAATTGCCAGTCCCCGTGGGGGCGCTATTGTGACCAGAAAGAGAGTTCAGACGGCCTTTCCCCCTGGCTGTTTCTCGCCTGCCTGCAGGCTATAAAACCCTTCCAGGCCTTCTCCCTCTTTCACGCCTCTTCTTTCCCCTCCCCCCTCAGCACCCACCCTCAACTCCCAGCCTTTCTTCTCCCCTCTCCGCCGCCAACACCCACCAGCAACCCCCAACCCGCTTTTTCTTTCTTTGACATCGACAATGGGTGGCAAGACTTGGTCCCGTGAAGAGGAGGAGGTCTTCTGGCTCCAGATGGTGCCGCTGTCTCCCAAGAGACTTGGCGACGACATTGAAAAGAATGAAGAGCGACATTGGGAGTGGATCGCCCAAGAGATGAAGAGGATCATGGGCCCCAATGCGCGCCGCAACTACACCGGGCTTTCCACCTGTGAGTACTTATACTTCAATTTCGTGCTACCAGCGGCGGACGAATTGCGCCACGGAATGTGGGTTTGCGCTGGGCACTAATGATTCTCAAGACGAGCACTATTTTCTCAACACCGATACCGGTGATCGCCCGTCTCCCAATGTCGGCAACTTGTGCGCCAAGTACTTCGAACATGGTATGATGCCTGATCCACTCGACATGTTTAGCAAGCACACGAGCAGCTGACATGAGTCTCTAGAGCAAGCCATAAAAGCATGGAAGGCGGAGGTGGCTGCAAAGGAGAGGGAGGAGTCAGGCCAGGGTATCGTGGCCGCTCGGCAGGCTGCCATTCGCAAGTCTGCCTCCAAGACCGCCGCCCCCAAGGCCGTCTCCAACGACGTGTCCGAGCCTACCACTGGCGATAAGGACTCCCCGATCGTGCTCAACTGTCAGTATCCCACGAACACATCGTCACTCGGACACGCCCTCCCGGCTCCCCGATTCACGGTCGCTCCGATGCCCCAGAACTTCGCTGCCCCTGGCTCTCTGCCACAATCCCAACACTACTTTCCTCAGTTCCTGGCTAACCACAATCGTTCGGAGAATACAGGATTGGGACAGGACGGCCTGTTCGTGACTCAGGCACCCGCTCCATGGGCGGATTCATGGCCTCCCATGGCTACGAATCAACGCTGAACGGGCTTTGATCATGAGGGTTCTGGCAGCGCACAAGTTTATGGGAAGCTAGGTGGAGAGCGTCACAGTCAGTATCGACACCGGTCGGGGCGGCGATCTGGTGGAGGGCACCCTGCTTGTCCGACTGGCAGAAGGCCATCGGGCAGTGAGCATGGTCCGCGTTTAGCCTTGGGAGGAATCAAAGTCGCTGCATTTACACGGAGCGATACAGCTGCGAGGCATGTGTGTGAGCCAGCCGAGTTGTGGTGGATTTGTGCTTTTGTGCTTCTGGTGTCCATTTTGTCTTGCCTGGTGAATTTCTGACTGTGTTCTGACATTTGTGGCTAGAATCTTGCAAATCGTCTTATGAACTGGTATCTTCGGGCCTAGCCCTGACGTGTGTGTGGTGCACTTGGCATGTTGTCGTCTGCCATCATGGTCGCCGTCGAGTTAAGCTTTGAACCACCGGGTTTGTGCAGATGCCGAGAACCCAGCGCTGCGGGTCACTGCCACTCACCGCGGGGTAACCCCGTCTTTGGCTCGAGGTAAAACAGACTGCGACCTGCCTCATCCCGCAGTTGTTTTCTTCGTTGGAAATCCTCACACTCACTGCTTAGAACTGAGACATTCCTAACTAGACACTTCGGCATGACTTTTCAAGGTCGTGCCAAGCTCGAAGTCCCGATCTTTGGGCCAGAATCTGGAGCTCTGGCAGCTTCTTGGGGAGCCAGCCGTCTTGAACTGAACCATGCCAGATCGTACGGTGAGTGTCAAAACTCAACACTTTTCTCAGTCTGTTACGCCGGTTCCTGACTTGCCCCTTTCTCAACCCCTTTTATCCCAGAAGAGCGGAGACACACCGTTCACACTCCACACCCTACAAATACCTGCTCCTTCACAGCGTCTCAGACACCTCACTGACAAGCCCTATCTCCCAGCTCTCGGCGGCACAACGCCCACCTTAACTGAACTCTCCACCCTCCTCACCTCCCTCTCCGCCGCCAACCTCCGTCCCACAATCCGCATCATGATCCGCCCCCGTGGCCCACCCGCACAGACGACCTCCAAACCACCGCAAGACTTTCTCTACACCGCCGCCGAAATCTCCGCCATGGAATCCTCCATCACCTCATTCATCTCCTCCGGCCTTCTCGACCCTGCCCGCGGCGACGGTTTCGTCTTTGGTTTGCTCACTGACGAGCGTGGGAGTTTGGAGCTGGACGCCGAAGGGAATACCCTGCTTGTGGAGCTGGCGAGGCGAGCGGGGTTCACGTGTGTGCTTCACCGGGCGGTAGATGAGGTCTTTTCTTCTCGCGAGGATGTGGAAGGGGTGATGGAGGGCGTGAGGAGGTGTGGCTTTGAGGGGATGTTGACTTCTGGAGGGAGGGGGAGGGCCGTGGAGAACTTAGAGAGGTTGAGGGAGGCTGTGGAGGCTGGACGGAGGGAGGGGGTTGAGGTTGTTGTTGGCGGAGGGGTGAGGAGGTCAAATTTGGGAGGTTTGGTTGAGGGGTTGGGAGCTGGGGACGGGTTGTGGTTTCATTCTTCGTGTCTTGGGGAGGATGGGAGTTTTGATGAGGAGGAGGCGAAGGGGGCTGGCGAAGAGTTGGTGAGGTTGGGATTGGAAGTAACTGGTTTAGGGAGGCAATGAGGGTCAGAAGGGTATCGCTGGTCGGGGTCCTAGTGTGGAAGCAGAGCATGGAAGAAGAACTGGTTGTGGCGACGAGCAGTCGGACACAAAGAGCCAGAGATTTATGATGCTCACATTGGTCATTCGTCCATTGCCTTGTGACTGAAACAACAGGCCTCCTCTAACTTGATACATTGACCGACCGCCCGGAGATTCTCGAATTGGACTGCGAGGACTAGACCTGATGTTGGTCTAACGCTGGAGGTGCATTTGACTAACAGGCACGTGTAATAAGCTGGCCGGGCTGCGTGGCGCTGCGCTTGTTATCCGGACTTGAACACCGATACGCGGCCTGGTCAGGTCCTGGGGGGAGGGGCCCGCCCTTTCGTGCGACAAGCTGATGCTTTTGCTTGTAAAAGGACGTTGAGGCTCGGCTCGATTCGACGCGCTGGTGAAGTGCCTGAGCCTTGATTCTGCGACATGCTACACCATGCTGGCGTGCACTTGATGGAAGGCAGATCACTGGACACACGGGGAGTGTAGTGTGTCTGGCGGGCTACTGTTAAACCAGTCAGAGAGTCTCAGGAAGTTGAGGTGTTGACAATATCGACGCTACCTGTCAGGGACTGGGAGGTCCTGTTCTCGGGTGTCGCGTTCCGCCACAAATATCGGGTTCGGGACTCATTGAGGGACGATTGCAGTGGGTTGCGCTCAATCACTTGGCTCTGCGGGCTGTGCGGGATGTCGCGGCGGCCTTTTTATTGCCACGGCCATTTTTGGAAGCTTTAGAAGACGGCCCTTTTCCACGCCCACTCCTTTTCTGTCTCCCCCCTCGCTTGGCGGGCGGTTTGGATGCTGCTTCTTTCCTTCGTTGAGTTTCCAGTCGCCAGCTGCGAACTCTCCCAGTCGGGCTGCGCTTTAGGCCGTGATCTGGAAACGGGTTCGCGAGGCCGACCAACATCCGCCTTGTCCTTCGCTTGGGTGGTTCTGGGCTGGGTAATGGCCACAAAATGCGTCCGACAAACATGCGATCGGTTCGCTCGTCGTGCATTTTCTGATGGAGAGCCCGCAGTTCTTCTGTCAGGCCAGGGCCGGGCACGGTATCAATCGAGAGGATGTCGTCGTCGTCGGACATTTTGAAGTGAGATGCTGTTGTTGGCCGTCGTGGGCCTGGTTTGATGGTGAGCACAAACACGTCTGTGAAAGTGCTGGTGGGAGCGGAACGCGGTTGACACTTGGGGGTGAATTCTGTAATTACCTTGTACAGTACGAAATGTATTGTCTGACCATCCTCCCGAGCCCCCAATCCAATGGGACAGCGCACGATTACCCGAGGGTGCGTTACAGTACCGTACCGTACATCGCCCACCGGCAGCGCTCGTCAAATCACATCATCCAATTGGGTCGCGTCGCGCTTGACGCCGAGCCCAACCCTCCATCGCAGCCAGGTTCACCAACACCCAATCGAACACTTGAAATGCATGATCGATGGATACCCGCAGCGCGGCCCACTGAGCGGCCATCCCTGGGCTTTGGGGTGCCTGGGGTGCCTAGACTGCGCGGCAATCCCAGCCTTTGCCATGATGCCTGAGCCTCCTTTCTTGGTCGTCTTCTTCCTGGTCGTCTCTTCTACCTGGTCGTCTTCTTCTTCTTGGCCGTTGCCAACTTCTTTGTCGTTCAGAGCCCTTCGCTTTTCCCCCTTCTTCTGCCTCGTTTTCTTCCTCGCCTTTGCCCCGCCCCAGAACCTCACCCGTCCCTACGATGCCGGCGCTTTGGGAGACCGACGCCGACACTGGGCGCCGCCTGATGGCATGGTATGACCAGGGCTCGATCTTCATGGTCACGAGAAGTTTTGAAGTCTACCAGGAACTGGAGAGGCTGAACCGCGGCTTGATGTGTTGCTGGATCTCGGCATCCACCCCAACCGAAGATAACGTCGACAGTGGCGGAGAGGACGATAATGCGGATGACGGTGATCCTGACGACGGGGATGACGGCGAGGAAGACTCGAAATCTGTCTCGACTGTTCGAGCGGACCCCATCGCCCCTGATATCGGCGTCATTTGTCTGCACACGCCCCGGTTTTTCTATGAGAAGATGAAGGCGGGATTGCCGACCTGCTTCCTTTTCGGCCGTCAGTCGGCCGGCCGCAAGGTAGACGTTTGCCTGGGACGGAGCAGCAAAATCGGCCTCAGCCGCATTCATTTTGCCGTCGGCCTCAAAAATGGGATTTGGGCTGTCCGCCACATGTGTCCAACCGACATCACCACGGTCAACGGCCAGATTGACCTAATCCCGGCTACCCCGAGTTGTGTCTTGTGGCCTGGCCGGGTCAACACCATCCAAGTTGCTGATATCAAGCTCGAGATCTATTGTCGCGATCAACATGACACGGCCCCCCATCTGAGAGACGAGGACTACTACCTCCCCTTGGTCAAGCCTCTAGACAAGACGGAGTCGAGCGGCACATCCTTGACTACGGTGGCTGGTGCTTTGCCCACTCATATTACGCCTCCAATGGCCAGCCGAATTTACATGCTCGAGGAGCGGACCCTTCCAAGTCGCACCCCTGTCAAAAAGTTTCTCGCAATGGATGCATGGACTAGTGCTCTCTATACGATCAAAGAGTATCCTTTCTCCAAGGCACAGCAGGATATGCTCAACAGTCGTCTTGCCCTCTTACGTTCATTGCCCGTGAGTGAGAAATTGCGGTCTCCCCGGTCTCCCTTTCTCTTTCCCTTCCCTACCCCCACCCCCCTTCCCTTTCCCCTCCCCTTCTCTCCCTCTTGCTGTGCTCATGCTAACATGATAACTCAGCTGGATGGCCCATTTATACGGGACGAATCCGTTGGTGTCCTCGGAGAAACCCTCAGCCTACTTAGCCGGCATCGAGAAGACATCTATACCCTGGGGAGATTCTCCGCCTTGGCCACAGTTCAGCTTTCCCGGATGGTTCTTCGGGCTCTCCTGAAGACTGTTGCCCTTCTTCACCAGTTCAACATCGTGCACAACGACATCTGCCTGTCCACTGTGTTTGTCGCCGGTGTTCTCGATGATGGTACCAACCCGGATGACATTCTTCTGTCGGGGTTTTCCGAGGCCTCCTCAGACATGACGAGGGCCAAAAGTGACTGCTACCAAGTCTTCAGGACCGTCAAGGAGTTTCTGGGTCAGCACACCGAGGCCCCTAGATGTTGGACAGGAGATGCTCTTCTTGATGATTTATGGCACCGTTTTCTCCCAAATGGTAGCGACTCATGGCCTTATACCGCCCAGGAAGTTTGCCGTCTCTCAGACATCAGCCTGTCCCCCAACCCGCAAGAGCCGAAAGCCATATCAGTGACGAAGGACTTCAGCTTCAAGCACACTTCTCGACAAGACGTGTCGTATCTCGACGTTGAAGATGTCAAGAATTACTTGACCAAGGACGCGGTCCGTTGTGCAGGTAAAGCACCATCTTCTTCTCAGGTCAAGGCCCTCATTCAGAAGGCTTTTGCCGCCCTCGAGCCTTGCACGAGTGAAGGTCGGATTACCACCGAAGACTACGGTTACTTCATGGATCATATGTCAAAACGGCATTCCAATTTCAGCCTCGGCCTCGAATTGTCCATGTCGTTGCCCAACGAGTATTACATCAAGAAACCGATCCAGTTCACTTTACGGTTCCCGGTTCCATGCTTCTCTCGATAAGGTTTAATTAATCTCGAATATCTGCACCACTTAGGTTCACCAGGATTCTACCCCGACAGTTTGAAGCCCCTCCTCCAGCATTGCTTCGAAGTGCGTGGCTTTCCTGAAGCTCGAGGCGTCTACATCTCCATTGCGCATTTGGATGTTGTTGCGGAGCGTCTGGGTCTTCGCGTAGAGGACGAATACGACGCCCATGCGGCCGACACATCTTTGGACGACTACACTTACCAGAACTGGTATCTTTTGGCGCCCAATCCAATGGCCAAGATCTTCCCGGTGAATCGAAAAACGGACCAGGTCCTCACATGTTCGTCCCCTCCTGCATACACGCCTCTGCAGGTCTTCCTGGAAGACCACTTCGAACCTGAGACCATCCTCGATCTCGAAGTAACCCACGACCCCGAGAAGCTCTTTGTCGACGAGTCAACCGAACCATTGCAGCACTCCTGTGAGGGATCGGTTGAAGCCCACAGCGGCGACCTTTTTCGGTTCCGGTTTTCCAACCAACCGAAGCCCAGCCTGCTCTTGGAGGCCAAACAGAAGAGGAAGGCGGAAACGGACGCGTGGATCGAGCAGCAGGAAGCGGAGAGGCGCAACAGGGACAGGCAGAGCCGGGACGTCGCTGAAGCGAGTAGCACGGCGGCAAGGACTCGGGCGAGGTCGGAGAGCACTCGGGGTCATATCTCGACTACGGAGTTTGCTAGCAACTCTCCAGGTCGACGTTAGGTACGAGGGCAAGCATGTATGTTTCTGGCATGACGTTGTGTTGTGTCCCGGTTTTCATTCTCTTCCTGTCCAGTTCGAGTGACTGGAGTCGCCCGGATCATCACCTCCCCTCTTCGGCAGGGACAGGCTGGGCATCAAGAGACGGATGCTACGGCAGCATCGTCGGCTCAGTCATTTCGCATTCGGTCCACACTGGAGTCCATGCTACCCACCATCATCCAACATGCACAAGGCTCCAGGGTTGCGTTCCTGCAGCGATGTTGACCTCGAGCAGCCGGGAGTGGCGGTCGCCAATCAGACTTGGCGACCGGAGCACGTTTGGGGCCAGGCTTGGGACCGGGTTCGGCATGAAATCTTGGCGTCAAGGTGTAAGAGGGAAGCATATAAGACGGCC
>FTCU01002024.1_pt1 | contig 12608 bp, 2 predicted proteins | sample 1639521 | NCBI WGS metagenome assembly FTCU01 (sample SAMEA3914864, study PRJEB12502) | metagenome | biome: forest; material: soil | place: USA | collected 2012-03-12 | depth 0.3 m
AACCGCCTTCGGCCACCGCTCCGTATTCAGCGTCATCGACGGCGTCGGATGACTCGCCGTAAACGTCGGCCTTCCCTCATCCAGCTGCAGCCCACTAACCACAACACTATTCTCAATGCGCGCGAGGTCCCAGAACCGGATCTTCTTGTCCGACCCCGCAGTAATGATAAACGCGTGCCTCACCTCGCGCTGCTCGTCCGCGACCCCGGTGCCAACAACCATGGCGCGCACCCCGCGGTCCGCGCTGCCCGACGCCGCCGGCTCGAGGTCGGTCGCGAACCGCCCCAGCATGCCCTCGGGCCGGTCCTCGTCCACCTCCCACGCCTCGTACCCGCGCGGCCCCTCCCGGTTGCCCCCGACGCGGTAGATCTCGCGGCACAGCGTGCGCTCGAGGTCCCACACCGTCACCTCCCCCTGCCCCGTGCCGCCCGCCACGCACACCCACTTGCCGCGGCCCTTGGTCGGGTGGATGGCGAGGCGGTAGATGGCGCCCTTGCCCGGCACGCCCCAGCCGCGGAGGCGCATCTTGAAGCGGAGATCCCAGAGGTCGAGGACGCCGTGGGAGGTGCCGACGCAGAGCCAGTTGCGCTTGCGGTCGATGCAGAAGCACGTCGGCGTGCCGTGGTGGACCGGGTTGTCGAGCTTGTAGAGCTGCGTCATGGTGCGCAGGTCGATGCCGCGGATGGCCGACTTGTCCGTCGCCAGCACCAGCACCGAGTTGGTGTCCTGCTTGAAGTGCTCGCACCAGACGGCGAACTCGCCGTCGCCGAGCTGGTACTCGCGCAGGAGGCGCAGTCGCGGGTAGCGGTAGAGCTGGCCGTTGTAGAGACTGTCGACCTTGACGATGTGGACGGTGCCGTCGCTCGCGCAGCTGACAAAGCTGTGCGTGTTCTCGATGAAGCACAGCGCGACCACCCTGGCGCCCGGGGCGTGCTTGTGGGTCAGTCGCGACCGGATGGTGTTACGCTCGAGCCGTGCCGTGTCCCACACCTTGACGCAGCCGTCGTCGCCGCCAGTGATGAAGAATTGGTGGTCGGGGGAGACGACGACCCGGTTGATCGCCCCGGCGTGCTCCGCAAACGTCGCGACCAGCCCGCCCAGAGGCTTCCAGGGCTCGTCGCTCGTCGGCTGAGAGGTCGTCGACCCGTTTGCCTTCTGCCTCCTGATCGGCGTGACGGACGGGCCGTAGTCGAACATGTCGTGCGGGTAGTTGTCGACGTACATGGCATCCAGCATCTTGAGGATGCTGGGGTCGTTCCCCGTGTACGTGTGGTTTGCCTGCCGCCGCGACTTCATGTAGGCCGCCACGGCAGACTCGGTGTCGGTGTGCGAGGCAATCCGCGTGGGCGCCTGGCTAAACGGCCCTTCCACTTCGCCAAAGGCGTTGGTCTCTGTCGTGCCCGTCTCGGGGCCGGTCTTGCCGCTGTCTTTGCGGTTCATGAGGTTCATGGCACTGGATTGGTGCCGCAGGCCCCTTCGTGCTGCATAGGGCGCATCCTGGACCGAGGCATCGTCGTCCACGGGCGACAAGGTGGCCGATCTGCCGTGCGCAACAGAGGCCCGCCTGGACGCATCCCTTGAGCCGTCGCCGCGCGGCGAGGAAGCCTGGTCATCTTCCAACGGCCGCCTGCTCTCCACAGACATGGGCGACATGTTGTCTCTACTACCCAAGCGAGACCGGTGGTTGTTCAACGCCGCCCGCCGCTTCTTGCTCACAGGATCGTCAATCGTCATGGATGCGTCCAGAAGGGCGTCCGTGATCGTCCTTGGGGCAGTTGCATCTGGATCTGGGATACGAGGCGGCGCAGGGGCCTCCTCGTCGAACAAGACAGTCTGAGGCATGACCCCCAAGGTGCGAAGAGGAATAATAGTGTTGAGCGCGGCCGCACCGGTCGCATCCTGAGCCGCCGCGTCCCGTCCCTTGAGCTGGCTCAGCCGCCAGACGAACTCCCTAAGCGCAAGCAACTTCGGCTCGTCCTCTGGTGCAAGCCCCAAATTCCGCAGCTTGCCCAACCACTGCTCATCCTCTTCATTCTTCGGAGCCTTCGCCAAGACCCCAACGTTAGAATCAGACCGAGCCGACATCGGCCCGGAAACCGCATCGCGCAGCTTCCTAAACGGCCGCCAGAAATTCCCTCTATCGGTCTTACTCGCCCACAGCAGCGCCTGGTCAAACACCGACCGCGACAACGGCTTCTGCAGCGCGTCGAGCAGGCCAAGCTCGGAGAAGACGGGGATCCGGTTCGGCTTGAGATAGGGCACGAGCTGCGGCAGCACCTGGATCCTGAGATAAGCCGGGCTCAGGAAGCGCATGCCGGCCGCGATGAACTCGGCAGCCGACTCGCGGACCCAGATGTTGGGGTGCATCGTGAAGCGCCCGATGATGCCGACCAGTTCCAGGTACGTCGGTTTCGTGAGGAGGCCCAGGTTGGCCAGCTCGGCTAGGGAGTGCAGAGCGCCCTGAACCACGTGCTCCTCGGGGTCGGTGATGGCCTGGACCATGAGGGGCAGGATGAACTTCTCCAGCGTGTTGCTCCCCAGGAACGCCGAGATGCCAACGATGGTGTCGAAGAAGGCGCATTTCAGCATCCAATCCCGGTCGTTCAGATACGTGTTGAGATGTGTAAGGATAATATCGTTGGCCTGAACAGCGCCAAAGAAGATGCACAGATCCGGCACCGACGAGAGGAACGCTCTTCGAACAAACGCATCCGAGTCCTCAATCAGCGCCTTGTTATGCACCTCAAACACGTCGGTCAACTCATGCCGCGCGTTGTCAAACAGCCCGGCAAAGGCCGCCTCCGCCTCATGACCAGGCTCGACTTCCGGGTCCGCAATCGCCACAGACCCATTCGCCCGCAGCGTCGCAGCCATCGCAAGAAACCGATCCGCCGCGACGGCCAACCTGCCGAGACAAGAGGCGTACGTTGCCCGGACGATGGGCCCCGACGTGCCCTGGGCATCCAGCAAGAACGGCTCCATCCGGGGCATGATGTAGTCGAGGAAGATCTGCGAGTTGACCGGCGTGATGACCTTGACGAGATCGAGCAGCTGCGTGATGGAGCGGATCGCAGACACGACGACCACGTCGGACTTGTCCTTGAGCAAGGCGACAAGGTACGGCAGGACGCGGTCCAGCTTGGCCTCGTCGGTCAGGCGCTCGGCGAACGCAAGCAGGATGTCACAGGCCTTGACCCGTGCGGCGGCGTGCGAGGTGTTTCGGAGCGACGACACGACCAGCGTCAGGAAGATGAGCGTGCCGTCGTCGGTCGATGGCTGCGCGTCGGTGGAGATGAAGTGCTGGTTATTCGGGATGTTCAACCGCACGGGGAAGTTGCCCAGGCCGAGCCTCGGGGCGAGCTGGCGCTCGTTCGCGCGGTTCTCCCCGTTCTGGTAGCCGAGGAAATAAGAGATCTTGTCAAAGTCCAGCCACACCCTCTCGATCCGATGGTCAGCCTCGCTGAGATTCTTGACCGTCCCTCCTGCGGCGTACGGACCGGACGAAAGGTCGGTGATCAGCTCCATGTACTGGTGCAGGAAGCTGTAAAAGTACTCCGGAAACACCTTCCCCTTGAAAAAGTCCAGATACTGCTCGGCCGAGTACCGCTTCTGCGGGTCCAGCTGGATCATCTGCGTGATCATCTCCCGCAGGTCCCTGTCCGGGATGGTGCTCAGATGTGAGATCATAGGATCGTACTCGCCCTTGCGGTACAAGAAGAGCTGGCTCAGGCTGAAAATGGGGGTCTCGAGGAACAGCTCGGCAATGACGCAGCCGGCGCTGAAGACGTCCATGGCCCAGGTCACCTGCGCGTCGGGATCTGCCGCCTCCCCAGGCGGCAAGAACCGCTCAGGGGCCAAGTAGCACGTCCTCCTGCCGGAGTTATCGAAGAAGTAGGAGAAGTCGCCCGGGTTGTCCTCGGGCAACGTGACGGGCTTGAACGAGGACGAGAAGTCGGAGAGGTAGAGCCAGTTCCACGACGTCACGAGGATATTTTCAGTCTTGATGTCGCCGTGGTAGACGCCCTTGCTGTGGCAGTCTCGGAGGGCGCACAAGAGCTGGAAGGCGAGCCACTTCTTCTCAATGTCCTCGAGGAAGGGCCGGGTGCTGAGGCGGTCGTAGAGCGAGTTGTAGAGGAACTGGCGCACGAGGTATCCGTTTGTTTCCGTCTCGACGGCGCGCTCGTATGGCAGGGCGTTGGGCACGTCGGTGAGAACTCGGCGCTCGCCTAAAATAAGACACCATCATCAGCAACGCCTCACAGCGATAACCACCGCACCCGGGAATCATCTTGCTCACGGAGAATGGCCTGCTTGTATTTATCCATCAACATGGAATACGGCTTAACCACAACCTTAACCAACACAACGCCATCATGGTGGCGCGCCCGCACGCTCTTCATAAACCCGCCAGTGCCGACAGATCGTTCGTAGACCAAGTCAGCGAGCTCGGGAACGTCGATGCCGGCGCCGCCCGCGCGGGGCGTCGCAAGCGAGAAGCCCTGGCCCATGGTCGTCGTCGGCGGTTTCCTCAGCTGGCTATCTCAGGTTCCAGCTACCTTGGGCGTGGTGCCGGACGGGCGTGGCACATCTTGGCCGGGTCTGGTCTGCTGGGGAAGACGGCGCTCGCGGAGGAGGTAGGTTGCGCGGAGTGAGTCGGCGGTCGCAGGGGTGGATGGAGATGGGGTTCGATGGGAGCTGTGGGAGCTGTGTCGGTCTCGCGGAGATTCGTTTTGGCGAGGGTGAAGGGTTGAAGAGTTGAAAAGCCGAAGCAGACCACGAGAAGGTGTGTGCGGTGCGGTGAAAGGCACCCAAGGTTCAAAAGTCCAGGCCAAAAGTCAAGGTCATGCAGGAGCTCCGTCCTGTGATTTGCCTGCCCGGGGCGGACTGTGCATCCACAACGCGTCAGGCAGCCAGCCAATGGACCCGCAGGCCGATAGCGTCAGGATAAGCCCTGCCAAGTCCAGCCCCAGCGTTCTGCCCCACCAAAGCTGAGAGGTCCATCCACATTCCGCAACGCCCAGCCCGGGGAAGTCCAGACTCTTCAACGGCAGAGCTGCCTTACCGTTTGGTTCCACAGCTGCCAGCAATGCTAAAAAGGCATCCAGGGAAGCATGGATGCCCTGTTCTTCAAAAGTGCGAGGCTCGCTGGTACCTTGCCTGACGACATTTCACAAGATCATAATCCGGCTGAAGAGATATCAAAAGCAACCAGCTCATCCGGAAGAACTTCGTTTCGAATCTAACTAGGAAAAAAAAAACTGCATTTGTCTCTACCAGTAGACGAAGGATATCTGCAGATTATCATGGGTTTGTGTGTGAGAAATATCGCAGGGTTGCTGAACCTTCGACTGAGTGCTGGTAGTTTGCTGGGTAGCTTGTATAGCTTGTGGAACATCCCCCTCCCCCCATCCATCCCATCCCGCAAAGCGCCTCGCATGCCCAGAGCCGCATCAGGCCAATCCCATTACGCAGCCGGCATCGAAGTCTGGCCACGGCCTCCAAACACCACTCACCGCAAAACCGGGGTATATATAAAACAAGAACGAAAAGATAACGCATCCTGCCGTGGCCGCGCCGATCCGACCCTCCCCAGCCCGTTGGTTTGCCACGACAGGGAGACCCAAGTCGATGTTGGGCGGGTTGCGGGTTCGGTCCGGCTCGTCGAATATGGCACGCCCACGCACCAAGAGCCCCGAGGGGCTACGCCATGAAAAGCCCACCTCTATCCGGTAACCGAAGGTTCGTGTGGTACGTATGTACGGGTGGCAGCTCCAGGGGATCGCTAATATGGAAGCCTGCCAGAAGCCAAGGGGAAAGAGAAAGCAAATGGTGTGTCGTGAACCCAAAAACGCCGTAGACAATGCCGCACCGAAACAGGGAGGCGTTCATCGAGCATCATGCGAAAACGGAAGAGGAATGGGCGTCATAATCGTAAGCTGCCGCGCGGGTTCACGCCGCGGTCATGTACGGATTGGCGCTGGACGTGTCGGTCGAGCCCTCGCCGTCGATCGTCTTCTTCCAGTGCTCCGGGAGGCACACGCAGACCAGGGGGAAGGCCTTGATCTCGCCGCTGACGGCCGGCGAGCTGTCGTGCGCTCTGCCCGACGTGTTGGACACTCCGCTGTCTCGTTGCGCCTGCCGGCGCGCCTCCCACTGCTCGGCGCGCTCGTCCACCATGACGCCCGTGGCCCAGCCGTCATCCCAGATGCCCACAATCTTGACCATGTCGCCGCGCTCCAGGAGGAACTCGTCGGCAGCCCGCGGCTGGTACGCCCAGAGGACGGCAACCCGGTCGCCGGGGTGGATGTCGTCCTGGGAATAGTAGTCTTTGAAGAAGGGCAGCTGCTCCGACTGCTGGCTCGCCATTCCCTGCGGGGAGGACATGCCGTTGGAACTGGACGGGGCGTCCTCGCCCGCCAGGACCGAGCCGCTCGATAGGGACCCGTTCCTCTTGAGCATGGTCGGGGGGGGCCGGAGCACGCCGGTCGCGCCGCGCTCCGACGCGGGGCTCTCGCCGAAGCCATCCGATGACGAGTGGTCGTCGGCCCCTCTTCTCCTGCTGCCCCCACGATACCCTGCTGCGGTTCCGGGAGCTGAGCCAGTGTGGCGCGATGGCGATTCACGGGAGTGGCCTTCAAGAGCCGACATCCGGGCAATCCTCCCACCGGGCAGCACTTCAAACCCGCCGGCGGTTGTGGTCTGCCCCATTTGTGACGCCGGGGGGCCCTGACGAGCGGGGGACGGCTGGTTGAAAATGCTGCCGTTCTGGCTGCCGCTCCTCCTTCTCCTGACCAGGAGGATCCCGATAAGCACCGCAATCAGGGCGACTCCGATGACCGAGCCGACAGCAATGCCAGCGATCTTGCCTCCAGAAAGACCACCGGATGCTGCATCCTCGTTGGACGACGGGGTCGCTGTTGCTGTTGCTGTCCCGGTCGGCAGAGTGATCGGGGTGATGGTCGGGAGGACGACCCCAGCACAGCGCTTCTCAGCATTGGCGCTATAGCAGCAAGTGTCGGTCGAGTTGATCCCCCCCTGGGCGCAGTAGGAACATAGTCCTGTGGTGCTGTTGCCGTAGCCGCAGTTCTCGGGCTCGTTCGTGATGCCCGGGATGCACTGCCGGCTGGACAACGAGTTATCGGGCAGAGCGCAGTTGGTGAAATCGGCTCTGATCTGTGACTGTGCGTTGACACCGGGACTCGGGCAGAGGGTGCTGTCGGCCAAGTAGTACGCCTCGGCTTGTGCAAATTGGGCCTGGAAATCTGGTCAGCGGGCAACGAGAGGGTCAGAATCCAGGTTTACGCACGCATGTGTCGGCGCAGACGGGCCGCGAGTCTGCCGCGGCGAGGTTGCAGGGTTTGATAGAGTTCTGGATAATAGCATTACAGATTACCGTGGTGGTGAAACGCGCATAGATGTCGCTCGTGTTGGTGAAATCGATGCCCCCACAGCCAAGCAGAACCGAGTACCTAGCAACGAGTCAGAATGGGCGGGGAGGGTTGTGTTTCCGACTCTCAGAAGACTCACTTCTCCCTGACGTATTCGGTTTGCACGTTGGAATATAAGAGCGAGTCAAAAGTCGAAACGCTTGAGGCGAATTGGAGAAAGGGACTGGACGTAAAGTCAGTTTGACACCACCAATGATCATGTCCAGTTCACGTACAAAAGTCCCACGACGTAACTGTCCGTGGTCGACACCGAGGCTGACTGGAAAGCAGAGCAGGCCTTGGAGCCCTTGAGCGGCAGGCAAGTGGCCATGGCGGCGGGAGGTGCCGATAAGAGAGCAAACAGCACGGCTCTGGTATTGACGCGTGCTCGCCTCCCTCGGGATTGCCGTTGGCCAGTGGTCATTGTCGCGTCGGCCGGTTCCTCCCAGCTTCCAGTCGATTGGCGCCTCGTCGGAGTCGACGACTGTTATGGAGCTTCTCCGTGGTTGAGTCACTGCGGTGCCGTTTTCATAGTTGTCCTCCGGTCTTATCAGGGCTCATGGTCCTCCGGCGAATCGCAAACACCAGAGGCGGCGTGTTTGCCTGCAGCGCAAGATTACACAGGGTCTGTGTAAGCGGGCGGCCAACGCGAGGTCGAGTTTCCAGGCCGATCAAGGACAGACGACGAGGTTGATCGCTCTTGTTGTCGTCGGAATTACGGAGTACCGGTCGTCGTCAAACCAGGGCAGCGACAATGCGGGAGGTCGGTCGTCGGTGGGCGGTGGGCGGTGGGCGGGGTGGGTGAGACAGGCGGCGCAGGTTTCGCCAACGGCAGCCGCGGAAAGTGACGCGAGGGAACGAACGACTGCGGCAGTTGTTGGGTTGGGGGAACAAGAGGTTCAAATTCCCGAGTGGGGGGAGGAGCCTCTGACCCAAGGACCCAAAGACAAGACCCACGAGATGGAAAAGACGGGTTAGAACGAGCGTGACAAAAACGAGCGGAGGGACGAGAGAAAGGAGAAAGGCCGGGCCTGGCGGTGTGTGTGGACTGTGGACTGCGGAGGGAGGGACCGTGGGGTTGTCCAGTGTCACCACCCCTCAGGACCTCAGGACGGGCTTGAAGAAGAAGCGGGTGCAGAGATTCGCGAGAAAGGACGGGATGGAAACGTGCAGGTTTGCGTCTTCAGCAAAACGAAACGGGAGATTGGTGTGCCTGGCTCGAGCCTGGCGTGCCTGGCACCCCGGTCCACGGTCCAATTTCGCTTGAGGCGAAGGGCCCCCTGGGCGGGACTTCCCCAAGGGGTTAGCACGGCGGCCACCACGCCCGCCCCTGGCCAGTAACTGTTTCTCGGGCTTGCCCATGTCTCACCGTCTCAAACAGCTTCGGAACGACGTCGAGAGGGCATCGCGAGCGACGGGCCAGAATGCGGGGGGTGGTGGTCGAGGCATGAATGATGTGCAACGAGTCCATGCGACGGACAGAAACCGAAAAGGAGTCTTTTCTTAGAATCGTAATTATAGGCCGTACGGAGTATTCCTACCTGTCTGTGCAGTCCAACCCGTTCTGTCGACAACCGCCGTCTGTTCGCGGCCAAGTATTGGATCAATTGGATGTCTTGCTGTCAATCCTTCATGCATCTGCGCCCGACTCTGCGCTAGCAGCAGCACGCTGTCGGGTCAGATCTGTCATCTGCTGTCTCTCCGCAACTGTCTCGCGCCTGAGTGGCACTGACTCTGAGCACTGACCTGGCCTGAGTGTTGTGCAGCACAAGTCCAGATGAAGTGCGACGACGGCTGGCCGCTGGATATCTTGAGAATGGAACACAGTTATTACACGGTAATAATGGCGGTGCATATTCTGTAACTGCCTCGGGTGTGTTGTCCCTCTTGGTCAGAGCTCCGGTTCCAGAGTTCCAGAGCAACCAGAAGGTGGAGCTCGAGCTTGCTTCGCCCTGCGGGAGCTATCCGGTTCGAACAGTGGGGCCGCACAGGGAGAGTGGATCCGCTGTGGTCACTGGCCGTTCCGGGCTTTCCATGCTTTCCAGGGTCCATTTGAGAAGTGAGGACTGAACTGAAATCGAGCCAAAAACACAAAACACAAATCATCAATCCACGACTCCACGGACACACACACACACACGGTGTTCGTCGAATCAACCACTCGCAACGCCGATTTCCTCACCTGCAGGGCAGTTTCCCTGCATGCGTCAAAAGCCACAAATAATATAAATAGGCGCCTCTTGGTGCCGGCGCACGAAGCGACTGGGCGACGGGAGCGCGGTGCATCAGGAAGCAGGTCCTGGCGGCCTATAATTGGCCTATAACTGGCGTCCTGATATCCTGGGGCTGCAAGCCACCCACACACGGGCCGGGGATGGCTGCGGACCTGCAAACCACACAACGCGGCCCAGACTGCCAGACTGCCGAACCCGCGCATCGGCGTTTATCTGGCCGCCTGCCGCGCCCGCTCAGGCCATGTTGCATTTTCCTTTTTGTCTAACCAATTGGGTGCCGTTGAGCATGCATCGAGCGTTGAAGAGGGCGGTGGCATTCGATTGCCGCCGCGTCTCCTTCGGGATGCCTTCTTCGTCTCGCGGCTCAACCCCGCCAAGTCGGTCATGGTACAAGTCGAATACCATGGCGAGGCGAGCTCAACACAAACAAAACAGGTCACGGCCACGGCAAACCACAGCCACGTTTGCAAAGCAGATCATGTGTCGTTTGTCCTCGCCTGCCAGGTCGCCAGAAAGCACTAACATCCGGTCCGTGAAACAAGCCAACCACGTCCACCCTCTCTCTGTGTGCTATGTATATCCAGACAGATCGCTCCCCAGCCCGTGTCCGTGTCCGGTGCTCGCTCGCACGGGCGGGCCATGTCAAATTCGAGGACTCCAGGGTCGCCCGAAAGACACTTCCCCGGGTAAGGTCTCAGGCCCGCGGCGATCCTGTGCCGCACCTGTCAGGGACTTTATGCGGCTGCGTGCCTGGGCACTCGTCCTCGCCCGGATTTTCTGCGTCGTTGTATAGCTTTTTTGTTGGGCGATATTGAGGTGTAATGCCGTGGTGAGGTGGTGGCTCGGTATGATACGCTCGAGTTGGGGAAAAAGATGGTGTCCTGCGTTATCTGGCGTTCGTACTGTGTAGATGTCATTGTTGAATGCCGCATGTAATGCATTCCATTCCGTCGGCTTTCAAGGTCTAGAGGGTGTTGTTTCGTTTTCCAGTGAGCTGGGTGTTTGGCCGGGAGCATTTGGGCCGTAGTAGCATCACCGGTATTTTCCCATCCTGCTTGGAGCAATGTATAATAAACTGAGGGAGATCTGAAGCGAGGAGGTGGACTACAAGTAGCAACTCCAGGAGCAAGAGCTCGAAGGCCATTCTATTGGCAAGGTAAGTAATGATAGCTGAAAATACGGAGGCTCTCTCCATAATCCCAGCCGTCAGGGGCTGAGCCAGGTTGGTTGGGTAACGGAGTTATCATTAGGGGTAAGCCATAGCTGTACCTGTTGACTGTACAAGAAAAACCACGTCTACATAGACCACCGGGTCTTTGTCTCCAGCTTGCCCTCCTCCTCATCAGGCTCCCGGCCCGAACCCTGTCCCGCCATCTCCTCGGCCCAGCTCGAATACTCTCCAAAATCCCACAACCGGTCAAACTTGACGACAGGCAGCCACTCCCTGTGGTCGGGCGACTGGGAGCCGCTTGGACCGGCCTCCGTCTCGATATCTTTCTCTTCGCCGTATAACCCGCGCTGTGAGGTTCAGTGTCAGCACGCCAATGACGCTGAAACAAAAAAGACTGGCTGTTGGAAGAACACTTACCATAGCCCGGCCAAGCCACGCCAGATCCTCGTCTCTTACGATACCGCTTTCGCTGATGAGACTGCTCGGGGCCCTCACAGTTCTTGTCGTGGTGCCCGGCAGGCCCGGCAGGCTCTTGGTGCTGCTCATTCTCGCCAGGGTCGTTGTCGATGGCGATACCAGCACCGATACCGGTGCCACTTTCGGTACCAGTAACGGTGTCGGCCACCCCCACGGCCACAGCTTGTAGCCCTTGGACGCTTCTGGTTTAGGGGCTGGGGGGCTCTCGGCGTCTTTGGGACTCTCGGTGTTCTTGGGGCTCTCAGCGTTCTTGGGGCTCTCGGCTGCTCCGGCTGTTTCGGCTCCGGTTGTTTCGGCTTCGGTAGCGTTCGCGGTTTCGACAGGTTTGGTAGCTTCGGTAGGTTCGACTGCTCCGGCGTCCACGGCGTCCCTGGCGTTCCCAGAATCCCCGGCCTCCCCAGCGTCGCTGCTCTCCCGCTTCTTCCGCCTACTCCTCGCAGCCTCCCCGTTCGCCACCATGACGCCCGTGCCCGTCCCATACTCGGAGCCCGAGTAGTGTCCCGGCGCTGAGCTCCCGTCGGGGATATGGAACCGCTTGTCGAACCTTGTCAGGCCGTACGTAAACACCACCACCAGCTCAATGACATAATTGAAGCAGTAGTAGCACGCCTTACCATGGAACCACCCCGGCTCCGCGAGCGGCCGCACATAGTACGCCACGGCAGCGCGAACCCCCGCCCCAACAGCCAACAACGTCGCCGTAAACGTCAACAACGCAAACTTAGTCCGGAAATGCCCCTCCCCAAACCGGTCAATCGCCGTGTTCCGCGGCACCACCGCCGCCACGGCAATCAACACGACCGGCAGAAACGCATACACGGCCAAGAAAGTCGCGCAAAACACCTGCACCCTCCGATCCACCCCCCTCCTGCCATCCCCCTCAGGGACATAAAACCCATCCACCGTCGCGCTCACAACCATAACCAACACCCCCGCGGCACTTCCCCACAGCCCCCAAAACACCCTCGTCACGCCCCTCCCCCACCCAAAGAACGGATGGAACGCCCTCACCACCCGCTGCGCAAACACCAAGTTCGTCATAAACAACACCAGCACGCCACTAGCCGTAAAGATCTGCGCGGCGATCGCAACGCGCACATCGTGCGGGCGCGCGGCCCAGGCACAGCGCAGCGCGAGAGCCACCACGCGCGCGAGGCAGAAGACGACGAGGAGAGGGGAGAAGAGGAACTTGTAGCTGCGGCGGCGGTTGCGGCGGTAGACGGTTATGTTGGTGGCTGCGGCGAGGAGGAAGAGGAGGAGGAGGATGGTGGAGATGGGGATGTCGGGGTTTGGGGTGGG
>FTCU01002711.1_pt1 | contig 12596 bp, 17 predicted proteins | sample 1639521 | NCBI WGS metagenome assembly FTCU01 (sample SAMEA3914864, study PRJEB12502) | metagenome | biome: forest; material: soil | place: USA | collected 2012-03-12 | depth 0.3 m
CCTATCTTTCGCCTCTTCTCCTCGAGCGTCAGCCCGTTTGGCCACTCCACGGGGCATGGGTAGTGCTTTGTCCACGGGCCCGGCGTGCTCTGGTGGTAGCATTTTGCCAATGCGTCGAGCTCCGGCTCCGTTAGCAGCCAGAACTGCAGTATCGTTTTTGGGAAGGCGTTGTGAATTTCACCTTTTTCCTGGTCGACCATTGGCCGCAGGGGCAGGGCCATCTATTCAATTTTTTTGCAGAGGGCGTTGCTCTGCGCGAGGAAGGTATTGAGGTTGGCTGTTGAGGGGCTTGGTGGTTGGTTGGAGGGGGTTATGTTTTCCATGGTCGTATCTTGGTTTAGTCACTGCAGTAGTGCGGATGGCTAGAACTCTTGGCTGAGCGAGCAACAGGAGAAACGTTCGTGCTTGTGACAATCTCTCAAGGAGAGAGAGAGAAAGAGGGGGCAAGGTGCTAGGTAGGTGGACAGACTTTTATACTGAAAGGGAATTGCAACCTCCCTCCCTGCTACTCCGCCAACTTCTCCACTACGATGCCGGCTCGCTGCTCAGGCATGCTCAGCCTCAAGGTCGGCCCGGATTCTAGCGCAGCTGTGGCGAGGCATGCAGGAGACAAGACGCTACGGAGGCAAGCTAATAAAGGAGTCTCAGGCTATCTCCTGGCCCGAAGCAACCCACTCAGCCCCCTTGGCTCAGCTTGTCTGCAACGTTTGGCAATACCTGCGGATCAGGTGGGTGGAGGGACTGCCGTCCGGCTGTGCGACAATCCACATTAGTCAGCAGACCTTGCGAACCCGGATCTTTTTGAATGGCCATCAACTGGCGTCACCAAGGGCTGCGCACATCGCACGTGCTACCCGCGCGTTAAAGTCAGGTCTTCCCCGCGTTCCGGAACGCGAAGGAGAAGGTTGCTAACTTCTTGGGCCAGTGCAGGACGCCCCCGATTGGCGCACTAGAGCGGGGATGGGATCCGCACAAGTCTACGGGCAACGCGTTAGCCGTGATCTTGGGCGTCAAGGTTGTGACCCAGGCACGCAAGAGGAGGGGTCCACTGCCCGGTCCTTCACCGCTGAGCAAAAAATGCGGCGGTTTAGACAGGGACAAAACTGCTGCCGAGGTCGCTATGCTCTTGATGGTTACCCCTGAGAAAGAGAGAACAAGAGCGACATTCGTGGTCAAGGTGATGTAGCCTAATTTATACAACGACTTATTGTTTAGGCGAAGAGCGCGTCTGTGTATTGTTTAGTAAAAGGAACATGAAAATGGCCAATATTCTATCTCCGGCACGTCAAGGACATGCCACCTGCCCTGGCGCCACCCTTATCCCGCCCATCCACTCCTGGCGGCCATTCGTCACCCGTCTGTCTTGAGCCGCATTGAGGTCATGTTCATTTTGGGCCCCACCTGGCGAGAAGGTCTCGCAACTCTTGCATGAACCGCACCATGACCACCCTCCTTTCGCCCTCGACCGAATGGCACTGCGAGGGGCGGTTAACCCTACCCGCGGCCTCCTCACCAGTCCGCGTGCCGCTTTCCGCCCAAGTGGGAAACCCAGCTATGGCGCGCCAGTCTGGGCCATCGCCCGCCAGCATGTTCACTATGCTCTCCGTGATCAAATCCCCATCTGTCTCGACGCTCATCTCCTTATCGTTTGTCCCCGCATCGGCGCCTGCCGGAGTACCCACAGACGGCCCTTGGGAAAGGGCCGTCTGTGGGAAGTCAACGTCCATGTCGTCTCGCGGCTGCTCATTTGTCGTAACCTGGTTGCCTAAAGCGGTGTTGGTTGTTTCGGCGATGGTATCGTCGATACGCGAGCCCTCGGAACTACCATGATCCGTTACCCCCGACTGCAAAATGGGCGCGCTGGGCTCGTGCTCGTTTGGTTCGTTCTCGCTGGGGCTGTCTTGGATCGGTTTAACAACGATCTCATCCGAGATTTGCTTTGCCTGACCACGTTTCTTGCGAGGTCGGGTTACCCGCTTGGGCCTCCCGTCTTTGAAAAGGTTTTTGAGCTAAGAGAGACCAACGTCAGTGGTGTCTCTATGTTAACTTATTTAGTTAACTAGTTTCTTTTTTATTTTTCGACTTACGAACTCGTTGACATCGGGGATAGTACAATCTGGAGGAAGGTACCCATCTCCATCAAGCCTTCCATAAGTGGGATCCCAATATACAACGGCCATGAAAATGTTACAGGTACTCCCTGTCTGAACACCCTTTCGCATAGCACTGACCGTCCTTTTCCGAATCATTTCGTTCCTGGCCCTCTGTTGGTTGGTACGAGTGCCCGCCATCTTTTCAGCTGGAACAGCAAGATTAGGCTCGAGTTGCAACGTATGAAAGAGAAAACAATATTAGGATTCTTGTGCACAGATATGGTCAGCTTTTGCCCTTCGTTTGGGGTGGTATCAATGCCAAATACCAACCAGGATAGAATCCCAACAAGTTTGCAGCCATTTCCCAAGCAGCCCGCGAGGTCGCATTCGCTTCGTGCAGGTGTTGCAAGTATTGCGAGCGCCGAAACTGGCGCACGTTCGCGGAATGCAGACGCCAAAAGCCGCTCCGTCCTGCAGTACACAGAATCATGAACCCACCCCGGATCCCTCGTCTCCACACGCGCCGCAATCGGTGCGAAGGCTGTGGTGGAGAACTAGCCGGCCGTTGACGAATTGCTGAGCTAGCCACATATGGTATAAATTGTCAGGGGCAGGAATTCATGATAACACGCAGACGTGGGATTTGTTGGTTGTGTAGCTTCCCATCGCACAAGAATCGCAAGGACCAAGCTGCAAGGGACGCGTAAGCAGGCAAATTCTGGAACTTCTTCCGCTCTTGGTCAGGCCTCCGGAGCCGCCTCCGCGGGGTCACCTGGTGGGCATAAACGAGCATAGTGGGCAAACAGGCAGCTAGAGAAACAGGAAATGGGTTGTAAAACACGTCCTAGTTGCCCTGGTCGTGATTACGCTATTCTCACGGAGGCCCATGCTGTGGCCGTTGGCCGCTGCGGAATGGTGTGATGTCGAGAAAAGGGGAAAGGGGCCGGGTTGGGGCTGGGGTTAGGGTTGGATAAGCGTAGGTTTTGGGTGCTTCCTGTACCAACGTGCGCGAGCCACTAGACGGGGGAGGGGGACCTTGGTGCCGAAAGGGTCGGGGAGTGGTTCTGGGGTTTTAATTTGGGATGTTGAGAAGTTCTGCCCCGCGAAAACGGGGGTCTGAACCTTGTCCAATCACAATGTCGCTTCTCACATGGGAAAGTGGGTATACGTCCAATCATATTGTCGGTTCTCATCTGGGAACGTGGGGAGGAAGAGCCCTCTCGCCTAACCAGTGGTGGATCTCCCAGCAGCGCTGCAACTTCACTCCAGCGGACCGGGGTCAGGGTTCCCTGTCCAGACTAGACGACAGACACTTCACAGCGAGAGGACGGGGAAAAACTAGGCAAACTAGTGATATTCTGCTCTGTGGTTCTGTATTTAGCTTCCCACCCGCATTAAGTGCTTGTCACGTGCTGCGTAAAGGCTGCGGGTTGTGCGCGGCTGTGACGGGCTGAGCCCTGGGCCAACCCCCTGAGCCATCCCCTGGCCAACCACTCCACCACACCATGTTCCCGGAAGTAACACCGAGTGCGTCCGGCGACAGGACCCTGGTTCCAACAGCCGACTTCCATCCCCGTCGGATGGGACCCTGGTTCCGGCCGGTGCACTTGACCTTTAGCCTGAACTGTGGGGCGGGTGATGGGCCGTGCCGCCCTGCCGCAGACTTGCGCTGCATTAAGAGCCATGTGTGGCTTTGCGAGCATCCCTGTGAAAGCCGTTTCCGGCTCTGACAAAGAACATTTGCGCTCTTCAGGTGAGGGGCAAGGTTGCCTAAGCCAAGTCGCGAAACAGGCCATCCGGCTGCTGCACAGCTCACCGAGAAGCTCGTCCGCGCCCGCACCACAATCTACAGCGGGGCTGAACGGAGATTGTCCTCCGAGTCAGCCCAGATTTTTGGCAAGATGCTTCTCGAGTCATTTCCAAACCAACAGATCCAACTCGACCCCACCACGATGTCTGGAAGAGAGAGTAACAACAATACCCCTTCTGTGATCGGTATGACAGACCCCGGACCAAAACAGGGCTTTGTGGGACATGGCCGTCTTTGTGGGGTTACCGGTCTTGAAATCTTCGTTTGAGCGCAGTTCATCCTTCTCCCTCTAGGCGCTAGCAAGCCTTCCGACCAACCGCTCCTAATCTGCAGGGCCCAGAAGGATCGACTGACTAGTCAAGCATGACGCTGGGGTTATCGAAAATTACCCCGACATTGGGACGGTGCACGCCCATCTGAACAATGGGGGCACCAGAGATCTGTGGGAGTCGAACACCACAACCTCTGACATTAACCCCGTCCTCAATATAGTGGTGAGAACGAAGTTTGAGAACTAAGCGTGCCAAACACTGCGCCACCAGGGTCTCTCATGTCTTATGGAAAGGAGCAAGCATGGAATCGCCCAAAGCATAAAGTCGCAAGGACACGAGGTAGTCGCTCAGACCGGTGGTTCCAGTCCATCACACGCCAAAGGCACCAATTTTTGTGGGTTCCGAAAAATAGTGACCAGGCGCCTCCCCCGGATCGCAGGATCCACATGCCAGGCTCACGCACCAGCAAAATCTGGCGTCCGTTTCTATCGATTGAGATCTAATACCACATTGGGTAAGAGACGAGATACAAGGATTGTCGAGCCAACAGCAGGACGCCCGTCAAGTACCACAGGGTCCAAATTCGGATGTCAGAAACAACGCCAGTCCGCGGGTGTTTTCGTTGCAGCCGTTTTCTGCCGTTGGACGGTTCTACGCACCATATCTGAATTTGGATGTATACCCCGGTGAAAAGTACAGCATAAAGGCAAGAGAATCCGCCCGCATCCGATTTCAGAGTTTCGTTTGTCTGCCTATCCCAACAACATCCAGGATGTTCAACTTCAACAGCAACGGCGGCGTATCCAAGACCGTCCCCGGTCGGCAGCAGCGGAGGCCCCAACCGCGTGCCGCGGTGGCCGGTACCGCGGTGGCCGGTACCGCGGCGGCCGGTACCGCGGTGGCCGCGGGTATCGCCGGGCCCCCTCGCAATCGCGCCGCACGAGCAATGAACGGACAGCAGGGCATGCCGTTGCCAGGGCCCATGCAGGTGTCCCCCGGCATGCCTGGGCAAGATTGTGTTGAAGCCATGGCGGCCAACCTGTCCCTTCCGCCTGGTGCACAACTGCTTCGGACAACCCATTACCCCCCCGTAGGGGTAGAGTCCCCCACAGGGCAACCCGAACAAGATGACCTTACACGGTAAGGAGCCCGAGATCCTTAACCAACATGGAAGCTTATTTCACACAGCTTGTTTTCCAAAGTGAACAGCATATACTATCAAGTAACCTACATGTCGGGACAGATAGCCGTTATCTCAAACCAGATAGACGGTCTTAAAAAGCCGGTGGAGAATTTTGGAGCCCAGGTCGACGATATCAAACAACAGTTTGTTGCCATTTTCACGTCCCTCCACAGAGCACGGCTAATCAAAAGATAGTACACAGGAGGCTTTGGACAAGGCTCGTGCAGGGTGAGTTGCCCAAGCCAACCAACACGGATTAGACTAACAGCGATTTCTATAGGTTCCAGGATATAGTCGAAAAGTTTACGACGGAATTGACTTACCTGGTAGAAAGCGCGCAAACTTTGCAGCAGCCTCAGACTCCGCAAGGGCCCGATGCTGTTACCGATTGGTATGAGCCGGTCCAATAACCGGTGGCTCAAGGGATCGATTCTTGGGGTTGTGTAATTAGATCACCACTCTAGTCTACAGTTGTCACGGCGCGAACCTTGGGTCATAGTGATGATCTCTGTTGCACCATGAAGAGGTGAAAAAGCAATGGGACTGGAAGCTGAGCTGTGAAGGCGCAGGCCACCCGCTTACGTAACCGGGACTGAGTGAGGTTTGGTACCGTGACAACAATTGTATCTCGTCTTCTCGACATTCGTCGTCCCGATGGCTGGCTCGAGTGGCGTGTACGGCGACGGCGACGATGCGTATGATATCGCAGGGAGGAAGGTATGGGGGCTGTCGGCGTTGCTGTAGATGTGGCTCTGGCTGGTCCAGTAGCTCGGTCCTGCTACTCCTTGGGGGAAAGGAGGTGCTGGGAGCGGTGGTACTCCTCCGTCACTGCTGCTGCCGCTGCTGTCGCCACCGGAGAGGGCATAAGCAGACATGCCATAGGGGTTGACGCCTATTGTGAACTCGGCGACGCCGGGGAGAAGGCTGGCACATCGCCCGCTGGGCTGGCCTGGGCCGTCGCCTAGTGGGGCAGTAGGAGAGCGGGTTTCCGGCCTGGCTAGGCAGAGGGGGTGGGATTTGGGGGGCCCGGATGCAGCGTGACACCGTCCCTGCGCACATCACCATCATTACAAGAAGCCGTCGGCGCTCGCAGTGATCAGGAAATTGCTGCAACAGTCTTAGTAAGGCATTATACGACAAATATATATTATTATTCCTACACCGCTATGCCTTAGGACGCTCCGTTCTAGCTGCTTGATCACTGAATAGGAAAACCGTATTGGTTGCCTAACCGAGTGAAAAACTTATACCGCACTTTCCAGGCCGGCGCTTGGGAATTCAACATACTACGGGTAAAAGGAGGCAACCCCAGGCAACGCTGCTGCAATTCCTACATCCAGGTCGTCAGCCGAAGCCAGCGTCCCAGAGGCTGTGGCCGCCGGAGCCGGAGCCCCAGTGGCCGTAGCTCCCGAAGCCGTGACCTCGGTGGCTGTAGCCCGCACCGTGCTATCCCTCATCGCAAAGGTTAGCGTTAAACTCCTGGCAGCCTGCTCCTGCGCAACGGTAAAGGCGGGGGGTCGGCCCCGCGGCGTTTTCTTGTGATCTCCTGAAATTCTTCCTCCTTTGGTGGAGAGTTACCACAAAAGATAACGTTCCGCATTCTTGGTAGCTGCTGTTGTTCCTGTTGTTGTTGTTGTTGTTGTTGCTGTTGTTGTTGTCGTCTTCTCTGGACAAATATACAAATCGGCGAAGCTGCTTAAGCAAAGAGGGGACATGGTCGACTTCGTGTGGATCCCGGCTAAAAGCGACGAGTGAGATTTCATCAATTCCCTAAAGCTTCCCTACTCTAGCCGACGAAAACTGATCCTTCGGGATCGAAAACTATCTGTCCCTGCATCATTTCAAGCTGGCCCTGGCCCATTCGGTTTCTAGCGGGTAGCTCCTTAACATAATCCTGACACTGGCCTTCTGGAAGAACTGGACTGTCGTTAGGTTCTAGATAGCTAGGTCTATTGGCCAAATTCAAGTAAGGCTAGCTCTTGACGTGATTTTTAATACCTTGCCCAAAGCTAGATCTATCAAGAGGTTGCCGCCAGGTGCGCCTCTCGGTTTTGTCTCTTCGATGAGGGCCCAATATCAGCATCCGCCGCTCTTTTCTGGGGCGCCTCTGCCTCAACCAGCGCCAGCAAACCGGAGGGATAAGGGTATGTCCCTGACTCGAAGGTGACTTTCGGGGACGATGTGCCAGATGCTGGAGTGGGAACTCCGAATTGCGTTGCGGACGGAAGGATTTGGTGCTCTAGATCCCTCTCAAGAGAAAATATAAGCTCCCGCTGCTTGGAGATGATCTGTTGCAGAGTCTCCCGCTGGGCCTCGAGGTTGTCTTTATCGCTTTCAAGCTCGGCAATCCTATGCTTTAGCAAATGGATTTCTCGTGCTACATTCGCCGCATATGTTTGCCATTGTTGAACATATGTACTGTAATCTTGCGAAGAGGTAACGAAGACTCCAGGTATAGGATAGGCAGCCAAAGGCGCGGGAATATGTTGGCTTGTCATATTAAGAGCTGGAGTACGTTGCAATTGAGATATAGCTACATTGATTCACTTTTCATTTTGGTTTTATTTCACGTTGTGCTGTGCTTATCTATAATGTGAGGTGATTCTTTGTCCGTAATTCAAGAGCCATTTTTAAATCAATGCAACTAAAATACAATCCACTAACTTATATCTACTTTCGATACTATTCTTGCACATGCTAGTAGTTTTGTAACAGCCTCTTTGCGTCCACTGTTGCGAATTTAACTCGGTGATCATCTAGACGCCTCTGCTAAGAATGTCCTGTTTTAGCGCCGGCTCCCTGTCGGCCGCAGCTGCTAAGGATTCAACTAAAAATATAATTACATTTTCACAGTACAGTAGGCATTGACTTAATTGTCCTTGACGAGAAGCGAAGGCAACGCTACGCGTGCCTGGATGCGCAAACTTAGACTAAGCCGCGGACTATACTGTAGTACGTCAGGCGGGATAGCGTTTGCGGCCGGCTTCAGACCCTTGAAGGCAAATCTGGAGCCGGAAACGGCTTTTGGGGTGGGGATTGGAACACCCGGGCAGCCATTTCTAGCACTAAACAGTTGCTTTCGGCTTTAAAAAGGCACGAATTCCCTGTGATACTGCTTCCCATGTATCAACTGTTTCTAGCGAACAGGAATACAAAACCGTTTCTGGCTCGACGATGAGCAGGGATGCTAGATATGATCCTTGTTTACTGAATGGCTAGGCTCGAAACACCTCTTTAAGCATCTCGGAAACTGGCTCTTAGAAAGCTATAGACGTCCAGTTTTGGCGCCTACACTCCTTGCAAGGCATTCCTCACAATATCAATGTGGGGACTGTACATACAGTAGTACAGTAATGTCAGCCAGCTAGAGTTCTCCAAGTGTTCAAAGTCCTATTCTCAGCGGTTAAACCGTGCTTACTCGGCATAGCGCAAGATGGGTGATGCTGGTCGGGTTGAAGATAGCTTGAGAGTGCTAGAATGCAAATTTAAATTCAATGTACTGCCTATCCCTAGTTCAGACACCTCAAAACCATTCCAAAGCAACCAAAATGGCAGGACCTTCGTCCATCTTCCCCGATACCAACTGCCCAGAACGTTCTCTCGCTTAATATCTCCAAGATACATGGAAACCCAGGGAAGCTCGGCCCTCTCTCCCCTTTCGCCGTGACGAGAGCTCGGGGGCATTGATCTCTTCCTTCCGCTATCAACTAGCCCCCTCGTTTAAGCCCGCACCCCAGGCTCGTATTGAAACACAAATCCCCTAGCAGGGTCGTCAGCGTGCCAATTTACTCTGCTGAAGGGGCGCACGCCCCATCTTCAACCCATCGTAGCCGTTCCTGGAATTCCTACCCCTCCTGACGTTTCCGGGGCTTGGCGGAGTGGCCCTGCGTATACAAGTCCTCATTTGTGTACAGTATATATTTCACGCTCTCTACCCCTTAATTCGCTGTTGAAGCACACGCGATGCAACTTCACCAGCACCACCCGGCTCCCCGAAGTGTCACAACGGCACCACATCTTACCTCAAGAGTATCGCCATCTACGCACTTGCTTGTCATTTCTATCTCAGGCATGGCGAGCGAGAGACATGCTCCAAGCATCGACACTCTCAACATGTGGATTCTCTTCGATGCGGCACGAACTATACTTGTTGGCGTGGGGGATACGAGGGACACAATTGTAGTCCATACGCCCGAAAACTGCTCTTGCAAGACCCCCCCGAGTAGGAAAAAAGAGACAAGTAGGTTGAAATAATGTCGGCTTCGTCAAAACCCAATACTCCTCAAACTCCTCTTCATCCATTGTGGTAATCACTCCCTGGCTAACCAGTTTCTCTTTGGAGTAACCCGCTCTCCTTGCGCTGGTACTTGGCGCCCGTAAGATCTTTGCTTCCCTACGCCGGCGAGGATGTGGTTGAAATCCTCCACCCCCAAACCTAGTTGAGGCGGGAGACATTGTCTTGGAAGTGCTCGTTGTTGGGGTGGTCGTACTTGTTGGTCCAGCGGCAGCGGCGGCGGCTGCGACAGGACCGATGGAGGACATAGAGAGGCTAAACTTGGGCCTCTACAGGTTTGGGCGCCGGGGCGCCGGGGTTCAAAAAGATATCGTTGTTTCATCCTCGTCGTTCCGGTTGGCCACCGATCAATCCCGAGTTTGAGGCGCTCTGATGCCCCGTGGGGCCAGACTGGTCTCCTTGCCGAAGGCGGCGCGACACTGGCATTCGTCGTCGATGCCGACAGACATTGTATCCTATCACGACCCTGAAACAAAACAAAACTCACTTTTTACTCGTATTTCCAATGACGCGGGCGTTTCCCGCCCCTGTGGTTTCCGAGCATAAACGAGTTGGTCTCGTCAGCAACGCGTAAACAAGCTCAAGTTGTCATGGTATCAACTGCGGTAACATTTCAAATTAAAGTCATCCCCAGCCAGGGCCGCAAATAAATTTTGCATCTTAGTGTTGAAATTCCGGTCCTGCACTGCCAGTTTCCCATCTTCCAGAGGTGGCGTGAGCGTAGATGCCCACTGGTCGAGAGCGATTTCCTCCTCTATCGTATGACAAGGTAAGCCGCATGATTCCAGCTGCCGAAACGGCAACCGCAGAGCCCAGTTCCTGATGACACACCGCTCTTGGGTATCTTTTGCATCCTATGCAAACGACAGACGGTATCGCTCAGGAAGCGTAATGACGCCCACAAACGCCGCCCAAATCAGTATTCTCTAACTTATTGCTCTTGTAAGATATTATGTAGTGCAGTAACAAATACCCGGATCACCACAACATTGTTTTGACAATGCTAACGTAGGTCCATTAGCATATACAAAAGCCAGGGAGCGTACAGCAGTTCGGCCCTCCGCATTCAGCCGCCACTTTCCATTGCCCCACCGGGCTGCAGACGCAAAGCGTCCCAGTGATAGAGTGGCAGTAAAACGATCCAGGATGTATACACGATCCACTACAATGTTGTTCGTCTTCGTTGCATGCCGATCCTACGCTACCCACTAATATGATGGAGAGGATAGAGAGCATCCATGTTGGTGAGATACAGTTCGGCTGCATATTTACTAGTTGCCTTGTGTCGGTTGATGCAAAAAGGTTCTAGTTACAGTAGTGCAAAGTATAGTACAGATGTGCATGGGAACGTTATTTATTTAGTCTTAAAATATTTACCCTTCCGACTGGGAATGGCTTTCAATCTCAATATCGGCTTTTGGTTATAGTGGATGCCTTGGAAAGCAGTTGCCCTAGTTGTGGCGGATTCGGCATTGAGCGCTGTCGTGGTCGAGTTTCCCGAGCAACTAACTCCTCCGGCCTCAAACAGCCCTCGCCTTCTTCGCTAGAGCCATCAATCCGCCTTTGGCAATGGCGCCCTCGGCAACAGACGTCCTCGGCAACGATGTCTTCAGCATCGGCATCTCTGCCAATGACGTCTTCTTGGAGCCTTTTATGAACCGTGATCTGTCTATGATGGGATTTTATTTGTACGCGAGTGGAATTGGCCGACAGGCTCAAGTGCTTGCCATGATCCTCGCAATATATAATCGCACACCCAATGGCCAGCGTGCCACAAACGGTTTTCTTGATCGGGTATCGGTCAAAATGGCTTCAGAACGGATGAGGAGCGAATTGCTTCAGCGCTGATAGAGAACTGTGCCCAGGCTTGCCAGTGAGTCCTTGACCTAGCCCGTCTACACAAATAACCACAGGCCTGCACACAGGCGTGTGGCATAACCGTGAGGACAGGAACGGGGAATCCCGTGACAACATAGGTGAAGTCCGGGACAGGTGCTAAAATTAGATTATTCTAGAACGCAGTACAGTTAAAAGCCCAATATGCCTTTTCCCGTTCCATTGTTCGTTTTGCGTCGGCTAAGGCTGCATACAACAGCTTAAATATTTTGTTCATTTGCATTATAGCGCGATAAATATACCCTCCGATCTCCCTTAGTGCCGCAAGCTCGCCCTTGATACCTTCCCTCTCCTTTTCTAAGTCCTGGAGCATATGTGTATCATGCTTCTAGAGGTGGCCAGAGAGAGTTTCCAAGAGCTCGTCCAGCTCAAATGAGTCTGAGCACACACTTGAAGTCGGCCTAGGGGAACTCATTTTCCCCCTCTCATACTTTTGTTTGCAGTGTGCCTCGACCTTAACAATAATATTGCTAAAATCCATAACGTATATGACAAGCGAGTCGCGCAGACAAGCGAGTCGCGCAGACAAGCGAGTCGCGCGCTCAGAACCCCATACACAACCCTGAAAACACACAACACCGAAAATCACCAAATCTTGATGGAATTCTGTATAATTTCTGCAACGGGCTAGGCTTATGTATGGCATTATATGTGCAGGCGCAAGCGCTGTATAACTGGGAACTGACGAGTTGACAGCTGGTTTGTCAACTTGTGTGTGCCCTTTCAGCACAACCATCTGATGCGTCAGTTTTCTACATTACTAACCAATTACCTAAACCTTTGCAGTTATAACCTTTAAGAATAGAGAAGCTAGCTTTAAAAGTTTAAATAGTTATATCAGATCTGGCGATTTTGGCTGTCTTGTATTTCAGGGTTATGTATGAGGTTCTGAGTGCGCGACTCGCTTGTCTGCGCGACTCGCTTATCATATAACTACGTTATTTAACACTAACGTACTTTATAAGCGAGTGACCCATATAAGCGAATGACCCACCCCCCACTACAGAACAACAGTTATCCTCAATTGCCACACAACACTACTAGGAAC
>FTCU01001000.1_pt1 | contig 12593 bp, 10 predicted proteins | sample 1639521 | NCBI WGS metagenome assembly FTCU01 (sample SAMEA3914864, study PRJEB12502) | metagenome | biome: forest; material: soil | place: USA | collected 2012-03-12 | depth 0.3 m
CACCCCTACCCATCCCCAACACGCCCGCTAACCGAAGAAACAGTACTTCGACAACGGCGCGGGCAAGGGCCCCGGCCTCGCGGGCAGCGGCTCGCAGACCGCCGGCGAGCAGGCCACCGTCAGCGACAGCGGCTCCGGCAGCACCACCTCGGGCGGCAGCGGCGCCACCAAGTCGAGCAACGCCGCCGTGCGCGGCTCCGTGCCTGCCCTGGACAGGGCGCCTATGATGGTCTCGGGGGTGGTCGTGTTGTTTGCTCTGGTTGGTGCGCTTGCTTTGTAGAAGGAGTAGGGGTGAGGCGTGGAAGGGGGAGGGGTTGGATGCATGGCATGCTTGGGTTGAATATATGTAGTGAACTGTTTGCGTGCATGGTGCTGGGGTTTATTGGGGTAATGCAAGTTGGTTTTTTTTGGCTTGTGTGTTGATGCGCTGGCGGGTGTCTGCCGGGGCGCTGCTGGCGGGTATATTTGGTGTTTTATATCCGGCATTTTAATGGTCGTTGGTGTCTTCTCCGAACCCGACAGGAAAGCCTTCTTTCAACAGGTCCAACTTATACGCCACGCAGCAACCCCATCCTCCCTAAAACAAGTCTTCCCACTCGCATCTTTTCCCCACAGCCAACCCATTTCGCGATGTCTTCATTCTCCAGACCTTCAAAATAACCCAGTACTCCGTAGGTAGGTACCCGTCCCACAGCCCCCATAAATCCCGATGCACCCGCAAATAAATAAAGCACATGCATCCCACCTTCGGCAGCACAGCGGCAGAATCCTTGGCACCCCAACCATAAATTCCCCGCGGCCACCCGTATGGAGCGGAGCAGCTTCAGCCAAGCACCCCTTCGGTCCCGAACCGCCCCAGCGTCGGACAGACGCTTCTGCCGTGCCGTCCCCAAACGCGTGGCTCGGACGGCCGTGCTGGCTGTGCTGGCTGGTCAGTGGCTGCGGGTAGAGTGCTGGGTTTGGGGCTGCGGTGGGATAGTGGATGGGGATGAAGGTTGGGGGGGGGGAGGGTTTGGGCTTGGGCTTGGCTTGGCCCGATGATGCGGAGAGGTGGGGGGGGGTTAAAGATGTGAGGCAGCCCGGTGCGGTTCTTGAAAGGGCATATCCTGCCGGCTAGTTAGCTGTTGAATCTGGCGTGTCACAAGCCCGTGGGTGTATCACGCAAGAGACTCGGAGCGATCTTGTTGTTGATAAACCCCCCGACCCCCTCTGTCTCACCACCTCCCCACCTTACCCCGGGACACCAACACCTCCAACCCCAACAACAAAAAAAGATGATCCAACAACGAACCTCCCAACGACACCGCCTCGCCCTGCTCACAGCGTTAACATGTCTCCGTACGTCCCCACCCCTCCCAAATCCAGCCCACACCTAACCCCCCCTCCACCGACAGTCCTCACCACCACAGCCGCCCACGGCGGCCCTCCGGGCAGCGGCGGCGGCGGGTACTACCCCCCCGCCGGCACCAGCAGTGACCCCTCCTCCTCATCCTCCTCCACCACCGGGTCCGACAACAGCTTCTTCCCCTCCAGCAACTCCAACCCCAACGGCCGCAACGGCGCCGGCGCCCAAGGAGGAGGCGGCCCAGGCTTCGACATCGACTCAGCCCTCACCTTCCGGCGCATCCACGGCATCCTGGCCGCCGTCGCCATGGTCGTGCTGTTCCCTGTCGGGTCGGTTTTGCTGCGTGTGTTGCCTGGGAGGTTGGGGGTGTGGGTGCATGCTGTGTTTCAGGTGCTTGCGTGGTGCGTGTATGTGGCTGGCGCGGCGGTGGGGGTGTATCTTGTTAGTGTTGTTAGGGTGCCTGGGAATGGGGGGGGGTTGGTGAGTTTCTTTCTCTTCCTTTTCTTGTTCTTCTTCTTTTTTGCCCTTTTCTTTTTGTTATTTTTTTTTGCTTGGAGTGAGTGCTTGAGGGGGTTCGCTGACATGGTGGACAGTTACAAAACCCAGAAACGCGGTACCACCCCATCATCGGGCTGGTGCTGCTCGCGCTGCTGGTGGTGCAGCCCGTCGTGGGTTTCGTGCACCACCGCGTGTACAAGCGGGTCGAGCGGCGGCAGGTCTGGTCGTACGTGCACCTGACGATCGGGCGGGTCGGCGTCACGGTGGGGATCGTCAACGGCGGGCTGGGGCTGTACCTCTCGGGCGCGTCGGCGTACATTACGAAGGTGTATGTCATTGTGGCGGCGATTATCTGGGCGTTGTGGATGGCTGTGGCGCTGTTTGCTGAGATCAGGAGGGTGCGGAAAAGCCGGAGGGCGGGCGGCGACGGGGTCAAGACGAAGGTTGTGACGAAGGCACATCCTGTTGAGCCGAGATCGAGTCAGGAATAGGGGGTGTTGGCTTTGTGGGAAGGGCAGGGGGGGAGGGCAGGGAGCCGTTCGGTGGTCGTGCTTAGAAACGATGGGGAAGAGAATGACACAGAACTTATGTCTCAACACTGGTGTGCTGTCCTGAGACTCGGGCATCTTTGCGAAACGCCTAGGAAGATTCTTCTGGAAACCTCTCGGTTATCCTTGTTAGGCCGACATTTTGTATTGAACTAGAATAACACTTTGGATTCCCCACCCCCTTTTCCCGTCGTCCTTCTATATCGACCCCAATATCCAACGACCAGCAGTCAGCCCGAATCGGTCGGGCTGGCGCGACGAGAAACATGGTTCCAGCAACGCTTCTATGTATAATACTCTGGCTTGTAACCGACCCTGGTGGCCCGCACAATCCGGGCGAGCCGGGAATGCGTGAAAAGAAAGAGTGGGTTGGGCATCTGGGTCTCGTCGCTGCTGTGGTTCTCCATGACGACAGTCGGTGGGAGAGGCAAGTAAGTATCCCCCCTAATCTTCATACCGAGAGTCGCCGCCGGACGAGGCTTGAAGCTGTGGCAGTGATACGTGCGCCTCTCGCTGTTGTCGGGCACAACCTCGGACTTGAAGGAAACGAACTCCCGATATTCAAACGCCGAAAGGGTGATGGTGTTCGCCGGCGAGCAGATCGTGTGCCAGCCGATGCGGCCTTGAAGGTATGGGAAGTAGCGGTACAGCGCCCGCCAGGTGATGTTCAAGTCCTCGGTCTGTCGTCGTGTTAGCTGTTTAATTGCCCCGGTTAATCGTGGTAGAGTTCACTCCAAACATACCCTGGACGGCGTTGGTGCGTGGGAGAGCGCAAAGGGAAGAATATAGGCGCATCGAGTCTCGCCAGAGCTGACTCCAAGTCGGTCACCCCGGTCCTATTGTCCTTCGCGTCAGCCGTCAGGAGCTCACATGTTTGAGCAGTGCCGGGAGTGCCAGTAGACGTAGGAACCAACATACCGTTTCAAGGAACCGTCTCACGTCGACCAAGCCAGTCAGTACACATCGGTGGCCGTCCCTTTTGAGAACCCTTTCCCTCAGGACGACGGCTCCGTTCGTCCAGTCATATCTCGGCTCCAGGGGAACGGTCTTGTCCCAGACCTCGTGACCGGTCTCGATAAACAAGGGGCCGTTTTGCACATTCGCCGCCGTCACTGTAGAGTCATAGGTGTCAGGCGCTGGCTCGGCTTTCTCCACTTCGCGGCGGTGTTGCAGTTGGTGACTTACAAGGCTTGATGATGGCCTCGATGAGAAAGTCCGCGAGCTGCCGCAGACTGCCCAGGGGATCCTTGTGGCAGGACAGGTACACGATCTCGGCCATGATCAGGAGTTGGCCACTCTCCGGCAGATGCTGCCAAAAGGCGCCCAGGATTCTGCAAGTGTCGTCGTCGGGCCCATTGTAGAAGAAGGCATTATATAGCCCCTGGGTGGCGCCGAACTCCAGCTCCTCCATGCTGTATACGGTGAGCGGCCACTTCACCGCCGGGGGCTCCGTGAAGCGTCCGGACTCATCCTGGAGCGGATGCCTCGTGATCGTGACGGGCTCTGGGCGCCAAGTGGTCCACTTGACTTCCTCCATGTTGTCGGCGAGGGAAGCGGCGAGGGGAGCGACGAGAGAAGCCGCGAGGAAAGCGAGAGAAGAAAAAGTTCGGTTGGGGAGGCGAGGCGAGGCAAGAAAATCAGATGGAAGAGAGGCGAGGGAATTAGATGGAAAGAAGGCCAGATAATCAGAAGAAAGATGATGAGTTGGGGGGTTGAAGCCAGCTATATACCTTCCGGGAATCACTGCAGACTGGATGACCAAGCCGTTACTGCCCGCTCTTCCAGTCATCATGAAGTAGTAACCATGAAGGGTCCCCATCCCAGTTGTCCTTCAGCAGATCCACGATCTGACGGTGGCCCGATTTATCGGCAACCATTCGCGCCGTGTTGCCACTGTTGTCCATGATGTCAACGTCAATCCCACTCTTTACAAGCAAGCGCGTGATGAACAGGTCGCCCAGCTTCACCGCGAGGTGCAGCGCTGTCGAGTGTAATCAGACACAGTTCTGCATGCATGAAGCACTGCCGGCTGTGGGAGCAGCAACACCTCAGTCTGTTCGACTAATTAGCACATTAGAGAGCTGTTATCGCTCCAAGTTCCCAAGATCACTATCAGTTTTCAACCACCTCCAAGAGAAATCTCATCATACACCAATCATGGCACAGAATGGAAGAAGACATGACAGTCCAGCAATCAAACTCCGTCATGCCACATAAACCTCTAGCTAACCAAGCCATGGACACCAACATTACCCTGCAGGAAACTGACCAGAGCTAGCCGTGGAAAAAACAGGACATGCATGACCCAGTAGGTAGGTACTCAACCAGCCTCCCGAGACGGAAATCCGCGTGCAGCAAAACCTCAGCCCCTGAGCATAAACAGGTATGTATGCGGTAAGCTTCCTAACGATGCACCCCTCCAGCAGCCCGCAGACCCTACCCGCATGCATGCCTCAAGCAGAAAGAAGCCCACCAGAACCCTCCCGCAAGAACCACAGCGAGCAAATTCACCCAGCCATTAAGTAGCCAACCCTCAGCACACCCTTGACCCAAACCAGAACTCCCCGCTCCGCAACCCTTATCTCAGATGGTTTTATATCTCCCAACCCCCCACCCCAGTCATGTATGCATGTATGTATGAACGATGTATCACGGAGCAACCCGCAAAGGCAACCCCCTCACAGGCCACGGCATCCCAGCCACCACCACCGGCGGCGCAAGAGGAGGAGGCGGAGGCGGTGGAAAACATACCGCTGCTGTGACAGCCGTGGTCGTCTGGACAGGCACGCCAAGAATGATGGGCGGAGGCGGCGGGGGCGGTGCAGGCTGGGCGTAGTAGCTGATGGGGTTGCTTGGGAGGAGGATGCCCTGTGTTGGGGGGGTTTGGGAGCTTTTTTGGGGTGTTAGCTGTGAGTACATATTGGAAAAAGGGAGAGGGGTTGGTGGCTTACCTGGCGTAGGTGGTTACTTGGGGGATGAAGACGTTGGCGGTTGCGACGGGGGGGTAGACGATGTAGGACATTTTTGTTTTGTTGGTTGGGGGTGTTGTTGGCTGGGTGAGTGTATTGGCTATGGTTGGTCGGGTGCTCGTTGCTTTGATGATTTGTAGGTTATGGGGTCGGTTATTTGATGGCGCGGTCGGTCAAGCGAGGAGTGCTTGACAATCGGGTGGCCGAGTACACGCGGTATAAATGCTGGATGGAGGTGTGATGGGCGAGCTGGTATTCTGAATGTCCTCTCTGTCTGGCTTTTGCAAAGTGACCAGAATTGCGGAGGATGTTGATCAGTTCTTATACCCACCTTGTTGCTGCCGTCGGCACTTCGTTGAATCAAGGAGAGTGGTAACTAGCTGACAAAGGCGCGATTGAGTCAGGGGGTGGCTCAGGAGTCAGAGGACACGCAGTTGTGGCCACGAGGCATGTTATTCTTTCAAGTTTCGAGATGGTCAACCACATGACAGCTTCTTGATGGTTGTTCAACAAACGGCCACAAGCCACTGCAACTTGCGTATTTAATATTCTCGTCAACTCCGTCCGCAAATAACGTTACAGTTTTCCCACGGGACTCCGAACGAGAAGACTTCCCACGCGAATTTATGATGTGTTCGGAAGACAGAACAAACAAGGCCAGCCGTCCTTACTTAAAGCTGCTCCAAGAGACAGAAGCCGGCATCACGGCTCCCACCTATGAGGAGTGCTCCTTGGCCATCTTGACGGCCGCCGCTCCGAGATCCTTCAGGGCGTCCCGGCGCTTGTACTTGGCATCCTCGATCACGGCTGGACACGGTTAGTTGGTCGTCTTGGGACGGCAAGCGAGAAACGTGTACGCACCAACATCGGCATCACTCGCAAACTTGGAGGTCCAGCGCACAAAGGTGCTGTTCTCGAAATCGCCCGAGGTGATGGGCCAGCAGCGGATGGTGCTGACGACGCCCGAGTAGGTCAGGTCGGGGTCGCTCTTGATGACGGAGTAGGTGATGAAGTGGTCGAGGTTGCTGTGCTCGTCCTGCTTGACCTCGACGACGCTGCCGTCCTTGAAGGTCCACTTGACCAGGTCGGTCTCGGCGGCGGCGCCCTTGATGACCTCGGACGACTTGATGGCGGACAAGAACTGGTGGAAGTGAGGCAGCTTGAGCAGGTGCCAGACGTGCGAGAGCGGCGCCTGGATGACGGCGCTCTCCATCACCTCGTTGGTGGTGGCGATGGCGATTCCGGGAGCCATGGTGTTCTCGGTGTGACTTCGGTACTCGGTGGTCTTGTCGATGGAATGCCAGAGTCGAGAGGGCCTCAAAAGTGCTGTCCGGTTGTTCGTTTGTCTGGTGTTGGTGGCTCCCTCAACCTGGCTCTCCCCTCGGGATGCTCCTACGTCATCGGGCAGTCATGGCGGATGTGGGTCCTCGGCTCTCTCTTGAAAGGCAAGTGCTGGGTTGTCTGGTGTTGGGGTCTGATTGGCCAATGCGAGTTCTCACCGGACGAACACGGCCCTTGCCTGTTCCAGGGAGCGGCCGAGCCAGCGTCGACCAGTACGGAATATGTCTGCTTGGAAGCCACGCTGGTGCTGGGCTGCGCAGCAACAAACAGCGAGAAGGGGAGCTGCTGTCTTGGTCGGCCAGCAGCAGGTCGTAACCTGGGACAACCCAGAGCCTGTGCCTGGATGCTGCCTGTATGCCTTTGAGGACCGAGAAAAGCGGAAGGATCTGGCCTGCAAATGCTCCTTGCATCCGGTCTGTTTACACAGCACACAACAAATGAAGTTCTCTTCAACTTCAAGGTTACAGTACCCCTGGTCGGCTGCTTAACAATCCAGCAGCTCGCCCAAGCTGGCTTTCACGGCAGCCTGACTGCGCATCTGGTAGCTCGAGGGCGGAGGATCGCAGGGCCGGCAATGAATGGCTCGAGAATGGCAATGGATGCCAAATGATGCTGACGGACGACCCCGCAGATCCTCGCAGTCCCGCGAATCCCATCTGCGGGTGCTCGAGGGTTGCGGCGACCTACCAAAAATAGCCAAGGCTAACCCATTTTTGGAGGCTGCTTGTGGGGCTTTGCTGATCTTTGGGAGAGCCGGTTTGCTGCGCTGAGGAGGGCGAAGCTGCTGGATTCTCTCCCTCAGGCATGTTGGCACCGTGCTGCCACACTTGGAGGCTGACGAGAGGGTCTATTCTGGATCCAGGGCGAAATGCGCAGAGGACAAAGAAACGCCATTGACAGTGGAGACAGGAACCACAAACTCTACGTCCAGCCACGCATGCGAAGCGTCCAATTTAGAACAATCTGGAAAGGCGAGCGTTCCAGCGCGGCACAGTGCCCTTGAAATTGAAGGGTCGGCAGTGGGAATGCACGCAACACACCAACACGCCCGGCCCGTTGAGTTGACTGGGGCCCGGCCCACTGACCTGGGAGATGGGACGGCCAACACTGCAGAATAAAATGGGATGAAATATGAATTCTGGCTCGCAAGCCGATGCCTGCCTCCTCCAGGGCGCCAGCAGCCAGATATCACTCGCACCGTGCTGGATGCTGGGGTTTGATGATGAATACATTGTCGGTGTCGGTGTCGGAATCGGAATCGAGACGAGGCTCCAGCATTTGCAGCGAATGTTTAGCGGCAGGGGCTTGGGCTCCTTGGAGGTTGCGCCAGCGGACAAGCTTTGGGGTTGTTGGACCCACCGTTGGAGCTCAGCCTCAGCCGGGGAGGGAGGGCAGACTGCCCGGCCGCGAATCCAGAACCCGGCCATGTTTTCCCTGGATGCCCACCCGCTTCTGGGGTCTCACCTTTGCTGGGGGGTTGGTTTCGCCGTCTCGTTGTTTTTTGCCAACACTCCCTGCCACTGCAATTCTATCTGTTTTCCTTGTGTTCGTCAACCTGTCTGTCTGCTTCTCCGGACGCCCACTCACTGCGCTCCATTCACGACGGCACGGACACGAGACGCCGACACGAGACCGACGTCGCAGCCGAAACACGCACCGCGCCAGCTCGCCCAAACCTAGCTTGGCCCATCTGCGAACTGGGACATCCATTTGGTTGCCGCCCGCCACCCGCCGGCCGCCATTGACCACCGATACGGCCGCCGCTCGTCGCAATTTCCAGCTCCAAAATGGTCGGCTTCGGGAGGAGACGGGGTCTCCCGACAGTGCTTGTCGGGCTGCTGATGGTCGCGGCCGCGCAAGCTGATGGCACCATCGACTTCGGTTTCTACCCGACAGGCTCGCAAAAGTGCCTCGACCAGGCCGCGGCCACCTCCAAGTGCCAGTCCAGCACCGTCGCCGCGACAAACTCCTGCCTGTGCCGGAATGGAGGCAACTTCATCACCCTCGCCGCGGCATGCATCGGCAAGTCTTCCCCGGGTGACCTGAAGACGGTCTATTCGACCATGTCCGGCGCATGCACCACCTCGGCGACACCCATCTCCATCAACGAGGACGACTTCATGGCGGCTGCGAATGCTGCCACATCGACCACGACGACCTCCACAAAATCCACCTCGAGCCAGACCTCGAGCAAAACCACCTCAACGAGCTCAACCAGCTCAACCAGCACAACGAGCGCAACGAGCGCATCGGCGACGACCACCGACGCCACGACGGGCTCGAGCACCGGCACCGGCACCGGCACAGCCACGGCAACGACGTCAACGGCAACACAAACAGGCGACAACCAAGGCGGGCAGGCAAGCAGCGGCCTCTCGACCGCCGTCATCGCAGGCATCGTCGTCGGCGCCATCGGCGGCATCGCCCTGCTCGCAGGCTTCGCCTACTTCATGTTCCGGCGCGGCAAGAAAGCAGGCGAGGAGTCGCACCCAATGCTGCCCCAGCACTCACAGCCCTCCTCAATGCACTTCGGCCGCGAGTCCACAGCCTACTACGGCAGCCCGCCGACAACCGGCACCTGGCCCAAGAAGGAATGGGGTCCCTCGCCCGACCCGCAAACCGGCTCCTTCAACTGGGAGTCCCCCGCCCACCTGGCCCACCTGTCCTACCCGGCCGGCACACTCGCGCCGTCGCCGCCGCCGCCCGCGGCGCCCATGGAGCTGGACGCCAGCCAGCACCTCTTCCCCACGGGCTCGACCGCTGCGCCGGCAGAGATGGGCGGGACGCCCGTCGCGACCACCGCGCCGCCGAACCCGCAGTATCAGCCTTATAACCAGCAGCCGCAACAACAGCAACAGCAACAATACCCGGCACAGCAGCAGCAGCAGCAGCAGCAGCAGCAATACCCCGGCCAGCCACAGTACCCAGGACAGCAACAATACCCGGGAGGAGCTGCATGGCATCAGCCACCGCAGAGGTAGCGCGCGGGGTCAAGCTGGTGGCGGTGGTGGGAGAAACCAAAGCGGCGGTGAGCCGCGCCGCGCGGTAGGACGGCATGTGTCCGTTCGGAGATGGGACGGAGAAAGGCATACCTATATAAAATGCGGCGGCACTTGTTACTTGTCTGTACAATTTCTGCGCGGGCCGGGGCAGGGCATGGCATGATGAGAGGGCGGTCAAGCAAGCAAGCCCTGGGCTGGCTGCGTGTGGTGTGGCGGGAACTGTTTTGCTTCTTGCGGCGTGGGGTGCTTTTTGGGATCTTTGGGGTCACCTGGACATTTCGGACATATTTTGGCGCTTTTTGGGCAGGGCAGAAACCGGGAAGGCCCCTGGGTAACTCAGGTCCCTAGGTCCGGTACGGTACCTACTGGGGACTGGCGGGAGGGGATGGAGGGATGGGGTTATTCACGTTAATGTGTTCATGCAGCTGCTTTGCGGCAGGGGTTGGGAGTCCTGTTTTTTTTTTTGTTCTTTTGGATTTTTCTTGAATCGAATACCCTGGTTCTTTTTTGGCCCATTACAACCCCCCTCCTCGAGCGGCATATGCGGGGAGGGGTGTCTCGCTCGGTGGAACAGATCGAGGTGGACAGATCCCCGCGAAGCGTCGCTGGTACGCTAACGTTATCGCACAGCAGGGAGGGGAGTGCGACGGCTTTTTCTGCGCTGTTTAGCCCCCCGCGGCGCTGCGCCGGTGGGTCGCCGTGCCGCCGTTTCAGCAGCTGGTTGGTGCTGGTTGGTCCTGGAGCCCTGAAGGGGGGGGTTGGTGCGCCCCGGGTATGCCTCCCGAAGCCAAGCCGCATGCGTCTTCTGCGTCTCTGCATCGCGCACCTCCCGCACACACACCCGCATGCCACAGTACCGCGCATGCTTGTATCTCATTCTCGACACCCCATCGTGCTCCTTTCCCCCCCTCCCGCGCGCGCCAACGGTTCCAAGTGTCGATCGCCCCAGCCCAGCGTCCGGCAGTGATACCCCCCTGGCTCCCCGCGGGTGTCACCGTCTCTCCGCCATCCACTCACTCCCCCCGCCCCTCCGTGTATGGCTTCGTCCGCTGGGTGCAACTGTCGGTGAAGGCGGAGGAACCAGAACGTCTCGTTCTCCGGGCGGTGCGGTTGTCTCCGATCACGGCTTCTTCCCTGCTCGGCTGCTCGGCGCTTTCTCCTCCTCTCTCTAAACTTGGTATATCCATCCCCCCCGCTCCCCTGCGGCCCCGTTTTCATGTCTCCTGGATAGAGTTTTCTTTTTCCTTTGTGTGTCTCGAATCCAATTGGCTCTAGAAAACCTCGGTTTTTTGTTCTTGGAGCGCCTTGTCATAAGACCGACCGCCAACGATGATGGGCCCTGCCGCCCTTCACGACACGGGATGGCGGGACGCCCTGTGGCCTTGTTACCGCTGTTGCCAGAAAATCTGGGTACGTTTTTTTTTTTTGGGAGTGTTACACCAGATCCCGATCGCTGCGACCCCTCCTTTCGAATTCGCAATTGACACGAATTGGCTGTCTAGATTCCTTCGCGCGGGCAGTTCAGCCGGGAGTGCCTCGGCGTCATTGGCCATGTCCCGCTGTGGGTTGCTGTCGGTGCCGTGGCGCTCTGCTACGGTGTTGGGCCGGTGTGGAAGGCTCGCCGTCCGCTTTGGCTGCGCAGGTTCGCGGCTGAGGAGGATGCGCTGCCGTCTGGGACGAATGTCGCTGACGGCGAGGCTGGCGCGGGCCGGGTGTTGAACGGCAAGGCGTGGACCGCGTGGACGTTGTCGATTTTGCTGTTGAGCGTGGGCGCTGTTGTGCTGGGTGCCATTGGTGTTGTGGTTTGGCCAGAGCATGTTCAGCTGTATTTTACATATCTTTTTCCGCATGTAAGTTGCCCTATCAGGTTGAGTTCCCTCCCGAATCGCTTCCTGGTTGCTGACGAGGCTGCACAGCTCATTTCTGGACTTGTTCTGGCCATTGAGCGCCCTAGGACGGTCCCAAGCATCGTTTTCATTATCAACAGCGTTCTTGTTATTGTCGAAGCGGCCGTACTCACCCTCATGCCCGGGGTGACCTCCGGTGGCTGGCCCTACGCCCTTGCCTGGGCAGCCGGGGTCTGCGTCCCCCTGGCATCCGTCATTCTGATGCTCAACATGCCCCTGAGAGACCCCTTGCTGGACACCACCGGCATCGGGAAGCCGTTTGACGTGCCCACGCACACCGTCCGGAGCCCCGAGGACGTCATCACTCTCTGGCAGTGGATGAGCGTCTCTTGGATGGCGCCGCTCATCAAGATTGGCTACCAGAGACAGCTCCACAACGAAGACGTCTGGTTTCTCGCCTACGAATTCCAGCACAGCAGACTCCATATGCTTTTCCGGGAGGTCACCGGCACCGTGTTCACTAGGCTCCTGAAGGCCAATGGCGCCGATCTCATCGTCACCACCGCCCTCGGGGTTCTAGAGACGTCCCTTGAGCTCGCGGAGCCGGTCCTGCTCAAGCAGCTGCTCGCCGCGCTTACCTCTGACCAGCCAGACAAGCGCACCGCCATTGTCTACGCCGGAATCACCCTTTTTGCGAGACTGGTCAAGACCCAGACCGGGGTCCTCAACCTCTGGCTCTGCCGACGCACCTACGAGCGATCCCGTGGCGAGATGATCACCATGATCCACGAGAAGACGCTCCGCAGGAAGGCTTTCACCTTCCCCAGTGGCGGCCCTGAGCCTCCCCAGCTCCTCCCCGACCAGGAACCATCCTCAGCAGGCATCTCGACCTCGACAACCCTCACCGACGACGAAGCCAGCAACGCCGACGACTCCGACGCCGCCTCCACCAGCACCGCCACAACAACAACCCCCTCCACCCCCTCCTCCAACCTCCAAAAATTCCGCTCCTTCGTCCACCGCGGCTTCACCAAACTCAACCC
>FTCU01001312.1_pt1 | contig 12578 bp, 13 predicted proteins | sample 1639521 | NCBI WGS metagenome assembly FTCU01 (sample SAMEA3914864, study PRJEB12502) | metagenome | biome: forest; material: soil | place: USA | collected 2012-03-12 | depth 0.3 m
CCGCCAGCGCCTCCCGGCACGCCTCCATCGCGGGCGTCCCCAGCGTGTCGCGCGGCTTTCGGCCGCGATGCGCTCCACCGTCTCGTCACTAAGCCCGCACACAACTTCTGGCGTGAAGAGGGAGGGAAGTTTTTGAAGCAGGCATCTCTCGATAGCCAGCGTGCTGACCCCGTCGATGAGAGTCTTGATCGCCACCTGTCCCTCGTGTCAGTAGGGCGCGCCTCTCAAGTGCAGGAGGAAGGGTTGACCTTGTAATATACCTCCATTGTGTCGGTTGCCATAGAGCACGCATACGTGTCCATGTTCGGCTCGGTGTTGGTGGCTAGCTCGTCCAGCAGCGTATGCATGTCAAATTTGTAGTTGGCAAGGCCAGTAGGAATCTTATCCGAGTTGAAAAAAGACTTGATCCGTTGCTCCAGATTGCGCCGGCGTCGCTCGGCCTGCGCCTTTTGCACATTGTCGGTCAGATAGTAGTTGTACGTAATCGGATGGCCGGACATATGTAGTTCAAGAAGTTCGTCTGCTTTGCCCTAGAGCTTCTTCTTGATAAAGTCTATAGTTGGGTTAATAACGAGACGAAGCAGGGACTTGACCGTCTCCCTGTCGGCGATGTGGCGGAGAATCGACTCGACTGTACAAGAAGTTGAGTAGAACGTGCGTTCGAGAAGACTTCGAACCATACCCTGCCACAGTTTGCACTGCTAGCTAAAAAGTTCAGCAACGATAAGCGGGTTGTACGTTCCAGGGAGCTCCCGGCCTCGGCTCTCCATTATCAGCTCCTTAACTTCCTTGATAAAAGTAGTGCGGGAAATTGAAGGGGGTCTGCTATCGTCTTCCCCCAGGCGACCCACCCGTCGACAATTGTCTTTGCGTAGCCTTTCAGTCACATATCCCTAGAAAAGTCGGTAAGGGTGTTTTAGACAACGGCACGAAGGCGCCTATCTTTCGACGCTCTAAAAAAGGCATCCGTATAGATGCCATCAATAGCCGCCCTAGCAAGTTCGGAAAACCTGGCGCTAACTATAAGCAGGTACCAGCGCTGCTCTAAAAGGGTAGCTCTAGCCACCCCCAGCCTCTCTAGAGCGCTCCTGCACTCGTCAATACCTATAGCGATATCCCCAACAACCCTAGGAAGCTAGATAAGAATCTAGTCGCAGAGGACTTGACTCAAGCGTGCATAGAGACTAGCGACACCAAGTTATAAGGGCTCGAGGCAGTTCTAAACACCGTTAGCGAAGAACTCAGTCTCGGCGGTATCCCAAGCAGCAGTAGACGTCTTGCGTTCCCTATATATCCGGGTTCGCAGCACATACTATCCCAAGCGGAATTTGACGTCCTTGTTTTGTGCTAGCTCGATGTAGAACCGCTCGCTGTCGGAACCTTGGTCCAGGGTGTCTAGTTTGGCGATAAGTCCGAGCGTGCAAGTCCCGTTGGGGTCTAGATCCCGGGTATATCTTGTAACTTGCTAAAGGGCGAAGTCGCTTTTTGCCAAGACGACGGCGAGAATGACAGTGCAGGGATTTCTCATATACAACAAGACGAGGTTTTCGACAAGGGCTGCATCCTCTTCGGACTAGTCCTTGCTGCCGGCGAGGAACAGGCCAGGCAGGTCGACCATTGTCAGATATAGCTAGGACGGCCCCGAGACCTCGACGCAGAGGATGTCAGTACTGAAGGCCTTGTCTGTCGCGTTGAGGCCTATAGAGTTCTTGGCATAGTCGACCACAAGACCAAGGTCCAGGTTCTCACGTGTACCGGTGTATATAAGCGCCCGCAGCTTCGCCTTCTCCTCTTCGTTCCGCTCCAAGCCCGGGATAATGCGGATGTCGATGCCGGATGTAGGGGTTCGTCGAAGAATAACCTCGGTGGCAAATCTAGTGCAGAGGTTGTCTTTGGTCGGAAACGACATGCCCGAGATAGCTTCGAGGACCGAACTCTTGCCGGAGGACTGGTCGCCGCAGACGATAATTTGTGGCAGATCGACGAACCAGCCGAGGCCTTGCGATCGTAATCGGTCGACGACATCGAGGAGATCGCGGTGGTCTCGGGACTGGAGCGGGCTCAAGAGGCTTGCATCGCTCAAGCCATCGGGAGCGTCGGTTGTGGTGGGCGCTTGAATGCCGTCCGGACCATGGGGCGGAACTTGGTTCACGTGGACCATGATGTTGGCTAAGTCTTTGGGTGCGTGGCGTTCGGAGTTGACGAGACGGAAACGAGACGGAAGTTGCCAAAAACGCCGAGAGAAGATTTTCTCAACAAAAATGGAGGCAAAAAATTAGTTGACATGGTCCGTCATCCGAGGCAGGAGCCACCGATGCAAGTTGCCTCTTGTTGAAACTTGGGGTCTTTTCTGCGGCGGCAGCCACTTCCCGCAGCTGAAAGCTGGTCTGGGTCTCTGAGCAAATTCCAGTTTTTGGACTTTTCAGCTTTCTGCTCAGCAGCGACGAAAATTAGATTAATCAACTAGTTAACACATTAGGACAAGATAATGGCAACCCCAAATCACCGCAGTACCACGACTATCAACCGATTCAACATTCAATCCCGCGATCTCACGGAATCAGCACCCTCTTCTCCTTCTGCAGCTTCTCGGCAACCTCGAGCGGGATCTGCAGCGTCTGGGCGACAATGTCGGCCGGTGTCAGGGCCAGCCACTGGGTCAGCGAGATGTCGGCGACGCGGTCCGACTTGTACATCTCGATCCACACGAGGTCTTCCGTCTCGGACGTGTTCTCGATGTAGTGGCCCGAGTTGTCCGGGAAGGCCGCCGTGTCGCCGGCGCTGAAGTCAAAGGTGCGCGCGAGCGCGTTGCCGATGAAGACGGTGGCCCGCGCCTGGCCCCGGTGGAAGTACAGCCACTCCTCGGCGTTGGGGTGCCAATGCAGCTCGCGCAGGCCGCCCGGCTTGAGCGTCACAAAGGTCGCCGCGAGCGTTTTGCTGGCTGGGAAGTTGGTCGAGTCGATCTTGTAGAAGGTGCCGCCGTTGCCGGGGACGGGCTCGGGCTTGTGCTGGAGCGTCCGGTAGACAAAGGAGGCGTCGCCCGTGAGCTTGCCGGCCGCGCCCGCCGTCACGTTCTTGGTGCTGACGGTGCCATTGAAGATGTTCGGGTTGGGCGTGGGCACCTTACTGAAGACGGCGGGATCGAGCCCAAAGTTCTTGGCCACGATGTCGCGCGGCGTATGCGCGATCCAGTCGTCGACGTTGAAGGTGGTTCTGTGAAGGAGAGTGTCAGGGGCAAGGCACGAGGTTTGTGAACCTGGAGGATGGCCGTCTACTTACCCGACCTTGTCGAAATCCGCATCGTCAAACACGAGCAGGAACTCGTTCTCGTCCTCGAGACCCTGAACGGTATGCGCCACGCCCTTGGGGAAATACCAAATGTCGCCAAAGTTGAGCTTCTCGACCTGGTATCTCCCAAGCTCGTCGACGGCTGAGATTAGAACCGACCCGGCGTACACGAAGCCCCATTCGGCCACGCGATGCCAGTGCAACTCGCGAGTACCGCCCTTGACGAGGTGCTGCTGGGCGGCCGAGATGTCGTGGCTCTGCGGGAGATCCTGGATCACCTGCTCGCGGAGCCATCCGCCCCTGAACAGCCGAGTCTTCGAGTCCGAGAAGCGCCACTTGAGGTTCGGGACGATGCCGTTGTCGGTGGACTGCTGTCCGAGGTTGTCGGGATTCGAGATGTCGACCTGGTGGTTGGTGCCGCCTAATTGCAAGGTTCGACGGTGTCAGTTGGCTGACTGGTTTGGAGAACAGCCCGAACGCAATGGTGCCATACCGTAAATAGGGGCGCCCTTTCCATTGCCGTCGATGGGCTGCCCGTTTGTAAACTGCGGCCCGGTCGTCGTCGTGGTTTTCACCGTAGCAGCAGCGAATGCCACGTTGGCCGCGGCCAGGGCAGCGAGTTGCAGGGAGAGCTTCATCGTTTCGAACTCGAAGAAAGAGGGACAGGCTCTCGACGCAGACAACACCAGCCGGCGGCGGCGCGTCCCTGGTGGCCAGAAGACTCATTTATACCCAATTCCCAGAGCCGGGTGAGTTCTGATCACCCGAACCCCCACATCCCCGCGGCCGTCCATGTTGCCTAAGATGGGCAATATGCAGCATGCAATTTGACCACACGAGCGTCTCATCACTGGCCAATGGCCCGAATGTGAAGGGCGCCGTCTGAATGGGGCGTAGTTGCGGTCCCGCAACGGCAATATGGGAAGTCGATCTAATTGCCGGTGTCTGGGGTAGCATGTCGTCATCGTGGGATTTGGGGTAACCTCAGCACTGTTTGCGCAGACAGGGGGGCATGGGAAAAGAGAAACCCAGTGGTCGATTGTCCTGACAAACCCCCAGAACCCGCGCGATCACGACATTTTGCGGCTGACAAGGCGATCTTCACATCACAGCGTCGTGACCAAGATGGGGGGCACGCCGGCCCGACGACGGGATTGAGATCGGCTGGGGACAAGCTTGATGAGCTTAGCTTTTGCCGCCGCGTCAAGGCGTCACCTCAGCCACGGATGGTGTCAACATGTCTGGACGGGAGGGCCAACGAGAATCAAGTCGCTTCCGAGGCGGGCAACGTGGAAGAGCACCGGCCTTGGGCAGCTCGGCCGAATTTTGCAAGCCGTGGATCAGCACAGGCATGGCATGGCATTCTCTTGGGCCGTCTCATGCACACCAGCTGATCAAGCAAATGAACCGCGAGTGTGAAGAACGGTGCTTTCTTGGTTTATTATTGGCGGTGCTGTCCAGATGTGTCCTTGGACGGGACCCCCAACGCCTTCCAACGATCAACCTAACCCTTGAGAGTGTACTTGGAATTACCACCGGCGTTCCCCCATCCCTCCGTCGCCAGGACTTGATAATCGTGCGTGCCGAGGTTCAGGCCCGCCTTCTTCCACGCGGCAAAGTGGTTGGCCATGTTCACGGTGCCGCCGCCGGCCCGCTTGTTGTCGACGCGGTTCGAGATGTACTGCCAAAAGGTCGTCGTGCCGGCGATCGACGGCTGGTTGACCTGCTGGTGCTTCCAGATCTCGTACGTGCCCCCGTCGCTCTTGTACGTCCCGAGCTTCTGGCCCTGTGCCGAGCCGGAGCCGCCTGCTGTCCACTCTTGCACGTAGTACTCGATCAAGGGGTTGCGGGTCCAGCCGTAGACCGAAACCAGGACGGTGCCCGAGGAGCGAGTCGTGCTTCCGGAGAAGGTGATGTTCCTGAAAACATGCTACTGTTAGAAAGCCGCCTGGTGTTTAGTAAGAGGGGTAATTAGTTGGTACCGAGCAGTTCCCTTCTTCCAACCCTTTCCGACCACAAAGTCCCCGGCACCGGAGAAGGTGACAGAGTAGCCATTGGAAGTCGACGAGAATTGGACATTGCCTCCGGTCTTGTAGTTTTGGTTGTAGTCCTGGCGGCGGACGAGGCTATCGGGGAACACCTCGAGGTCGGGAAGGTCGGGGCCGTACGCCTCAGGGGCCGGGGCGGCGATAGCTCCAAGGAGCGCCGAGACTGCAAGCGTAAGATAGGTGAAGGAGACCATGATGGTACCGGGTTATCGCTATAGTTGGCGTGAGATGATGCTTGTTTCTTGATCTCCAGAAGAAGTCTCCGTGTAATACTCTCCATCTTATACTGAATCTCAAGGAACTCGCCTCCCGGATAATCCTCTTTTAGTGACTCCGTTCATCTTTCCCAACACGGTTCTTCCGCACCACCACAATCCGTGATGTCGCTAGCGATTGTCCGACCAAGGTTACGACGTTCTATGGTGAGGGTGCCCCACGAAGCTGCCACTCGAGGATGGCGTATGTAGCTGGGTCCCGGTCAGCGGCAACGGCAGCGTTGAAACGCATTTATCCGGGGGTATATTGGCAACCCCTAAGACAAGCCGTGCCGCTACTTTACGCACCCCAGATCGCGGAACGTTGGCGAACCACACAAAATTACGCCTCTCCCAAGAAGAACCTCCCAAAGCCGGCCAAGCCACGGCTTTTGGGACCCGGTACCAGCCTCGTTGCGGGAGTGGCTTTCTCACCTGGTCGTTACCGTCCGGCATATCTGAGCCCAACGACTTTCTTGTTGGCTGTTGAGCCTTAATATACGAGCGGACTCGCACCCAATTTGACGATGGGAGGTAAGTTAGGGGTTCAAAAATATATTGACCGTTTTATTTGGTGCTAGCCCATCCTCTGGCTGCACCCCACCGACACAACTGGGTTCCTGGCGGATGGTGGGACCAAAGTGCGGAGCCTGGGTCCCGGAGCTTTGCAGCCGGGATGTTGGGACGGGATCTTCGTCTGGGGCAGTGCCAGATCCCGCAGATTTAATCCGCGACAGGGCCGATTCCGGGTCCGGGGTTGTGAGGATGTGTCCCAAATGACCACCAGGCAATCTCTTGGGAGTTTGGTGATACGTGGAAAATCTTGCTGATGGCCGGCAAGATCCGCAGTAGATGGAATGAGGCTAAAGTACACGGACGAGGCGAGCGGCTGTGATGAGTCCATTGTAAGCTTGTAGTAATAGATGTATGTGTGGAATCCTTCCACCAGCGCTCACACCAACCCTTCATGCCCCAGAGCACGCCCAGAAGACGAATTGAACAAATGACTTACCCTAAGATAATACACTACACGCTCCCCGACCGGGTATCTTCCGTCGGCAGGCGGGAGACTGAGAGAATACCACCTCAATGTGGGGAAAGGGGGTAGGCGGCTGGCTGAATCGGCGTCCCCTTTGTTTTTCTGATGTAAAGAAGCCTCAAAATAGTCAAGAATCATAATCGAAAGGAAGGAGGCCATCCATGTCCAATTAACTCGACATTTATATTGATGATGGAGATCAACGGGGCTCGCCCAGGCCTCGTGAGTATCTCTCACCGGATTCCTGGATCGCCTCATCCGACCATTAGATGCATCTCGATGTACCAGCGGGCCTGCTTTTTCAAACAAGCCACCGTCAAATCATCCAGTACCACCTAAGCCGTAATGCCACCGCTTGCCGCGATGTACTGTCCCGTAATCCACCTCGCAGCATCCGACACCACCAACAACACCGCGTCCGCAATATCCTCCGGCGCGCCCACGACCTTGCCCAGCCGAGCCCCAGCAGCCAGCTTCTGGCCCACCTCCGCCTTCATCTCTCCATCAGGAAACCACGACGCGGCATCGGTATCCGTCGGGCCCGGAGCCACAGTATTGACCGTGATGCCCTGTCTCGGCCCAAGCTGACATTTCCCACCCATCAACTTCCTACTCTCGCACAGGACAGAAAGACAACAGACAAAACTCACCTCAGCCGCCAGCGCAGCGGTCAAGTACTCCTGAGCCGCTTTACTCGCACCATACACACCGACCCCACGCATGCTGTGGATGCGGGAGACAACGGTGCCGACGTTGACGATGCGCCCGCCGCGCGGCATGTGCGGCGCGGCGGCCTGCAACACGTACAGCGTGCTGAACGTGTTGAGCGCGAACGCTTGCTGCACCTCGGCGGGTGTCAGGTCCAGGAGCAGCGTGCCCTGGCCGGAGCCGCCGCCTGCGTTGTTGACTTGGGGTGGGGAGGAGGGAGTTAGACTTGGATTGGATTGGGGGAGATGGTAGGGAAGACGCACTGAGGATGTCGATCGTGTTGGTTGAGAAGCCGGAGAGGGTGTCGTTGATCAGTTTGGCTGCGCCTTCTGGGGTGGAGACGTCGGCTTGGACGGTGAGGACCTCGGCTCCGACGGCGCGGATGTTGGCGGCGACCTTGGCGGCTCGGGAGGCCGAGTTGTCTGAGACGTAGTTGATGACGACGCGGGCGCCGTTGCGGGCGAGGGCCGTGGCGATGGCCGCGCCGATGCCGTTCTCGCGGCCGGACCCGGTCACGATGGCCGTCTTGCCTGCGAGGGAGAGGGTGGTTGGTGCCATGGTATTGATGGTGTGAGGAAGGGGATCAGATCAGGGGCGTTGAAATCTGTTTGATATGGATATCTCGTAGCAGAGGTGTATTCGCAAGAGACGGTTTAATAAGTACTCTTTGAGAGCCCATTTCACACCCCTGACATTGAAGTTTTCTTCAAATATATTCTAAACCCTTCGACTTTGGCTGACAGAACGTCGCCCCGTGTCTCGTGTGTGGCGGACAGAATGTTACTCCGGGTCGGCGAGTTCGCGTTGAAGAGAGCCGGGTGGCTGAGTAAGGTTTGGGTCTCTGGGGTTGAATCTCCAAGCCCATTCGTGCATCGCTTTGCTTCGTTTTCCACATCCGGTCACAACTCATTCAGCAACAATTTGACCGCACCTCGATATCTGCGTCATTGGTAAAGATACCGTAGATTTGTCAGCCATGGTTGACTTGAGAATCCTTGCTCGCCAATGTGGAGTTGTTGTTACCTGGCAGTTGGCCGATCCAGTTTTTGGGGCCTAATTCAGCGTCATCAGTGGAAGAATCTCCTTCAAAATCACTCGGGAATTCCTCTCCATCATTTTCATCGCTGTCGTCATCTCGCCCTCGGCCAACCCAGTCCCAGTGCAATACCCTGTCAGAGTACTTGCCACGCTTTTTTTCACCCCTAGGGGGCTTCCACTTCCAGTTTTCCGACAAGCAGCAGTCCCAGCAGACGTCCCCCATCGGAAGTATCACCGTCCGGATTCCCCTCTGGGCGGCGACACATGCGGTGGCGAGGCGGCCAATCCAGTTCGCCTGCGCGCGGACGACGCCCACATGTCTTGTTCCCATGTCGTCCGGCAAATTGAGCAGCTCTTCCCAGTTGTCTACCGCTGTCAATGGAATTCTCCTCGCCATTCCGACGTGTGCCTGGTTGCAGATCTGACCCTCAAACCGCCTGACGAACTCACCCCCTCGGAGCTTTGGGCTGTACAGTAGCAGAACGTCCAGATCCGCCACCCAATCCGCTCGGTCGTAGACGGAAATAATGGTCTCGACGACCCGGACGTGCGTGTCCCGGTCGATCGAGCCCCGTTGGCCATTGCCCAGGGGCATCTCAAATTCGGTAAACGACAGGTGAAGCGAGGTGGCGGAAAAGCAGTCCTCGAGCTTGCCATCAAAGCGCGAGTGCGCGATGCGCTTCCACATGGCTAGGTCGGTCCGGCGGACTTTTGGAGCAAGAGGCGCGACCATGAGGACGATTCCCGTCTTTCCGACGTTTCCGATGACGTGGCGAATTTCGTCGACCTTGTCGCTCGTCTGGACGGGGTCGCCGAGCAACACGGCAGAGACGTAGAGGCTATTTCGCGTCGAGAGGGCGATGACCTCGGTCAAGTCGCCGGGATCCAAATCGTAGACCCCTGACTCGAAGAAGGCAATGCAAGCAAACCCACAGGACCGAGACAAGGTTGCGTCCACTGTCCTCAAAAACATAGTCCAACGTATCTCGTGCAGCGGGCGATCGATGACGCGGAGCGAGGCCATGGCGCCAGCGAGGCCCTGGTAGACATTCTGGGCTGCTTGGAAGGCCACGAGGGAGGAGATGTAGGGCTGGACACGATATCGCGCCTCGGTCAGGTCTCTCGTGAGACGAGGCAGCGACATGGTGCCGCTAGAGGCAATTTTCGAAAGAAAGCGGTGCAGTGTCGAGCCGTTGATATATCGCATCTCCGATTCACCTGGTACTTTGTCTTGTTCTTCCGACGGGCCGTCATCCTTGCGTTCGCCGCACACCTTGATCTCATGCCGGAGGCGCTTGCGCAGTTCACGCTCTGGCTGATCGACCCGAACGAAGAGGGCAACGCCATCCAGGTCTCCTGCAATGGCTCTGAATGTCGGCCCTGAACCTGCAGAGGTGTAGCAGCCGCAGATGCCACCCTGGGAGTCATCGATCCGGATGATACACGACTGGTTCGTGTTGCGAGGGGGCGAACGAGCCACGCCTATTCCCAGGTCCAGGCGCAGGTGGGGGTCTGTACGTGCTGACTTCTGGTCAACCGTGGCAAACAGGTCGGATGAGGCGTGAACCAAGAACTCCTCGGTCGGTAAGTTGTTGCAGCCGTGGAGCTCGTTCAACATGCTGGGTCCCGGTGCGCCGTCAAGTGGGGGCGATGGGCAACCGATGCACCTTGAGCCTGACTGCTGAAAGGAGACGTGGCATTGCGGATGGCAAGTTGTGCCAAGCGCGATACACTCGCAGAGGGACTCGTGGCAATCATGACCCTTGCTGTGACAGCTGCAATGTATGATGGGATAGGCCCGGCCGTAGAGAGTTCTCAAGAGGGATTTCCAGCGCCCGTGTTTCGGACCCATGCTCTCGAACACGCAACGGGAATGGGGCACGGCCGTGGCGTATTCTATGTCGTTTGTTTTCTTTTGTTGATTCCGATGTGACTGGGACCGACGATACGAATGATGGCCTCGTCGGCTTGCAAACCGAGTTTCAGAGCAAGGAATCGCATTCTCTCCACGGCCTGCTGATCAACGTGGCTTCGTGTTTGTTTCAGTAGAACCGAGAAAAAGGGGTGACCAATGCCGAAAAAAGGGGGTGGATGGTGGACCTTTTCTGCGAGGAACTCTCTGCCGTTGCGGCGGCCGAGAGCCACCGTCGCAAGAGCATCGTTCAATTCCGCCCCAGTTGCTGAAACCAGTGTTTTGCTGGCACCCCAGAGCGGCTGAAGCCAACGGATTTTGGGGTCACCGCGATGGTCTGGGCCGAGTTTTTCATAAAGGCGCTGGAAGAAGCCGGCAACCTCAACGGGGTCCAGATAGTGACTTCCCCAGTTCGCGATGGCCGAGCCAAACACTAGGAGTTGCAGCTCATCCATCGAAACACGCAGATTGTCCCGTATGTGTGACACAGCCACAACGGGCTCCCCGTAGAAGCGAAGTTGTGAGAGCGGCAACGACCAAAATATGCCATCGCGGTTGCTGGGGTCGGCGTTCTCAACCCCAACGGTGAGTTGGCCCATTTCAGAGACCAGGCTGTCTTTGAAACGGACAGGCGTCATGGATTCCCCAAGAACAAGGAGGTCGGGATAGAGGTGCCAAGACGCAATGCCGAGAAGGGAGGCGCCTTGCCTACGCGCTGGGGTTGGCCGCAGATGAGCCGCTCCATGGCCGTCAAGGCTGTGGTCCACGCGTCGAGGACCCGATCGTAGGTAGACCCTTCTGTGTTGACAGGGAGATGGATGTTCTTGATGATGAGCATGAGCTGCTTTTGGCGGCGCATCTGCGCGTCATCGGCAATCTGTAGCCAGGCACGGGCTCCGGCATCCCACTCGGCGAGATCCTTTCGTGAGATGTCGTCCTTGCAGATGAGCTGAAGCTCCAAGGAGGTCTTCTACACGCCATGGCCCGACTCTTCCACCACCTGTCGTTTTCTCTCGGCCACGATCTCGACCCATATCGACGTGGCCTCGGCGGCAGGCCACATTCGGGCAAGCAGACAAGCCAGAAGGTGGGCGGCGATGGACGATGCTCCCGAGGTAGCGGCGTCCCAGATGGAGGTGACATCAGCACCAAGAAAGTTAGCAAAGATGCCACTGCTAGGAGTTCCCTCCGCATTGGCGGTTGATTTCTCGCTTATCTCGCTGCTCCGGCGGCCGTAAGCACGCAAAAGAGAAGGAGTCGACGGCAGGAGGTCCTGGAACAGAATACCCAGACGTCGGGCTGTCTTGTGGGCGGATCCTTCCTCGGCCGCAATGCGGCGCTTGGAGGTGAGGGCCGCATTCAACCCCGTGTACTCGGGCGGTGCTTCGACCTTGATGAGGGAGATGTCTGTCTTGATGTTGGCCAGCGCAAGGGTGTTCTCGTTGGTGGCCGACACCAACGAGAAGTTGTTGAAGGCCATGGTGGGTAGGTGATGAACTCAGGGAGCCAAAGGGGTGGTCCGCAAGAACTATGCCTGGTAGGGAGATGCAAGAGTGATTCAACCGTATGGCAGATGCCTCGCGCTCAGCATGAGATGGAGCGATGACCATATGAGAAATGAATGTCGAGAAGACGCGGGGTAATTAACTGCCAGCCCTCGCAAGGCTACGGTGTAACCACGCCATGCTCCGAAGTTGGGCGGCAAGCTCAGCCACTTTGGCGACGCGGGTACCAATCCGGGGCCGTCGTTCAAGCCTGCCCCGAAAAAGGCGTAGGAAGCTGAAAAAGGAGAAGAAGGGTCAGGAAACACGAATAAAACGAGGAGAGAGAATAAAAGAACACAAATTCTAGACAGGAGTAGAGGAAGCGGAGAGAAAATAAGAAAACTGCAAGACAGCCTGAATACAAGCCGTGGATGCTTGGACTCAAAAATCGTAGTCTCCGTCTTTCGGCAATCGATTACCCGGGTACGAAGGAGCACTTGAGAGTCCAAGTGTTCGGGGGCCAGGTTTTGGGCTGCATTCTGAAATCTGAGTCGTCAACTGCAGCTCTCCCGTTTCTCGGTCTGGTCATCTGAAATCCTAGACCGAACACAACCGGCGGACTGCTCAACTAAAACAGTTAAAAAGGCCACTTGGACGCGGTGATTTGCTGACTTGTGACCAATTCATTGGACCATGCGATGCTGGAGTCCTTGTGAGCGTTTCTGGTCAGAATCGAAGATGGACCCAGAAGGTTTGCCTTCACAAAAAGTGCAGGCGTGGGATGGTCAGGCTAGCGTGGTTATATAA
>FTCU01000976.1_pt1 | contig 12571 bp, 15 predicted proteins | sample 1639521 | NCBI WGS metagenome assembly FTCU01 (sample SAMEA3914864, study PRJEB12502) | metagenome | biome: forest; material: soil | place: USA | collected 2012-03-12 | depth 0.3 m
AACGGGACCGTTGCGCTATTAGGCAATCTCTCGGAGTCATGCTCGAGCGGCTACGTCAGCTGAATATTGGGCAAGTTCAGGGTGAGTGCCTTCCGATGGATGGTGACTGGTTCTTGCTGATGTTGAGCTTGTTTACTTTGCTCACGAGAACTAACAATGATTAGCCCCTCAGCCGACAATCTCGATGCCAACTGCCCGCGATATGAAGCCCGAGGTTCTGGGGTGGCTCTCGCCTCCAGACGTTGCGAGCAAGCACGCCAGCGTTGTCTCCGGGCGGTTCCCTGGTACTTGCTCCTGGGTCTTTGCACAGGAGGCGTATGTGAAGTGGTCGAATCACAGTGGCCTCCTCTGGATGAACGGCATCGGTAAGCTTTGTGACTGTCCAAACAACCCGTGCCCTGAGAAGACGTCCTGAAAATGGCCAAGCCCGCTAACTTATTTGCAGCCGGATACGGCAAGTCGACAATTGTGTGCGTGACCAACAACACTCCCACCGCCCGACTTCGTCGCTGACTCTGGTATCAGGTCGAGTGTCATCCAACAATTGCTTTTTGTGGCTCCAACAACCCGACAACGACTTGTCTACTTCTACTTTGACGAGGACGAAAAGCAAATTACCAGCACTCTTGGCTTTCTTCGCTCCACCGTTGCCCAGCTCATTCAACAGATCGGTATTGTACACGAAGCCGATGAGCACGAGTGGTTTGGGCCAGACGGCGTCACCGCGCGTGAATCGTCTCAGCCCGCGACCTTGCAGGTGCTAGAACACGCTGTCATGGCCATCGTCGGCTCCATCAATAGGGTGGTGGTCATGATTGACGCAGTGGACGAGTGTGAGGAAGTCAAAACCCTCTTGAGCTTGGTTGGGCGACTGAGGACGAGGTGTCCCGGCATGGACGTCTTGATGTCGAGTCGCCCGTCCATTACCATCAGGAAGGTGTGGAGCCAACTTGCAGAAGTGCATCCGGATGCTTGCCACGACCTTGCTCTCTCGCCTGACATGAACAAGGACGACATCACGACCTACGTCACGCAGACAGTGGACTCGATGGTGTCAACTGGGGATCTCTCGCTGCGCAACCCAGGCCTGCAGAGCGAGATAGTTGACACCCTGCAGACAAAATCGGATGGAATGTGAGCAGTTACCCGTGGCTTGGAGGATCAAAGAGTGGTTGCTGACTCCAGATGATAACTAGGTTCCAGTGGGCGGCTTCCCATCTGCGCTGTCTCCCAGATTACCTAACCGACCGCGACATTCGCGAGGCCTTGAAAGAGCTTCCCCAGGGGCTGGACAAAACTTACGAGCACATGGTGAGGGAGCTCATCTCTGCTACTCAGCCACGCAACATGAGGCTATGTCGCCGGGTTTTTCAGATGCTGCTGTTTGCTCAGCGTCCGCTCACTCTCCCAGAGTTGGCCGTGGCTATCTCGATCGAGCCTAAGGCGACGGACCTGGATGCGTCAACGATCTTGACGGACCCACGGAGCATCCTGGCGCTGGGCGGTGCCCTGTTGGTTTACAAGCCGGAGACGAACCTTGTTCAATTTTCACACCACACGGTCCGCGAGCACCTTGAGTCCCTGGCAGACAATGCAAACGCAATCCTCCGCTTTAATAAGGCAAAATCACACGCTGAAATAGCTCGTTCCTGCCTAACCTACATCCAGCTACCGGCGGTCGTGGATTATCTCGCCACCAAAACGTTTCGTGACCTACAAGCGGACGAATCTGGCGAAGGGAATTTTGCGTTCGTTGGCTATGCCGCGAAATACTGGATAGGACACGTCCAACAGACAACCATGGCTTGCAAGAAGACGCTCACATCTCTACTTTACACCTTCTTCTTCTCCAAGGACCGGCACTTCCGCGTGTGGCAAGCTGTCACAGAGCCACCGTGGAAAACATGGAAACAGACCTCCCCACCCGCCGAGGAACAAACAAAAGAGGCGAGACGATGGAATCACCCTGCCACCGTGGATATTGCCGCAGCGAGGCGGAAACAATACTCTACTCCAATCCGAGCGTCCAAGTACCCTGCCACCGTGGATGTGACTGCAGGGAGGCGAGGGGCAAGCGCCGTGTCGGGGTCTGGTTATTATGACCAAAACTCAGAGCGCCGGCAGCCTGACTTTCCGGGGCCTCCGGTTGGAAGCGACGGCCGCAGTATCGAACCTTTGGATGCGTTCCATTATCTTGCACGGATGAATCACCCGCAGTGTCTAAGACGCGCCCTCGAAGAGCCCCCTAACAACTCGGCTTTTTTAACCGCCACCAGCATGGCCCGGGGCATATTACCCTTCCTCAGCACAGCCCAAAGAGACCGTGATATTACAGGGGCCCCAAGTGTCTCGGTTCTCATTGCCAGCGGCGGGCCCCTGGGCATGATGCCGCTCCACGAGGCAGCGAAATGCGATGCATTCGAATTCCTCTCGGCGGTGATCGATGCTTTTTGGCGCTTTATGGATATAGACGTGCCGGACTTCCTTAACAGGACAGCCTTGTTCTACGTAAGCCAGTCCGGCCACGTCCGAGTCGTGGAGCTGCTCCTGCACCGCCGGGCCCAGAGGACGCGAGCGGACTGGTTTGGGAGCACGCCCGTCCATGAGGCTGCTAGCCGCGGACACCTGGCCACTGTCCAGCTTCTTTTGACGCGCACAGTCTCACGCTTCTGTTCGGAGCCCGCTGTCAAAGCTGTCGACGTCGTGGATATCTCCGGCGCAACGCCTCTTTCCCGCGCCTGCCGCTTGGGCGATCCTGACATTGTTTCGGTGCTTGCGCGACATTCCAGTGGCCGGACCGTCGTCAACGCCGTCTGGGGCTGCCTTCAGTGGGGAACGACGCCTCCTGGCATACTTGTCGCACTGGTGACGGCCTGTGCCAGTGCGCGATGGGGCCCGGGAAGGGCTCCTCTCCAGGAGCTTGTTCGAGAAGCCGGATTGCCTTTTCATTCAGGCCGCCCTCGCCAATGGGATTCTCGAAGCGACGCGGTTTTAATTTTGGAAACCTTTCTCAACCACGGATATCCTGTCGACCTCGAGGACTTGAACCACGACACGGCTCTTACTTATGCGCTGAGGGAGGGCGAAGAAGGCCTCTCTTTGAGACTGCTTGACCGCGGAGCGCAATGGGCTAAAGCCCTACGCGGCCAGCAGTGTGCTCAACAGATGGGGGGGCTATTTACGAATGCAGTAGCTCGCGGATCCTTCAAGCTGGCCTTGTTTCTATTGCCACAGGGCGTGGCCTGGGGTGGAGACGATGGTGTCGAGCGGGAATTCATGCATGGTTGGGCCAGCCAAGTTGCGGCAAGACATCCTGGCACGTCAACGCAGGACATGGCCGCATTGAACTGGACACGCATTGACATGTCACTTGTGTATCCCGCAACTTAACCCCAACACAGTTCCAACGACACAAGGAGCACCGAGAACAGCGTGGAGACGACCTCGCCTGCCATTGCCTTGCTCGAAGCCGTAATAAATCGCGGCATGGACATCAACGCAACCGACCACCGAGGCCAAGGACTGCTTCACATGATCTGTTCGCGCCTGGAGGCGGAGACAGAAGTTGCGACCGAACTGCGGTGGATTCTGGATCACGGGGGCGACAGGTCACTCAGAGACTGTGATTCCTTGACGCCGCTGCATTTGCTCTGCAACAGTCCAAACGTGAAATGGACCAAAGAGATGGCCAGCGTTCTGGGGATGCTCGCCAAGGCCAACCAAGACATCCTCAACGACTGCCTGCCGACCAGCGACCCGCTCATCCATTTGCTCGTTGGCAGCTCATTCGGCGTCCGCGTGATGCCGTCCTTTACCGAGCACGCCCTACAAGAGCTCCTGGACGCCGGCGCGTCCCTTGGGGCACATAACAAAGAGGGAGAAACCCCGCTGACGATGGCGCTAACTTCCATGACCCGGAACCGATTGTGGACCCAGCAATACCCCGACGAACTCCTTGATGCGGCTTCACGGCTGGCCCTGCCGGACAAAGCGAGAAACACGCTCCCTGACAGCTCCGGAGGCCAGATCCTCGAGCAGCTGTTTTTCATCTGCGGCGGACGTCACCCGAAGCTCCTCTCCCTGCTCGACAAACTCGCTCTGATGCCGTCCCAGATGGCAACCGTCCTGGGACTGACAACTGACGTCGAAGCGCTCAAGAGGTTCATTGCGTCTGGTGTGGACGTCACGGGCAGCGACAGCATGGGATACACCCCACTGCACATCCAGGTCTTGGGGACAAAGGCGGGTTTGTGTGCCAGGCTTGAGCTACTCATAGAAGCAGGGGTCGACCCAAATGCGGTGAACTGGCGCAGAGAGTCGGCCATGCGCCTGCTGCAGCCGTCCTTGGCCCTAGCTCGGTCGAAGGGGGATGGCACGACGGAGGAAGAGGAATTGTTGCTGCGGTATGGGTATGGGGCGGAGAAGCTGGATATCGATGTGAAAGGTAAAGTACCTGACGCTGGTCTGAAATCGGGCCAGGCAGACCCCTGGAAGTCGAAGTGAACCTGGCCTCTCTACCTCGATAGGTAAGGTACAGAGGTAGTGTTAATCTATGTCTCTTTTTATCTTTCCTCCTAAAAATCCAGAGCTCTACCGCCGCCCTTTTCTCCCAGAACTGCGTGTCAACTACTACATACAGGACGTGTTTCCTCGTTCTAAAGTGCCTGCTTCGTCGTCTTCCCCAGCTCATAGTCCCACATGACGTTCTCCCAGCCCGCCCGCTTCCTCAACCGCACTCCGAACTCAGCCTTCTCCGCGGGCCTCAGAATGGCATGCCCCAGCCCCATCGGCATCGCTTCAGGTGGCCTGATGGTTCCCTTGCCGCTTAGCGCCTCCACCTCAAACCCCAGCACCAGCGTGGCCATAAAAGCCAGTTGCTCAACCATGACGATCCTCCTCCCCGGACACAGATTGGCGCCACCCCCAAACGGCACCCACGCCGCCTTGCGCGCCTTGTCTACCCCATTATCCCCCGAAGGCAGGAAGTTGTCGGGCCTGAACTCCACCGCCCCCCTCTCCCCTACTCCCCACGCCTTCCCATCATACCGATGGGCAATAACATGCGGAATAACCACGTCCTGCCCCCTCTTGAGTAGATACTGCGCACCCCCCGGCCCGTCGCTCACCCACGTGTCCTCCAGCACCCGCCGCACAGAGGTATGCACGTTGACGACGCGCAGCACCTCCTTCCAGCACGCCAAGAAAAAGGGGCACTGTTCTTCGACGGCCGCAATATTCAGCTTCACCGCCTCCTTCTCACTCCGCCCATAGGTCACGACCACTCGCCGCTCCACCAACGGAAGCAGCTCCCCGCGAATACGCGCCACAACCTCCGGGTCGCTAAACACGTGAATGGTAAACCACATGAGCGTGGCAATCGAGTTGCCTGTCGCGGCGCCAAACTGGAAGAACTCGATGCGGCCGATGTCAGAGTCGGTCAGCCCGACGTCGCGGAGGGCGGCCGCGCGCGCGCGGATGAAGGGCGCTACCGACGGGTGCTGGTCATGCTGGGACGCGTAGAAGGCGACGGCCGCGGCCTGCACGCGCTCGCGGCACGCCCAGGACTTGGGGTGGGTTAGGCGCGGGTAGGGAGAGGTGATGAGCGATGCGGTGGCGTCTTCGAAGACCCTGGGGGTGGGTGGTTAGCGGGGTGAGAAGATTCGGGAGGGGAGGGAGAGGTACCAGAAGTCGTCGTAGAGATTTTGGCGGTTTTGGTACGGGTCGTGGATCCCGTAGAGGGCGCGGGAGTGGGTGGGAGAGAGCCAGCTGCGGATCCAGAGGTGCAGGTTGGGCACGACCAGGCCGGCGTCGGGGTGAACCTCGAAGCTGTTGATCTGTGTGGCCAGCTCGCGGAGCACGGCGCTGCCAAGTTGGTGCAGGCTGTCGCCTTGCATGGTTGGGAGCATGGCGGCGCGCAGCACGTGGAAGACGGACTTGTCGCCCTTGGGGTTCAGCAGGCGGTGCCGCGACGCCGCGTCCAGGTTGCACAGCTTCCCTGCGGCTTCTTTGTTGAATGGCTCGAGAGAGAGGTGCTTGTTTTTGAGGGCCGACTGGATCAAGTCTGTGGTGAAGAGGGTGTACATCTTGCGGTTGGCCATTGGAAGCGTAGAGGCTGGAGCTTGTGACTTGCGACTGGAGATCTCATTAGCAACGAAAGGGACATGTCTGGAAATGCTGGGACTAACAACAGCCCGAGGAGGTACCCTGTCTGCCCAACCATGACCCCGTAGATGTGTCCTACCAAGGGCACGCGTGGCTTTAGCACGGCGGGCTCGTCATGGTCAAGCTTCGGCGACAAGCTGGCCGCAATGAGGAGAAATGCAAGCAAGGTCCCCAAGATGGCAGCCGCCAGCTTGCCGCTCTGTGTAGCCATCAAGGCCATTATGACGACGTGAACAATCCCATCATTCTGCATGGGCTCCAGCTCCATGAAGCTGGAGTTGTCGAGAGAGCCCACCGTGTCGGTGGGGAGGAGGACGGCGGCGCTCATCTTGGGCGGTTTTCGGGTTAAACGGCGCGGGATGAGGAACAAACGACGGCGAAAATGAGCAGACTTTTTTCAAAAACACGTCTACGAGCTCTTGGAAGAACCGGAAATATCTATCTGATCTTCAAATGAAGCTTGAACCGACTGGCCTCCCTGTTCCCTGGACGGTTCTGTTTCTCCCGCTTACTGTGTTGGCAGTGACCGCTACTGCGAAAATCACGACATCCACCCCTGGCCATGTCGGTGAGAAGGGCGCTGGCCACGTCAACCGAACACCAAAATTGGGCCGTATATCCGGGAGAGCAGCGATCTCGAGATATTCCAAGTCAAGCTTTTGGAGGTACGTGGCTGCAGCATGCCAAGAGATGTGGCGCAAGACCGCAACCGTGATGCAAGACGACGTCTTGGCAGGAGTTCCCGTCCGCCTTCGCGGTGCTTACTGTGACAAAGCTTCCCGATCGACGACATAAAACGGGTAAACGATGCTTCCGCCGTCACACAGAACTCCACAAGGCCGCGCCATCGAGCCACAAATGACCTTGCTCTGTGAAAGCCCGCGAATGCTTTCATCACACCGAGCAAACCGCCATCCTTGCCGGCAAAGAGCGGGAACTCCGATAGGGCCACAGGGTTATATTCTGGTAAATATAGATGCTGTGTTGTTCATTGGGTTGGAGACACGGATCGGAAATAAGCAACGGCCAGTTACCGGACACAACAGTCCGGCTTTGGCCGCGTTCCTTAGGTGTGGGTTCGTGGAGTGCGTCTCCGATGCCGTACAATGTCGTATCATGGAGTCAGAGAAAGTTCTCGTGCTTACTAGGTAGAGAGATTGGAGTTTTCTCGATAATGGGAAGCAAGGAACCTTTTTGAAGAGATTGAGTAGCATAAATCTGTTTGGCTCAGGCCATTTCCACATCCACCGAACATTTTTCAATCTTACCGTGAATAAACAACCAAGACGATTCCATCGCTTCCGCAAATACTTGCCGTCTGAGAATCATGCCAGGCCCAGGAATACTCACAAATCTTTGGTTGAAATGGCTTCCTTCTCCGCTTCCACCGCCAGGCAGTTATGATGGCCAGAGAGTGCTCGTTGTAGGCGGCACGACCGGCCTCGGTCTTGCGTCTGCGGTTCACTTTCTCAACCTCGGTGCCAAAGAGGTCGTCATCACAGCACGGAGTGCCGCTCGCGGCCAGGCCGCTAAAGAACAGATTGAAGCGCAAACCAAGACGATAGGACGGGGGAAAGTTGAAGTCATGGATCTTGACATGAGCCGGTACTCGTCGGTTGTCGCCTTTGTGAACCAGCTGAAGAGCCAACGCTCGGAAGATGGCGGGTTGGACTGTGCCGTACTGAGCGCCGGAACACACAACGCTGGCTTCGTGTTGAGCCCTGCAGGATGGTAAGAGCTTTGTCCTTCATCGCATCATGTTCAGCTCACCGATCGTCGAATGTAGGGAGGAAGACATCCAAGTCAACGCACTGAGCAAGACTCTCTTAGGTCTCTTGCTCCTCTCGTGGCTGGCATCACTCCGCCCACAACGCTCAACACCAGCACATCTGGTGTTTGTGACTTCTGGGGCCCACCTTGCCCCCGATATCGCGCTATGGAGTGATTACCACAATGACGGCGGTATCCTGGAGCACTACAGCAAGCAGGAGAACTGGCAGGGCGCCATGTCGCAATACGCCGTCAGCAAGCTCATTGCTCAATACGCGGTAGAGGAGATCGCGAAGATGGCGTTGAGTCAGACTGGAGAGTCAGTTCAATCTCCACCCTCCAGGTCTCAATTTGCATTTAAACTGACCAAGTGCACTCCGCAGACCTCAAGTCATTGTCAACAGCCTCTGTCCAGGGCCCACAGCTACCGAGTTGAACCGGTCAATGGCAGAGGCCTCGGTGCTCCACCGATACATCGCACCACTCGCCGTCATGACCCTCGGCCAAGCTGCCCACGTTGGCGCCAGGATCTACACTGACGCTGGGCTGATGCCGCCAGATCACCACGTAAGTACCTATCTGGTACAATCAGCACCTGTACCTTTATGCCATCTTTTAGAGCACCAGCTAACTCAACGGCAACGTCAGGGAAAATTCCTACGAAAATGGGCCACCGATGAGGAATACGCAGGGTAACGTTGCACTTCTGCTTCTGCTGTGTGTATCGTCCAACTGACCTCTACGACAGGCAATGTACTCCCAATATCAAGAGTTCTCAGGCTAGAGAGGTCCAGAAAATGGTGTGGCAGGAAGTTCGCAACGAACTTCTGTCCAAGGTTCCCGCAGTCCGTGGTATGCTCTGGCTCAGGGTTTGCCAGAGACGAGAAAGTAATTAGCAGAGAACTTGACACAAACTTATCTCTCGAGTTAAACACAAACCACGTACTTGGTCGTGACCAGGCGCTCTGTTCAGGTAAACTCACATCCTCATATGGCCTCAGACACACGCAAGTGGGAGACAAACGATTCAATTTGAGAGTTCCGAACATCCCATTCCTTGCTCTGCTATTTCTTCTTGAGGACAACCTGGGCTTTCTCCAAGACCCTCACAGGCTGATCGCCCGCCTGCGGCTGTTTGATCAGCGCACCAAACAGCACATATGCGACCTCGTCACTCTCCTCGCTGTTGTTCCCGCCCTCCACCGCCACCGACTCCACTGTATCCTCACAGGCCGAGAGCAAAACAGTCCGGTCGTGATCCATCGTCCAGACTGCGTATCGATTCCTGGACTTACGCATCAACATTCTCAACTGGAACGCATCTTTGCACAGCTCCAAGATGTTGGCGCGGAGAGCATTTTCTTCCGGTGGCTGCGTGCGCTTGGAAAGAAGGGGAGCCAGGATGGCGAAGATGCGTCCTGCGACAAGGGCACTGCTCCTCTCCTCGATCCCAGCCAGCTCCACGCAATGGATGGTTGACATGATCCAGTCGCTGATCAGACTGTCGCTGACTGGAATTTGGTGGTGCCCGTTAGTTGGCGGTGTTCCCTTATTAGAGTGTAATTGGACTGCTTACCGCCACGTTCCCTGAGCAGGGATTCAAATCGCCGGAGCCCAGGCTCGATGGGACCTTGCACGTCCCCGTCCGATGTGTGAACCGCTCGCAGCCCGAAGCACGGGTAGTCCAAGATGTGGCAATACAGTTCATCGGAGATCTTTGCAAGCAGACGAAACCGCCGATCCGCGAGACTAAGCACGCCCCAGCCGACCGACGCGTAGAATTTCTTTATGTGTGGCTTGGCCTCGTCCAGTGCAGCCGAGAGGAGAGGGTTGGTATCGACCGCGTACGCCGAACTGCGCGAGATCTTTTGGACTTTTTGCCGCAGGTTCAGGAACCCCTGGAGAATGTCGTTGTCACTGAGATCCTGGACACTCGCCTGGTCAAGGATCATGGTTCGAAATATGGCTTCCTTCTCACGGAGCTTCTTCACCTCCTCTTGGCTCTCCCGGAGTTGCGCCTCTGTGCCGGCCGTTCTGTGCCGGACGATATTCTCCAGATCACGGCGGGCCCCATCCAGCTCGCGTTGGAGCTCGCTGTTCTGTTGATGTAACGCTTTGTTCGTATCTTGGAGTTGTGCGAGCTGGGCGGCGTTGGCGTCAGACGGCGGGGCTGGTTCGTGCTGGCGATATTGCTGCCGATGATTCCCCGAACGTGAAGTACGGGAGTCAGCAGGAGCTGGGATCCAATGGGCGCTGGGTAGGTAAGCACAAACTGTGAGCCAGAGGCGCCAACCACTCTCCTCCGGGCCATTAACCCTGGCCATCCCCTCCAAAACCTGGCCGGGGACAGTGGCAATTTGCTGCGCCAGACGATGGATTCCGTCCTGGATGTTGGCCATGTCCTGGGCGACTTGGGCTTGGAATTCGGTGGGGAGTGGCTCCTGGGCCTGGAAATCGCGACTGACTTCGGTGGGGGTGCCCTGGGACGCGAGGCCCTCCATTTGTTGATATCCGCTCATCGTGTCGCTGTGCCTTCGAGGACGAACCCGGGACGTTGCACCCTTGGCAGTCGCAGGTCGTGGTGTCACGGGTCGGTGTCCACGCTCACGTTGGCGGTGGCGAGACTGGTCTCGGCTCATCCTCGAAGACAACTGGCTGGGTTGGTGATCAAGGAGCCCGAGGCTGCCGCCCTGTACACCATGCACTGTCTCGAGTTCTCGCTGAACGTTGGAGATGCCTTCGTGGTCTGCGACGCCGGCGGCGGCACCGTCGACCTCATATCCTACGAAGTCGTGGGGCTCAGTCCTAGCCTACAGGTCAAGGAGCTCGTTCCAGGCACGGGTAAGCTGCTTTCTCTACTTGTCCTTTTCGCTTTTACTTCTCGAGCCAGGACCTAAGTTGCATATCTTCACTGTAATTAGGTGGCATGGCTGGATCCCTCGGCTTGAATCAGCGCTTCGCCGAAGCGGTCAGGAATCTAGTCGGCGACGACCAATTCGCCGACCTTCGCAAGACCAAGGGCTTCCTGCTTGCGGAAAAAAGCTTCGACCGAGAAATCAAGAGGATGTTCAAGGGCGGTGAGGACGAGGAGTACTTTGTCAATTTTCCGATGGCCTCCTTGGACGACGACCCCGATCTCGGGCTCGAAGCCAACTGTTGGAGGATGACGGGGTGAGTTACCAAATTGTTTGGTCAGTTGACGTGAACTGAATCCCTTGCTGATGGCTCGAGTAGAACCGATTTGAAGGCAATATTCGCTCCCGTCATTACCGACATCCTCCGACTCATTGACGATCAAGTCAAGTCGGTCAAGCTCAAGCGCCGTGGTGGTGGTGTTACGGTGGGTACCTACCTACCTATTTAGACCCTCGCCTTTCACACAAGTTTTCGGAGTTGAGCAGGCCGTAATACTGATCCATCATCCAGGGAATTTTCCTGGTTGGAGGTTTCGGTAGCAGCCAGTATCTCTAGGCGTGCGTCAAAAGAGAACACCCCGACATCCAGGTGCTTCAGCCGACAGATGCGTGGGCGGCCATCGTCAAGTAGGTCCAAGGCATGGTCACAAAACGGGATGGAAGCCTAACGCGTTATTAGGGGAGCCGCTCTCAGCAAGCTGCCAAAAAAAGCGAGTGTCCTTGCCACCTCGGCCCCAAAGCACTACGGTGTCGAGGCCTGGAGAGTCTACGACCCCGTGTTGGACAAGGATGTCCCATGCGAAATCCGACGGGACGGGTCCAAGAGAGCTCAAAGTGTACACGATGCCCTTCCCTTTTTTGGCTTCTCACTTTCCCTCGCGCAGGCTTTGCCACTGGCTAACCGACGGGGCTCGTACGATTCGCAGATGACGTGGTTCATCAACATGGGCGAAGACATCCAGCGCAATCAAGAGATCAGGTTCTCTTTCTACCGGAGCATCGACGAGCATTATTCATCCAACAATCTCATCTTCACTGACACGCTCCATGAGTGTGGTGATCAGTATGTGCCCGCCCCCCAGCCCTGGTTTCCCTGTTCTCCGGCTGGACCCGCTCACATCAGCTCCCATGCACAGGCACGCACCGAGACATCATACTAAAGGGAGCAAAATTGGCGTTAACTGCAGGCTGACGTGTGACTTGCGTTCTGTGTCGAGCAACCGATTCACGAAGAGAATCGACAAGCATGGAAAGGCATAGTAAGCCGTCTCCCTGGAGCTCCCTGCGTCCCGTGACTCTCTGCTTTGTCCCTTCTTGGGACAGTTTTGCTTACCAAACCCCAGTTACGATGTTACCTATGATCTTGTGGTCACGCTTAAATCTGCGCTGATGACCTTCTCAGTTGAGGTAGACGGTGTCTCGATGGGGAGCGTCCAAGCGAGCTTCAGCTGATTTTGACTGCGTTTCTTTGCCCTGTCCCCTCAATTGCTAGATGTAGCCTCAGGTGTTACCAAGCAGTTGAATATCAAAAGAGATAACCGTCCCGTAACAAAGAAAGGAGCGTCCTCCGCCAAAGTTGAGCTCGCCCACCCCGTAAGGAACGACACAGCAACAACAGCCCATCAAACCAATCCACCGCTCCAAACCGTGACCCTCTCCACCCTTTCCACCTTTCCCCCCCTCCCCCTTCCGTCCACCAAACCCATCCCTTAAGTAATTATAAG
>FTCU01000290.1_pt1 | contig 12557 bp, 13 predicted proteins | sample 1639521 | NCBI WGS metagenome assembly FTCU01 (sample SAMEA3914864, study PRJEB12502) | metagenome | biome: forest; material: soil | place: USA | collected 2012-03-12 | depth 0.3 m
GGCATCCCTTATCCCGGGGAAGGTGATAGCCGAATGCATGCTCTCGGGCCTCAGCCGCCGTTGATGTCGCAAGTTATCAGCACTTGGCACAATGGCCGCCGAGCCGGCAGTGATGTGTAGTTGTGCATGAAAGTTTTGTCGGACCCAGGCCTGAACCTTGAATATCTCCTGGTCTGGGGACGATTGGTCCTAGCAGATGGGATGACCGAGACGGCATTAGTTCCGTCACCATCTCAGGACTGGCTTGAAGTGAGCGAGACCAACACAATGGTCGTGAGCTGAACAGACAGGGGAAATCAGAGGAAAATGGAAGGCTACAGTCTGAGTGTCCAGTCGTGACATCAGCCGATAGCTCGCGAGCCCGTTAGACACACCTTGAAATACGTCCATTCCCCCGCCCCTATCAGTGCCCTCAGGCGCGCCAACCACGTGAATTGCAGCAGGTGATATGGCTGCAGTGAAACACACGGAGGAAATGAATACCTGCACTGCCCGTTTGGTTTTTCTCTGGCCTTCCGCTAAAACATTGAAGTCCATTGGAGGAATAACTCGGACTACCGCAGACATCAATCATGGTGGTCCCCTGCCCAATATCAGGACAATAAGCGGCGTTCACCCTGAACAAGGTCCAGAATGAAACGCATGGGGAGGACCCCACAAACAAACATTTTATTAGTCGGTCCCGTGTCGTGCTTAAATGGCACGCCAAGAACCCGGTTGATGGCTTCTGGCTTAAAATAAGTTGGAGTCAAGCGTAGAGTTCCTGGCCTAACTCTGACATCCAAGTCTTAGTCAACCCGTGTCGTTTGCCACCTCGGGTGGGCTGCCTCTGTTCCAGGACAGGACAAAAAAAGGAGTCCTCTTCACCAGGGAGGAAAAAGAACATCAAATCTCGGATACCGGGAGTCGAACCCGGGGCTGATGAGTGCTTTTCACTTCTTGGAAGTGAGAGTCATCGATGTTACCGCTACACCATACCCGATTTGTGGTCGAGATTGGTTTCCGACAGGGATTGTTGGGGAGCGAGGTCGAGAGATGGTCTTTTGTTCTCGCAGAGTTTTCAGCTGGTGGGTCAGGGGTCACTCCTTTTTCGGAGCACCGCCAGCAACCCCAACCCTCGCCATTCCTCCGCCCTCCTTCGTATCAGCCCACCAGCATTCGTCTTGGCTGACCCCGCCTGATCATCTGATGTGACGTCGTTCAATCTCAAGCTGGACATTGAACTCAACCAGGCCATCTCCGACTCAAGCATCACCACACCCCATCCTCACCATGGACGTAGCCTGCCAATGCGGCAGCGTCGCCTTCAAGACGTCCACCCCGGCCCCAATCGCCCTCTACCACTGCCACTGCACCGAATGCCGCAAGCAGTCCTCCTCGGCCTACGGCACGAGCGCCACCTTCCCCGCGGCAGGCATCTTCCCGCTCTCGGCGGACCTGGCCGCCAAGCTCGGAGTGTGGACGCGCCCGGCCAATGAGGGCCGCACCATGGCGTGCTACTTTTGCAAGGAGTGCGGGGTGCGGGTGCTGCATCGGATCAGCGAGGCGGACGGGACCCCGAGGGACGTGGTGAATCTCAAGGCGGGGCTGGTGAAGGGGCTGGATTGGAAGGGGGCGCCGCATATTTATACACGGAGTGCCGTTGTTGAAATACCTGAAGGGGTCGAGCAGTGGGGGGGGGCCGCGGGGGAAAAAGTTGAGAAGTGAGCTTGGAATTTGATGGGCGCAGTGTTCTAGGCGGGGAGAGGAGCGATGGGTGACGAGATTTGGTATGCAGCTTGAGCTTTTGATGGGTCTGGCAGCGGACTGATATGAGCGCTGGAGGTGAAAAATTGGGGGCGTTACGGAATGCAGTCGGATATCGAATACTCATCGACCGCGGCTGAGTTGTGTCCGGGCTCTGAGGTCAGCGGCTGAGACGTGGGGGAAGTTCGTGGGGGTTTCGACGAACAAGGTCAAAATTTAGGAGTTATGGTGAAATATGAGGCGCTTCACACTAACGCGGGAGCTGCCCGGCTCGACGAATAATACCGTGTGCCTCGATGGTCAGAACCCGGGACCACTCCCACCAGACTCCTTCGTTGATGAGAATAACAGAATCGCGTGCTCTGCACCAAGGACTCCGCAATTCCCATCCGGAGATAACAAGCACAGCGCCGAGACTGCCCCTGGATGATAACTCCCTGTGGTTGGTTGAAGTTGGGGAGCTGATAAACCACACTCCCCAACATATAAAGACAGAACCTCTGGAAGCACTCAACACGGTTTCCTATCACTCCCGAACTCCGGAACTCCAAAGCTCACAAGTTCTCATCATGGGCTCCCTTCCCACCCCAACAGTCGGCCTCACTCACGGCGTTCTCTTAATCGTCGTTCCCTTCCCAGTCGACGAGTCATGGATCGCCAAAGTGGAGGCCCAGCATCCCGGGCTCAAAGTGCGATGGATCAGCCGGCCAAACCGCCTGCCACCAGATCCTCTGCCCAACGAGGTTTATGACGACGTGACGATGCTCTGCACCTTCGCGCCGCACCCGATCGAACTGCTGCCCAAGCTTCGCTACGTGCAACTCCTCTCGGCAGGCGCAGACAGATGGATCCCGCATGATCTCTACAAGAAACGAGATATTATCTTTTGCACCGCCAACGGGGCTCATTCGTATGTCCCAGTTATTTCCCGTGACCCAATCGTTGGTACTGACAGGCCACAGTCCCCAGATCGCAGAATGGGTTATCGGCACCTGGTTGTTGGCAAACCACCGCTTCCTAGATTATGCAGCTGAGCAACAGAAGCAAAAGTACAACCGCCTGACGGATCTGGAAATCCGTGACTCGCCTGGACTCCGCATGGGCGTCCTTGGCTACGGGGCGATTGGACGGCAGACCGCCAGGCTGGGCCAGGCGTTGGGGATGCAAGTTTACGCGTACACCCGGACTGAAAAGGCAACTCCCGAATCACGCAAAGACGACAGTTACATAGTCGCCGGGACAGGCGATCCAGACGGCCTCATCCCAGCAAAGTGGTTTCACGGCTCGTCAAGAGAAGCCGTGAACGAGTTTCTCGCTCAGGACCTCGACTTCCTAGTCCTAAGTCTCCCGCTGACCGAATCGACCAAGTACATTCTTGGCCGGGAGCAGTTTGAGATCTTGTCGCGGAAGAAGACATTCATCTCAAACATTGCCCGAGGACGGCATATCGACACGGACGCGCTCCTTGACGCACTTCGAGAAGGCAAGATTAGGGGGGCGGCCCTCGATGTCACCGACCCTGAGCCGCTTCCAGATGGACATCCCTTGTTCACGGCACCCAACGTTTTCATCTCGCCCCATGTGAGCTGGCAGACACCGAACTTGTTTGCCCGTGTTCAAGACATCCTTGAGAAGAACGTCGGCAGCTTCATTGAAGGGAAGCCGTTGATAAACGTCATCAATCGGGAGCACAACTACTGAGGTGCCAGTCTATTCCGCTCTAGCTTGGGTACTCTCTTTCTCCAATGCCACATCAAGCTGTCTATCCTAGCTCTATCTCTTTCTATTTGGTTGTGACACCAAGACGTCTTCTGAGGTCTGCTTTGGCTTCCACCACGGCCTTGTCAAGGTCAACTCCCCAACACACCGCTTGACGGGCTGCGATATCCTTTTGCATGGCCTCGAAATAGTCTCTGCCGGTCTGCGGTAGATTCCACTCGTACACGTCTGAGGCATGACGGCTGCTTTGGACAAGCCATTGGTCTCGTTCCCGCCGGTTGGCTTCGAATGCGGCGAAGACGGCTTCAATTCTGTCCGTCACGTTGGTGGCTTCGTTATTGGCGACCAACTTCTCGAAAAGGGCCGAGAGCACGGCAACATCTTCCATGCAGAAACCGGCCCCAGAGCCGTGGTGCGGCGTGCTTGCGTGTGCCGCGTCCCCGATGACGAGGATACGGCCCGAGTAGAATCTGGGAAGGGGATGCTGCGCGAGGTCAAAGAGTCCCCACTGTCCACCGCGAGTTAGTTGCTGAAGGGGTAGCGCTTTAGATACGGAATGAGAGCGCTAAGAGGCTTGCCTTGTCCATCTTGTCATTGGTTAGTCGGAGGAGCTTCTGGATAACCGGGCCAAAACCGCCTTGCTCAAAGTCGCGCAGAGCGTCGTCTCTCGTAGCCGGCAAGGTGAGGTTTCTGGCGTCCTTGCTCGGCCAGGCTTCGTTAGAGTCTGTCACAAACGCAACCAGATTAAGGAGTCGGCCCTGCTCGTGGCGGCCCACAGGGAACGTCAGGACATGTCGCCCGTGGCCCATCTGTTCCAGTCAGCGTCACGACCCAAGCTCCTGTTTCCAGCCCGTCCAGGCAAACTCACCCACAAACTCGAAACCCCCGTCCGGTCCTCCCCAATCGCCTCGATGGCCTTCTCCATAGGAATCATGCACCGATAAGCATACTTCCCACTATACCCACACTTCGCCCCCTCCCCCTCAACCACAAACCCCCTCACCCTCGACTTCACCCCATCACACCCCACAACCGCATCCGCCTCGGCGCTCGTCCCATCCTCAAACCTCAACACCACCCCCTCCCCCCTTCTCTCAACCCCGCTCAACCTCTTCCCAAACCTCACCACCCCCTCGGGAACCATCCCCATCAACACCTCCAACCACCTCACCCGATGCACGGCCCCATGCCCCTCCCCGCCCCTCGCAGCAACCTTAAAAACAGGCTCCAACCCCTCCGCAGTCCCATCCAAAAACTCAATCCACGGTGACTCCTCCTCCTCCCCCTGAGCAGTAGCAGCAGCAGCAGCAGCAGCAGCAGCGGAAGATCGCACGTCCCGGGGCGTGCTGACGCGCATAAAGGCCTCCCACAGGCGGTGGTCGATCAGCTTGAGCGCGCGCGCCGCGTTGGGGCCGAAGCCGAGGCCTGCGCCGAGCTCGGTCGCGCGCGGGGATTGCTCGTAGAGCGTGAAGGGGATGTTGCGGGCTAGGAGGGCTATCGCGAGGGTTGTGCCTGTGAGGCCGGCGCCGATTATGGCGATGTGGGGGGGTTTGTGGGTGGTGTTTGGGGGGGTTGTGGACAGGGTCATTGTGGTGTGTGCTGTGGTGGTGGTGGTCGCGGAAAGGGGAGTGTTGATCGTGGTTGGTTGTTGCTATCAATGGCTGTCAGGAGAGTTTTGGAGATGAGCTTTTCTTTGAGGGATGGGTTCTCTTTGAGTTGCACAAGGCGATGCCATGTGGTGGTATTGGAGGCTGACATGATCCGAGCCGGGTGCTAATATCCAGGGTGTCGGCAACTGCCGACGTGAGGGGTTTAGAGGCGAAGTCCGAACAGTCGGACTCCCTGGCGATCTGCGTCAGCGGTAACATGATGCATAAGTGACTTGAAGCTGAATCGAGAGCTGCGCGCGGTGTCCGCGATGCCAAGCTGTGGGACCAGTCAAAAAAAGTGTCGACGATGGTTTGTCGTCTGATTGCAACCCGGGGCTATTTAGAACGCCGAATGAGCGAAGCAGCATTCTCATCAACGAACGAAGCGTACCTAGCAACGACAATCGGAGACCTAGCTGCTGCATTAAAAACGAACAGAACTCTCTTCCAGAATAACAGGGCGAGTCCCGGGGTTTTCGAGTCAGGGGTAAAATGTAGTCAGCATGACCTTACTCGTCGTCAAAGCTGTCCCGAAGATTTCTCCACCTCAACCACCTTCTCAGCACTTGACGTCGTTCTCGTGTTGCCCTTTACCATCCTTGTAAACCCGCCGACAAAAATTTCACTTACTCACTCTGTCTTAGACAAGTTGTTGAGACTCAGCTTCATGAGACCTTCAGTAGCATTGACGAATTGCTTCTCGTCGCGCGACAGAACGGTGGAATCTCGCGATCTCTTCTCCCCCGCAACCTCTTAGAGGTTCCGATGAGCATTGCTTGTCGGGTCTCCTAGGCACCGTCGCTTTAACATTGCGCTATTCTTTGCTGTTAAAAGGCTTTAAATCTCGCGTAATAGGCTGCGAGACGCCAGGCAAAATTCTACGCGGCCGTGGGAGTAGGAGGACCACGCGGTCAACTTTAACGCTTAGGGGCTAAAGAGGCTGGACTTTCGTTGTGCGCTCTCGCTGCGCGAATCCTGTCAATGTGTCTCTACACCACCTAGAACGGGTAGGTAACAAAGGAGTGATGATAAGGATGGATTTACATAGGCACATTCTGAAATGCAGCTTTCTCTTATTCTCGCTCCATGTACAGGTTGAGAGTCACTAGAGCACATATCAAAGATCAAAATACCTAGGTCAAGATCCCTAGCTATGCTACTACTCCTGTCTTTGCCAGCTTCTAGGTATTAGATAGTCTTTCTTTTATCACTACGGCTGCTAACCGGTAATTAACCTGCTGACTAGCTACCTAAGCGATTGGTTTTACTCACGCCTCGCGCTCCTAGCTGTAGCCCCTCAGCCTCTTCGCTGCCCTATGTGGTCAGGTCGTGGCACAACCTCTCAGCCTTCAGCTCCCGCCACCTGGTCAAAGATACCGGATTTTGCCAGCGTATACACTGGACGGCATTATCCTTGCACACATATTCCAAGGATCAACCGAAACTGTTGTGTTGAGATTTTCATCGAACAGTTATTTACACCACAGCGGCAGATGGCCTGAGCCAAAGTCAGTAGGTACTTATCATGGTCCATGGATAACGCTATGGCAGCGCAGCCTCGGCAATACCCGTCCGTCTTAATTCCATGTTAATTCCAGAAGGTGTGGATCGAATTCTATAAATGGATCTCATTCCATTTGGTCCCTGACTAATGACGGAATCCTGTCTGTTCACTATTCATTGTAAGATGTGTCATGACCCTGCCCTCTCGTCCCCAGTCAGTTAAATGGTCAGATGCACGCCGTCGAGGTGCATCCACGGCATGCAGGTTCTCTGTAAGCCATTTGCCTTGAACTCCAACGCCATGTTAGGTTGGAAACCGACCACCGCAACGGCCGGTGGAGTGGGGTGCTGTCTGTGCTCGATGACGGAGGACGGGCTGCAATATGCCGACCTGCGGTCTCTCGGGTGCCAGGCTTGCCAGGAAGGCGACCAAGCAGCACAGCCGTTGTGGAGCTGGAGGGATCCGCTAGTGCACGCCGGCACGGCAAACAACGATCCGAGCATAAAAGGTACGGGGATAACTGATCGGATGAGCGATCAAGCCGAAGTGGACCTCTAGGTAGCCAAGTTTTCATGTTTTCATTTAATCGACACCTCGCCCACACTGGGCCAGAGACCGTTCGACGCACAAACTCGTGGCCTGTTGAGTCTGTCAAGCAGTGAATCGCCGCCACACCACGTTCATTACTAGTACCACCGGTACCACCAATACCACCAAAGCCATGTCAGGCTCCGAAGAGAAGGAGGCCAGCGCCTCCGAACTTGTCCGGCCCACCAAGATCCCTTACTGGCGTCTCGTCGCGGACAAAGCGGGTGTCACCCCCGAGGTCGAGCAGTACCTCTACCCAGGCTCCGGCACCGAAGACGACCCCTTCCTCGTGCAATGGATCCCCAACGACCCCCGCAACCCGATGCTATTCAGCCCCTCCATGAAGTGGTTCCTCACACTCGTCGTTGCCATCGCCACTTTAGCAGTCGCTTTGATCTCGTCGGCCTACACGGGCGGCATGGCCGAGATGATGGCCGAGCTGCACATGGGCCAGGAAGTCGCCACCCTGGGCGTATCGCTCTTCGTCGTGGGCTTCGCCGTTGGCCCGCTGTTTTGGGCCCCGCTCAGCGAGTTGTTCGGTCGCCAGGTCCTTTTCATCTCAACGTACGCCGCCCTGACGGCGTTTAACGGGGGCTGTGTGGGCGCAAAGAACAGTTGGACGCTCCTGATCTTGCGTTTCTTCGCCGGCGCCTTTGGCTCCTCGCCCCTGACCAATGCAGGTGGCATCATTGCTGATATGTTCCCGGCGGCGGAAAGAGGCTTGGCGATGTCGCTGTTCGCGGCCGCTCCGTTCATGGGCCCATCGCTGGGTCCCGTCATTGGCGGCTTCTTGGGAATGAATGCTGGTACGTAAAGGTATCCAAACTTTGTCTATCTGGCCATTTACTGACCATTTATCTCCTCCCAAAGGCTGGCGATGGGTCATGGGCTTTTTGACCATCTTCTCAGGGGCTCTTTGGATTCTCGGCTCCATTCTCGTGCCCGAGACCTACGCCCCGGTCCTCCTTCGTCACCGCGCCGCTAAGCTCTCCAAGATCACGGGGAAGACCTACGTCAGCAGGCTCGACCAGGAGCGCGGCAGAGCCACCCTCATCCAATCTCTCAAGACGGCTCTGAGCCGCCCATGGATTCTTCTCTTCAAGGAGCCCATCGTCCTGCTCCTTAGCATCTACATGGCCATCATCTACGGCACCCTTTACATGCTCTTCGCCGCCTATCCCATCGTCTACCAAGTAAACCGCGGCTGGAATCAAGGCGTTGGCGGCTTGCCCTTTACCGCTCTTATCGTTGGCATGCTCGGTGCGGTTACCTACACCATCTGGGATAACAAGCGCTACATCCGCGTCGAGCGGGAGCACGGTGGCTTCGCTCCGCCCGAGACCCGCCTGCCCGCGTCCATTGTCGGCTGCGTTGCCCTTCCAATCGGCCTCTTCTGGTTTGCTTGGACCAACTCCCCTTCCGTCCACTGGATGGCCAGCGTTGCCGCCGGCGTACCCTTTGGCTTCGGCATGGTTCTCGTCTTCCTCAGCGTCATGAACTACTTGATCGATTCGTACACCATTTTCGCCGCATCCGTCCTGGCTGCCAACTCGGTCCTCCGGTCGCTATTCGGCGCCGCGTTCCCGCTCTTCACGTCGCACATGTACGCCAATCTCGGCATCCACTGGGCCTCCACCATCCCCTCGTTCCTGGCCCTTGCGTGCGTGCCCTTCCCGATCCTCTTCTACAAGTACGGCCCCGCCATCCGCGCGCGGTGCAAGTACGCCGCAGAGTCGGCCACATTCATGAGGCGGATGCAGCAAATGCAGGACCAGGAGGCTTCCGGGACAGAGGAGCGGGAGGAAGTCTTGGTAGACAAGGACGCCGAAAGGGTCCAAACGCCCCGCAGAGAGGGCGACGGCGAGAGTGATGTGGAAGACCCGGAGCCGACGTTCGCACCGATTGGTGGCCGGCCGTCGAGTCGCATGTCAAGGACGCGGTCAAGGGCGTCGTCGGTGGGAGCGAGGTCCCTGTACGAGGGCAACCCCTATGACATTGACAGGGTGAACACGAGAAACTCTTTTGCGTGAAGGTTTTGGATTGGATAAGTGGTAGCGCATCTGGTTGGATATAAGGCGTACGAGGAAACGTTGGACATGGTTATGGCATGGTATTGGTCAATTGTAATCGCGGTTTAGGAATAGAGGGCGTGGGTTGGAAGGTTGGCGTCCATCCAACAACAACAACAACCGATCACACAGACAAGCAATATCACCAGGTTCTCGGTTCGCTTGCGTTATGAGTGGACATGGCTAGATTGACGTACGAGTATCTACGTGGTAAGAAGATAGTAGATGAATCCGTAAGCCGGGACTTTCACTAGGCCACTCAGACGCTTCGAGGCCGGTGGGTAGGTGCTAAAAGAGATGCTAAGTATAGCAGCCTAGGGGTAAGAAGGGATGTCGTATTAGATGTTATAGTAGAGCTAAGACGGCTGCTATGGGTTCTCTATGTCTACTTCGGCGTTTGATATCGATGGAGCGATTTAGTATCAGTGAAGTGGGGTGAAAGTCATGCCTAGGGACTAAGGAGTCCGTGACTGGGGGTCGCGGAGTCGGGATTCGGAGGCTGACTTTTTGTTTTCGTGGCGTGGCATTTTTCTTTACCTGTTGTTTACACTCTATACTTGAGTCATTTAGGGACCTCGGTTTTAGGGGTCTTAGGCAAGCAATCAGATAGTAAGACTTTCTCTTCTTACTTTGACCAGAGGACCAGAGTTATAGTTGCGCTGCCTAAAGCCCTCTTCAGACCTTTCTGCTTACGAGAGCTATAGCTTGTTGAAGCCTGCATTCATCCCCAGATCCACGATTCAACCGGCACAAAGGTGGTCTAACCCGGAGTAGGGAATCGTGGTTGGAGTGTTTTTAGGCAGTGCTTTGCACTTGTTCATAAGGAGCGCTGCTTGGCCTGTTGTTGTTAGCCTCGTTAGCCTAGCTTGGGCTTGAGTGATGTTGACGAAAAGAGGAAGCCGAGCAACAAGACAAATAGGCTAATTAAAGGCCCCCTTTTTTAGGATCCGATGTGGGTGCATGTGGGGAGGCTCGTCTGGCCAATACACGCGTAGTAACATAACTAGCAAGCAAGGCGGAACCCTTTCGCTGGTCCCAAAATCAACGTCACCGCTCACGAGTCCCCTCACAAGCTCACAATCACACCACCACCGCCCATCGTCAAGCTCGAGAGACAATGTCAACACCATTCAAGATCTTGATTTTTAGCCGAACAACGGCGTACCGGCACGACTCGATCCCGGCCGGGATCCGAGCACTCCACCGGCTCGCAGCGGAATCGCAGTCCACAGCGCAGCCCTTCACAGCACACGATACCGAGGACCCGTCCGTCTTTTCGCCTGCGGCACTGTCAGCATATCAGGTCGTCGTGCTCCTGCAGTGCTCGGGCGAGTGTCTTGACGCGGACCAACTGGCGGCGCTTCAGGGATTTGTGCGCAGCGGCGGCGGCGTCGTCGCGGTGCACTGCGCTAGCTTCGCCATGCAGTCGTCGCCCTGGTACGGACGACTCGTCGGCGCCGTTTTCGATAACCACCCGGACCCGCAGCATGGGCGGATTACCATCACCGACCCGGGACACCCGATCATGGCGTGCCGGGTATGTGGTGGTGACCGGGAGCAAGAGGAGGAGCAGCAACGGGAGGAGGCGACGGAGCGGACGTGGCTGGACGAGTGGTACAACTTCAAAAAGCATCCCCGCAGCGAAGACGGACAGCAGCTACATGTTCTGCTCCAGGTGGACGAGAAGTCGTACGAGGGAGGTGTGCACGGCGATGACCACCCAGTGGCGTGGTGCCAGATGTTTGACGGCGGTCGCTCGTTCTACACGTCGCTCGGGCACTTTGACGAGGCGTATGAGGATGACTGGTTTCTCGGCCAGCTGCTAGGGGGGATATACTGGACTGCAGGTCTGCCCCAGAGTGAGTGAGAGAAGTGAATGCAAGGATAAAGGGGAGCTGGAAGAGTACATGTACACTAGGTACCTATCTATCTACACCCATAAATCTTTGTCATTCTCGGGCAGTACGAGGTCCACGCCCTGCAAGATTCCCACTCGGACTTTGTGTCTCGGTCATCGTCGGAGCTCGGGGTTCACCCCCTCCCTATTGGTAATCCATCCTGTCTGCAAGTGACACCGAACATTCCCCAACAGCTGAGTCAGCTGCAGATGCACGGGATTATGCGTCAGTCCCGCGTCGAGCCACCTTCGACGGCCCAATTATCCTACGCGACGCGCGCCGAGGGCGTGCTACTGCAAGGACATGGGGTTGAATCACACACAACCTCGGCGCCGCTTGTCCCCGAGCACCGACATGAACGGAATATCCCGTTGCTGGTATGTAATTGGGCTCATGCAGGCCAATTGGAACCACGGGGAACAAAGAAGTCCACCGCCATGTATAAAAGTGCGGTTGCCAGTCTCCCAATTCCTTCCCTTTCTCTCAACCTTCATCATCAACAACCCCCCTCTCAACCAATTGCATTCACTCTCACTTCAGCAACACCCACCAACCCACAACCGCCACCATGACCATCGGACACACCGGCATCAAGATCCCCGCGGCCCATCACGAGGCCGTCGTGGCCTGGTACGAAGCCGCTCTCGCCCCGCTCGGCTACACCAAGCGCATGTCCTTCTTGGACGGCAAGGTCATCGGCTTCGGCGATTCCCCGCACGGCGCCGACTGGTACGTCACGTCGACCGCGGCCGCGCGACCAGGTGCTCCGGCCCCTGCCGCCGCGAGCGCCGCGAGCATCTTGCCGACGCATACCGCTTTTGTTGCCAAGGGTGAGTGTTATTGTTTTCACTGTTCTGTGTGTGTGACCTGTGGCAGGGTGCTGATGATGTGGGAATGGTGTAGATCGGGCGACTGTCGACGCGTTCCACAAGGCGGGGGTTGCTGCTGAGGGCGGCAAGTGCAATGGCGAGCCGGGCGTGAGGGCGCATTACTCGCCGACCTACTATGCGGCGTTTGTGCTGGACCCGGTGGGGAACAATATCGAGGTGTTTTGTGCTACACCGGTTTGAGTATAGGGGCTAGTCGAGAAAGTATGCCACGTTCATCGTGAAATCCACGGTATCTGCCTCCTTACGAACCACACCCGGTTCTCTGTTGAATACTGCGAGCCACCTTGTGAGAGCACATCTATTGTGGAGTTTGGAGGTGTCTAGGACTGTCCTTGACTCGGGTTGGCGGTGGACTGCGGCAGGGTTTGAGCTCATGGCCTTTGTAAGTAGATGTTGATGTGGCGAGGACAGGACAAGACCCCCTCTAGCTAGTTCCGTTTCATCGATGCCCACTAGCGTCAATAGCGACGAGAACTCAGGTCTATTCTTAACCA
>FTCU01003575.1_pt1 | contig 12550 bp, 9 predicted proteins | sample 1639521 | NCBI WGS metagenome assembly FTCU01 (sample SAMEA3914864, study PRJEB12502) | metagenome | biome: forest; material: soil | place: USA | collected 2012-03-12 | depth 0.3 m
GGAGTGAGTGATTTGGAGGATAGTGGAGGGGGTGAAGGAGGATGGGATGGTGTTGGTTAGGGAGGTGGATTTGGGGAGGAGGTTGTGAGCTATGTTGTGAGGGGGTTGGTCTAAAGGGGGGCTGTGTCTGCGGTGTAGCGGGGGGGTTGAGGTGGGATTGTTGGATTGTTGGACTGCTGTGTGTTGAAAGGAGCCGCACGGCATGAGGTATACGTCGGTTAGTGCACTGAGGGCTTGGGAAGGAGGTTGGATTGGTGCTGATGAGGGAGGTGGATTTGGGAGGAGGTTGAGAGGGGGTTGGCTTTGGAGGGGGCTGAGTCTGCTGTAGAGCGGGACGGTTGAGGTGAGATGGTTGGACTTCTGTGTGTTGCAAGGCAAAGGCAACCTCACGGCATGTGCCATACAACATTGGTCAGCGCGATGGTGTTCTTGGTAAGGAGGCTGAGTCTCGATAGTGACGACCTCGGGTTTCCGGATCGGGATGTTGTTTCCTTCTTGTCTTGGAGGATTCTAGGTGAAGGGACGCGGTGCCGTTGGCGTGTTTACAAAAAGTCCGGTAGAGGTGCATTAGAGAGTCACAATCGACGCAGCCAAGGGGCTAGATCCAGGGGCAACTCTCGGCGTGGCGGTCAGGCAGAGGAAGAGAGAGTCTGGGTCCCACCAAGGCTTCTCTGAGTTGTCCCCAACTCCACTCCAAGCGACTGTGTAAGTCGTCAGAGCTGGGAGGCCTCCAGTCTCTCGTTGTTACTTTCAGCTTACTTTCTTGGTTCCTTCATCGCTCGCCTGTTGCCTCCACTGCCCCCGCGCCACCCTCGTGTCCCGAGTCTTGGGGTCATGCCCAGCATCTCGGCGTCATCTCCCAATAGCACAAGGGTGAAAGTCGTCACAAACAAGATCGGTGACAGAATATCGATACCACGCATCAACCCTGCCAACTCATCACTGACAAGCAGCCGCTCGGCAGTCTTGGGAAGCTCGAAGCTAGAATCTCAGTGGGGCCAAGGCAGCCGGTAATATCACCGGAGCAAGTTGGGTCCCGGACTCCGCATTGGCATTTGCACTGCCTCACTCGGCGGGGGGGAGAGAGGGGAGATCGCAACCCGGAAGAAGAAGCTGGAAAAAAGTTTCTTTTTGCCGAGAAATCAGTGACTATGAGGGAATTTTCTCGTCCGTCTTGTTTCTTGGTTCCTGGACAAGATGGTGATATCGTCGACGGAGGCAGGACTCAAGAGTCAAGGGAGGGTATATCTTGGCGCCGGAAGCATGGCGGACTTGGTATACTTCCAGAGCACCATCCGACTCAGGGATGCGTGCCGTATTGTTGATGTCGTATCGGGGATGGGTACCCGCAGCATTCCGATCGGGTCTGGCTTGGTCCACCCCATGCCATGTGCAGCAGGCAGTTCCACGGCCAAGAGGAGAGGGACTCCGGACGACGTCAGGTTTAACGTTGGAAGGATGATCAGAGTGGCCCTCCGAAGGCTCGGCATGTTCCGGTGGTACAGACCCGTGCCCGAGTTGCCTTGCAGATGTGCTGACCTGCTGGTTCGGGAAGCTCGAGACTCCACGTTGAAGGGGAGACTCCTACACAGTATGTTACGTCTGCTTGGGCCTTGTGCTTGTCCAAGCAACGCTGCGCCGAGAAGCTCACCAGTATGGCTGCAGAGAACTCTGCCCGCGGTGCCGACTCTGCCTTGCCGGGCAAAACAGCAGATTCAGCCTTGTAATCTCTCAGACTAACCTCCCACGGTCAGACACATGCCAGCATGCGTGTCTCGATGAGGCATTGCTGGAATCTAGACGTGACAAGGCTCACTCGAGATGCCGTAGCGTTGCTGTGTAAGTATTGGTGCCAACGGAATGGGAATGCTGTTCGGATGTTGCCCGGGGAATGCCTGTGTTGTCTGGCACCAAGACCACGGCAGGCTGTTGTGATGGATCATTATGAGACATCCAAGCTAGCTCAGCCACGCTGTTTGCTTGGTATCGCCGTTTTGACTCGCCGGATCGACCGTGAGCCGGTGGTGGTTGGCAGTTGCCAACCTTGAGAAGCGGGTGTATGCAGCTTGGTCCGGTGTAAGTGCCGGCCACGGCGGACTGCCGGTGCTGCGGGGAGGGTTGCCATGTGTCCGTCTTGGGTGCAACACCTAACCATGGCCATGCCCAGCGATCGACGTCATATGGAGGTGGCTGCGAGGTATCATGGCGCAACGCCAAGCTGCGGTGGCATGTCGGGGTGTCAATATCGTGTGGATTGTGTCCCGCGAAGGCATTATCGTGCGGAGGCGTCCATGGGCGAAGGCACCCGGCATGACGATTGCCCCGTCGTCCCATCTCGTCCTCACCAAGCAGCCCGTGCCCCCCCCACCAGCGTGTCCCGTTGTGTTCTGTGCGATGGAATAGCGGGAGGGTCTCATTGCACACATAGTAGGCACCCGTGGTTGCTTGGTGGTTGCATGCATCGCGCGCTGCTTCCAGAAGGTTGCCTCGTGGCCAATCGGCAGACAGGAGCAGGGGCTCCCTGGGTGGCGGGAACAAGAGTTCCGTGGTAAGCGTTTGTTGAAACATATATGCCATGGCTAGTGATTGGTGACGGTTCCATCTCCCAGAGAGCGGACCCAATCGACTGCAGGGCAAGATCAGCCGAGGGTAGGTAGTGGTTGTCGATGCAGCATTCAGGGCATCAAGATCGCCTCCCGGCGTGGTGAGTTAATGGGCGGCAAAACCTAGGGGTGGGTTTGGAGAGACTGCGCCTCGATTACGCGCCTTGGAATCCCATCTCTCCTCCGTACGGATACGCCCTCGACGCCCTATTGTTGCCGCCGGAGGACCATGTCCGTGTTGGCGCCGAGCACTGCCAGACGGAGCAGGCCGATGGTGAGACCTTTTGCGTCAAAGATTTGTTGGGTGCCGCCGCAAAAGACCCGTGCCTTGGTGATCGTCATCCAGCGCCCGGAGTTTTGCCTGTGGCGTTGCTCTTGGCTCGTCTTGGACTCTCGGCCATGAGTCGAGAGACGAGACCATCTACAGCGTGCATTTACCATGTACCGTGTATCCGTATTGCGCTTGGATGTTGTGCCTGTGTCTTGAGTGGCTACATGTAATTACATAGGACGTTGGAAGTGATGATGCAGTGGCTGGTGCTGGTGGTGTGTGGTGTTGGTGCCGTTGGTTTTTGGCCTGAATAGTGGATTCGGACTGGGGGATTGGGAGCGCCACCACGATCCGAGACAGGGAAAATCCCGTCTCTCCTTTTCGCTCCTGTGATTTCAACTAGCCCCATTTGGAATCCACCAGGACTTGCCCCCCGGGTCTAGACTTGTTTGCGACCCCAAACTCGGGGAAGTTGGTGGAGGAGAAAGAGCCGTGAATGGAGATAGGTTGCTCATCAGCCTTCAGGGCCCTTCTCGTTGTACAGAAGTACATGTGTATGGCATCGATATAGAATCCATCTAATCGTGTTACACGCTGTCAGTCTTCACGACTCAGACCCGGGCTGTTTCTTGCATTCTGAATCTGGACAGCGCAGAGTAAGGTACCTGGACGCCGTGTGAATCGCCATGTTTGATGGCGCGCGGGTACTGTGCGGATCATGTTAGTGCTTCTCAAACAGATCTCCGGCGGCGTCTGCATCAACGCGGCACAGCAAAAATCGAACAGGTACCGACCCACCCAGTCACCTAATCCGCCGCTGATGTGCCTGGGGCTCTCGATCGAGCGCACATGCGGATTGGCGTATTCGTACCAGGAATGGACATGCACCTATTTTTTCGGATCTGTGCCCCAGGCCAGCGGCTTGGTGAAGTACCTGATGCACTTGGTAATCGTAGGACTTGCGCAGCACGCTGTCGACGGGGATATTTTGTCGCATTCTCTTCTCTCCTTCTCTTCCTCCTCCAGGGCCTTGCTTGGCCCGGCCGTACCAGGCAGGTGATAAGTCACAAGAAAGAATTCAGGTTCATCTGCGATTCCACTTGCCTGTCTTGCGTTGAGCCTGTCCAAACATCGGGCAACCCAAGTGGGGCCGTTGCGGGACGGCAAGGGTGACATGGCAACCCTGCTCTGGGTTAGGCTCGGTTTGATTCGCTTGCACAGCCTCCCTTGGCCTGAGGCAGCCCTGCATTGGGCTTCCTGGGCGCTCTGGGCTTTCTGGCTCAAGCCAACAGAAACCCGGGAGCCAAGCAAGGGCCCATCTCCCTCCAAATTGGCCCCCAGGGGGACGTGATCCCAGCGAGCCGTGCCATGGGCCATGGCCCATGAACATTCCCTCTCCAGCCATGCTCGCTGGTCCTGCCGTCTGATTATTATCTATTCCCGACTCTCCCTGAACTGCTTTTGTTTGCTTTGGCGGCTCTGTTTCGGCTCTCCATTGGCGTCACAGCTGTTGAGGTCATGATACGGGCGGATCCTGCGTCCAAACCTCGTCCCTCTAAGCGCTCGTGTTGCACTGCCTCACGGCTCGCCCTCTTGCCCAGTTCCGTGCTTCAGGCTCGAAGCTGCACTTGTTGGACCTGATTCTTGTCGAGCCCGCCCGAGGACACGGCATTCCTTATACTTTCGCATCCTCACCTCCCTGCATGTTGGCTCGGGGTCGTGTTTCTGGTTTTGGTCTTGCAGCCACTACTTTACCCTTCACTACCCTCCTTGAACTGGGCGGCCGCCCGTCTCTGCAGCGCATCGACGGCATTCGAACCCCCACCGCACAACCGGGCAACTTAATGAGCCTGACGAGCTGACCCGACTTGACCAAGTGTGGCTGGACAAACGAGGCAGACCACTTTCTCCGACCACGGCTGCCCTGCCCTGCCCAAGAACAACGGGATCCCTCCTCCAGCCTTGCCACCCGCGAGGCCACCCATCCGACCCATACGATCCTCAACAACTTCGTCGCCCCCTGGAGGGCTGAGTTGCGTCTGGTGACGAACACATCACCATGTCAAGCCCCAACGACGACGCCACGTCGTCGGCTCCCGCTCGGAGGGAGAGAGCGTGCGTACCTGCCTCTATCTTCACCGCATTTCGCGCCATGGCGCAAAATCGAACCTCCTGCTGCCACACACTTTTGTTGTCATCTAATTCCTGACAATGTCGTACAGACCCACCATCACCATCGATACCACGGCCGTGAGTCCCGGTCCGACCTCTGAGCCGGACGCTGAAGGCGGCCCACAACCCATCTCCAACTCCCCCGTGTCAAGCCCAACAGACCCGACATCAAGCTTGCATAAGCGCAGCCTCTCACAACCAAGACCCGAGGTGCAGGCTGCAAAGTCCTCGGACGCCAAAGACAGCCGCCCAACGAGTCCGCACAATGTCTCCAGCTCTTTCTCGTTTCGGGGGCCCGTCCCCAGCCAGGGCTTCCTGGCCGTCCCGCCCGCCGTCCCGAACGCACAGCGGTCGCGCCAGAATTCGGTCAACTCGACAGACGATGCGCGATCCGTTGCTTCTTCCCAAGGGGACACTGTTATTGGCGGGTCGTCGAGCGGGGAGAAGAGCACCTCTCCTCCGTTTGACACCAGGTCGGAAAATGACCAAATCATAAACAGCCCGGACGCGCTCAAACCAGACCAGGGGAAGGAGGCTGACTTTCAGGTGGAAAACAACCCGTTTGCCTTCAGCCCGGGCATGCTGGGCAAGATGTTTGACCCCAAGAGCCTGGCAGCCTTTTACAAACTCGGTGGCCTGGCTGGTATTGAAAAGGGACTGCGGAGCAGCCGATCAGCGGGCCTGAGCACCGACGAGACCTCCCTCGCCGGTTCTGTCTCTTTCGAGGCTGCCACCTCCCGGGCCTCCTCCGAAAAGGCACTCACCGAGGGCGTCGCGCCCCCATCACCAGACCATCATGGAGCCCACTCGAAGGGGCACGACTCGGCCACCGACAACTTCTCCTCGAGGAAACGCGTTTTCCACGACAACCGACTGCCCGAGAAGAAGGGCAAGAGCCTTCTTCAGCTCATGTGGATTACTTACAACGACAAGGTGCTGATCCTGCTGTCGGTCGCCGCCGTTGTCTCGCTCGCCGTTGGCCTGTACCAGACCTTTGGCATGGAGCACGATCCTTCAAATCCTCAAGTCGAGTGGGTTGAGGGTGTAGCAATCATCGTAGCTATCGCGATCGTGGTGCTCGTCGGGTCCCTTAACGATTACCAGAAGGAACGCCAATTCGCCAAGCTGAACAAGAAGAAGCAGGATCGCTTGGTCAAGGCTATTCGTTCGGGAAAGACGGTCGAGATTTCCGTCTTTGATATCCTGGCTGGTGACGTCCTGCTCCTTGAGCCCGGCGATATGGTCCCCGTCGACGGCATTCTCATTGAGGGATTCAGCGTCAAGTGTGACGAGAGTCAGGCGACCGGCGAGTCCGACGTGATTCGCAAGAGGCCTGCCGATGAGGTCTTCGCCGCCATCTCCAACCACGAGAGTCTCAGGAAGATGGACCCCTTCATTCAATCCGGCGCCCGCGTCATGGAGGGCGCCGGCACCTTCATGGTCACTTCCACCGGCATCCACTCGAGCTACGGCAAGACCATGATGGCTCTCAACGAAGACCCCGAGATCACGCCTCTGCAGTCCAAGCTCAACATCATCGCCGAGTACATCGCCAAGCTCGGTGGCGCCGTCGCTCTGCTTCTCTTCATCGTCCTCTTCATCATCTTCCTCGTGAAGCTCCCGAGGCAGTACGCGAGCCTAACCCCGGCGGAGAAGGGACAGCACTTCATCAACAACTTCATCGTCGTCGTCACCATCGTGGTCGTCGCTATCCCCGAAGGCCTCCCGCTTGCTGTGACCCTAGCCCTCGCTTTTGCCACTACGAGAATGCTCAAGGACAACAATCTGGTCCGACACCTCAAGGCTTGCGAAGTCATGGGCAACGCGACGACTATATGTTCTGACAAGACGGGCACCCTTACTCAGAATAAGATGCAGGTTGTGGCAGGCACCATTGGCACGACCCATCGGTTTGGCACCACGACGATGCCGGGTGAGCAGGCGGAATACTCGGAACGAGAGGTCGGAGTCCAGGAACTCGTTTCGACACTCAGCCCCGAAACGAAGGACCTGGTTTTGAAGTCCATCGCACTCAACTCGACGGCGTTCGAGGGCGACGACAACGGGGAACACGCCTTTATCGGCTCCAAGACCGAGACTGCGCTCCTCATCCTGGCTCGGGAGCACCTCGCGATGGGCCCTGTCAGCGAGGAGCGAGCTAACGCCAAGACCCTGCACCTGATTCCCTTCGATTCCGGTCGCAAATGTATGGGTGTGGTTGTGCAACTGGACAACGGCAGGGCTCGGCTCTACGTCAAGGGGGCTTCCGAAATCATGCTGGAAAAATGCACCCAAGTTCTGCGCGACCCTTCGAGCGGCCTGGCCTCTGCGACCCTTACCGAGGACAACCGTGAGACCATCAAGAAGCTGATCGAGACGTATGCGCGGAACTCGCTGCGGACTATTGGCCTTATCTATCGGGACTTTGACCGGTGGCCGCCCAGGCCCTCTCGCCGGATGGACGCCGAGAAGGACGAGATCGTTTTCGAAGACATCTGCCGGAATATGGTTTTCGTCGGCATGGTCGGTATCAAGGACCCGCTGCGCCCTGGCGTTCCTGAGGCAGTGAGGCTTTGCCAGAAGGCTGGTGTCGTGGTTCGCATGGTCACTGGAGATAACTTGATGACCGCCGAGGCTATCGCTCGGGACTGCGGCATCCTTCAGCCTAACAGCATCGTCCTCGAAGGACCCGTGTTCCGCAACATGTCCAAGGCTCAACAAGACGAGATCATTCCCCGGCTTCATGTCCTGGCACGGTCCAGCCCCGAGGATAAGCGCATTCTGGTCAAGCGCCTCAAGGACAAGGGCGAGACGGTCGCCGTCACGGGAGACGGCACCAACGACGCTCCCGCTCTGAAGATGGCTGACATTGGCTTCTCGATGGGCATCGCCGGAACCGAGGTTGCCAAGGAGGCGTCGGCCATCATCCTCATGGACGACAACTTCAACTCGATCGTCAAGGCGCTGAAATGGGGTCGTGCCGTCAACGACGCCGTTAAGCGATTCCTCCAGTTTCAGCTCACTGTCAACATCACCGCTGTCGTCCTCACCTTTGTGTCGGCGGTGCAGAGCGACGATCAGACTTCAGTCCTGACTGCTGTCCAGCTCCTGTGGGTCAACCTCATCATGGACACGCTCGCTGCGCTGGCCCTCGCGACCGATCCTCCGCAGGACAGTGTGCTCGACCGCAAGCCCGAGCGCAAGGGGTCCTCGATCATCTCGACGACCATGTGGAAGATGATTATCGGCCAGGCCATCTATCAGCTCTTGATTACGTTTTTGGTTTACTTTGGAGGCATCGGTGTCCTCCCTGGCCCTGATGACATCACCGATGCCCAGATCCGCACAATGGTGTTCAACACGTTCGTCTGGATGCAGATCTTCAATCAGTGGAAGTAAGTAGACGTCGATTGCAATACTCGGTGATGTGAATGGCTTGCTAACGACGCGCAGCAACCGACGGTTGGATAACCACTTTAACATCTTTGAAGGCATGCTCAAGAACCCGTACTTCATCGGCATCAGCGCCATCATGTGCGGAGGTCAAGTCCTGATCGTCATGGTCGGCTCCGACGCATTCCAGATCGCACGTGAGGGCCAAACACCTTTCATGTGGGGCGTTGCTATCTTTTTGGGTGTGCTCTCGATCCCCGTGGGTGTCATCATCCGCCTCATCCCAGATGAGCTGGTCGAGAGGCTGGTTCCCGCGTCTTTTAAGCGCAAGCACGATTCCAAGGTACCGGGCCTCATTGTTTCGGACGACGAGCGCTTCGACGCCTATCCCGAGCCGTTTGCCGATGTCAGGGACGAGCTGGCCTGGCTCAAGCGCATCAAGGGCGGCCGCCTCAACAACCTCAAGTTCGCCATGCAGCACCCCCGCGAGACCTTCCTCCCGCGGAGAAGCCCCGCCCAGAGCCGCGAGCACTCCCGGTCCAACTCGATCCACCGCCTGCCGCAGACGCCCCCGCGCGAGGACAGCTTCGGCTCCATCGCCATCCCGACCCCCGACTCGCGCCGCCGCAGCAGGAGCATGCGATCGCGGTCGAACAGCGCGCTCGGCGCCCCGACCGTCATGGCGGGCATCGTGGCCGGCAGCATCGCCGCCGGCTGGTCCCCCATCGACCGGCGCGGCGAGCCCGACTTTGGACAGTTCCCGCGCCCTGGACTTCCGACGCAGGACTCCCGCAGCGGATCCCGCCCGCCGGCGGAGCAGTCGGTGCTCGAGGAGCAGCCCCTCTCGGACGAGCCGCAGGAGATGACTGAGGAGCAGTCTGCCGTCAAGCAGGACGTGCCCATCCTAGGCGTGCCGAAGCCCAGGTCGCCTGCTACGCCTACTTTCAAGGCGGAGGAGTGAGCCAGCAAGGCGGGGGCAAGCAGCAGATGACACCAAGCACCTTGGGTCCTCGGCATCCATGGGCGGGCAGATTGTCACGCCGTCTAATAGGACCTGAGCGCGCCGGGGAGGAACGCAGCCCGGATGTCGTCCGACAAGTGACGGACATGGCACGACGAGTTCCGCCCCCCTATCCCCAGGATGGGATGGGCACCGACCAACCCAATCAGCACGCCCGGACGACCACGTACCGAAACCACGGGCGGCGTCGATTCGGGACAGAGCCGATTCACTGTGAATGTGTATAATACTGTACAAACCACCGACACGGAGGAGCAGGGGGGAGGAAGCGGTGACTTTATCTCATGTCTCGTCAACAGAAGGAGAGAAAGAGAGATTTTGGGGAGGAAGAGGGAGGACAGGCAGGCTGGCTGGCGCAAAATCATGGCGTTTTTTGGACGGCGGCGGCATCAATCGTTTACTCTTTTTAATCTCTTTTTTTGCTACCGGGGGAGGGGGCGTCTGGCGAAGGATCTAGACAGTGTCGTTCGTTGTTTCTTTTTGTTGGTCATACATCATCATATCATACATGGGTCGGGCCTGGCTGGCTCATCACTACAGTCGTTTTGTGCTGCGGAAAAGCGCGAGGTTTCTTTTTTATCGTTGTTCATCTTGGACTTGGACTTTGACTTGGGGGAGGGGGTTGGGCAGTTCTGGCTGTCTGTTCTGTGTAAGAAGTCTTGCAGTCGTTTCGCTTCGTTGTAGATATTTTAGTTAGGGGTTAGCGTTGACAATGTCAATGTCGTTGACAAGAAAGGTGATGCCGTTGACATAAACGTGATGTTCATTTGGTTGACATTGTCGATGTGGTTGACGATGCTGTTGACAACCTCGCTATTTTGAGCTACTCCGTGGATGGTCCTTGATTAGTTCCTCAAACAAGCCAATCTATCTCCTCTCTTTCCCTGGAAGTCTTATCTTTCCTTTCCCAGCTCCCAGTAAAGCATCATCGGCCCACCGCCATGCAGCAACTTGTCAGCCGCCTCTGCCGCGCCCCTGCCTCTCTCTCCCCGACCAGACACACACGCCATGCAATGGAACCACGGTTACAGAATAGACACTCCGACGTTGCGGCGGCGCATCCTCAGCCTGCCAGATTCCTATTCTTAGCATCAGCCCTCCCCATCTATCTGGAGGCCTGATTCGTGATAATGCCGTTTGTTTGTTACTTTGTTGCATGTCACTCTGTTGGTTGGCATCAGAAACGTGTGTTTCCATCTGGATGATGAAAGTACAGTACAGAATCGAATGAGAGAGAGAGAGCTGGCCTCCACAGCCTAAAGTGGAGAACCTCGGCCCGGGATCTGTTCTGGATCCCCTTTCCTCCCTGAATGAGATTGCTTGCCACTTCTGGAGTCGTTTTTTCTCACCGACTTGTTTCGTTTCGGCTCCGGCCGGCCGGCACCCACTGACTCTGGACTCCTGGAGTGAACTCCACAGTTGCCGGCTCTTTTGGGTGCTTACACAGTCTCTTGTATTTTGTACAGATGTGTGCATCTGGGTGGTGATGGAATTGGCAATGTGTCACTTCGCAGTAGTTTGGGGTTACACTGTTCCAGAGAGGGCATTGATTGCATCAAAAGTTCCCCTCCGACTTATTGGTGGTGTTGCGACAAGTCAGTCAGTCTGCTGCCCCCTGACAAATGGATGGCTCTCGTCGAGTTGCCCCTGTGATTCCCGCCTCCCCGATTTCGCACCTCTTTCCCGGCTTGCTCAACTGATTAAGGGCAAGACCAAAACCAAATCCAAAAGCCAAAGCCCCTCAGGAAAGGAAACGGTAAAGTTCTGTTCTTTGAGCTCTGAACTGAAGCCCGAAGCATAGGTCACCCATCCCGGGTCTCGCCGATGTTTGACCACATCGGACGCATAAACGACTTGCGACCTGGGGAATTTCATCCTTTCCCACGTCTTGTTTCCGGGACGCCCTTGCTCGCTCACACCACCCACAACACACACACCGTTGAAGCCGGCGCTATTGCTCCGGTCATTCGGCCCCCGGGTTCTGGCGACCTGGCTGCAAACAGTGTAATCTGTAATTATTCGGTGCACAATATTTTGTACCTCTTGCCTGTTGCCACACTCACTCTCTCTCTCCCATCCCACTCAACTCCCGGCGTGCCAAGACCCGCTGCCTTATTCTGATCGCTCCCTGGCTTTGCTGTCCTTCTTTCTCACTCTGCACCTCTCTCTTTCTCTCTTTCTTCTCTTCCCCCGCTCAGCTTGCACTTCTCAGTCTCGTATCAAGGAACGCGCACCGACACCTGCCTACCGTTCCCTGCGCGGTGAAGGGTGCTTGTCTCTTTTTTTTCTCTCCATTCGGCGCGTTGGTATTTATTGATCGCCTCTCTCCATTTGGCCGATCGTCCTCTCGACCCGCGCTCTCACCCTCTTCCCTCTTTCGGCTTTCTCTCCTTTCACAACACCAAAGCCCAATCTGACAACACAACCCAAAACAACCAACAACTGCACCCAAATGGGCTCACCAACTCGTGCACCGAGCAAGAATGGCTCAACCAACAACTCGACCACCGCCAGGAAGCCCAGCACTCGGGTCAAGAATGTGGTCGACTACGATGAGAAGCGCGCTTTTGTGGAACTGACCGAGGAGGTCGACCCCAAGTCCAATGGCACCCATAATGCGGGCCTGAGTGAGCTCGAGGAGCGCGTTAACGACCTGAGCGAGTCGTGGGAAACCGAGTCTCTCTTCCAGGACGCCCTCGAGGACCTGGCTGAAGATCGCATTTTTACCGATGGTGCGTTTTCGTGTTTCGGGTTGTCTGTCTGACAACGACATGAGAGCCGAATGACGCTGACTGCCTGCCAGACCCCAATGCTTGCACCCCCGACGAGGCCACCCGGTTCCGCCAGCTGCTGCGCTCCGTCGGCCCCACCGTCTTCTGCGAGAGGACCATCGGCTCCGGCCTCATCACGGCCAGGAAGCTGCTCACCGCCTTTGGCATCCGTCCGCCCGCCTTTCTGGACGGCGCCGACGACGACGCCTACTACTCGCTGCTGAGCCTCGCCCTCAGCCGCGAGCTGTCCAAGCGCGCCAAGCTGCCCAAGTACAACTCGGTCGACGATGCCGTCGAGCTCCTCAAGACCTCCAAGAAC
>FTCU01000879.1_pt1 | contig 12548 bp, 19 predicted proteins | sample 1639521 | NCBI WGS metagenome assembly FTCU01 (sample SAMEA3914864, study PRJEB12502) | metagenome | biome: forest; material: soil | place: USA | collected 2012-03-12 | depth 0.3 m
ATTGTGCCCATGCCCGTGCTCTGGAATGTCTTGATGAGCGGCCTCGCTCCGATCTGGCCTCCGTCCCGCACGGCCATCAATGGCGTTTCCCTAGGCGATGCCTGGCCCTGCAGCTCGATGCCGCAACCCGCGCAATCACCGACCAGCCCGATGTTCTCGCCCTTCCCTAACACAACAGGCCAATCCAACGGCGTCGCACCCTGGGAGAGCATCCTGCCCTTCCACAAACTCACTCAGTGGCTCACATACTCGCTCATGCAGCCCATGCAAAGCATCATGAAAATCCAGTTTGCCGGCCAAGAACTCCTCACCGGGCTGCCCGAGTACCGCAACGGCGGGCTCTTTGTCGACCTCGGCGTGCTGACGCTCAAGCCCGAGGACCAGGAGCGGGGCCTGCGGCACTATTCCGAGTACAGCCAGCGCACAGGTACCGGGGGCGTCGAGGTGGCGCCCATGTTTGAGCCCGGTGACGATGTGATTGTTGAGTGGCGGGGTGTCACGGTGGGATTCTTGGATCTGTTGACCATCGAGGTCAACAAGTCGTTGAGGAACGAGCTGGCTGGAAACGAGCTCAGCTTGGCGCAGGTGTTGGAGGCAGGGAGCTGGAAGGTCAGTCCGGGATACTCGAGGTCTTCTTTGGGGGATTAAATTCGCTGACTTTTACTACAGGGAGGCCGAGAAATTGCCGAAGTCAGCAGGCCCAACACCAAGGAACCACCCATCCTGATCGACAGCGACGGTACAGTGTTCTAGTCCAGGATCTCTTTTTTGGAGGGCACAGGTGCTTCATGCTTCGGGTCAAAAAGGGGTAATACGCACGGGCTTATGGGGGCCGGGTGCAAGAAGTGGGCGTGCATTTTTGAGTGTCAGTCACTGTTGGACTTGCTTTGCTTGGTTCTCGGACGGGACGTTGCAGTTTGCCATCTCCCTGTCATCTTTGTCACGATTGACTGCAGCAATATCTAGTGAGAAGCGTGTTGCTTGGTTCCCTTGGTCATTCACCAGTTTTCAGCAGGCATTGCCGCTGCTTTAAAAGACCCTTGTGCACATACCAACTTATGCCGTGTGATGTTGCCTGGTGCCACCGACAGGCTTATCGAAACCAGCTTGTGTCGTGCGAGTTAGCATTAATGTTGGTAGCCCAAACAAAGCCTAGACCTGGTGCTTCCGACTGGTCTCGAGCCGACGACCTACAGTGTATGAAAAGATTTTGTCTCCCAGCCCCTTTTCTGTGCCCCTTTTTATGATTGAATGATCAACTGTAGCAACAGGCGCATTCACTGCATCCCATATTGAACAAGGAATAAAGTGAGCGCTTGTGGACACTCCAGTCACCCACCACCCATTTATCAACACCAAGCCGTGTCGAAGCATGGAAGCCCCTAGATCGAACCTCGTGAGGCCACATCCCACATCCTATCTCGCCTCAACCCACAAAACAGCGTACTGTCAGGTCCTCGGGATCTTGTGTGATATATAGGAAGAGGATGACTCGTGGTCGGTATTCCGCGTTGCTACCTTACCTACCTAACAATGGAAGCTAACGGGAAGAATGCAGACGGGGGCCTCAGGCCAACTCCCGCAGGGGTACCCAGTCCTCGAGGGCTCTTTCCGCAATGGGGTGAACTCTTGTTTTCCCTTGTGTTTGGCTTTGGACCGGCAGGGCCTTTCTACTCTCTGGGAGGTCAGTTACCTCTTGTTTAGGCATCTCGGCGGAAGCTGGCGGAGTCTCACAAACCCGTTCCTCCTCCATCCCGGGCCTCCGTTCTCTTTTTCAACTCGAGCCACTGGACCGAGGAATTTCTCTTCTTCTCTCGCCTCCAACCGCCTCGACTCTTTCTTCTTCGTCCTTTCCTCCAGGCTTCGGTGATATTTTTCGAGGCGTCAGAGAGATCGCGCCATTGCCGCCCATCCAGCAGCGTCGACGTTTATCCTCTCAAACTCGAGATCGTTTCTCCCTTCCCACAGCCATCTTCAACATGTCCCGCCGCGTTTCTCACTCCGACCGCGGTGGCGGTCGCGGTTTCCGCCGCGGGTCTGGCCGTGATTTCGGTCAAAGCTTTAGCCGTGGTGGTTTTCGTGGTGCCTCCCGCGACAACACCACCCACAACTTGAACCGCAGCGACGGTCTTATCACCAGCACTGCGAGCCAGCCTGGCCTTGCAGCCTCTGCGGCTTTTTACCGCCCCAAGCCGCGTCTGGGTCGAGGAGCGTAAGTATTGATCGTTTCCCTCGGAGTCATTTGCCTTCAATGCTTGGGTGCAAAATGCTTGTTGCCAGTGTTGTACCGCAGCCGTGACGGGGACGATGCGATTTTGGTGGCTAACCTTCTTTCAGCTTCTCGTCGAGACAGGTCTTCAACCATTTCAACCCCTCCTTCGTCGGCTATGACCCCCGTTTGACGAGCACAATCAATGGCTGCGAGAAGAAGCCCGATGACGCATCGTTCGCGCTCGTCTACGCTTCGAACCAGCCTCACTGGATGACCAAGAATACCCTCTACATTAAGTCGCGTCTCCACCTCCTTCCTGAGTATGCCGAAAAGAAGGCCCTCCTCGTCGCCCAGCACAAGGAGCCGACCCAAAAGGAACTGATGGACCGCGTCGCTGCCAAGCTCACGGAGTCCATCCAATTCGGGCGCTACGGCATTGAGGACGGTCCTGAAGTAGAGTGCTTCGATGAGGATGGTCAGATCGTCTCCCTCGTCGTCCCCGGCGACTGGATGCCTGAGGACCACGAGCTTCCCATGTTTGCCAGCGTCGACACCCCCAGCATCAAGTACCGCCCTGCCGAACATGAGCCCATTGCGGTGTATGCTGGCTACGGAGATGTACCTCATCTCACCGGCTTCAAGTTCACCGCCTGGTTCCTCATCGAGGAGATCGAGCTGTTCGCGGCCAACTCGTCTGACCTGGCTGGCAGCATGCATGACATGAAGTGGTCCGGAGACTTGAACCGCGAGTGGTAAGCTGTTTCAAACACGCTCTCCCTTGCCAAGGACATCTGAGAGTGGCTCACCACCATCGCTCAAATTGTGCATTCACCGCTTCGATTCATAGAGCTGACAGGGTAACTACAGGGCCGCCATCAAGTTGCAGAGAATTGAGAAGGGCGAGCCCGACTGGCGCCCTAGTCCCGATATTCGTGGCCTTAAGTACAAGGCAAAGAAGGGCTCTCAGGACAAGAAATCCGAGGATCAGGAGAACGCTGTTGGTAGTGTAACAACCTCCGCTGATTATGAAGAAGTGGACAAGAGCGAGACCATTGCGGTTGTTGGTGAGAAGGACGATAAAGCAGGCGTGACGCAGCGTGTGACCAGCGCTCAGGAGGTCCAGGAGGTTGACGCTACGGAGGAAGAAGTCGACGCCACGGAGGAAGTCAAAAAGAAGATTGAGTCGGCCCTCTTCATGAAGGTCGATGTCTCGGACACGGATTCTGGGGAGATTGGCGCCGCCGAGGAGGCACAGAAGACGGTTCATACACTTGACACCGTGAAGGTTGGCGCCATGGGCTTGGATGCCGTGGAGGTTGGCGTTGTCGAGATTAGCGCTGTCGAGGCTGTCGCCGTCGAGGCTGTCGCCCTGGAGGTTGTCGCTGTGGAGGTGGTCGCCGCGGAATTTGATGCTAAGGAGGTCGCCACCATCGAGGCTGACATGACCAAGGGAGTCAATGGGGTCGAGGTCGAGGAGGTTCAGCCGGAGGATGCCAAGGAGAAAGACATCCCAAAGGTTGAAGCCAACGAGGTCGAGAGCAAGGACGGTGTTACCAAGGATGGCAGCGCCGACGATGGCGAGATCAGGGAGATCAAAGAGGAAGAGATGAGGGTAGAGGAAACCAAGGTAGAGGTGCCCAAGGTGGAGGAACTTAAGGTGGAGGAACCCAAGGTGGAGGAGGAGATCAAGGGCGAGGAGATGAAGGAGGAAAAGTAGCTCAAGAAGAAAGTCAGGGAGGAGAAAGCCAAGGAGAAGCCAGTCAAGAAGGAGATCTGAGAGCTAAAGAAGGCTTCCCTACTTCATTTGCTTCCGAAACTTTCAGCAGATTCAATGCCGGCAATCGGCCGTCAGGCGCGCGTACCATGATAGCCTTTTGCAACGAATCAACCCATCAACAACAACATATTACTCTTTCTCGGAAGAGTCCTCCTTGTTAGAGGGCCCGGGAATTCAGCCTGCCATGTACTGGGAGAGCGCAGCGTTCTTCTTCAGCATCCCAGCCTCGCCAACTTGGGGCGATTTGCCCCAGTGCATCTCCATCCATACCGCCTTCCAGCCCGCCTTCTTTTCCTCGTCCATCTCTTTCAACAGTGAACAAAATGCCGGCGGCAACGCATGGTTTGTGCTCAGCTTTCAAAATGAGAGCTCTTGCGTGGTCAATGTCGTCGGTCACCCCTGTGGAAAACGTCCAAGAGAGGTTTGAGGCACCTGCGTGTTCCCAGTCCTTTATGTCGCAGTTGATGTAGCGAAACTTTTCGGTCGCATCCTCATGTTTCCCAAAGAGCAACATACCCAACTTCCCCCAGATTCGGGAAAAGATGGGATCAGCAAGGAAGAAGGCCTTCTCCATGGGGTCGGTTAGAGTTTCCCACCGGATTCCGAACAGAGAAGTGGTCCACCACCACCACAATCGGGGTCGAGCAAATTGGGGATCTGGCGTGGTGTTCGGGTCGAAGTTTTTCACGAGGAGAGAAAGTGGGATTGTGACGTAGACGTGAAATGGCCCCTCCTTGAGCGGAAGGCTGGTTGACCCATTCGCAACTAGGGAGACTGGGATAAACATGATGAGGCTGGTAGGTGTGGTGTGCTTGTGGTCGTTTCTGAATTGGAACTTGATGGTGGAAGTGATGTTCCGCGACGGAACAACTAGAAGTTTGGGGAAGAAGTTTGATGGGGAACTAATAAATTAGCTGCTCTGGAGATTAATATAGACCAAGAGGCCGCGGTCCCTCCCTTCCAGCCAATTACTTTCAGGCACCTCTCAAGAACCAACAGGCGGGTAAGATGTTGCGCCACCAACTAGAATGTAAGATGTGCAAGCAGAAGAGCAAATGCAACTGGAGTTTGTTCGCAGAGCCGGGTGGCTCCGAGGCGCGAGGGCCAGAGGCCCGGCGCGCACAACGGTGTGATTTGCAGTTCCGTGTAAGCGCCGTTGTGACGGCCGAATTTGGCGGGCAGTGTTGTAAAACAGACCGAAGCTTGTCGGCGCTACGGCCTCCTTGTCTTGCGCATGATTCTCAGATGACGGGCGAGGAGCTCGCAGAAGGATTCATCCGCTTCTTGAATTGAAAAAGCAAAACTACCTAGGTACCTTAGACTAGAGACCCAAGAACTGGCCTAGGACTTGTGAAAAAAGAAAGCACTCATGCCTGACAGCCTCCTGAGCACCTGGTGTCCAATCCCGTGTCGGCTTGTTCCGTCCTGAGTGCCAGCCCACCTCTTGCTCACTTCGCCATTATGCCTCACCTGTTCTCTAACACGTTTTCCCGCAGACTTGGGAGAAACAGAGAACATGAGTTTGTGTGTGAGGACTTTTAATCCAACGCAAGCCCATACTTCACCCTTGCCACTCTTGAACAGCCAACTCAAACTGAAACGAGTCAGTAGTCGGCAATAACATCGAGGGCCCTAAGCCCCCTCAACGCCATACTGCTGCGTCCACTGATGACACTTTTGAACCTCTTCCTTCCCAACGCTCGGCTTTGTGTTCAGCGCCACCTCGAAAACGTCATGGGCCGAGAGTGCAGGCTCTTTCAGCTGCTTCGCAGGGACTTGTTTCCAAGTCATGGGCATCGCCCCTGGTTCGTGGGGCTGGCAAGGGGCCAACCACTCAAAGTTGCCAGACGTTACCTGTACGCGGAGTGCAGTTAGTTTCCACCTCCTGCGGCTTACCAGCTCGGATAATGAAGCCATGCCCACTCACCTTCTTAAAATGCGTCGCCCCATACACTTTCTTGACCGGAACCATCAACGCGTCCTGCACCAGATTCGCTACATCGCTCCCCGAGCAGCCCTCCGTCTGGCGCGCCATCACTCCAAACTCCTGTTCCGAGAATCCGGCAAAGTGCTCGCCGCCGTGGATACGAAAGAGCTGGCGGCGCGCCGGCTCGTCAGGCAGCGGGATGTGGATGCGTTTCTGGAAGCGACGGCGCACGGCCGGGTCGAGCGCCCACGGGAGGTTGGTGGCCGCCAGTACCAGGACGCCGTCGTTGTCATTGCCGACGCCGTCGAGCTGGACCAAGAACTCAGTCTTCATGCGGGCGGTAAGCTCGTTGGAGCCGTCACCGGAGCCGCTGCCTTCGCGGTTGGAGCATAGCGCGTCGATCTCGTCGATGAAGATTATGGAGGGTTTCTTTTCGCGCGCGAGTTGGAAAAGACCGCGGACGAGGCTGTTTTGAATTAAGTCATCTTAGTCATAAGACGCAACATGGAAGTGGCATCCAACGAGAAGAATGGACATACCCTTCGCTCTCCCCAAACCACTTCGACATGACGTCGCCTGAGCTGATGCTGAAGAGCGTATGGTCGACCTCGGTTGCCACAGCTTTGGCGAGATAGCTCTTACCTGTCCCTGGCGGACCGTACATGAGAATGGCCTTTCGGGCCTTCCTCTTACCCTGGAACATGTGCGGGAATTTGAGCGGGAAGATAATGGCCTCTTGCAGTTCGTTCTTGGCAGCCTCGAGACCGGCCACGTCTTCCCACTTGATGTTTGGTTTCTCGGAGACGATGGAGCCCAGAAGTGAATCTTTGAGTTTTGTGTCCTGGAACTGCTTGGTCATCTTGTCCATTTCCGATGGTTCGGAAGACGGCCGGGTCTGAAAGAACTGGTCCAGGAAGCTGACTGGTTTTCCCTGTCCACCGTAGCCCTGGTTCGGAGACCCCGAATTCATGCTCCCGGCTGGCCTTAGAACAATGGTGCGCAGTTCCAACCTATGTGAGCATTGCTTGAATGGATTCGAGTAGCAGGTATCACAGAGGTCAAAGTCGCCGCCGTTGCACGTCTCGCAGTGGTAACAAGCACTTCCGGGCCACATTCTTATGTGACACCCGTCACACTCCAAATGGCTGTCGCAAGGTCGTGTCCCATTTAAACTGTTACCGAGAGCGTTGAAGTTGGGCTCCTCCTGTGGGTTGCCGGCATCGCCGTCTCTCTCGAGACTAATGAGTCACATGGCTTGGACAAATTCCTCCTTGTCGAAGCGGCCGTTTCGATCTATGTCTGTCTTCTCCCAGATTTCGGACAGAATATTTTTGTCCAGGCCACTCTCTGTAAGGAGCACCGAGGCCTCTATGCCTGTCAAGAAGGGCTTGCCTTGACAATTCGCGTCAAATTGAGCCTCGAACTTGCGCCTCTGGGCAGCGGGAATGGGATCGCTCGCTGCACTCGCCGAGGGAGTACGCGGCGGAAGCGGTGGCGGCGGAGGCAGCGAGAGAGCTGAGTAGGGCGGCGGTGCGGGTGACGCCTGAAACGAAGAGGGTGTCGTGCTTGAGAGATCAGGCTTCTCAATGTTTGGAGGAGGCGGTGGGTATGCCCCTCCCGTGACTGCCGAGGCTGTAGACGTTCCCTGTTGCAGTGCTGGCAAGAGATGCGGCCCTAAACGATTGCCTGTTGCCAACTCAACGAAGGCCTGCGGCGGGAGAGTTCCAGCGACGTGCGAGCCGCCAAATTCATACGCCATTCCTTGTCCGAAGACAGGGACCTTCGGAGTCGCTTCGAGCACATAGGATCCGCTGTCAAAGGGACTGAGCACAGAGTTGTAGGTGAGCATGTGAGTGGTGTTGGTGTTCCAGAACCCATCTCCCGGCTTGACGTAAACCTTCGCAAGTGCGCCGTTCAGCGCCGGAGGGAGGTGGCTCCAAAAAAGGCTAAGGTTGGCGTTTATGATGAATATGTCGTCGGCACCGAAAAGAATATGGCGAATCTGGGAGGGCTGCGGATACAGCACACTCGGGCTATCGAATCGCATAAAGCGGCCGGCCAAGGCGTAGAAAGACGCCGAGAACTGTGGCTGCGGCGAAACCTGCACCATGTAGTCGCTGAATATGATGATCCATGAACCGGAGGGCGCAAAAGCGACATGATCGACTTGAACGCCCCATCGCTGCTGCTGACGTTGTGCCACCGCCTGCGTCAGACCTGGGGCATTGGACATCACTGCGAGTAAGATGATCACAATCAGCCGCTAGGCTTGCATGAAACCTGAATGATGGCCAGGGACGACGCGTACTGCACCCGTCCTTGAGCATGATACAATACAGGCCGGCAGGACTCGTCGAGATCCATCGGATTCTGGACCCGGTCATGGATTTGTCGTGGAACGTGTTGCCGAGCTCATCCCATGCTGCTGCCAAGGGTCCCGAGAGTCCCGACCTGTGCCATGGTCAACTTCCCAAGCTGTATGAAGGAGGGAAATGGGCCGGTCCTGGCTCACGTCACCGAGAAGACGTCGTTTCCGGCTATCCACGACGAGGGAGATGAGCCGTAGCAGAAGAACATGATGGCGATGTCTTGATCTTGGGAGACCGGGAATGCAAGGGGTAGTGACACTGGACAAAACGTGACATTAAGTAGACTTGGCTTGAGCTTTGTCGACGCTTTGTCGAGGATGCGGAGAGGAGAGCCTGACCGTCCAAGGTGGGCTTAGCTCCGAAACCGCACAACTTGCGGCTGAAGTTGAATGCAGCAGTCGGCCCGGTCCGGAAAAGCCCACGAGTTTTGAACACTCTCTTTCAGGAAGTGGGCCTCATTCTTGCCCCGGACAAGTCCCGAGGTAAATTACACAATTTGCACCTTTTCCCAACCTTTACACTCGGTACATTCTCCCGCAGCCATGTCACGCTTTGAGATCGTGAATCTGGAATATGTTTAACAAAAGACTCAACAGATAAAATGGCATAACTAAAAGAGCCGTAACTCGTTGACTCTTTTCCCTGAGGCAGAGAGAGTGGAGAAGAAAAAGGAAGAGGGAGGAAGGAAAAGGAAAGAAAAGAAGAGAAATAAAGAAACAAAGTTTGTTCTTTACAAATCAAATCGATTTCTACAAAAGTCTGCCATCGGAGCCGACCATGCCGCCGTTAGATGAGAAAATAGAGGGGAATTATCTTCGTCATATTATTGGCAGGCATTAAGATGGTAAAAGTTTCGATCTGAGAAGTCATGACCCGTTGGTGGAGTCTGGGAATGGTTGAGCAGCGACAGAAAGATCGCACGGAGTAACGACACAGTAAGTAATCAACATAAGCTTGTTCGTAGTGTTTCATTGCTTGTTGATCAACGTCCTGTACACGCACTAAGGCACACCGAACCCTCGACATTCTGCTGTCCTGCCCTCGGTTGAAACCTCCACCAGCAAGCCACCGACAAGAAAAGAACCCCGTTTGCCTTCTATATGTAGGTACATTACACTCCATGTTCCACCTCTATCCCATCACTTCAACCCCCATCCACCATCACAAACCTCTACCCGCACAGTGTCAAAACAATATCCTTCTTGGTTGACGGGCACACCTTGACTTGGCTTGGTCCGGGTGGCAGGCCCGTCGGCCAGAGAATCGACGGACACGAGGAGTCGGTGCTAACAACGGCCAGCTTCCTGCCCGCGAAGGGGTTGCCGAACACGTCGCTGAGGTCGTACCACAGTTTGTCATCCGCCAGATTGTACGCAAAGATGGTCTGCGGCGAGCCGTCGTAAAGCCCGTTGGCGGTGCGCGTGATTTTGATCGCGATGCCGCCGGTTTTTGGGTCGCTGTGGAGTGTCTCGGTGTAGTTTCCATGCCCTGCCGCGAGCTTGACCGGGGCCGAGATGGTGGCGCCAACGGACCAGACGTAGACTGGCTCAGCGCATCTGTTGATGACGCGCGCTTTGCCGACGCCCGCTGTATCGACATGTCCCTTGTCGGCTTGACCTTTGTCGGCTTGCCCTTTGTCAAAGTGCCATTTGTCGAAGTGCCATTTGTCGACGTGCGTTTTGTCGGCGTAATGCCTGGGGATTCCGGCGGAGACTAGGAGGGGGATCGAGAGGGCGAGGAATGTAAGAAGGGCGGAGAGAGAGGGCGCCATCGTGGGGATCTGGATGACTTGTTGCCCGGAAAAGGGTTGAATGAAGGATTGGTGTCTGCCGATGAGTACCTGAGTAAAAGGTTTGTGGTGTGTGCTTTGGTATCTGCTGGATCCGTGAAAGGGGCCGGGCTCTCTTATAGACTTATCAAGCCCGGCCTCCCAGACTGTTGACGACATGAATTGCACGCCTGCCATGGTATCTGATGACCACGGTTCCTACATTGTACCCACAGGCATCCTCCGCCACGATTGCCAGAGAACCCACTGGCCGGATGCCATCAGCGCGTTCCAATCGAGTAAGGCAAACAACCACATACGAAGCACGGCAGTCTAGCACGAAGCTTGCGAAGTGAATTTGTGTGTCGCGGATGATATTACGAGATCCCAAGGCTGACGAATATTACACCCCTGGGTCTTTGTGGTCAGAGATGGTTTGGAAGAGGGCGGTACACACGAGCCACGGCGCATAAGGGCTGAGTGGGACAGTGGAATTGATGAGATAAGCTTGTGACGGTCAGGACCTCACCGTGGGATGTTGTTAAACGCTTTGTGGGTTGGTGAATTCATCGTCAATCATATAGGGAGATGGCGCCGCCCGATGTTGGGTGTGAGTTGCCAATGCGAGGAAGTCACCTAACGTAGGCATTTCGGGAGTCTGAGACAAGTTGAAACTGAACCAACGGCAACAGCAGAAAGCTCCAACTGGCGAATATCCCAATTGGCTACCTAAGGTACATACATGTGCTGGACAAGGATGGTGAGCACGGCAGCGTGGCTCGTATCTGCAGCTACGAGCAGGCTGGCAAACCCCTGGCACCGCTTCAGCGGGCCGCAAGCGCGGCGGCCGAGCCCGGCTCTCACCACAGCTTGGAGAGGTTTCTTCAATGTAGCCAGCAAACCTCAAGTCAATGCAGCTGAAGGTGGCGACGATAGAGTTGTCCAGGTCGGTAACACTCCAGTCGAACCCCCGTACAGCTCTGCTGTTAGGATACAACTTGAAAGAGCTCGCCCTCGTTTGATTGCTCAGGTAGGTACTTTTTGAATTGACACTACCTGAATCATTGAACTTACCAACACGCCCACTGCTCCCGTTTCAACCCGTGTCAGAGTGTTAATAGGTAGGTAGTGCGTTTCCCTGTCTCACCCTTCCCAGCCTACCTCACCTCTCTGGGTAATTGTGGGCGGCTGCATGCACCAATGACCACAGCCACTAGCCCGGCAGTTTGCTTAAAGAAAAAGGGAGGAGGAGGAAAGAGATACCACATCATCTAAGAAAGAAACAACCGAAGTAAAACCACTCGGCCATCCTCACTTCAGTCTAGCTGAGCGTCTATCGAGTGCAGCTCTGACTCGGAGGTTCCGAAACAAGACTCATCAAGCCGCCACACACCCCGAAATGGAAGTCAGCCGGGAGGGACAAGCCACCTGCTGATAGTCGATACTCCAAGTGTTGATGGGGCCGCCGGCCCAATTGTAGCGCCAATAGCAGCCCCCCTGGAGGTTCTGAGGAAGATTGGCACAATCTTTGGCGCTTGCTACGCCGCCACCACTCTGGCCCCTGGTGAGGTACCGGCGTGTCAGTCTCACACAGCTATTTGGAAATCTTGTCAGGCAGATAGACATACCAAGTGGTTCCGTATTGGTTCCGGCATCCGGCTTCATTGGGTCCGCTTCCTCCGCCGGGGGTGAGGATGACGACGTCACTCGCCTTGACATCGCCGGTGGGGTCAAAGGTGTTGAGGGCTTGCACAACCATCTGCTTCCCGCGCGCGTTTCCGCTGGTCCAGGTGAGCTGGAAGCATTTACAACAACTTCCAGCGCCGTTAAAGATGGCAAAGCCGTATGAGAGGGTGTCGGTAACAGGAGATGGAACGTAACTGTCGCACAGATATCCCTTGCCGCCCTTGCTGCATCCTGATTCGACACTCAGGGCAACGCTGGCATTGCCGACGGAGTTGTTGTTGATGTCGCATACTTTGGGTACGCCTCTGAGCGTTGTGATCGGGGTGAGTACCTATGTATGGAGCTTGACTGGCCACAGTGACCAGTATAAGAGTGGTAGAGCGGCGCTTACTGGACATTCTTGAGGTTGGTCTGCCACGCGCAGGCTGGTTTGCAACTGGCCCGTGTCAGATTGTGGAGGCGGACAGTTAGAGATACCAAGCGTACCAATCCCACCCGGTATAGCTCTTGCCAGAGAGGGCAAGGGTGGCGGGCACAGAGATGATGCCCGCCGAGACCAGGACTGCGAAGCGCATCTTCTCGGATGCAAAACGATGACAAATATCAGTGTGTCTACGGCTCGTAGTGGTGCAATGCCCTGAAGGACGAGACAGAGTTTAGCAAGGAAAGGAGGAGCCCTTATATGCAATTCTTAACATCTGAATCAGAGACTAGAACCTGAAGTAGGGCTGGATCGTCGGCCCTCAACCGCCCATCTTCTGTCCGAACCGTCCATGGCCGGGAGGATGATCGCCCCCCCCCCCCCCCCC
>FTCU01001392.1_pt1 | contig 12548 bp, 15 predicted proteins | sample 1639521 | NCBI WGS metagenome assembly FTCU01 (sample SAMEA3914864, study PRJEB12502) | metagenome | biome: forest; material: soil | place: USA | collected 2012-03-12 | depth 0.3 m
AAGACGTTGAGGAGGGTGGGGAGGGTTTAGGTTGGTTGGTTGGGATAGGATGGGAGAGAAAAGGGAGGGCGGTGTTGCTTCGCTTTGGATCGCAGGTCTTCCAGCACTTGACCTATGATGCTGATGAGATATCAAGGCTTCACAAGTTGAGTTGAGACTCGTTTCAATGATGGACGGAATTCTACCTCGCCAGGAGAGTTTCGCACTGGTACACTTGAAATTGAGGCTTGCGTTCGGCCGTTTCTTTGTTCACGGCTACGACGTGTCAATTTTCGCGCGAGGAGGCTCCTGGTCGGTCTGCCTCGTCCTGCACAGCCATTCAATAGGTCCGGCAGGTGGCTGACATTCAGCAAATCAACCTCTCTTGCCGCCCTCTCAGCGAAGTGCACAGCCACGGCCAACGCACAACCTCTGTGGCGAGGAAATGCGGAAGCCAGGACCCCTGGCTCCGGCGACCCCCACCTTCGGCCACCCCCAACCAAATCAGGCCACCGATTTTGAGTTTGCACAACCGGAACTGCGGCGAGGACGTAAACGAGCACGCAGCGGGTTGGCGGCACAGCAACTGCGCCTCTCAGAATAGTGTCATCTCGCATCTCGAAAGAGTGATCTGTGCCGAGGAAGAAAAGCGGAGTGACTGTGCCACATGCAACACAAGTATCCTTCGCCAATAAGCGTCACTGGGCCGTTGGCGCCGGTGGCTCGTTCGAGTCGTTTTGTGAAACCACGTACATCTCATGCCTTCAACCGACCGCGCCCTTCATCCCATCTCTGTTTTCAATTTCTACCCCCTCCTCTTCTTCTTCCGACGCTCTCAATCTCGCCATCAACTTTCACCCATGCTAGCCATCCGCCGAGCTCCTCTCCGTTCCCTACCACAACTTTCCCAGCAGCTCTGCTTTCCCAAGCCGGCCCTCCGTCGCTTCGCTACTACTGCTACCAAGATGGGCGCTCCCGTCATTCTGTGCGGCAAGACAGAGGCTGTTGGCACCGGCGTCATCGCCGCTCTCAAGCCGGAATTCGATGGTTCGTTGCGATGGTTCGTTGACTGCCGCGTGCACGGCAACGCTGAACTCAACCCGCGTACAAGGCGCAGTCTGCGCTGCAATTTGGTACCAACCAGGAGCTGAACTGTCTGCATACAGTCATCCACTTCGTCATGACGCCCGAGGCTGGCGCTACCCAGATCCCCGCCATCTTCAAGGGTGAGCAAGAGGTTGAGACGAGCTCAGCGCTTGGCAGCCACGATTACTCCAAGAAGCCGGTAGCCGTGATCCTGGGCGGCGGCTACGACGATGCCGGCACCGAGGTTATGACCAAGGCCTCTGCCGGCATCCATCCCATCCCGTGGCTGCGACCCGACCTGACTAAGGCCGCCCCTCCGTTCGGTACCCCCGAGTACGGCAAGGCGCTCGTCCAGCGCATCAAGACGTTGCTGGCGCAGCTGGAGCAGGAGGGCAAGATGCAAGAGGAGAAGGTCGTCCAGTATTGAGGGTGCTTGCCGAGATACCTATTCAAAAAGCCCGTAGTCTGGGTTGGCTTTTCCGTCTGTTTGTATGGCTAGCTGCAAAAAATTAACAAAACAAGAACCATTCCGTCCGTTACTGGTTGAGTTGATGTTAACTATGTTGCCAACGTTAACCAACGTACCTAACTAATGGTTTTGACCATGTCTTGTGAACTTCCATGTGAGATCAACGGGCACTCCGGAACTTGAGAAGGGCCGTGACAAGAGACCACTGGGTTGGAAACAAAACATTCCCAGCAGCGAAAGCCAGAACACCAATCCCCACCGCCCCCACCCCAAGCGAAGGAGCGTGTTGGTCGAGTGTGGTATTAATCACTAATTAATAGCTCTCCAGCGCCCACCAATGGGCGATGCAGAAGAGGTGGCGCAGTCCTCGCAACCGACATAACGAGCTCTGTGATCAGCAGCAATGTAACAATAAACCCGGCCCGTAGTGTTCCCTAAGAGTGCAACCTGTGCCTCCCTCACCTGTGCCTCCCTCATGCCTCGGTGCGTTTCAAAACCGGGCGGCAAAGTTGCCAAAAGCCGTGGAGAGAACAACTATCCGCGGTTTGCGCCTCATTTACCCAGCGTCCGGTTTCAGCCGGATGTCGGTCTCGGGCGCAGCGGCACGCCATTTCGCCCAGCAGCTCGCTCAGCAGCTCGTGATGATGGCCACTCGAGATGTATTACAAGCCACCAGTGCTGGCCGATGCTTGCCCGCCTTCCAGCCCCCTCGGGAAGCCGTCGACGCCATGTCGGGAGCCGCGGGTGCGGCAACCACTGGCCACGTTCTCATTGTCGGGGCTGGTCTGGGCGGTCTGTACCTGGCTCAGGGCCTCGCGAAGCATGGCATCAGCTATTCCGTCTTCGAGCGCGACGAGACGCCCGACGCCCGCGCCCAGGGCTACCGGCTCAAGATCTTCCCGGACACGGTGCCCGACATGCAGTACCTCACCACGCCCGAGCTGTTCGCCGAGTTCGAGGCCCAGACGGCCGAGACCGTCATGGTCGAGACGTCGGTCAACGCCATCGACGGCCGCCTGCTGGCCCGCCGCGCCCTCCGCGGGCCCAAGCCGTACACGGTCGACCGCGGATTCCTGAGGAGGGTCCTCCTCCGCGGACTCGAGGACCGCATCCACTGGGGCAAGGACGCGACGCACTACGAGGTCGACGAGAGCGACGCGGCCTCCCCCGTGACGGTGCATTTTGCCGACGGCACCTCGGCGTCCGGGGCGCTCCTCGTCGGCGCGGACGGCGGGCGCTCGCGCATCCGGCGGCAGCACGTGCCGCGCCTCAGCATCATCGACCCGGAGGCCGTCTGCCTGTACGGGGCGCACGCACCTGACAGCGGAGCTGGAGCGGCGCATCCAGCCCGAGCTGTTGCGGGGGCTGGTCGTCGTGCGCGATGTGGCACCCGTGATCCAGCAAGTCATCTTCGACTCGGAGCTGCCCGTCTCCATGTTCGTCGAGCGGCTGCACTTCCCGCACCGCGGAGAGCCGGGACGCGAGCACCTGCCGGCGGATTACGTGTACTGGTCCATGCTCACGCCATCCAAGCTCCTGGGGTTCACCGAGGAGACGGTAGCGAGCGTCTTTGCCTTCAAGACGGCCAAGGAGCTCGCGATGATGTTGACGGAGGAGTGGAGCGACTCGGCCATGTGCTTGATCGAGCTACAGGATGAGACCTTTGCGGTCTCGCTCCGCGTGATGTCGTCCACGCCGGACCTGTCCGAGTGGGAAGTCTCGCCGTTCGTGACGCTTGTCGGGGACGCCATCCACGTCATGCCGCCGTCTGGCGGTGTCGGCGCAGCCACGGCAATCAAGGACGCCGTCGCGCTGACCAAGGCACTGACGGGGCCGGACGGCATCTCGCTGGCCAGCATCAAGGCCTATGAGACAACCATGCGGGCCGTGGCCAGGGCCAGTATCGAGCGAAGCTTCCGTGGAGGCAGGATGATATATGGGCAGCCGCCGCTGGAGCGTTGCCGCATCTTGGAGGATGTCTAAACAGCGGTCTCCTTTCCCAGATAAACGATATGTACATGTACCTACCTATGCTGTCAACCGGGTCGGCTGGGGCTCCACGCAGTGTAAAAAGTCCGTGGCACCGCCGCTGCATTTGACGGCTTATCGTTGGCTTCGTTTTGTCAGCATTTTCAAACAAAGGTTCTTGAAAACAGCCCTTCCGACAATGTACGGACATCTTAGAAGTGGAGTATTGATGATGGCTGTTCCCGCTGACGACCAAAGTCACCAAACTCATGCCCCGGCCACAAAACGGGACAGAGTGCTTTGTGGCCAACTCTGATTGGACCTCCTCTTGGTTCCCAACCAGCCGCAATATGTCGGAGAGAGCGAGGCTCTCCAAAGCCAAAACCCGACCCAGGCAGACTAGAAGCGCCACGCACATGACCAGCTGAGGTCGGGGAAGGCGCTTTTATTCCTCCAAAGGAGGCAGGGCCTGCGGGACTTTTCAACGCCTTTGTAATCCCGTCAACGAATTTATCGGCCACATCACTTTCTTACCTCCCGACACACACCAACCGAGAAAATATGCAATGCGGCAGCTTATCTACCGATGCCGGGAATCTCACTCTGCACAATTTGCTTCAGTCCGACCAGCTCGATTTCGCAGCGGACTGTGGGAAGGCAGCCGCATTCGTCGCTCGGCTGCTCCCAGAACAGCTCCAACTTGAAAATGCGTTTGAGAGCGCACGCCTCATCCGCAACATGACGGTGATGCCGTTTCCCTACGCCGAATTCATCGCGTTCATCCGCTCCGCGTCTCCACAGTGCTTCCTGGACGCACCCAGCGGGAGCATCGTGGATTGGGTGGATGGGGTTAAGGTTGGGGATGTGATGTTCCTCACAGATTCGGACGTTTTGGCGCCATGCATACGTCAAATATGCCAACGTCTCTCGTGGGAAGGAAATCCTGATCTTGCCGGTGTTGGAGTAAGCATATTGATTTCCTGGTACATTGCAGATTCTCTGAGGGGCCCCGTGTTGTTGTTGTACGTTGACACTAATCAACGAAATGCCGTAGATTCTTGCTTCGTACGGGTTGGAAATCTCCCTCGCCACATTCTTCCTTGCAACATTTGGCTACATCCACCTCGTCCAGCGGAAGCCATATGGCCGACCCATCAACATCCCGGCCGCCGAAACATCTCGCTTGTGGGGGGCGCTGCAAACCAGCCTCGGCTTGTTCTGGGACTCTGCGCTGCTCTTTGCCCTAGCTATTTGCACTGCGACCCTCGCGGTGCAGGAGCAAAAAAAATCCTACTATGCCGAGGCGATGGCCACGTTTTCGTCGGCCATCGCATCCATGGTAGTCGTTGCCACGTGGCCTCTCTACGCGTATGCCTGCCGCTACAGGGTGGTCCGACAGCTCGGCCTGGTACTGGTTTGTATCATGGAATTCGTCGCCGAAACGCATTTAGTTCTACGTTATTATGATGGGCTGGCAATGCGGGACTCGCCTGTGCTCTTCGACGACTTCGAGTGGACGTGCATATTGAACCCCCAGCCATCGAACGATCAGGCACTGAGCTACACATTGGGGTTGTACCTTCCATTTATCTCCTCATGTGTATGCTGTTCTGTTGTCTTTTACTACTTCCTCTGTATAGGGCGCCAAAAAAGTTTGCGATGGAAATCTTCACCTGGAAGCGGTCAGAGCAGGGATGGAGCTTCAGAGCTATCAACTCTTTTCGTCGCCATTACCCTGATCTGGTGTTTGTCTCTTATACGACGTTGATCATCTTACTGGCGACATTTATCATGTATCGTGACATGATCAATACTATGGCCGGCCCTTCGCTGGTGGAATCGCAATGGGGGTTTGGTCAAGTATTGGCGTTGGCGACTTGGCTGCCGACGTTTTTGGACCTTATGGTTGTCGGGACAGGTACTTCAAAATGCCCCCTTCTGTCTCCCGGTGGTCACAAATCATGCTAACCAAATTTTCAAAAAGGACATCTCAAGGCTCTGAAATACAGGCTTCCTCTGGGCACGGATGTCCATCTCGTCAGCGGCACCGGGGGCCAGTTCACCGAGGGGGTAGACTCGCCTGGACAGCCAACGATGGAGGCAAGAGCAGAAACAAGCAATGCATGAGATCCCGCAGCTAATGCAATGCTACATTTGACCCGACACACTATTTCAAGCGCCGGAACTATGTTGGGTTAAGGAGCAGACGGGGGAATTCTTATCTGGGTTGAGAAAGTGTGAATGATAACGCTGCCCGCCTACGTTACCTAACATTCGTATCCCGCATCATCACGACGCCTGCGCTAGCCTATGCAGCTGAATCCTTCCAGTCGTTAAGGAGCACAAAAAGAACCTCACATCGTGGAGCCGATTTCCCAGACCTCCTTGACAGACTCGGCAAAGTCCCTCAGCTTCCTCGGCGCAGACCCCGTAACATGCAGAACCACATCGCTAACCCGGTCCTCGGCACCAGCCCTAATGGCCATGTCCATGGCGCTCATCATTTTGGCGTAATCTTCGGGCATGCCAAAGCCCTGGTGACGCTTCTCGAGTTCAGCTGGTGAGAGATCGATGTGCACGATTCTTCTCCCAAGGACTTCAGCGAGAATCTCGGCAACCTAGAGGAAAATCGATATTAATAGTGCCTTTCGGTCAAATGGAACAGGATCCGCCTTACCTCGCTATACGAAAGCAGCTCGGGTCCCAAAACCATGTATTCCGTGTTTGGGGGTGTCGGATCCGTCAGAGCACGCACTGCAACAGCAGCAATGTCATCTGCCGACACCCATGGGATCTTGCCCTCCCCAGTAGCCGAGTATATTGCGCTTTCTTCCTTGATACCTCTCAGATGCACCGGTTGGTCGGCAAAATTTTCTGCAACGCAAAAACCGTCTCAATATCATAATCACAAGCTTTCAACGCACTAAAAGGAGGCAGAGAGGGGGAAAAAAAAGAAGAGAAAAAAAGCACGTACGCTGAAACCAAGTCGGCCTAAGCACAGCCCACTCCACCAAGGACCTCTGCCCCAGCTCGCGCAGATACGCGTGCACCTTGCCCATGGCCGGGCCGCCCGCCTCAATGGACGAGGCGCTCTGCAGCACGAACCGGCGCACCCCTCCCCTCTCCCTCGCGAAGTCGATGAACTTGATCATGAGGCTCTCGGCGTCGAGGGAAGGAGGCGCAATTAAGTAGACCGCGCTGACTGCCACCGGGAATGATGATGAGTCGGTGGAGAAAGGGTTGGACCATGTGTCGGTGTTGTGCCAGTCGAAGAGGACGTGCTGGGTTCTGTCACCGCTGTGTTGTTGGCCAAGATCGGAGGGGCCTGACGTCCCGCGACTCCTATTGCGGGAGGCGACCAGAATGGTGTAATTCGAGCGAGAGGCTGATGAGGATGATGAGAGCTGACGGACGATGCGGCTGCCCACAGTGCCTGTGCCACCGAGGACGAGAATGGCGGGTCGGGAGACAGGTGCAGACATGTTTGCTGGAATGAGACTGTAGATTTCAGGTTGGGTTTCCGAGAGTGTGCGCCTCTATTGTGTGATATCAGCAAGAAGATCTGTTTGTGCGCCGAAAGAGCCTCGATTTGTATTCGACCCCCAAACGCTATGAAGAGTTCAAATCATCCGACACATTTCGGTGTAATTAGGTAAATGACAGCGAGCGCAGCTGACCGACCAGGGGGACGATCCGCCGCATGATTACGAAAACAACAAATGTGGAATTCTTTTGCACCCGTAAACTCCGGGTGGCTGAAACCCCGAAAGTAAACTCCGGCAGGCCAAGCCCGCTGAACTCCACTTGATCACCAATCGCGGCGTGGACTTGGGGGGGACACGGAGGTGGTCTGATGATTAATTAGGTGATCAGACCCGGGGTTAACCAAGTCAAGCTCACTTGACGCCGGGTTAAAAGTGAGAATTCCACCCTTGAAGGATTGCTTGCTTTCGAGACACGAGTGAATTGGCAAGCCGCGCAGGATGTTGAGCACTCTTGAGGATTTGTATACTTTAGTTGTAGCAACCTCCATCAGGGCGGGCGGTGGAGCCCCATCCTCAACCGCTCGAACGCTTTGCAGTTGCCCAACCCTCGGCATCGTGGTCTTGAACCGCCACGCGGAGTCAAGAACACCACGCTTCAGCGCCAAGACAATGGCTTCGTACGACATCCCTCAGTACCTGCTCGACAGAGCCAACATCCACGACACAGTGACCAAAGTGGTACGCACTTACACAACCCTTGTTATCCTAAAATCACAGAGAAGGTTGACGTCCTTGCTGACAACCCCCCGCACCCTATTAATAGCCCATCTACTACGACGTACAAAATCTTGAGGGTCTCAGGTACGAGGTCTTCGCCGCCTCGGTCGAAATCGACTACACCTCCATTCTCGGCGGCACATCCACTCTAGTCTCGCGTGAGGATTGGGTCGACCAGGTGGGCGCTCTCCTGGGCCACTTCGCGTCGACCCAACACGTCACATCGTTCGTCAATTCCCAAGGTCTAACCAAGGGATGAAAACAAAACTAACCGAGGTTGATGTTGATAGAGGCATCGTTATCAACAACTTGCCACAGCCCACTAGCAACGCCACCCGCCCCGAAAAAGTGACCATCTGCGCCCAGGCAGGTGGGAATATGGTGGACAAGGGCTCAGAAGATGGAAGCGTCCCGTCGTTGATGCAGAATGGAGTATGTTCTTTGTTTTCTTTTCATTCCTTCTAATTACAGCCAAGAACGTTATTACGTCAAAAGTCTCAGCAAAACTCACTAATCCCTCCCGCACAGGGCTTCCTTGAAGCCGAGCTTCAGAGGGACGCCGAACTCGAAAGACAAGGGCAAAATCCTTGGCGAATTACCAAGTACAAGGTGACCAAGAGATGGGCGAAGGTGCAGGAAGCAGTACTCGATCACGCGAAGGATTTGATGAGCCGTTAATTAGGTGTTTAAGGAAAAGACAAGACCAAGCGACTTGATGAAAGCTTGAATTATGACTTGATGCCGTTTAGCGACGTCCCCCGCTACTTGTCTCGGAGATGTACTCAGACTATGTACCTACCTCGGTATGTTTCTTGATATTACCACTCTCTCGTTGTATGTAAACGGGGGTTCTAGTATACAGGACCGATTTGATAGTCCGCCTCTGCGAGGAAGGTATCCCATGTAGCCTATGGTCGTCAGCACGAGGATATGTACCTTGCATTCTCGAGGGGAGAAAACAAACCCAATCAAAATACACATTGGCCGAATCATCATCCGAGGAGAAACCCCCATTTGCTGCGTCGAACAGCGGACTGAACCTGGCAGGCTCAAACGGCGGTTCCGGGGACGCTGTTTGAGAACACTCGGTCTTGGACCCGGTTCCGTCGCGGAAGCTCGACAACATGCCCGCAAGAAACTGGTGAAATTTCCATGCCTCATCACAGGCGCCCATCACCTCGGCCCAGCGGGTGCAGGACTTTTCCACGGCGTCCAAGAGAACGCGGGTAGCCGGAGTCTCGTCCGTGCCTGGGAACTTTCGCCTCAGCTCCAGCTCGAGAAACAAAACCATGGCGGCGAGAGTGAGCATTTGCCGAGTTTGTGACAGCGTATAGAAGGAGGGCGCCAAGCCATCCTGGGAGGCGAGGAGCGCCAACGCAGAGGAGAGGCACCGATCTCGAGAAAACCGGAACCGGTAGTCTTCTCTGTTCTTGGCGAGAAATCTGCGATGCAGGGTGCACATGCCCTTGTGGTACATGCCCAGCAGACTCAGGTTCGAGAAATCGGCCGCAGTTCGGGCGCCGCCGCCGGCGTGCGGCACCTTCATGTGTGGAGGGAACTTCTCATACACGTCATGCAGGGCGCGATCAATCTCGAGAACGGTAGCGTACGAGCCGAGACCGGGGGCGCCGTTGACATCGGCGATGCGGCCCAGTTCGCGAAACAGGCGTCCCTTGACAATCAGATACGTCACCGGTGTTGGCTCCGTGAGGGGCCGCGACGGCGGGAGTACGGTGGCGTCCTCGGACAATTCCCAGTCGTGCAAGTTGCGGGGTTCCATGGTATCCGAAAACGTGGCGGATATTGTTCGTGGGAACGCCCCGAGGAAAGAGGCGATATCGTCCATGCTAGTCACGGAGAGCCAGACGCGACGCCGATATTCCTCCTGGAGGGCCGAGATGCCCGGGCAGCCGGCAGGGTCATGGTGGTAACCCATGTTGATGGCGGCGCGAACGACGACGCCGGTCATGATCCAGAGCCCGCGACGATTGTCGTCTTTCCGATTCAGCTCGGCAGTGGCATTGAAGCGCAACGTCTCCACGGTGTATGGCAAGCACTTGGCCACATCACCACTCAGCAGACATTGGGCTGTGCGCATCCGGTACAGATGGAAGAGCGACTCGGAGCGGCCTTCGTACTTTAGTGGCTCCCCATACCGTTGAAAAGCGAGCATGGTAATGCCGAGGATGGAAAACAGGAGGCCGAGCCATATGAAGTTTGTCTGAGACGGGTCTCTGCAGTGCTTGTCGTACTAGAGACAAAGTTAGGTAGTGACAAGGATGGATGGTCAGACAGGCTCCAGGCACAAGCCATACCTCGCGGAGAAAGGTTGACTGGTGGAGGATGGCTAAGCATTGTACAAGTAAGCGAGGCTGTATAACGGCTGGCAGACCTTCACACCGAGGGCGGGACTCACGAGGGACGTTAATGGGAAAGGTTTGACGGTCAAAAAAGCGCTCGAGGAGCCGATCGACCTCGGGTTTGGGCGGCAAAGTGGAGAGTATCTCTATCCGTTCGATTGGCTTGACGTGGCTGGAGAGCAGACATGACCCATCGACCGTGTGGGAAAGAGCGGGACTGATGTTATCGTCGCTGCCGTCGTCCTGCTCTCGGCTCCAGGTGTTTTTGAGGTCTCGGATCTAATTGCGGTTAGTCAGGGATGAAACTGAGATAATTACTACACGACGTATCTACCCTTAGATAGGTAGGTAGGTAAGCAGCTCAGCCACTCTCCCGGGCATCAAAGGCCAAAGAGGGACACAGGAGAAGGCGGGCGATTACCTCTTCGAGCACGAGACGCCAATCATCGTCGCCGAGGTGCACAGAATGGACACCATCCATCACCGTCTTCCCAGACCGGGCCGGTCCCGGCTCGAGGCCGGGAGCCTCGGGGTTATTGTACACTCTTTCGCTACTGGGTGACGTCAAGGCAACCTGCTGGCGCTCGGCGATCAGTGTTGTGAACATGCCCTCCAAGCGGTCTAGCCGTTGGCGCATCGTATCCCCATTCGCGTCGTGGTGGGGGACGGGCCCAGCTCCGTTCTTGTCGCTCTTATGTCCGCGGTACTTGCAAGCATCCTGCTCGTTCCGGGTCGTACAGTTCTGGCAGGGCTTCTCCCTGTTGCATTTCAGCCTGTAACCGCGTCAGCCATCACGAGCTCCGTGGCCGTCCTGGGCCCTGACCGACACCGAGGGCGCTCCAGCCCCTGCCACAGGACCATACTACGCACTTTCTGGAGCGGCAGGGGTCGCAGGAGAGCGGGATGCGGGAGCGCCGAGCAATAGTTTTTGGACCTTGCTTCTTTAAGCCTGGTCGCATGGCACCTTGCGACCGCATGCTGGCCGGCGGGTTCAGGTCCGTTGTGGTCGGGTGGTCGGTTTCCAGTCCCGGATTTCGCGAGGCACAAAAGTCACAAGTGCTCGGGGTAACTATTTTTTTTCTTGCAAAAGGGGACAACGGCCAGAGCAGGCGATGCAGGTGATGCGCGGGTTTACCCGGACCACGTGACCGTTAACGCCGCGGACTTTACGGACTTGTCTTCCAAGGCTACGCGCAGGGAGAGCACCGGGTACATGCGCCGGAAATGCATGCAGACAAAAAATGGGAGCGATGAATTTTGGGGTATATAGGTGCCGTTGACGGGCGGCCGCGAAGTTCGAGCTGACAAGGGAGGGCTGGGCGTACTGCCACCACCACAGTGACCACATCCACTGACTGACCATCCATCCCCATACCATGCCTTCCTTCGGCGATTTCGTCCACACGCAGTTCCTGCTCAAGATCCCCGCCCCCTCGGCCTCGTTTGCCTCCAAGACCGTCATCGTCACTGGCGCCAACGGCGGTCTCGGCAAGGAGATTGTCAAGCACGTCATCCGCCTCGGCGCCAGCAAGGTCATCTTCGGGTGCCGCAGCCAAATCCGGGGCACCAAGACCAAGGAGGAAATCGAGGTCCTCCTGAAATGCGGTCCTACCGTCATGGAGATGTGGGAGGTCGATCTCGAGTCACCCAAGTCCATCAAGAACTTCGTTGACCAGGCCAACACCCTGCCCCGGCTCGACGTCCTGATCAACAACGCAGGAGTCCGCGCAATCAATTTTAAGACCGTCTATGACACCGAGCACACCCTCGCCGTGAATAACATTGGCACCTTCCTGCTCGCCCTGCAGCTGATCCCGAAGCTGAAGGAGACGGCTCGCATGTTTAGCGTCACGCCGCACATGACCATTGTTGCCTCGGCCTTGTACGATGTCGCCAAATACCCTGAGAGCCACGGCGAGGACATTTTTGCCTGGTTTCGAGACGAGTCGCACGTGGACCCGATGAATCAGTAAGACACTCCCTTCCCTTCAACTTCAAGGTGCCTGTATTATTCTCCCACCGAAAATCTTGAGACTAACAAGCTGGCTCTGCCTACCTAGGTACAACCTCTCCAAGCTGCTGCAACTCTACACGGCGATCAAGCTCAGCGCCATTGTTGACCCTGCTGGCACCACCGATCTGAACCCCATCGTGATCAATTCCGTCGACCCATGCTTCTGCAAAACGGGGCTGTCGGGCGAGCTGAAAGGCCCACCCAAGGCCTTCTTCAAGATTTTTGAGGCCATTGCAGCCCGATCCGCCGAGGAGGGGGCCTCGCTGGTGGTGAAGGCTGCGGCGGCTGGGCGGGAGACTCACGGACTTTACATGCGGGCCGGCAAGGTCCAGCAGTATGCCCCAATTGCCCAGGATGAGAAGCGGGCCGCCTATGTGTGGGAGCTGCTCGGAAAGAAGCTGGAGAGGCTG
>FTCU01000705.1_pt1 | contig 12519 bp, 13 predicted proteins | sample 1639521 | NCBI WGS metagenome assembly FTCU01 (sample SAMEA3914864, study PRJEB12502) | metagenome | biome: forest; material: soil | place: USA | collected 2012-03-12 | depth 0.3 m
GACAACAACCTAAAAAGCAAAAGACCAGCGCCCCGACCGACGGAAAGCCAACCTTGCTGCTAGCCTGCCCGTTCTGGAAGCTGGATCCCCAGACGCACGACAGATGCTTCAAGTGCATCCTCAGCAACCCCTCAAGAGTGAAACAGCACCTCCTCAGAAAGCATTCCCCCAAGTTTTACTGCCAACGCTGCTACGAACTCTTTCCCAGCCAAGAGACCCTTGACCAACACGTCCAAGTTCATGTCGTCACTTGCCCGAGCCACGAGTCGAGCTTCCCTCAAATCACCTACCAACAACGACTCCGGCTCTCAACCAAGTCAAAGACCAACCTGTCAGAGACCGACCAATGGTTCACCATCTGGGACATCCTCTTCCCAAGCCATCCACGGCCCTCCTCGCCGTACATCGACGCCAACCTCTCAGCAGACCTCTGCCAGTTCCGAGAGTTTGCGGAAGCGGACGGCCCGGAAATCATAGCCGCCGATATGCAGCACAGCCTCTCAATGACTGCAATGCCAGCGGAGCAGATCACCGCCATTGTCCGGCAAGTGATCTCGCGCTCCATCACGCTGCTCTTCGCCCGCTGGTCCGCCCTTGGACGCCCGCCACTCCAGCAACCTGGAGATGCGGCAGAACCGTTAGTAACCGCCTTGCCAAGCGAGTATCTCCCGGCAGACTCCCATGGAGCTGAATCAAGCTCCGACTCAATTCCGGTCGTGCACGCGGGGACACCAACGAGCTCGGTTGCTTCCCTCGATCTCAACGCCACGATTCCTGGAAACGCACTGCAAGAAGAGCCGTTTGCGGCCTTGCCGACCTATCAAGCTCAGCACGCGGAGACAATTCCCGCTGTGCACGGGGAGACACCAACGATCTCGGCTCCTCCCCTCAACCTCAACGCCATGTTTCCTGGAAACGCGCCACAGGAAGGGCCGTTTGCGGCCCTGCCGGATTATGAAGCGCGGGATGCTGAGACGAGTGACGGGTTCCAGATCCAGGGGGAGGATATGTGGCAGGGGCTGTGGGGGGGTTGGGATTCGTTCATGGATCTAGGGATGTCGAGTGGCGTGCTGGGTGGGAAACTGGACTTTGAGGTTGATATAGGTGAGGTTGAAAAGGAGTCGGATGCTGTGAATTTGTGATGTTCTTTGAGGTGTATGAAGCGGAACTTTGGGTAAATATCTAGATTTGATGGAGGAGGATAGCGGCATGCCACACTCTCTCTGCCTTGAACCAAATAAAGAGATCTGCTGAGCCGTGATCAACCTGACAACAAGACATGGCATGTTTAAGAGCAAAAAGAACATACAACACCAAGGATTCCCCAGTCGTCACCGACCTGAGTACTAGTTTGGCGATCAGCAGTTTATCGAGGGGAGAGCGGACGGGATCCCGAGCTGTCTACTGTCTATGGTCGTATGTGGTTATTTGCTGTGGTCTCTGGGATTATCTGCGGGCATCAGGGTGAGAGGTGGTGGTGTTTTTGGGGAGGATGCTGTCGAGTCCGAGTCCAGATCCAACAACGGCCAGGGCCAGCTGTCTTACGCCATTATGTTGTCAATCTTCACTTGAGTCATGCGTCGACTCCGTAATATGACGGGTCATTGACTCTGTTGTTACTCGAGATTATGCGCTGGACCAGGTGCGAGCGCGGGTCGGGTTGTCGGAGAGGATGGCTAAGCGGCTTGGCCGATAACATCTCACGGATCGTGTCTCGAGCCAATGAATGGTAATGAGGCGGGTTGTTTTAATTGCATCTTTGTGTCGCATTTTATCCAAGGACAGTAATAATAAATCTAAAATACCGTCGGCGTCGCGGTTAGGAGGGGGACGAGACGGACGGGAGGGGCGAGAGGGATGAGTGTCTTCGACAAGTGCGGAAGCCAACCTGATCATAGGAAGACAAAATCTTAGCGAATCCCGTGAGAGGAGAACATATACATAGAGCAGAGCGCGCGGGCCTGGAGAATGAGGACTAGGACAAGTCTGGGCCGTCTTTGCGGAGTTTCAACTGACGACGGGCGGCTGGCACTGGCACTCCAGCTCGATGTCCCCATCTCCTATCGTCAGCTTCGGCTCCTCGACGACACCAGCCTGCTTTATGTATTCCTCCATTTTCCACCTTCGAACCAGCAGCCGGCAGACCTCGCAGCGCTTACTCTCAACCCTTGGCGCATCCATGCCACCCTTGGCGGTGAACTCCTCTAGGGAGCTCTCCGGCAGCACCCCACAGCTGTCGCAGATCCGATTACGCTTGTCTGCGACCGTTCCCGTCGTGGCAAGCCCCAGATGCTCCAGGATGAAGTCCGCGCGGTCCTCTGGTCCCGTGTTAGCACCGCTCCAGCCGCAAGCCGTCAGTTACAAAATGGCGGAGAAAACATACCATCCAGAAGCGAGATCATGCGGATGGTCCGGGGAAAGTCCGCGATGGGCTCGCCTGTGATGAGGGAGCGGAGAGGGAAGAAGAAATAGTCGGCCTGGGTGATGGCTACCGTGTGGTAGTTCCAGAACCGAAGGAACGAGTTTTCGGCGCTGTTGACGAAGGGGTTGTCAGCATGGGGTAAACGGGGGCGAACAAACAGGAACTTCCCCCGTCGCGGCGTACCTGATCTCCTGGCGGCGCTTGTCTTCGCGAGCCTGTTCGCGGAGGGGGCGCAGAACCTCGTCGTTGGCAGCTTCCTCCTTGGCAGTCGGCAGATAATCCTGGATTCGAATCATGGTCACGGTGCGACTGGGTTGGAGTTGGGAGGAAACTGGAAGGGAGGCTGACGATTCTGCTGCTACTTTATACCCGTTGGACTTTGGGGCCACAGGAACACCGGGCTTCCGAACCTTCTGACCTCTACAAGGAATCAGCATGACGAGGGAACTGCATACATCTGCGGGTTAAGATTTTGCTGTCTTTGCATGTTAGAGACAGAGCTGGGGAGGGAAAAGCGGATCAGGAGATAGGGCTGGATAAAGTAGAGAGCGGCAAGTGTGATGTAGAAGTGAAGTAGGGCCTGAGTTGTTGTCGCTGCCGGCGCATCCGTATGTGAGTCTCGCAGCCGGGCTTGCCAGTGGGAATAAGGGCCAGTCGATTGGTGTATCATGTCTCGAGGTTGATGGTTTTCCCAAATCTCGCATACAGTTCCACCTTCAGCTGCGTCATCTCCTCGCGGATGGTGCCTAGCTTTTCCTCGAGCTCCTCGAGTTCCTCTTCTATCCTTGCCGTCGATATCCCGAGCATTTCCTGCGCCTGTGGGAGCTGCAGGTGGAAGAAGGCATCCCCGATTTTGTAGCTGGCGCATGGTCAGCATGTGTGCCTTGCATTGCCACCCCCAAGTACCAGATATTGGACTCACGGGACGGTATCGTCTTCGTCTGCAAGCTCGAGCTCGGTCGTGATGTCGTCGAGCTCCTCCTTTTCTTTCTGCGCGAGAGTGAGTCGGGGGCCGTGATCCGCAACTCCTCCTCCTCTCGGGACTGCTCACGTTCAATGTGCTCAACTCCTCCTCTATCGACAACTCGTGCTGGTGCAGGCGGCTGAACTTGTTGATCTTGTCCTGGTCCTCGCGGCGCACCTCGACCTCGTCGCCCATGGCATCCTCCTCCTCCTTCGTCAACTGCGCAGCATCTGTCAGCGGGGATCTTGGGTTTGGGGGCAGAGTAGTACCTACCATCCGCCGGCTCATCATCTTGGCGTCTTTTTTTCGGGGTTTGGAGCTCGGGAGAGAAATGAGAGGTGGTCCCTGTTTCCGCTGAGGTTGGAGCTTTGGATGGCTGCTTGGGCATTCAGCGACAGAGCTCCACCGATTTGGCGGGGCATTCAGCACATGCCTGCCGGCCCAGCATCAACCCTAACCCCATGCGCGCTCATTTTCGCGGGGCAGGGGGAATCGCAGGGGTTTGCTTCTATTCTCCGATTGGCGTGAGCTGCCCCAAGTCAACAAACGATGAAGTCGGCCTCACAACACGAACAAACACCACGAATCAACAAAACGACCATCGAAAACCCAATCTGTTTTGCCTCACCTGAACTCACTACGCGTCTTTTGAACATCAAAATGCCTGGCCAAAAGCTGTATCCCCGCGCGACGGTCAAGAAGATTGTCAAGGCGCATTCGAACTGCAGCGTGAGCAAAAACGCTGATGTCATGGTACCCATCCCCGGTCCCGACGCGTCGCCAGGGAATAAGCCCACTGATATCGGCCCAGATGTTCTTGGATTACATGCTCTTTATGCAAACGTAAGGGAGAAAGTCATTTGTCAAGCCATTAACGCTCAGAGCTGACACCTGACAGTCTCATGAAGGAGGCTGCGATCGAGGCCAAGCAGGGGGGCGAGAGGGGCATTACCGCCCGCAGCGTCAAGAAGGTCACGGCCGTGAGTATCACCAGCCTTGGTTCACTTGGGCCAGCAGCTTCTGACGCCTTTGCAATAGGACTCGCTTGCCAAGTTCAGGGGATGAGCTTTCTGTTGGAGGATGCCGAGATCACCGAAATAGGGATGACCTCGGCACCTGGAAAACAACAGGGAATCAAGCCCGCCAGCGCCGCGCCGCGGAAGAACCCCACGATGCTGCAGGGACTACGCTTGACACTGGCGATTCTCTAGCAAAAGGTGGAGATGGAGAGGCCCGCAGCGTGGATGCACGCGACACAAATTTGTCGCATGGGGAGACAGCATCGTGGAGGATGATGATATCGATCTCCAAATATGGTGCTAGGGCCTGAAGGCAGCGACGATGCGGAAAACTTGAAGGTCGATGATTGACGCTCAGCCATGTTCACGAGTTCTTCATCTCAACCTAGTTATGTTCGCGTCTTCACAGTGCAGCCAATCAGGGGGGAGCGGCTCGAGCATCCAACATGCTCGGTTCTGTCTGTTTAGCTGCAGTGCCTGACCCTCACCGCTTCATTCCTCAGTACCACCGCAGACTGCAGCCACCCATCGACGTCTCAACGGAGGAGCCCACTCAAGTTTCAAACCCTAGCTCATCATTGTCTCTCCGCCAACCTATTCCCGCCCCCAGCCTGAGACCTGTAATCCCTCAGCGCGAAAGATGCCTCCTTCTCTTGAGCTGCATCACCAAGCTCCGAGCAATGTCTCTTCAACAAAAGATCCCTCGTGCTTCCCAAGCCGCTCCGAAATGCGTGCACGTGTCGACTTGATTAATCGAAAAGTATGCTGCCACTTTTGACTGGCTTGACGGCTCGATGTTCTGCATGAGCGCGGCTTGGGTAGCTGTTTTGCAATATTCTGCTAACCACACGTCGCTCTGGACGTAGAACGTTGTATCCGCAGGGAGTAGCGGGCTAATAGAACGACTCCCATGTGGAAATGTGAGGAGATGCGTTTACTCAGACAAGGACTACAAGTTATGTCTTCGAGATCTTGATCGCGAGTTTCGAGTCTACCAGAAACTGCCACAACACGACCGGTTGCTACAACTCATCAGATACTCGCCCGAAGAAGGCCTTGTCCTCCCGTACATGCCCAGGGGCACCTTGCGAGAGCATCTCCGCGAGGATGCCGCTGCCGCCAGCACCACCATCACCCTCCCCGAGCGGCTGCAGTGGGCCTGTGATGCTGCTGAAAGTCTGCATCTCCTCCATTCCCACGGGATCATCCACAGCGATCTCAAGCCCGAAAACCTCCTGCTGGATTCCAACTCCCGACTCAAGATCATCGACTTTTCGGGCTCTTCCTTCGACGGAATTGTGGGATCCGCGGTGGAGAGCATGAGGTTCTTTCTCCCGCGGCCAATCAAGGAGCCGCCAACCGTCAGAACCGACCTCTTTGCTCTCGGTTCTACCATCTACGAAATCATGACGAGCAGACAGCCGTACGAGGACCTCAAGGACGACGAGGTGGAGGCCCTTTACACCCAGCAAGTATTCCCCAGCGTGCAGGGACTCCCGTGCGGGCAGGTCATCTTGGATTGTTGGCGCTGCGATGTGCGGACAGCAGAGGAAGTCATGCTGCGGCTCAAGGGAGTGATGGAGGTGTCCTGGGTATTGGAAGTAGACCTCTCTTGTGACCCACAAGGTTCGGCCATGACTTCAGCGGAAGGGACTTAGCAATCTGAGAAGATGCAGCCATAAACACCCACAGGTAATAATACACAGTTTGTCAGTTTGGTGTCCGAGCCGATTCGGGTGACGGGTCTGGTTCAAGAGCCGAACGCTAACCCACTTGGCGGTCTCATGGTGTGGAGTTTGCTGCGGGTTCAGATCAGCGCACCCATGCTGTGCATGGAAGCTTGGAGCTTGTGGTGGAAAGCGGGTCTCTGCTGCTGTTGGCTGGAGGGATTGTGGAGAAAACGGGAGAGCTGGGTGGACCCACTCACATCACCGCAGCAGCAGCCGTGGCCCAAGCGGAACTTGGGGTTCAGGGTGTGACATCGAGGCAGCTCCAGGCACACCTCGAAAATTTCCCGACCAGGCACCGAACAGTACCAACAACATCCGACCGCACCTCTCCACCACTTTCTGATTCACGTTTCCAAAACCCGGCAATTAGATCTCGTTGCCAGTGCTCGCCGTAATCCATCCAGCCACTTTCTCTGCAACCCCTCCATCGTCCCAAGCCAACCAAGGAAGCTTGGTCCGTCGCTCGCGAAGCAGACAAACAAACAACAATCAACCCGGTTCCGACCGCAATCCGATCTTCGTTCAGATCTTTCCTACAATTCGAAATGGCGGCTTCGGACATCCAGAACCCCCCAGCTCCCGTCGAGTCCAAGTCGGCCAAGAAGAAGCGGGCCAAGGCCGAGCGCACCGAGTCCCCCGCGCCCGCCGTCTCGACCCCCGAGAGGGCTGCCTCCGTTGCGCCCGGCGAGGAGGAGTCTGACAATGCCTACATCCGCGACCTGCAGAAGTAAGTTCGTGTGAGATGGCCGTCTTTGTCACGTTGCTGACTCGCCTTCGCAGGAGCATCCGCAACATCACCAAGAAGATCGTAAGTGGCCACGTGCCGACCTGCCGGTTTCGAGTCGATAGCGTTCTGACAATATTTCCCAGACCAACACCGCCAAGATCGACGCCCTCATTGCCGAGCACAGCACCAGGTCCCTCGACGAGCTCGTGGCTGCCAAGATCATCAATGCCGACCAGAAGGCCGCCCACCTGAAGAAGCCCTCGCTGCAGGCCCAGCTGTTCCAGCTCGAGGAGCAGCTCGCCCAGCACAAGAAGATCGACCAGGAATCCCGGGCTCGTCTCGCAGAGCAGGAGAAGGCTCTGGCGGCGAAGTTCGAGAAGGAGAAGGCGGATGCCGTTGCCGAGGTCACAGAGAAGGCCAAGGCGGATGCCATTACCTCCCTCCTCAGCAACCTCTTGATCCTCTCTCAGTTCCTTCGGCTTGCTGCGGCCCGCCGTGCCGAGGATACCGACAGCGGCTCTGACGAGAGCATGGCTCTCGAGGGTGTCCTGCTCCACATCTACTCTGGCGACGAGAACGCTGTTGCCAACATGATGAAGCTGGTGCAGGGTGCGAATGAGCAGACCCGCAGCACCAGCGGCGAGACGCTCCAGACGACTTGTAGGTGTCGCCCGCCTCGCACTCTCTGTATGACCCGTTCTAACTGTCTCTAGTCGCCCAGGTCAAGCAGGTTGCCGTCGCCTTCTGCGCTCCTCTCTCGCAGACCGAGGCCGTTTCGCAGCCGGCCGACGCCGAGACCGAAGCTGCCGTCGAATCCAAGCAGGAGCCCGAGACCGACCCCACCGTCGCCAATGCGGGTTTGACCGAGGTTGACGATGGTTCCGCCGTTGCCCTGACCAACGGCCACGCTCAGGAGGCGCCTCTGAGCAGCGGGGCACCCAGCAACACCGACGTTGCGGACGACGCCGCCAACGCAGCGGGCGAGAGCCAGTGGGATATCGGCACCCAGATGTCCGTGTCGCAGGAGTGGGTGGACGTGACGATTCCGCGCGACCCCAGCGAGACGGAGACGGGCATCAACGCCACCCCGGCCGCGCCATCCAACACCCAGTCCTGGGCCGACGACCATCCCGAGACCGAGGCTGCTCCGGCCGCGCCCGCGGACGACGGCTTCCAGTCCGTGCCGGGCCGCAACCGCGGCAACCGCGAGGGTGGTGGCTACCGCGGTCGCGGCGGCTACCGTGGCCGTGGCGGCTTCCGTGGCGAGGGTCGCGGCCGTGGTCGCGGCGGCCAGCGCGGCGGCATGCCCTCGCGCCCCCGCCGTGGCGGTGAGGAGCAGGCGGTCTAGTAATCCCGCTTCTCCGTCACTGGTCGGGAGGGACACGCGCACGGCGAAGAGGTTTCTCGCTTGATCTTGTCTCCCATCTGGTTGTCGGCGCGGTCGTCGTTGCACTCATCGTTGGCGTTCGTAAAAAGCGCATATGCTATCACATGAAATTTCGTTTGCTTTGGCCATTCTCGGGGGGTTAAAAAGCTACACTGTATGTACATTAAATTAGGGAGGGAAGGGCGGATTTGGGGGCGGCGGTCCTGAGCATCACGGAAAGGGCATCTGAGACGAAACGAAACGAGATTTGCTGGCGTTTTGGGATGCAGGGACGGTTCTGCGAGGACGGCGGCGCGCGGGTCAGCCGGGGAAATGTTAGGGTGTATCATAGGGAGCCAATTGACATTGTCGTGGCTATGTGGTTTTGCCAAGGCACTCCGTGACATTTTGGTTCCGTCCCTAATTATCCAGTCTGCCCAAGAGCAGACTATTCCCAACAACTCCAAACACAATCTCGGCCACAGAAACTCCAGTTACTCCTCAAGACCAATTTTCAGCCATATTCAGCCTACCTCCACCTCCACCCCTCCGTAGAGACACGAGCCGACAAAGACCCAACAACAAACAAAGCAAGATTAAAGAAACCCCCGAAAAGGCGTCCCAAGAATCTTCAACTTGCCCCCCGCCTCCTCAATCTTGACCCCTTCCCCGCGCAGCAGCGTGCGCTTCTCCACCAGCGTGATGCCCTCGCCGTCGCGCCGCGCAATCTTGCCTTTGAATCCGCCTAGGGACCCGTCTGTTGCTATGACGCGGTGGCTGTGGGGGGGTTGTTAGTATGAGTGCTACTCAGAATGGGGTTTGGGGTTTTCTGCCTTGTCTGTTTGGATGTGAAGGGTGTTTGTTGAGGAGGGGTGGTGCAGGAGGGGAATACGAACCAGGGAATCTCGGGCGCGAACGGGTTCCGGCGCAGGGCGTTGCCAACGGCTCGCGGCGAGGACTTGAGGTGCGCGGCGACGATGGCGTAGGTGCTGACGGAGCCGGCGGGGATTTGGTAGGTCATGGACCAGACTGCGCGTTCGAAGGGGGTGCCGCGCGAGGAGGCAAGGAGGGGCGGTGGGAGGGGAATCTTGCTGGGTGGCATTGTTGTGGGTTTGCTGGGTTTGGTTGTTGTTGTGGTGGTTGTGGTGGATTTGGTGATGGTTTTGGTCATGGTGGTGGGCATTTTGTCCTTTTTTCGTCTCTTATGTCCTGGATTTCGGTGTGTCGATGGGTTCAGGAGTGGCTGTTCGTGTTGCGTTCTGTCGTGACTGACTCAGACAGTTGAGGTTGGGCTGTCCAGAATTTATAGCTGTGCATGCGTCTTTGAAGGTCGAGCTTTGCTCAGAGTTGAGGTGGCAAGAGAGTGACGAGTTATGAAGTGACGAGCGCGAATGTCAGGACAAGGGCGCGTTTGACAAGGATGGTGGCTCTCTCGAGGCGCGTGCGTGATGCGCTCTCACGTGACCTCGTCTAAGTCGACCTCTCCCACTTCAACATCCAACAGCCTTTGCTACTGCACAACGATCACATTTCAACGGGAGTGTGGCAGAAAACGAAAAATTGGCTTGAACTCTTGCCAGCTAGCAATTAGACCCGCGCACCCTGATTTTCTCGCGGCCAGGGAGCGGAAGCTGCGGCGGGCAACAAGCGGCAGGCTGCAGCTCGTGCCTCACAAACCGGGCGCGAAGTCCCCGCATCACGAGAGCCTTAGCTCGCTGTCTCAGTCGGCGACCAACCAGCATGTTCATCCGCAATCCAGGAACCAATCACGATGGAAGGTCGCATCCATGGCGCAAGCCTGTCTGAGCTGGCTTTCACGGCATGACGCCCGGCTGCTGAGATGGCTGTCAAGGTCGGCCTGCTGATCTCATGTTCTTGACATGATCGACCTTCGACGAGAAAGACTGCATTTTAGCTTCTTTTCCCTTTTCTTCTTTCTCTCTATTTCTCCCTGTTTCATGATGTGTCTTATCTCTTCCCATGCCCTCCTTCGACAACCCTATGACAATGAGCCGGAGAATCGAATGCAGGAGTGAAGGCTGTTCCAACGAGGTCTTGTTCAGGACGCTCGACGGGCCGTTTGACGACCGCAGAGGCAGCGCCGGCGGCAGGTCTCCTTTGTCAGATCCCGCTGGCCGAGGCTCGCCTTCGAGTACACACCTGAGACACTCGAGCAGCTCGGTGCAGGTGTCTCCCTTCTGCAAACACCGTCGGGGCTCCCCTCACACAGGACCAACACCGGGCTTCCCGCTTACCTGCCCCTAGACACCTGCGTCCACTTTCTCGGTGACGAGCGCTGCACCTACAAGAAGCCGCCCCACGACAGCGTCTGCGCCATCCGTAAGCCGAGTCGTATGCCCCGAGACCGATCTGAGCTGAACATGCCTCGTAAAGATGCAAGATGTCCCGTTCCCAACTGCACCCAGGCTCGCGCCCAGTACCTCGAGCCAAACTTCGACCCATTGTCTAGTGCCCCTCCGAGATATGTTCGCTTCGAGGTTTGCTCGGACCGTACGTCACATGCCCGAACCTGCTTCCTCAGACATTAACAAAAACTAGACAAATGCGCGTTGCAACGGTGCCCGTCGAGACGGGCGTCGTCGAGGGTCACCTTTTGCCAGGCTCGTAAGCTATGCTTTTTGCTTCCTTGATATGAATAGCGTTGACAACCGAAAGACGCCTGTCAAGCGGATGGTTGCACCAACTTGCGTCAAGAGCAGCGAACCTGTTGTGAAGAGCGTAAGTTGGCCCTGTTGTTGGACTCGCCTGATCTAACAAGTCCAAAGACCAGTGCAAAATGAGAGGCTGCCGGACCATTGTCGATGGAGAGTTTCCGTATTGCGCAGCCCGTAAGCCGTCTTCCCATGGTAACCCAAAAAGAAGCAGCATGACCAATACGCCACAGACATCAAGTGCCAGACGACAGGCTGCGGCGAGGCGAGACACTTATCCACCAAGACGAACGAGTATCTTGCGTACTGTACCAGCCGTCAGTACACTACCCGCACCCATCCTTGACTAGTCGTCTAATGTTCCCAGACGTGACATGTCCCGTGCGGAAGTGCGCCACCATCAGGATGGAGAACTCGGCGTTTTGCGCTGAGCACACTTGCCACGCGCGGAACTGTCTCAAATCCGCCAACTCCAGCCCGTTCTGCGAAGAGCGTGAGTCCCAGGCCCCGGTTTTTGGTTGTCATCTAGCTCTGACGGCCACCATCAGATTGCTGCGCTGAACAGAGCTGCCAGAGTCCTCGAGACTGGGCAGCTGACCTCAAGTATCCTGGGAAGTTCTGCCCTTTGCGTGAGTCTCTCTTCTGTCATGTTTGATCCATCCGAGATTGTTGTTAACCATTGAGAGTCAGACACCTGCCGTGACGAAAGATGCCAGGAATACGTCGACAGCCTCGCCATATTTTGCAGCACACGTACGGACTCCAGTGTTTCTCTGATCAGTTGACGAGACTGACCAGAATCCAGACGGCTGCTCCAAGCCCAAGTGCCACCAAATCGTCATCGCTGAGAGACTCTGCATAGACCGTAAGCAGTCCTCCAATCCCCCAGTTCTACCCCTTTACTAATTCGCTGGCAGACTTCAAAGACCATTACATCACGCACGGCCAGAACCTCGCCTCGTCCGCCGGACCAAGACACATCCCTCACGTCCCACTCGCGCCACCCGGACCACCCAGAGCCTTTTCCCCCGGCCCCGAGCGGATAGCAGACCTAGAACACGACAGGCGCGCCAACCGCAACGACTCAGCAGGCAAGTTAAACGACGAAGACCCACGTCTGCCCCAGCCTCGAGGACTGCCGATCAACTTGCCCGCGCATCTGAAACCGCCCGGTATCATCCCCCCCAAACCAGTGACCCCCCTGGCGCCAAGTCCGCGAGTCGAGTTTGTGGCCCTTCCTCCCAGAAGTGCCGGGGGCAGTGACCGGCCGGGTCTTAGCCTCCAGATCCCACCGGAGGATGGGGCTGGCGGTGCCTCCGCGGGCAGACCGGCGCAAGGGCGGCGGGTGCAGGTTGAGGATGGGGATGATGACAGTGATGGATGGGGTGGGGAGAATTGAAGGGGTCACAGGGCTGATTGCCGGCCGTGATTGATGGGTATTCGGTGGTTGCTGCCACGATTCTAGTTTGTGACATGCTGGGGTTGTGCTTCTAGATCCTCCGCCTAGGGAAGCCATTATATCGAGGATATCCATCCTACCGAGCTGTTCCTCGCCTCTCTTTCATGCAAAGATCCCATCTCCTCAAACCAACCCATCCCTTCCTCTCCACCAACCCATC
>FTCU01001170.1_pt1 | contig 12501 bp, 7 predicted proteins | sample 1639521 | NCBI WGS metagenome assembly FTCU01 (sample SAMEA3914864, study PRJEB12502) | metagenome | biome: forest; material: soil | place: USA | collected 2012-03-12 | depth 0.3 m
ACCCGTGGACGCCAACGAGCGCCCCGCGTTTAATGCCCGACTGACTCCAACAACCCGACATCTGCAACCTCGACAACGCACACGCCGTGCACTGCAGGCTCGGCACGACCCAGCAGCACCCAGCGGCACCCAGCGGCACCCAGCAGCACCTCGCAGCAGCCCGGCACACTATTCCGGAACCATTCTCAGTCGCCAATCGCTCGCCCTGTCCAACCTCTCACTCGCCTGTCACCCCAACCCCACACGCCACCCCTCGCGTGTGCTGCTTGCTCGACGCACTCGACACCCTTGACACTTGACACACTCACCACACCCACCCTATAAACACCATCAGCTGCTCCCCCAACAGCTCCAACCCCTTCCCGACCGGGAATCCTCTTCTCCCCACAGCACCTCACAGCAACACTCACACTGGACCCCTCCATCCCCCTCACCAACAAGGTACACATCACACACACACCCAGCCAAGATGGCTGCCTCATATCCCCGAAGACAACCCTCAAGTCAATTATCCTCCAGCCACGACTCCCGTAGCCGGAGGAGTAACGACTCATACGCATCACATTCCACCGCGCCCACCTCGCTGTATTCCTCACCCAACCCCTCGGAGCTGAAAGCCTCACCCTATGTCGGTGACAAGTACCAGCACGCTTGCGTCTACGACTCCCGCGACGATGTCAGCCCGGCCACCTCGCTCTACCCTCGCTCCTCGGTCGATACCTACGCCTCCACGACGGCTTCTCGTGAGGATGTGGACGCCATGGACCTAGATGCGATCTCCGAGTACGACGAGTGCGCCTCCATCCCGCCGCTGCCCGTCTACCGCCGCGATCTGATCGAGCCCAACGTGCGCGCCTCCACGCCCCAGGACTTCGCCAAACTCTTTCCGTCGCTCAACCGTCTGACGATACGGCACGACGAGTTCACCTCGGATGGCAACATGAACTTGCGCATCGACACGGTGGTGACGGGACGCAGGAGGACCGCCATCCAGCTCTTCCACCTGCGCATGTACGACCTGGCCAAGCGGGAGTTCTCCTTGCGCCGCTACTCGCGCGACTCGGGCCGCGAGGTCTGCAACGCGAAGCGCAAGTTCACCGAGCCGGCTCCGGCCAAGTTCATGGCACAGGACGAAAGGCCAACGCTGAAGCGGTCCATGTCGACCGCTCTCAGGACTCTAAGCGGTGGTGCGAAGCCGGCCTTGCGCCGTGCTAAGTCAGGTCCGGCAGCTCCTGGCCGCCCCGGCACTGGCTACTCGACGTGCGACGGCGATGATGAGTTCTTCCCCGAGGGGAACAACCTGTCTCGCCTGTCGCTCGACAGTCGCCTGGTCAGGGGCAAGGCCCAGCGGCCGCAGCCGACCAACACCATCAAGCTTGAGTTCAGCAACTACGCCCGTGTCGATGTCAGCCGCCGCGGCGCCAAGGGGAACAAGCGCTACGAGTTTGACTGGTGGGGCCACCGCTACAGCTGGAAGCGCGCCGTTGACAAGCAGCTCGGCTTGGTCTCGTTCCATCTGGTGCGGGACGGGAATGCGGCCGCGCCGGTCGCGCACATCGTCCCCGAGACAAGGTCACCAAGCCAGGTTCTTGCCGATGAGAGCGCCGGCGGATGGGTGCCGCCGTGTTTCATGTGGATCGCCGACGAAACCATCGTTGATGCCGTCACCGATGTTGCCGAGTACGTTGACACCCTCTATCTCCTTCCCTGATCGGCCTTACCGAATGCTAACCTGCCCTTCAGCGTCATCATGGCCACCGGACTCATGGCCCTTGTCGATGACTGCATCAAGGATCGCTGGCAGACCAAGAAGGCCCACCACATCCCGCTGCCGTTGACCTCCAAGTCGGTGAGCTTCGAGGCTATCAGCCCAAAAGCCATCATGCAGCATGTTTTCGGCCGCCGGTACTCAAACGAACACCAGCGGCCCACGACCCCGTCGAGCCCGCTCCGATTTGCGAACCCCATTGCGGCCCACTAGGCTGCATCTAATACAGGCTCTCCGATCTCCGGCACCGCCAGTCCGGATGACGTCCGATCTCACCGCCGGATGACCCCGGACAACTCCCTGCTTAGCGCGCCGCGTGTTGCTGCCCAACCAGCGGCCCGCCACACCGAAGCATGCCACACCGCCTCAAGCCACGGCAGACTTCTCCGGCACCGCTCAAACGAGTCTTTCGGGCGTCTCTTTTCCTGTTCTCCGTTCGGGCCGTTTTCATTGCTTATTTTTGGATTCTCTTGTTTCTCCTTCTATTGGACGACGCCACTGAGCCGCCGTCCTTGTCGTTTTCACCAAAAGTGGTTCATTTTTCCTACCACCTATCGTTCCTATGGCATATGGACACGGAGTTATCGTCTACAATTCAGTTTGGTAAAAGGGTAGCATTCTCGGGTCGGCATACGGGTCTTGGTTGAGGTGATCGGACAGGTGCATTGGGTGGTTGGCATAACCCGGCGTGATGAGGAGTTGATTATTGCTTATGTTTCTTGCTTTCTCTTTCACATCCAGTTGGACTGGACGGACTTGGATTTGAATTTCACACGGTCGTTATGAGGGATGGCTTGGGCTAGGATTGGGTTATGTAGTTAGTATCTTGGATTCTGGAACGGATGACTGGCGTATGCTACGGGAGTTTTTGCCACGGGATTCGCTCGCTATTCTGTATGTCGGATGGATAGTTGGGTGGATGTGTATTGGATAATGTAGTTACGCGCATGCATGGCGGCGTTACGCTCCCCTCTTCATTCCGTCCATGACCGTCCCCATCTTCGCGCTCTCTGCAAGCCAGAGAAAGAAGGACGACGGGTGGCATGGCGCAACACAAAAAACATCATTGGTTTCCTTTGTCATCTTCGTTGTGCACCGACTTATCCTGATCATATGTGAGGTTAGAGCAGGAATCAACACAACACCTGTCTTTCCCTCCATACTACCTAGACGGGTAAAACCCCCGCTGTTGTCTAACCATCGCACGCATGATCTTACGACACCAACTTGACCAGATCCAACCATCGGCTTGTCCCCCCCGACCCGTCATACCTCAGGGAACTCCGGGTAACTACCCACCAACACCATTGAAGTCAGGTCCTCCGTAACGCGAAACGCAGAGTGAGCCGCAAGAGGTAGGTAACTAGGTACGCAAGAGACCTCCCAAACTGCTCTGTGATACTAAGCTCTGATACCTGGTAAGCTTTCTGCTACCTACATTAACTGCGTCTCGGACTACACACAACCAACAAACAACCGACAATGCAACATTCATGACCAACGTTGTCGCTGTGCCTCCCACCCGACAGCATGTCACACCTCACATTTCGGCGTCGTCCTGTCTCTAAACTTGTCCTGCTGCACCTTGAAGTCGGCGCCAATGGCGGCCAGGTCGTCCTCCTTCAGCGCGCGCGCGGCGGCCGCGGCCTTGGAAAAGTCGTCGGCGCTCCTCAGCTCGCCGCCGCCCTTGCCGCCCACGAGGTCGAGTAAGATCATCGGCGCGGACGCGGGGTCCGCAATAATGCCCACGATGTCGAGGGCCACATTGCCGGCCGTGGCCACGGTCGCGAGCACGCCGTCGAGCACCTCAAGCGCCGGCGCGAACTCGTCCACAAATGGTAGAAAAGCGAACACGGCGCCCAGGATCTCGAGAACCAGCCGGATCTTGTCTCTCTTGGCCTGCTCCTCGCCCAGCGATTTCACCGTCGCCATGGACGCGACGGCTTGCTGGATCATGAAGACGGGCATGGCGAAGGTGTCGGGGACGTCCTGCAGCGAGCCGTTAAAGGCGCTAAAAATCATGTCCAACTCGGTCGCCAGCATGTTGTTCATCATGCTGTCGAGAGTTGGCAGGGCCGCCGTTATGACGTCCTTGGGATTCGATACCTGAATGAGGCTGGAATCAGCCGCCTGCGGGATGTTGACATGGCGAAAGTTGGTGCCCGGATTGCAGTTATCGCTGTCAAACTGGCAGTGGCCCACGGGTCGCGAGGGCCCTCCGGTGTTCTTGAAGACGACCCACGTCTTCTTGATGCCATATGTGCTCTCCAGTTCTGCGAAGAAGCCGTTCGCGTCTTTGAGAGTGTATGTCATGACGAACGAGTCGGCGCCAAGGAGCTGCTTGTACGTGAACGGACACTGCTGTGTCGTTGTTGGTCCGTACCCCGCGCATGTGCAGTCGAAGTACTTGTTCCCCGGGCCGCCTTGCAGATGGTTCGCCGAAGAACCGGCCATGAACGCGTTGATGGCTTCCGGCACCATGTCTCTAATGTACTCCTGGTAATAGCCAAAGTACTGGTCGTAGTCCTGGTTGGCTACGGTGTAGTTGGTCATGGAGTCATTGAGGATCGTGTAGAGTGTGTCGACCGCGTAGTACGGCATGCACTGGTCGGGATACGACTTGGCCGCGTTGCTGAGCTCGTCGACGGTGGCATACGAGCGGGTAAGGTCGCAGTTCCAGGATACTATGCAGGCATCACTGGTGTCGTCGTCGGTGCATATGTAGCTGTTTTGAGCCGCGTCGTCGGTGTACGCGGCCAGGGCACTCCAGAACGGATGCGCAAAGGCCTGCGTGTTGTTGGCTGCGTACACGATGTTGGATCTGGCCACGTTGCTGACCATCTCTACCGCGCCGATGGTGACGAGGTTGAAGACGAAGAGACCCGCGTTACTGCCCGCGTCCAGCACCAGGCGCTGTTGACAGTTCTGCGTGTCGACGCACTCTTCCAGGTAGTTGTCATACCACGAGTAGAGGCCGGCACCCGCCACAGTCAGATTGGTGTTTTTCTGCATCATGACGGCCCAAGAAAAGTCGCAAAGGGCCTTGCTGGCCTTGCACGTGGCGTCCGGGAACGCGGGATCGCCCTTGAAGAGACCCATAGACGCGTTGAACGGGCCGGGCGACTGCGCGATGCCTGGCGCAAACTGGAAGTAAGGCGATTCCGTCTGGATCATTCCGGCGATGGTGTTCGTGGCGTTGTAGAAGTTGTACTGGTAGAGCATCGAGTGCTCCGACGCGGTGCCAAACATCCACGTGGGACCCGACGTCGACTCGACGAGCAAGCCCCGACCGACGGCGACGGATATCTGTGTATTGGCCGCGTCGTCGATGTCGTGGTCGGCAACCCATAGCCACATGTTCTCAAAGTAGCCGTTGGACCCGGGCGTCATGTGCATCATGGCAGAGGCGGCCACGCAGGACGCGGCGTTCAGGGCTGCGCTGCTCGGGCACTCGGCCACCTGCAGCTTGGTGCCGTATGCGCCACCGATGCGGAAGTGCGCATCCCAGATGCCCACCGAGCCCGGGCTCTCGGCCCGCACGTTCCATTCCAGCAGCACGAGGCCGGGCAGGTTGCCGATGGACGTGAACAGCAAGTCGCTGATCTCGACCGTGCCAACATCGCCGGCGTGGCCGACCTGCACCATGGCTTTCGGCGCGGACATGTCCCCAAAGTATTTCCCCGACGCCACGATCTGTGACCAAACCTGGCCCGTGAGTCGGGCGTGTGCCGGGACGACGATTGTTGACGTGACGACGTAGGACCCAGGCGGGAAGTAGATCAGGTTGTCTTTGGTGGCCAGGGCCAGCGCGGCGACGATGGCCGCGGTGTCGTCGGTGGAGCCATCGCCCTTGGCCCCGTGGTTCTTGACGCTGACAATGTCACCCACGCCCAGATTCTCGTACTGCGGACGGCTCTTGGAGAAGTAAATCTCGTGGTATAAAACAGCTAAGGGGTCCTGCAGGACAGGCGGCGGGCGCTGGATGCCGTACTCGAAGTAGCCCTGGGACATGGACGACAGATACTCGACGTTTCCGACGACGACGAAGTTCAGGCTGTCACCGGAGATGTCAAGCGTGTTCCCGTCGGTGAAGGCCACGACGTTGTGAACGCCGCTCAGCCCAATGTTGTCGAGAGTGATGATGCTCGTGTTCAGCATGCTCTTCGATTCAAAGGTCGCCTGGATGGCCGTGGGCGTGTTCAAGAATTGGCTGTCGAGGAGGTAGATGGATCCGGCCTGCTGCCCCGTCGGGTTCTCGGGGCTGATGAGGGAGATTCCGACCGAGGCGTTGCCCAGAAACAGGCCGGCCCAGGTCCAACCCCAGTCCCAGATCAGGCAGATGCCGGCGTGGACTTGGTTGATGATTTGGAAGTTGCGCACCGTATACTGCTGGTTGCCGCCGTAGATGCCGTACTTACCGCCCGAGATGATGCAGTCGGACATGAAGCCACCACTGCCGTTCTCGGTGAACATGCCCATCTGCGTCGTGCCGGCGGCCGAGCTGGCCAAGATGTGGACGTTTGTCAGTGACGTGGCCTGCGCCACTTGCCAGTGAAGGCCGGCGGCCTGAGCGGTGATGGTGTCCGCGATGTCGATGACGAAGTTGCGAACTTGGCGGTAAAAGTTGGACTGCTCAATGTACCACTCGGCGCCGTTGGCGTTAGGGATGTAGACATCGGTCTGGATGGCGCCGAGCCCAATAAAGGACGGCGCTGTCTTGATGATGGGCAGGTCCTTGTGATTGCCCACAAGCTGCGAGTAGTAGGCGGCATTGATGGGCGAGGAGATGAGGTAGGTGCCGGGCGGGAAGTAGATGAAGGTGCCCTTGGTCGTGGATGAGGCACAGCCCTCCTCGCAGTTGTTGCCGTAGGCGATGGCGGCGTTGATAGCGGCCGTGTCGTCCGTCACACCGTCGCCCTTGGCTCCGAACTTGGGGTCGGTGACGTCGCGGTAGACGGGGTACGAGGGGTTGGCGCCCATCGACGGCACGCCGTGGTCCACCAGCGACGGCCAGTACGAGAACGCATCTGCAGCCGGGTCGCGCTTGGCTACCGTGAGTGGTCGCGGCACGTCTTGGAACTCGCTGTAGCTCCGGTGCTGCGTACCGTTGGCTTGTTGCTGTCTCGCATGGTGCTCGGCCAGCAGGGCTGCCGCAGCCTTCAGACTCTCGTTCAGCTCCGGGGCTGCCGGCTCGTCAGACCGCCTCCGGGACGTTGACGAGGTGCCCGAGGGGCGCGACTTGTAGGTGTTGCGTCGCGGATGCGCCACGCGGTAGGCGTTGTACGCAGACTGCTGGGCCACGGCGGCGGCGACGAGATCTTGGGCCTGCTGAAGTGCGCTGCTGGACACGTTCAGCGCGCGCGGCTTGTTGGCCATCGCCCGCCTCTGGTGCCACATGTACAAGCCAGTGCCGTCATCGTGAGCTGGCAGGCCGCAGACGACGCCCAAGATGCCCAAAAGGCAAACAAAGACACGAAGAGGGGAAGTAAAGCTGAGCATGATTTCTAGCCAAGGTTTGGGAGGGGTGCCGGGGGGGGGGCGAGAGCAAGAGCAGCATCCGCTTTGGCCTCCTTGTGCACAGAAAAAGAGCGAAAAGCACAGTATCTAATGAGCGAGAGAAAGAGACCAGATTCCCTTCCATGAAAGTGAAAAATAACTGTGGAAACAGGGGAAACAACCTCTGATTTCGTCCTGGAAACCAACAAGCAGAGTAAGGTACCTTAAGGTACCTCGTAATCTGGCCAAGGAGAAGAAAGCTTCTCGAACAACAGTCCTATTATTTCGGCCATTTCCCCTCTACTGCCGCCGCTGCTGTTGTTGCGCGGACATGCGACTACACAAGTCCTGCGCAGGGTCTGACGCGGCCGAAAAGGGGTTCTCCGTGATGGTCATCAGAACCCTGCATTACCGAGGCTGGTGCTCGACGTGATGGGCAACTCGTTAACGGTCCGCTGACCAGGGGCGCCTGGTTCCTGTATTAGCCTTAATCTCACCGAGGCGGCTTTTCTGCTGTTGGCGATTCAATTCTTCTGTGCCCCTTTTGATATGACTCTAAACCAATCCCCGGCTTTGTTTTCCTTGCACGGTATTTTTTCGTCTTTAGTTTGCCGCGGTATCGTTTTTCATCCCCTGACTGACACCACTATCACCTTCTCCTTTGGATCGCTGGCAACGGGGTAATTAGAGAGAGGCTGTGCAAAATCAGGCGTGTTGGGTTTCCCCGTTCGATGCCTTCTTTGGGTCTCTGTTTCTTCTTGTTGGCGTGCACTCCATGTCTGTGTTTGTCTCACTCTTCGTCCCGTGTAATCCATCCCACATCGTCACCCGAGACCTCCATCTGCTCCATCTCAGCCTTGGAAAAGATCAGGAAACACAATGCCGTCTGTTTTACGGTCAGTGTTGCTAGCCTTGGGCGCCGTTTCTCTCGCCTCTGGCCAGCTGCAAACCATCAGCATCTTGACGCCGGGGCGAACAAAGACCACATCGACGCCGCCCGCGCCGTCCAGCACGACAGCCTCTACCCCTTCGCTGTCAGCCTCATCGACACTGTCGTCGTCGATAGTGTCAAATCGGTCGTCGTCGTCCACGTCCACAACCACAGGCGACCCGCTGGTCTTGACCACAATCTTCACGCAGCCCACCGACTGTGCCACCGGCGTTACGGAGATCGCGGCGTGGTCGACAGAGCTGTGGCAAAACATCGTCAACCCCCTGCCTAGCTTGACTCTCTCTTCCTGCTACCCGAGCCAATTCTACTACAGTGCCGTGGCCACTTCGGTCTTGCGTCCCTTCAAAGACTTGGTCTGTCCCCTGAATTGGGAGAGCTATCATGTCAACTCGACCTACCTCATCTGCTGTCCCAGGTAAATGCAAACCAGTTTTTGATTGAAGAGAGAGAGAGCCGAGGCTAGAGAGGAATCAACCCAAGGTCTTTTTCTTTATCTTTGCTTTGTGCATACAGTGTTTGGCTCGCGTAACTGACCAAGACTAGTGGATATGGCCTCTACGCGCCCAACTATCTCAGCACGGAGCGACCTGGCCGAGGCGCTGTCTGCACCTCGAGCGTTTGGCCCGGTGTGCTCCTAGATATTACGAGCTACAACGCGACGGCTCTTGCGACAACTATCGCAACGACCGCTGGCGGCAACGGTACGCTGGTGTTCGCTACGGCATTTGACGGAACGCTGGCCACCCACATCGCCACCTCAACTTCAACCTCAACTTCCACCTCGGCTTCCAGCTCGGCCTCCCACTCGGCTTCCAAGTCGACGTCCAGCTCGCATTCCGTCTCGTCAACAGCCATCCCGACCTCGTCGACGTCCTCGTCGACGTCCTCGTCGAGCGCGCGGAGCTCGTCTTCCGCCTCTTCGGCGAGCTTGACCACCACCTCTACCCTGACGGCCATTTCGCAGCTTCCCACTTGCGGTGTATGTATTTCACTCCCACTTCTCCTTTTCATGTCCTTCCTCCTAGGTGAGGCACACCGGGTCGCATGTGACCATCTCTGGGATTGGCCGTCTAACATGGTTTCTTCTGCTAGCAAACATGCTTCAGTAACATGCTGGCACAGTATTCGTCTCTCGGTTGTGCATCCCCCGACCCGTCTTGCCTTTGCAAAAACATCAACTTTTACTACGGTATCCGGGACTGTTCCAACGCCGCATGCGGTACCGCTATCGCCAGTACAGTTCTAGCTTTTGAAAGCGGATACTGCGCATCTGCGACGGCGACGGCGAAGCCAACAGTGACCCCTACCTCGTCCTCCAGCTCCTCCGGCACGCCCACCTCCATCGCCCAGCTCCCTGCTTGCGGCCAAACCTGCTTCAGCAACATGCTGGCACAGTACTCGTCTCTCGGCTGCACATCTCCCGACCCGTCGTGTGTTTGCAAGAATATCAACTTCTACTACGGCATCCGCGATTGTTCCAACGCCGCCTGTGGCACCGCTGTCGCGAGCACAGTGATTGCGTTTGAAAGCGGATACTGCGCATCTGCGACGGCGACGGCTAAGGCGACAGTAACGCTCACGTCGTCTTCCAGTTTCTCCGGCAAGCCTACCTCCATCGCCCAGCTCCCTGCATGCGGCCAGACCTGCTTCAGCAACATGTTGGCGCAGTACTCGTCCCTCGGCTGCACGTCTCCCGACCCTTCATGCCTTTGTAAGAATATCAACTTCTACTACGGTATCCGCGATTGTTCCAACGCCGTCTGTGGCACTGCTGTCGCCAGCACAGTGATTGCGTTTGAGAGCGGCTACTGCTCTTCCGCGGTGGCTACGGCTACAGCTACCTAGATAGTCCGCAGATTCTAGTCATCAGAGCTGAAGATTAGGTAGATAGAAAGAATGGTCATAGGTACCTAGGTGCTATAAGAACAGTAATTGGTACCTTTACGTTGATTCAGTGAACATCATGTAGACTTTCTTTCATGTTTTTTTTTCCCTGCTCCTTGCCAACGAGGGCTAGCTAGATTTGATCAAAGTACTTGACACATAGTTAGGTAGATGATGATAGTCACTCTTTTAGCTTATCCGCTCGGCGTCAATGCATTGTATTGTATTGTGTTGTATCATAGCTGTTCAATATAGGTGTCCGCGTTGGTCGTCAGCATCTGCGTAAGACGACAGACACTGTGGAAGAACTCTCAGCTGCGCGGCGTCGCGTCATGGATGCCTGATATCATGCAAGTACCGTAACTTGGTCCCGCAGAGAGTTCTCCTTGCTCATCGTAAACGTAAGTACCTTGCCTATTGAACCCAGTTATCCCACCGGGTTCTCTCCCGTCCCCTAACATGGCCTCTCTCCCGCAAGATTACAATGCCGCTCGGCCCGATCACAAGGGCCGCGCGTGACTGCAACCACAGGTTGAATCTTTTTCATTCAGCCGCAAGAGATGCGTGCCCCCCAAAAAGGAAGGTTGGAGAGACCGCGCAAGGCTCGATGCTCGACAACGGCGCAGACGGGAAAACACGGACATTGTGGCAATGCAAAGCAAGCAATGTTGTGCTGGGGCTTGCTCGAGTGTGTTCACGCTGGAGGTGCTCGAGTCGTTTTGATCTCCCATCCCAACGATCAACTCGAGCAGCCACCCCTTGTTTTGGCATTCTCACTACGCTCCTTGATCCTGCATTTGTCTGTTATTCGTCCATCTTTTTTATTCTTCCTTGGTTGCCGTATCCTTCTATCATGAAGCTCTTCAGCACGCTTCTCGTCGGGGTGGCTGCTCTCTTTGGCCACGTTGCTGCCAACGGGGCGTCCATGGGCTTTGAGCTCGTGCAGTTTTACTACGTCTACAAAATGGAGTACCTGTCCAACATCCCTGCGGCAGAGCGAAGGCTCGCCGTGCAATGCTCCAAGAAATTCGGGAGAATGTGCTTCTTTGACGAGTTTGTCCTCTCTGTCTTGGAAGACGGCCCCTTGAAGACGCACTTCGAGACGGGGCAGGGTTCCCTGACGCATACCCTCACACCCGGCAACGCGGAGGCATCTGCCATCAGCAACAACGCGAACAACGACGACAGGGCCGTTGCAAACAGGTTGAGCAGCACGTTCCCCAGCGATAGGGTCGGCGTCCCCTACGCGGAGGTCCTCCAGGACATGACCGATACGGCCCAGAAGGCGGGCGACGCAGGTGGCGCGGCCAAGGCGGATGTCGATGGCGCCCTATTGTACGCAAAAAACGCACGCAAGGTCCGCGCCGACGACGCCTTTCTGTTTGTCCGGAACACCATCAGCCAAGCGCTGGGGTCTGTGGCGACATCCAAGTATTTCTCCGTTGACACGCACGGCAAGACGTTCAACTGGAAAGTCACATTCGACAACATCAACGCCGCTGGGTTGTCGGGCGCCATCAACAGCAACCAGGCCAACACGTTCAAGAAAGTGATTCGCGATGCGTCCCGAGGCATTCTCACCAAGACGTCGTCGAGTAACATCATCCACTGGGCCCTCGTCAAGTCGTTTGCCACCTTTATCAGCAAGGTTGAGGTCATCTCTAAGAGTCTGGCGTCCGGAAAGACGCCGGTGCCTGCAGGAGGCGGCGCCGCGTGCTCCTCGGAATTCAGCGCTGGGGCCGGGGCTGCGCCGAAACATCGTCGCCGGATCACGGAACGAGCGATTGTCTCGGCCCGGCAGGCCGCGCAGCTGGGCCCTCGCCTGAGCTTTGCCGACGGCGCGATGCCGGTGATCGATGGAGTCGCTGCGTATTAGAGCGCCTGCGGAATCGAGACATCTGCAACCATGGAGCTGGAGGACTGTATAATGAGAGGATGATTCGCACTTGTGGGAACTTGTTGGGTTTATTTACCAGCCTGGAGATGGCCAGGGAGTGTGGGATCTGCGCGCAGGCGAGACATGAGTTATGTACCTTCAGTTAGGTTACCTACCTATTCAAGGGCCTTGGTTGAAACTGTGTGGTGTTGGCGAGGCTCTTGTAAGTCCCTTACAGCGGTTGGCTCCGAGTCCGTGCTTGCTCGTCGTCCGGGTCCAGTCTCCCTCTTGCAATCGTGTGTTTGATCGTCATGGGAGCGGCTTTCATATCTGGTGACCACTTTTCCCAAATCTGATGATACTTCCCTCCCAAATAGAAGCACACTGGCTTCTCTTTGCTTTAAATTGATGGAGACGGGAGCCTGACGTGTGTTTGCCATGCAGCCCTGGGCGCATGCGACGGGCCCAGGCCCACTCTTGCTGCTTGCAGACCACCCAAGGCCCTGCCGCGCCCACCATTAATTC
>FTCU01001087.1_pt1 | contig 12481 bp, 13 predicted proteins | sample 1639521 | NCBI WGS metagenome assembly FTCU01 (sample SAMEA3914864, study PRJEB12502) | metagenome | biome: forest; material: soil | place: USA | collected 2012-03-12 | depth 0.3 m
GGGCCCCACCCCCTGGCATCTGGGGAGCTCGTCCTTTCGGATTTCGGGCTGACTGCACTCCACCACGACCAAAGCCGGTCCAACGTCGAAAACGGGGGTGTTCAGTTCACAAAAACCTACGCACCTCCGGAGAGCGTTCTAGCGGATAAGAAGATCTCGAGGGCCATCGACATCTGGTCGCTGGGCTGCGTCTTCCTGGAATTTGTCACCTGGCTCGTCGGCGGCCTATCTCACCTGAACGAATTCCGAAAAGCTAGGACATCCCCTTTCCTGAAATCCTTCTCGGACGACATCTTCTGGGAGGTGCAGGAGCTCGACGATCCGACAACTGGGACCCCAAAGCACGTGACGGTTGTCAAGCCAAAAGTTGAAGAGGTAAGCGATCTGCGGACTAATTGCTACGGCACTTTCTCTCTCGGCTTGTTAGTCCAAACACTGATCTCTCCGAAACCGCTTGCACAGTGGATCACGAATTTGCGCAAGAGACCCGAGGCAACAAACTTCGTCCAAGACTTGCTCGACATCATCGCAAACAACATGTTAGTGATTGAGAAAGAGGATAGAGCAAGGGTCAGGAACCTGCTGCCCAAGTTCAACGCCACCCTTGATCGAGATAAGTCTTACTATACACAGTCATCAACGCGCAGTGGCAGTGTGGTCGTTACCCAAGTTCCCGCTTTCCAATCGCTCAGCCCCGAGATTCGAGAGTCAATCAGAAAGGACTCGCTGGCGATCCGCCAGTACACAGGACAGGCGGGGGTGAGGCCGCAGCGGACCGGGGAGACGTATCTCAGACCTTGAGGAACTTTCCTTTGGCATTTCACAACTTTCATCCAGTTGAGTTCGTCACGTGTTTTGGGTTCTTCCTCATTCAATACCCCGTTAGTTCATTTCGATTTCGCAAACACTATATTGTTTCTTTTTAATGGGTTCTGCTACGGCCGCGCAAAGAAGCTCAGTGCTTGGAGTCAGAAATGGTGTTGAGGTACCTACCTGTATCGAGTGCACCGTTTGGGAGTTGGTTTAGTACCTAGTCTTTTCAAGTATCAATTTTCTATAACCAACTTCGCCCTCCGCCAACGACCTCGTTCTGTCAGCATGGATGCAGCCCCTCCGCCCATTTACACCGCTTCATCTGCATAGTGGTTCGCCTTAATGGCGGCCTTGATAACCCTCGTCTCATCCTGTGAGGTGTCAGGGATCTGTGCAAAGGAACTTGAACAAAGCTTCTCTGGCTTACATCGGTGAGCTCTCTCGGCGTGGTGCAGATGAACCGGCCACGCTGGTACTGAATAGGGTGTCAGCTTATCTAGGTAGTCTTCAGGTTTAGTCTGATGGGTTAAAGGAAAAGTTGCTTGCTTACAATGACGGCAATCCCAGTCACCATTGGGAATATCTTGGCGAGCTGCTCATAGACGGTACCCTCGTCTCCGTATCGAGCCGAAAATGATTTGACGTAGGACATCCTGGCTAGGTAGGTAGGTAGGTCCCTGCGTGCGATGGGGATGGGTGAAGACTCGATTGTAAGTGTTTCTACAACGGCTGTGAGACACGAGGGCATTGAGTTGAAGTGACGACCTTGCACAGGATAGAAATAGGAGATAAACCAAAGGAGAATCAGCCAAACCCGGAGACTGAAGTCAGCCATGGAATCTGCCAGTGCCCAATCTGTGTGCCCAGGTACCTACCTTACCCAGGCTCACTCGTCGGGCTCAGGTGCTTGATGTGGGGTTTTTTCGACGTATCGCAGGGCGAGGCAAACCTTGGGTCGCGAATTGTTGCCAGTGCTCATTGACCTCGAAGACCCAAGCCACTCCGAGGGTTCTGCTTATGCAGGTTTATCCTGCATGCAGGTCGGGCAAAATGCGGAAGCTCCAATGCAGGACTGGGTTTCTAGGGAGTGGCGAAAGGGGCTTGTGGCTGCCGAGAACAGTTTGTCAGACCTGAGTTTGATCATGAGTCTCGGGCCGGGCCCCGGCATGGCCCGACCATCTTGGCCCGACCATGTTACCCCGTGTGGTGGATCGCGTTGTTGTGCCACTCTGAAGTTACGAGGGGTTTGGCAAGAGATGTTTCTCCGAAGCCGAGTTGTTTCCTCGTCTGCCGTAGACATTTTTATGTCTAGTAGCTTAGTACATTATCCTACATACAATCTGAATGCGAGGGAAAGCAATCCCGGACCGTCCCACCGATGTGTCTGAACTTGAACGAAGCGAAGCTGCCACTGTGACAAAGGTGTCACGCCAAACCTCAACTCACACCGAGCTATAACATGCGACAACGCCCGTAGGTATGCAAAGAAATCAAAACACAAATCCCACAAAGTTGCAAAACAGCTGCTCAACGCATAAACAACCTCTCAACGCATATAAACCCAGGGGTTCTGTGTCTGGTCCCTTCTCTCAAACTCTCCATCTTCAGAAGCAGGTGTTGCGAGCAATTCAGAGTATCAATTAGCGAGGAGACGTTCAACCTAGCATTTGTCAGTAAAAGGATTGTCTCGGAACCCGCACGTCCAAGTCAGGACACTCACAATCTTCTCCTGGTCCATGAACTCCACGGAGTTGATGATGTACATGTTGTGGCGCATCTCAATCGTGAAGCCTCCGCGGTACAGGTTCTCGAGAGTCGACTTCAACTTTTGGGGATCTTTGGCGCATCGTGAATGAACTTTCACCCGCCGAGGTGCAACCTGCGCATTCTCGACGTCAAGGCGTGTTCCCGAGGCTTCAATTTCGGCAGGCATCCGACTGTACTGCCAGGCCAAAAGACTGTGGTCTGTATTGTTGCTCTTTTGGAGAACTCGAGGGACGTTTAGCGGTATCACGGGCACGATTCCGTTTCCAAGGTTGATGATGAGGTGGGGAAAGAGGACGGGAACAGCAGGGGGCAGACGGTCCTGTTCAAATCCGTCCGTGTCATCCTCCGGTGGCTGAGATCCAGCCCTGGAGGAATGGTATGATGCGGGGTCTGATTGGTTCAGTTAGTTATGACAAACGCAGCAGAGTCAGCGGAATGCGGTGTACAAGGGGGCGAGGCGCTCCTTGGGGGCGGGGCAGCTCGTGATCTGCAACCGGAGGGGGGGTGGATGGTGTGAGGGGGGGGCCTTCTGAGACTTTGGGGGACCTTTGACTGCCCACATGCACCTCGGCCCGTCACCGAGCTGGAAGTGGCTGTTGGGAGGTGTGGGTGGGAACACGAGAAGCCACCCCATGTACGGATACAGAGCACCTACCTACCCGCTTACACGGGTAATACTTCGAACACCGCGGGGTGGCAGAGCAACTGAAGCCTGGATGAACTATGTGCAGCATGCCCAAGAGAGCACGACAGGCGTACTCGACGGGCTCAGACGGGAGCCATTCCTTGGCTGCTCGGGTAGGAGCGCTTGCGGCGTTTTAGCCCTCCCGCCCCTGGGGTGGCCACACCAGCAAGAGCGCCCTTTTCCTCCAGAGCCTTGCCACTTGACCTGCCCGGAACCATGGCCCACCCCCGTCTTGGATCTTTCCGACCTTGCTGACGCCGGGCGGCACATCTGCAAGTCATTCATTGTGCATGCGTGAAGAGTTGGACCGCCAGGAGGGGCATGCCGCATGCGACATGGACTCGGCCTTGTCGTCGAGGGACGGCTTCCCCTGCACACCCATTGACGAGTTGCCTCTGGGATATTGCGATGCGGCCATCAAAGGGCAACGAGACAGCCCAGACGCCCGGCAAATCAGCTGAGAATAGCCTCCAGATGGCGCCTGAACCTTGGAGATTGTGGCCAGCCCACGCGGGCTGGTGGCTTGCAGCATCAAGGCGCTTCGCCCCCGCCTGCGGCCTCGCCGGTCTCTCACGCTGACCGCCCAGTCTCCAGCTGTACAACGCCACCGAAAAACGCCTCTGTGTTACCCAAGCACGCTCTCAGATACATCTGCCCAGATGACACGGTCTTCCCCACCCGGCAGACCTAACCCGGAAGGGGAAGGAAACCAATAAAACCATGCACCTCCCGAGCCCCCATTGTGACGCTGTGGCGGGGGATTCACACCACGGCGTTTCTGCGCCTCAACCGGCCGCGGACCATGGTATCTGCTGCAGATCAAAGTCTTTTACCACCTGTTCAAGCTCTCGCCACAATGAAAATCTCGACCGCCTCCTCACATCGGTGATCAGTCCCATCATTCGCTGCAGTGGCTTTCCGCGTTTCGCAGCTTATTGTATGCTGTGACCGACGGATCCTGCTAGGAGATCAACCAATCGCCAACCGTTATTCGCTTACACTGCCTGTCACGCGTCTCTTGTGCATGGGCAGCGGGTCCCGTTGCTGTCGGTGGTGTCTGGGTGGCACTGAGGAAGACGATGCATAGCCGCCAGGAGGACATTGAACACCGCGAAGATGCCAGTGGGGGATCGAGTAGTTTTCCCCCTCCGAGTAACAACGAAAGTGGCAAGGAATCTCCAAGGGTGAGTCCGATTTGCAGTCGCCGGGAATGGAGCCACTCGAACTGTCGTGGAGCCCGAGAACTCATCCCGAACTCAGCCCGAACCCAGCACTCGCTCACACGTTCGTCTTCTCTAGCGGAGGAGCAGATTGACTCTCGCTATTGAGGGAATTCACTTGGCACCGGTGTCATGGGCCGGTGGCCCCGATAATGGGTCACGAAGCCCCAGCCGTCCTCGGACGCCCTCTGCGGTGACCGTCGAGGATCCGGACGGAAACACGACAGCTCTTTACCCGAAGGAGGGTTCCGCAAGCGGTACGAATTGGCCTTCATTCCCCACATGATCCTTTCGATGCTAGCCTAACGTCTGTCTGGGGGACTAGAAGAATTCACGGACCGAAGAGATGTCTTTTATCAACATCCGGACATCGGAAGCGACAACAGCCTTGTCAGCATCAGAACGATCACTGATCTTGGCTTTGAAAGTCAAGCACAAGCGAAGCCTACCCAAAGCTCGGGACCGCTGCACCTGAGCAGCGCCCGCACCGACAGCAGCTTGCTCAACCCTGACGACGAGACCGAGGTAGCCAGCGCCCAAAAACAGCTGGGCAAGCGTCTGCGGGCTGCCTACTGCAAGTCCAAAGCAACTGGAAGCGACAATGCCAAGTTCATTCCCATCAGCGAAATAGAAAGCCTTATCACGCAGGAGACCGTACAAGACGTCTTGAGGCAGGTGTTCTCGGAGCTGCAGAGCACTGGCTCAAAACCGGAGCTCGACAAACTAACGCAGGACATCTGCCCGTCTCGGCGGCGACTGTTCGCGCTGTTGGTGCTGGGCTCGCGCGCGGGATGCATCAGGTGTTTTGTCCAGGGCAACATTACCGACAGCGATTTCCCGTTCACTAGTTCTTCCGACTCGGCTACGATCCATCCCCGGGGCGATGCTGGACATGAAAGGCCTCTCAACTGCTTTCGCGAGTGGGGACCACACGAGGTGGAATGGTTTATGCACTCGCAGCATATTGTGACATCTCCTTTTTTCGACCTCGGACCAGAAAGTTTGTGCTTCTACCCACTGCCAAAGGACAGCGTGCTCCCATTCATCGAGTCTGAGCCCGCAGGGGAGGGGGGTCACTCGAACGTCTGGAAGGTCTCGATTCATCCAGCTCATCATAACTTCCCGCCCCAGGAGGTAAGAAGCGGCCCGTCAAAGGATCTCGAGGTACCATTCATCGGTACCATTCATCGCACGCATGGCTAATGGATTTGATATGGATAGGGCACACCTAAGCAGTACTTCGCCGTCAAAACTCTCCGTACTCAACGACGAGAAGATTACGCGAGAGAGGTTAAAGTTCTCCAACGATTTAGCGGCCGGCACGAAGGCCATCCACACCTCATCCGGCTTCTTCTCACTTACCAGCACAAAGACAACTTCCATATGATCTTCCCTTGGGCAAATGGAAACCTCCGCGACTTTTGGGAAAGCGTCGAGTTTCCAAAGAGGTCGCAGGAGATGGCACGTTGGATGCTTACCCAATGCTTCGGTATTGCTGACGGTCTGCAAAAGATCCACGGCGACGGAGCCGCCCTCGGACTCAACCCAAATGACAAGAACACAGGTCGACACGGCGATATCAAGCCCGAGAATATTCTGTGGCTCGAAAGGCACAAAAACAGCGACAACCACCTGCTGATCTGCGACTTTGGCTTGAGCAGGTTCCACAACTACCTGTCGCAATCGGTTGACAAAGTCCCTGGCTGGTCCCCGAGCTATCGCCCGCCCGAGTGCGACCTCCAGCGTCTGAGATTCTCGGTGAAGTACGACATCTGGACGCTCGGTTGTCTGCTACTCGACTTTCTTACTTGGTATCTCCGCGGCTGGGAAGCGGTGAACACTTGTTTTATCGACGCTCGCCTCGCGGACGAAGGATGGGTTCCGTTCAGCCACCCACGCTCGACACCAGGCGACAGGCTGTTGTACGAAGACAAGTTCTACGAGCGAAACATCAAGGGCAAGATGGTGAGCGCACAATTGAAGCCGTCGGTAATCAAGGTCAGGCGAAAAGTTGGCTCAATCTTTGCGTATAAGCGAACTGACAACTCTTCTCGATAACAGTGGATGGAAGATCTTCACCAGCTCGACTACTGCCCAGAGTTTGCGCACGATCTTCTCAAGATGATTCACAAAGGTCTGCTCCACCCTGACAAGAGGCAAAGGTGGACTTGCGCCAAAATCGCCACCGAACTGGATATGATCCGGGACAAGTGCGACAGCAGCGAGGCATACTGTACCGCATCCTGTAAGTGGGAGGGCGGGTCGCTGGAAAGATTTACTGTGTCGGTATGTAACAGCCTGTGACCTTCCGTGTTCTTTTCTGAGGTCAGCATCACTGAGATGGACATGCCTATGTAGTATGCCATCGACCTTGACACCCTCAACAACATCGTGGCAAATGCCAACGAGCAAACCGGGAACCATACCCCTGGGAGTCTCAGCCCGGTCAGTTGGGCCTCGGGGGCCTCAACTCCGCCACCGGAAGTAGAGCATCCAGGGTCACTGGAAGCCGACCCCCTCGATATAACCTCTGCGATGTCACCGGAATATCCAGAGGAAGCTCCCACTCCAGCGGAAGCTCCCACTCCAGCAGAACTTCCCATTCCAGCAGAACCTCTCATTCCAGCAGAACCTCCCATTCCAGCAGAACCTCCCATTCCAGCAGAACCTCCTATTCCAGCAGAACCTCCCATTCCAGCAGAACCTCCAACGTCAGAGAAGCCTCCCGCGCCAGTGGAACATCCCGTGCCGGCGGAACCTCTCGCGCCAGTGGAAACCCCCAGCCGAGCCCCAGACATTCCGGTGCCGCAGGTCTCGCTTCAGTCTTCGCAACCGCAGCCGGTCGGGAAAGGTGGGCATGCCTGGGAAGCATGCAAGAGGTGTGTGGAAAAGCTGGGGTGCTGCTTCTCTTCTTCCGGTTAGGTGTAGGTGGTGATGAATTGATGATGGAAAATCTGTAGATGTCATCCATAGATGGCGGGACATCAAGGGTGGCTACCAATGGTTAAGGCTCCGAACAATGCAAATACACGTAAGTTAATCAATCAAATATTTGGCAAACAGCACCCAAATACACCTCCCGCGCAATCAAATACTAACCTATATTTGATTTGACTTACTTGTCTTATTTGGCCCAGCCCCAGGTGGCTTAGATAGCCCCGCCTCGTCAAGTGATTCTCAGTTCCTAGTCTCGGCTTCGCAGGCCGGCGCGGCCAGCTCTGCATCCTAGGCAGCGGGACCTGTCTCCGTCTCCTCGGGGGTGGGCTCCAACAGCACTTCTTGGGCCGCAGGTTCTGACTCCGTTTCCTGAGCTGCGGCCTCTCCCTTCTCAGGCTCCGCGTCGGAGTCTTCGCCATCAGAAGTCGTGGGAGTCCACCGCAGAGACCCGAGCTTCTCGCGACAAGTGGGCAAGTGCTCCTGCTCAACAGGCTCACAATAGGCCCGCAACCAAGCACGGCAGCGCTCCGTATCGTCCTCTTCTCCTTCAAGGGCCCAGCTCCCGCCATGCCGCGTCCAGAACGGCGACTCGAACCACTCGGGCCAGAAGCCGCCAAACTCCCAGTCGATAATGGCCGTGATCTTGAGGGTCTTGGGGTCGACGAGAACGTTGTGTTGGCCAAGATCGCCGTGAGAAAGCACAAAGTCCCCCTTGACGTCGCTGCGCGGTCGCCAGCAGGTGTGGTAATTCAGCCTAGAGTGGAAGAGGCGTGGGGGCGCAACAAGGAGCTGGTCGTCGGGGTTGGAGACACCCGGTACCCCAGGAGTTTCTGACCGCAAGGACTTGAGGGTGGCGATGTACTGGTCAAGCTCCTTTTGGGCCACCTTGCGGTCCTCCAAGCTCAGCTCGTACATCCCAGCCCCTTCGATGCGCTGGCTAACCAGGTACGTAGCGCCATCATCCTCGAACGTCTGGGTAAATGCAGGCAAGGGGATGTTTGTCCGCTGGCGCAGGTACTCCTGGATGGCGACGTCGTTGCGATAACGCTGGGGCATCGAGGCCGAGGGCACCGCGGTCCAGGTTTGTTTCCCGTTGCTATGCTTCCCCCACTCGTGCTTCCGGAGGGTACGCTTGATGAACAGCTTCCCAAACAAATAGAACTTCCGGTCCCCGCTGACGACGACACACCCAGCTTCCCTGTTCTCGTGAAGGAAAAGCGGGGAGGCAAGGTTTGCCTTTTTGGCCTTCGGCGCGGGCGCCGGGAGCGGATTGTCGTTGTTCACAGCTTGCGCTGCCATTCTGCGCGTGTGCTTGTGTGTTGTGGGAAGCCAAGGTAGGGTGCGGAGCGAAGAGCGGAAATGTACTGTATTCAGGGCTGAGACTTGGGTTTCTTTCTTCCAGGCGCACGGCTGCCTGCTGGACATCACGTGCTAAGCTGAAAGACGAACTCGCTGCGTGCCGGCGGCAAGCGTCGAGGCTGAGGCACCAGCCAGGACACGGTCCTGGACAAAACCCTCTAGAATTTGAAATAGTTAGCGGTAGAGACGGCATAGTGGTGGTCGGAGGGGCGGTCTGACATGTTTCAGTCTCTCCATGACCTTGATTTTCCGGTGGAGGAGGGCCCGAGATCGGTCGACATCAGCGGCCGTCTTGCCATCCAGCTGGACCAACTTGATGGCGAACGGTTGGCCGGTGATCTTGTCAACGGCGGTGCCGAACGCTCCCCTGCCTACTCGCTCACGCAGCTTCTCCAAGTCCTCGAAAAGGGAATCCTTGGCTGTGTTGAACCTCGTGAAATGCCACGACTGGGGCAGCTGCCTAGCGGTTGCACAAGTGCCCGGCAGGGCTGAGCGAGCACGTTATGCCATCATCCCCTGTCCCGTTCGTGCGTTTCCGCCTCCCACGTCCCGTGTCACATTCTTTGAAGCAGTCGACAGAACGTGATGGGCACTTGCCCGCCTCCAGCATCAAGCTCCGATTGATTTTTACTTCATCTCGCCCATTTCCGCCCGCCCGGAATATTCAAGATGTCGCCCTTTCTCGACCGCAACCACCTCTTCGCCTCGATCCAAGAGCACGCCCCCCGACGATCGAGGCCCTCGCCGCCAACGACCGTCTACGCGACCATTCGCTCCGCCGTTTCGAGCGCGACGACCCCCCACCCTACACCTCGTCGACAGAGTCGGAGGACTTTGACCATGACGCCTTCTTCGCTCAACAACAACCACAACAACAACAACAAGGCCTCGGCCATGTGGTGGATGACGTCCAAGACGCGCCCCCAGAACTGCCAGAAGAGCTGCCAGAAGAGCTGCAAGCAATCATGGAGCCCCCTATCACGGAACAAGAGGCGAAAAACATTGCCACAGACCTGGCGCGCCTGCTACGGCCCCGCCATGTGTACTGGGTTCACTCCCGGGCCGAGGAGCATCGCGTACACCAGTGGCCGCGGCCTACGAACGACCTCTTCCACCAACGCAAGGGGATCCAACGATGCGCCGTCGTCGTTCGCCACAACATTAGGCGCAGATGGGAGGAACTCGGCGTCTGGAACCCCCGATGGGGGTTTGCTGGCCGCAAGCTGCGGCCCAGCGATGACGCCAGGCGGTGGCAGTGGCCGTGGGAGCCGCAGCGTCCCAACGACGCCCGCTCTGCGTATCTAAGCGATGCGTACTACGAGGAGCTCATGACGCGCGCCCTGCGTTTGCGCCAGAACCTGCGGCGTGGTGAGACCGCCCCGGTGGTCCCGCGCTCTCTCCTCGAGCCCTTTGATTCCCCCTCCCACCCCGAGTCATTCCTCATCTCTAGGCCTTGGGTCATCTTTCAGACCGAAGTCGCTGAAGAGAGCAAGAGATACCTCCGCATCCCTCTGGAGCAACGCCGCCGCTACCCACACGCCCCTCGCGAGCAAGTTATCAAGTGGTGGAAGGAACGCGGGGACTGGAGGGACGAATTCGACAAGGATGTGGGGTATTACGTCGGCGACGTGGTCGAGTCGATGAACGCCTGGAAGTGGCGCCATGAATCTCCTTCCCCGGAGCCTGAGGATCTCACGCCCATTGACGCCCATTGGAAGCGCCCGCTCGTGGAAACGAGCATCGACTTCAGCCTCTCCGAAGTCGAAGATCTGGAAACCATTGAACTCCCGGACCATGAAAAAACCGAGTGGTACTGGACCGTGGACCTTCTCGATGAGCGACCGCTTTTCCCCGGACAGACAGGAAACCCTGCTGCAGAGCGTGCGCGCAGACTCGCAATGTTGCTGCCTACTGGGTCCCCTCCCCTTCACCGACAAGCCACGGTAGATCTCTTTGCAGCTGCCATCCCACTACCCGGGGAGGAGGGCAGCAAAGCGCCCGCAGAGGAGCATAGCAGCGATTTGCAAGCGCCGCGAGAGGAAGCCCCCGCCAACCCTCCGCCCCAAGGGCGACGGCGGCGGCGCGTGTCCCAACCGGGCCGGCTCAGCTCAGCCGGGATCCAGATCGAGGTCCAACCTCAACCATCTCCGCGGCGCAGCGCCAGGATCGCAGCCATGAAGCGTCCCGCCGAGTCGGCCCCATCGCAGGCGGCCGAGGCACCAAACAAAAGGCGCAGGGTCGCAAATCCACCAAAGACCGCACCGTCTGCCGCCCCAGAGCCGACCGCACGGGCACGCCAGGGTCGCCCCAAGAAGGCGAGGCCAGTACCAGCGCGTCCTCCACCGAAGGTGGAGACCCAGGCTCGGCCCAAACGAGCGAGTTCCACAGGTGCAGCGGCTCCGAAGGGAGTAGGGAAGAGGACCAAACCGCCACGTTCTACTGTGGCGAAGAAGGCCGCCCAAACACCCCCTCCAGCCAAGAGATTGCTTCGAACTCGCCGCTGAGGTGAAAGTTATGTGGTGATGTCGATGTGTTAGGTGCTGCGGCTTGGACGTGTGGGTGCGTGGAGTCCACATGTGGCCGGCGGGCCGCGTAGGGGAACGTTGCGAGACACGCTGTCCCCTGTTGCTGGCGGCTCGGCTCGCGCTTTGTTGGATATATTCCCTATAACTAGAGCTTTACATACAACCAGATGCCTGAAAGCACTTATGTGTATGCACCTTCTTCTTGCCTTCTTGTGGCCGCCACGGTTACTGGGAAAAGTAGAACCACAACGAGTTCGGGTCGCCTCGTGCGTTGAGAAGCTGGGGTGCTGCTTCTTTTCGTCTGGCTGAGTGCGGGTGGTGACGACGGAAACTTTGATGTCTCGGATGACGGAAGATCAGGGGTGTGGTGTTCTTGTTTTCGGGGACGAACTTCGTTTTCTGCATACATTCTGGCTTTTTGATACCCAGCCTGCGTCGTGTCTCGGCAGAGTCGGCACTGGTACAAGTACTAGTAATCAGGCCGCATTGGAGTTCCTGGCCACTCACATGATACTCCATGCTACATCTTGTCTTGGACGCTCATCTCCACAGTCCCCAATTAGGGTTGCCGTGTGAGCCGTGCTACCCGGACTGGCTTGTAGTCTGAACTAGGAGAACCAGGATGATCCAAGCAAGACCCGATTATTGACTGTACCGTCTGGCTGGGTCACCCGAGCAATACACGCCAGGGCCGTTCCTGGTAACGCTGATGCACCGCTGTTCCTGCTTCAAGCCTGATGGGGATTCGGTGTTGAACTGATGCGAGAGCTATTGCGTATGCTCGGGGCATCAAAGAACCGAAGATTTTCATAATACAACCCCAGGATTTGCTCCACTTCCAGGTGAACCCTGGAGAAGTGTTATTGCCGATCGCATTAGTACATAAGTAAGCTAGCGTCCAGGGCAGGCAAAGCAATTCCTGGGGTAGCTCCCCCTCATGTTGGGGAAGACGCAGAGAAAACCAGGAACAAGAAGGCCACCATTGACGGAAATTCTCGAACTGGACAACCCGGACTCCACACGATGATGCGGAAACCTGCCTCCTGCCCACCCCCGCAGTTCCCCAGATTACCTCCAGCCGCTTTTCCATGTCGTTGTCGCCTAATTGCTTCGGGTTGAAATTGCCCGGAGCCGGATTTCACCTCAAACCCCAACTCGGAGGCAGCGCGGAGATA
>FTCU01003262.1_pt1 | contig 12450 bp, 8 predicted proteins | sample 1639521 | NCBI WGS metagenome assembly FTCU01 (sample SAMEA3914864, study PRJEB12502) | metagenome | biome: forest; material: soil | place: USA | collected 2012-03-12 | depth 0.3 m
CCAACCGTTTCCTCCTGCCTACCGCGGCAATCTCTTGTCATCCGGGTGGACACGAACCGTCTCCCACGGCACCAGTCTCGACGGGCGGCACGTCTTTCGTCCGGGGACCGCGCTCGGGACCTGCGTGCCTCGCATGTCACGCCGCAGTCGTTGGAGGCGCACAAAATACTCGCGGGAGGATTCTGTTGGCTCTCTCTCGTGGAGGCCGGTGATGATAAGCTCGGCCTTGGCGGGGCCAGACCAGGCCTTGACGACGGCGGTAGAGCTTTCTGGGTCCGGAGAGGCTTGGCTGGCGGTGAGTTTGGGCTGGTCTGTGAAGCGGCCGACGAGCAACCAATGCGTGATTTCCGATGAGCCTCGAGCGCATCTGAGACAAGACACATGCTGACCCTGCGTGCCTCGGACGTAAGAGAGTGACGCCCCTCGCCGGACGAGAAGCTTGACGGATTCGAGCTGTCCGTTGGCACAGGCCGCCATTAAGGCGGATCCGTCCGGGCTGCCCTCGTAGTCCACGCATGCTCCGAGCTCGAGCAAATTTGCCATGACTGTTGTGTTTCCTTCAACCGACATCCTGCACAGGGGGCTCCAAACTAGATGCCCTTTTGGTTGCATATTGGTGATGTGCCGGAGCAAGGTCTCGCCAAACCTTTTCTTGTAGAGCTTGAAGCCTTTGCAGATCCAAGCGATTTGGTCATGGCCCGCAAGAACCCTCCACGGGAATGGAGGGCTCAACTCCATCCTGCAGTCAATATTAACAAGGAGAGAAGTGAAGTTATCAAGTTCCATGGCCAGATGAAGCGGCAAGATTCCGCAGTTATCCTCGGAGTGAAGATCTGCGCCCATTCCACAGACCTTGGCGAAAATGGCTGGGCTTGAGGTTACAGCGGCGTGATGGAGCGTTGTCCACCCATCATAATCGGCGGCTGTGAAGTCTGCGCCGGCTTCCATTAAAGAGTCGACGAGCTTGGGCCAGTCTTCCCGAGCTGCCACTAAAACGGGCGTGAGCACTTCTTTGCCGTATCTCTGGTTGGCATTTGCACCGTGGGCGAGCAATAAGGCAGCGATCTCGCTGTGGCCAGGTTCGTCGCTCTCAATGGCCAGCAACAAGGCTATATCCAGGTCCTTGCACATTCTACTGTCCGCCGTTCCGTGTTGCAAAAGCATCTTAGTGGTTTCGATGTGACCAGCAGAAACAGCAGCGATGAGAGGACTCGGGACCTGGAACGGCGCATGCCCTGTTCTGCAATGTCAAAACGAAGAATTAGCACTGTATTCACCCTTTGCTCTGAATATACATGCATACATACCTTGCCTTGCCCGCACAGGCTGCTCCGTGCTCAAGTAGGATTCGAAGGGCGGTCACATTTCCATGCTCCGCCGCAATCGTGACAAGGTCATTCGGGCCGGTCCCCCCTGGTTCGCTTTGAAATCGGTCAACAAGCAGCCGAAGCAACTCCTCTTGAGCTGCGGTTGTGACTCTCAGAGCAAGTTCTAGAGGAGTCTGGCGTCGTCCATAGGGTGGGTGTCTGCATGAAACCTTGGTGGTCGTCGCGCCGTTCTTGAGCAACCACTGGGCGATTTTGAATCGGTGAGCCGATATCGCCAGAATGAGGGGCGAGCAGCCACCACATCGAAGATCAACATCAACGGGGCAGCCACTGCTGTGGACTTTTTTGCAAAGCTCGAGGTTCCCGGACCGGACAGCATGTTCCAGCGCCTGGGCGCGGCCCTGCTGCTGCAGCATGGGCGAGCTTTGCACCAGTGCCAATGTGGACAACGTGCTGGTCGAACATGTGGGCGGACTGGCAGCATTTTGTAGAGCATCGATGACAGCTTGATCACCCACTTCGTATGCCAGCATCAACGGCGTTATGCCTCGAAAGTCTTCCTGGGATGTTGCGCCATGTTGAAGGAGAACAAGGATGGCAGCAATCTGCCTCCGGCTAACGGCGAAATGCAGGCCTGTGCCACCGTTGTTCGGGTTGCGGAAATTGATGTCCGCCCCCTTGTTGCGGAGATAATCAACTCTATCCGCCAGTCCAACCGATGCAGCATATTGAAGAGGAGTATACCCTTCCGAAGATGGGCGGTCGAGGTGAGCCGGTGGGAAGAGCTGTCGGTCGAAATAGAATCTCAGGCAGCCGACACCGTCCAAGGGTGCAGCAGTAGCAGCGAGGTGAAGCGCACCAATGCCTGATATAGTCGCCTTTTGATTGTTGTGTTTTACAGTCAGAAGGGCGCAAGTTCGGTGCCAATCTATCCTCCAGGAGAACTGTTCTTGGGCGTCAGCGAGCTCCTTCAGGAAACGGCAGCGTCCGAGCCAGGCCGCGGCAAGCGCGGAATCCATCCCGAATCCATCGCACGCCGTTGGATCGGCCCCAAGGAACAGCAATGCCTTGAAGCTATCGTCCCCTGGGCTGCACAAGATGTGGTATACCAATGCTGGCCGGCAGTAAGCAAGCGGCCCCGTCCGGAGATTGGGGTCTGCGCCGCGGCGAATCAGTTCCCCAACCACCCAGGCAGAATTCCCGTATGCTGCGTGGTGAATGAGCCCCAGCTGTTCTTGGCTGGATTCGTTGATATTGTTCAATCCATTTGTGCCTGACGAGTCAAGCAACGTTCGGAACAGAGCCTGCTTGCGTTCGTCCCCGTCCTCGACGCGACACCTGCAAACTTCTTCCAGGCAAGACGGGGTGCCGTGAGATTGATAGAGATCCACTCCCCTCTCCAGCAAGGCATTGACGACTTGAGCATCCGATGAGTTGAATGCGGCTCGCATCAACTTCGCCATCGTCGTTGAACTCTCGAAGGCCGGCCAACACGTCGTCTTTGTGACCATCAACACAATGGATTCCGCTGACAACGGCCAAAGCTCGTTCATGGTTTCCCACTCACGCGGCCCAAAACCATCAAGCATCCGAGCCAGCCCGGATTGGTCTGTGTCAACCTCATATGCCTCAAGGTAGCCGAAATCCACCAGGCAGGAGACAGTCGAGCACACCCTCTCGACCCGCAATACATCAACAAACGGTCCCTGCCGACGTTCTCGCTGCCTGTGAACCGTAGTCGTAAAATAATCCCATGCCCCGGCTTTGGAGAGCGGGCTCCCATGCTCCCGGACGTCCAAGTCAGCTAGTTCGCTGACAATCATAGGAAAGTCCTGGCCGGGACTGAGCCAGAAATTATCGCACGCGTCCAAGTAGTTGTCCAAAGGCAGTCTTCCATTTACCGCCGTCTCACAGCCGTGCGGATATAGCGCTTTGAGCAGTCGCACCGAATTCAATGGCACTCCGGCCTCCAAACGGTGGAGTGGCGTGGGTTGTGACTCCGAGGTAATAACACACAAACCCGAGCCCAAGAGACGCTGGAGGAAGTCCGTGGAGCTGCGTAGCTGAGCAGCAAGTTCTCGGATGTCCATGTGGCGACGCCCATCACTCCATCCGTACATCTCTGCGCAGAACCGTACTAGAATGTTGGCACACTTCTCATGCCCTTCCACAAGCGCCTTCATCAGTGGAGTAAATCCTTCATGGCAGGTTGCCCGTAACGCCCTCTCCACATCGCCGATGTTCGCGATCTTGAGAATTGCTTTCAGCTGTTGGGACTTGTAGTCTTGGAGATTGCAATGCAGCACATTTCTTCCTCTTGAATCTGGTTTGCTGATATCAAGCCCACCCTTGATAAAAACCCTGACGAGTTCTTCCATGATCTCAGTGGAGTCTTCGTCCGATTCTCGATGGTAAAGCCAGTCCCAGACATGAAGCGACGTCTGTCCATCGTCGTTCACAACCGACGGTAAAAGGCCAGCCTCAAGCAGTCGAATCGAGATATCAAGACGATTCTTCAAAGCATTGTCTTCGGAAACCTGGGTGGCAAGGTGTAGCAAAGACTCTCCATCCATCCGGATACCGTCGAGATCCAACCGAGGGTCATCGCTCAAACGATCCCAAGAGTCAGTGTCGGCTGATCTGACAATGCCAATGACCCACTCAGACAAGGCACCCTCGGCAAGCCAAATCCTGGGGTCAAGAACTAGCTTAGACGTAAATGCGGAAAGGCCTGGTTCCAGCCGGAGAAGATCCTTCCAAAACTGAGAAAACAAAGGCAATGAATCTGGGAAACTCTTGACAGAATGATTCATGAACGAGAAGACAGGCTGGAAAACTTGGCCGAGTGAGTCCCGGTCCAGTGAACCCCGGAAATGGGAATAATGTCGCAGGCAATCGTAGAAGGATGACAACGTCATATCCGTGATGGGGATGGCCCGGCCCAGAAGCAAGGTGATCGGGGTGAATTCTCTCAAATCTTTTGCGGTCCAGGCCGCGGCCTGTATCAAGGATATGTCTTCCCAAGGTGGAGACCAATCAGAAGATTTCGCTCCTGCAGCAAGCAAGGATTCGACTGTCCCAGTTATGGAACAAACGTGAGGGCATGGAGGCTGTGTTCCCCAGCGCAGTGGTCGGTAGAACCAGTCAAAAGCTCCATCCTTCCAGTCGGTTGAGTCGGCCCAGCGGCGGACGCCAGCAACAGCGCAGTGCAATGGTGTGCCCAGCGGGCTCGGACGATTGGCTGCAGAAGTTGGGTCATCGAGATCGCCAAGGTGCTTCGCGCAGATGTCGGACAGTCCAAGGATGGCGGCAAGGTGAAGGGGCCGAAAAGCTTCATCGAGTATCGATGACGTTGCCAAAAGGAGCATATCCGGATTGTCGCGGTCCAGGACGTCGTTGACCCTCCTCCAGTCGCTCCTTAACACTGCAACGCGATGAAACTGCAGCCTGAACGTCACGGCCCAATGGACAAAGGCTGGTGTCTTGCAAGGATCAAAAAGCCGTGTCGCTAATTCTGCAAGGACTGGGTCTTTCCAATGGCCACGCGCGTACACGGACCAGAAAACTGAAGCGTATTCGTAGAATGGATGCGTAGCATTGTCTCGGACGAGCTTCTCGAGGCTTTCCATGGTCGCTTCTGGAGCCTCATAGAAGCTCTCAAGCAGGAGATAGCGCAGGGCTTGGACGGCAAGTAGCCGAGCGCAGTTCGATTCCGAGATTCTGAACTCTTCGAGGCCTAGAGCCACGAGGTCATCGCTGTCGAGGAATTCGCTCACGGAAAAGTGGGCGAACTCGAGCCGGCGCCCATCGAGTGACTTTCTGACCAGGCTGCTGCAGAGGCTAGACAAAGTCTCTTGGTGAATGATGTCGCCCGGACCGAGGGCGTTCCGCTTTCCAGAGACGGAAACCGCATGCTCTAGCTCGGAGATCGAGAGAGCTGGGTGGGCAAACCCGATAAAGTTGAGGATCATCTGGGCGAGAGCAGCCCGCTTCCGAGGGATGCGCTTGAGAATTCGACTGTACGTCTCGAAAAGCGTCGGCGGAAGCGTCTGGAGCGCCTCTCGGCATTCTTGGTCTGTCAGACAAGTGCAAAGGTGATCGAGTTGGCAGGCAACCCAGCGAAACCTAAAAGATTATTATTATTATTGAATTAGTAAACTCTCACAGAAAACGGACTTCGGATCGGGATACTAACATTCCGCCGGCACCGTCGGTCAACTTCTGAACGATTTCCTCCTTCAGCCTAGGATCGTGCAAGCGAAGTCTTCTCGTCCGAACTCGCTCTTCGATCTGGGCCGTGACGTACTCGGTGACGTCCTCGGTGTGAGCGGCGATCTCGACGTTCTCATAGCCGTCCTGTAAGTAGCCTCGAATGCTGGCCTCATCTCGGCTCAGCAGAGCGATGCTTGATCGCTCCTGGTTCTCCGCCCAGGAAGAAATAGCACCGACGACCTGATCGACATGTTTGTCACATTCATCGAGGCCGTCGACAATGAGGTAGGTTCGGTCGAACTGGAGGAGCATGCTGGAAAGTACCGTTTGAAGGCCATCGACGGTTGGATTCCGGGCCAGTTGGTGGTTGGCGTGTAGCTCGTGATAATACTGGGCCAAGATCAGGTATGCTGCGTCGTTTTGCCTGGCCAGTTGAGACGCGATAGCTCTAGCACACGCCGCCGCTCCTCATCCATCTGGATCCGCGCTGTGATCTTCCTGGTATCTCTGACCTCGGTGAGAATTTCGGAAACGGATGTTTGGAGACTGCTGCTCAACGCAAGGCAGCGGAGGATCCCGTTCATCGAGTCAGCGGCGATGGCCATCCCAATGCTTTCCTTGTGCCTTGACAGCTCAGACATGAGCTCTTTGATGCGATCCGTCGAGAGCGGCCATTTCAACTTGCGCTGCAGTGCGATGAAGTGGCTCGTGCTTTCCAGGTCTTTCTCCGCCTTCCTCAGCTCGGCGTGGAGGAGAGACAGGACGCGATGGCAACCGTCGATATGGTGCATGCGTAAGGTGGCATCGAAGGGCTCGTCCTCCAGGGCGCGTGTCAATCTCGAGAGGCTGTTGAGCATGCCACCGAGAGCATTCACCTCGGCGGTCCAGGTTTTGGCCTCTTCGGCCGCATTGCTCGCTGATTTGACGTACTTGACGAGACGGGTAAACACGAGATCAACAAGTGTGATGACGCCGGCGATGCTAGCCGCGATTGACAGAGGGTCGGCCATGGCGGTTTGGTGCCGACGAAGCTGCGATGCGGGGTTGTGTGTTGAGAGGAGGAAGGCGACGCGCCTACGCGGCGCTGGACCTGGCGGGGTTGAGTGTCTTGACCTGTCACCTGTGTGTTCACACACGTCAAGGCTGGCCTGAAAACGCCACGGTGTCTGCCCTCTGCGCGAGCACAGCCCCGGGCTTTCAATCAGGCTCTCAGAGCTGGGGCGTGGCGCTCTCGGATTGGTTGGTGGTCCTGCAGCTGGCCGTCAGCAGCCACAGCTCGACTTCTTAACGGAGCGAGAAAAGACAAACGTGCGAGGAGTCATTCCAGCCCAAGATTCAGGTAGTTTTCTTTTTGAGGTGGCTCTTTGGGACCGTAGTGTTTGGATTTTGGGACCGTAATGCCCCACCCACCTGACAACCGCAACACCACGTTCCCTTTTCCTACAGATGTTAGTCGAGCATCCTATTTCAACTTTTGATACGCAGGAGCGCGCTAGATAAAAAGAGAATTGATGTAAGCTAATTTGCTAGCAATAAAGTCGTGCAAAACTGTGAATATATAGGTACAGGGCGGGTAGCGCAGCGATATAGACAGTGCACAGACAGGCAGGGTCAGGAACACACTCGGCAATCATGCTCTCAACACTATATTCTCTACTTCTTGCAAAGCCTTGCTTGAAAAAAAAGATAGGTCCTTAAATTTTACTTTATTCTCAAGCGATCTAGTGCTTGCTAAAGCCGGATAATTTAGAAGGTTAAAGAGTAAGAGAAAATGTCAAATTGGAGATGGAATAGAAGGGAAAATGAGTGAACAGGGCTAGAGTTCCATATGTATGCATTTATCAAGTAGGGTACGGTCCCAAAATCCAAACACTACGGTCCCAAAGAGCCACCTCTTCTTTTTGAGCGTGGTCGGGACGTTGAGCGAGAGATACAAACACGGCAATGGGTGAAATGCAATACACGTTGTCTACCTAGGTGGACAGAGATCTCGCAGCGACCAAGAAGGCCGAATTCCAGCAACCGATGGCCTAGCAAGGCGACGGTTTCCATATCAAGGCCCTGAACAACTCAACATCCTCAACCTCCCTCGCTTCCAACTCCTCCAGCTGGACGGGATCGTCTCCTCCGCGGCAGACCCTCCAGCACTTGTCGTACACCTTGACATAACGAAGCTGTGGTGCTGCTGCAGCGAGCAGCCGGGCGGCCTTTTCCAACGCATCGCCGCTGAGCAGGCACTCGCTGTCGAAGTTCGCCAAGACGGCCAGTTGAGTGAGGTTTGCGAGCTTGCCGAGGGCGTCGACGAGCAACCCAAAATCCTCAAAGCCGCCCTCGGCCTCCGGGTCCTCGCCGAGATGGACGGTAAGCCCCTCCAGCGTCCCCTCGTCTCCCGACACAAGGTCGGCAAGCACCTCCTTGGCAGTAGGAATGTCCTCGAGGTCATCGCCGTCGTCGTCCAGCAAGTCAACCTGGCTGCGCTGCAGATCAATGTCTATCATGCGCGGGTGCATGGGAAGACAAGGAAACTTGGGGTCCGGCCGAAGAAGCGCGGCTAACTCGTAGCCCCAACATTGCCTTTGGCATGTGATGGCCAATGGTCTCATCAGTTCATCGTCAAAACCGCCGAGGTCGGCAAAGTACTCGTGGATGTCCCTCTGGTAGTTGGCAAAGCTGACGCGGCGCAGGTTGGGAGCACACAGGACGTCCAAGGCAAGGAGGCAGCCCGATTCATCCCCGTCGTACATGGGGACGATGAGGCTGCCCTCCCACACGCCGCGGTTCTCGAGGTGGATTTCCTCGAGGTATTCGAGGTCGGTTAGGGTCGTCAGGCCGCCAAATTCAAACGGGTGCACGGCGGTTCCGCAATTCAGAGACCGGAGGCGCAGGGGCTCGGGCACCGCGTCGCCATAGTCAAAGCACAGCTCGTCGAAAAATGCGTCAAACTTTGGGAGCTCCTCAAGCGCGTCGTAGCGCGCGAGGGTCTTGGGCGACAGCGAGAGCCTCAGCTCCTGTAGGTCGGAGGAGTTCTTGAGCACCTGGATGATCTGGGCCCTCCACCAGGGCAGCTCTTCGTACAAGTTCTCGAGCGTCAGCGCCTCCAGGCCCGAGAACACGGTCAGGTCGGGCGTTCCGAAGCGGGCGCGCTCGTCCATCCGCCACCCCTCAGGTTGCACAAGTTCGCTGTAACCTATTGCATCGCCCATGTCTAGGGGAAAGGTGATGTGTAGTGCCTTGATTCTCGGGCACGATTCTCGGAGCGTGTTTACGGTAGCAACGGCCAGGGGCAAACCGGAGGACCTGGCCAGCAGTCAGCGCGGCTCAAGTTGCGACGAGTTTGTGTCGACTTGCCGGAAACTCTCCAGGCGAGGCACTTGGGGCAGTATCTGAATCAGGGCCTCGTGGAAGCAGTCCTCGTTGAGGCCGGGGTCCTTGGTGATGGAAAGCGACCGGACATGGTTGAGGTATGGGCAGCCGTCGACGGCGAGCAGCACCACGTCGCTGCCAGTGAGCCTCAGATCCTGGTACAGCAGTGGCGAGAATACAGCATTGAAGATCTTGTTGACGAGGCGGAGGGTGGCCAGGCGCTTGCGGGAAGAAATCTAGACGCGATGCAGCCGACTCAGCAATTTGCATGGGGAAGAGTGAGCGGGTTGGCTGCGCAATCCACGCACCTCGTCGGCCAGGCAGCGCAGAAGCTCGGGAATGCTGGCAAATGTCGAAGGCGCCGACATTTCCAAGACTATGGCCGCCGGGTACGAATAAACCGAGACGCCTATCTATCGGGTCTGGTAAAACTCGACGCGAGGTGTGGTCAGGAGAGAACTTGAAACAAGCAACGCCAAGAGAGCCCGTCGAAAGCTGAGGCAGGGTTGCCGACCTGCCCCGCATCACAACGTCCCGCAACAACTAGGACGTGAAGAAGGATATCTGCTGAGCGCCGAAGGAATGCGAGGCACAGAAGTTAGGTGATTAGAATCCTTTCTCGGGGTTGACAAGCAAGCTGAACTTGTCAAATAGCCTCGAGGCGAAGGAAGACAAAAACCACCCTCGCCGAGCAAAATGTTTTCGGGCAGACTCCACAGCCTGTTGCAGACGGAGAGATGTTCCACAGCACTCTATATGACAAACATTTTCTATCTAACAAGTAGGGTACCTAAATACAATCTCGTGTAACCGGACGCATCAACACAACATGAACTCAACATCCTTGCGAGGAACATCCCGGTACTCCCCGCTGCTGTCTCTCCAGCAGTTGTGAAGCAGTTGCCCCTTCATTATGCCATAAACATAGCCATCTCCTTGCAGCCGCCACTGATCTCTCTGGGCGGGACGCAGAATAAATGGCTTTCCGCTCCCGTACAGAATGCAGAGAGCATCGCCCTTCTGGACATCAGCAGGCCCAAGTCCCATATGGCCGCTTTCGGTGACAAAGAAAGACCTGTCCTTGTTTGCCTGGAAGAGCTCCTGCAGCAATGGCTTGCAGTACGCCTCGACCCTTCGCTCGAGCGGCTTTTTGGGTTCAAAGTCCTGCGGGACCTGCATGCTTCCGACCAAAACCTCGAATTGGTGTGGCTTTTTTGCCTTCGACGAGCCTTTGCCCTCCATGAATAAAAATGGTCCAATTTTCTCCAGAAAGTCGCAAGAGAGACACTTCAGGAGCACCCGTTTGGGCTCAAAGCCATTGTCCTTGGAAATCCCCGGCGTGTCCATGAAGGTGGTCAAGGTCGCTCTCTTGAACAGGTATTGCGCCAGAGTGAGGTTGCTGGCCGCAGGCTCGCGGCAAGGTCGGAGGAGGTCATTCTCGCTCCTGAATCGAGGGGTGGCGTACCCTACCAAGTCAATGACGAAGCCCTTGACGCCCAGAACGGTTCTTCCCTGGTAAAACTTGGCATCCAAATTCCAAGCGCCGCCATCCGCACTGATTCGCACGTCGCCGTTGAACGTGAACTGGCCGTAGGGGTCTCGCTCTTGGACGTCCACGACATGGCGATGCAAGAGCGGCAACCAGCTTTGAGCCTGCCGGACTTCAGGCAGGCGGTTGCCTTCGATGACCCTCAATGAATTCTGGGCGGTGATCATGTGTTCGGTGAACCGTCGTTGGAGTTCCTCCACCGTGATGCCGTAATCCGGAGCAATGGCCGCATTGTCGGTGTCCCTCATCAGGCCCAGAAGCGCGTAAATCTTGTCCCGATCATCTGACGCCGCAAAGAGGACTGTGGACTGCCAAAGATCAAACAGATTCAGCAAGCAACTCCTTGCATGAACCGACAGCATGATGGCTTTCTGGGCGTAGTCCGAACCCTCGTGGCGCGCGCGAAGGGCGCAGAAAGCGCTGTAGACCTCGTCGAATGTGGCCCAGCGGTTGCCGCAGCCGATGGCGCACTGCTTAGGATTTGCCGCCAGTTCCTGAAGAATCCACATCCTCGTCCAGTACGGCCGAGCGCACAACGTCTCAAACGCAGCCGACTCAACCGAACCCTTTTCCAAGATCTTGGTGTACTGCCTTTGTTTGACCAGATCCATGGCCAAGTCGCTGTTGGAACTAGCCTCGCCCAGCCATGCGAGGACTTTTCTCGCCGAGGAGTAGATCTGCCGCATGAGCCGTACCTGTTGCTCTCGCTCGTCCAAGTCGCTCTGGTTGATGCACAATGCGTCCACCCACAGAAGCCTCGGGCGATCCTCAAGTCTCAGGTGTCTCAAGGCAGCATCCAAATTTGATGTGACCTTGATGGGCCGTCCGTTCACGTTGATGAGCCGTCGGTCCTTCGGATTGCCCCAGGTGTATGAGAGGGCTTCGTACTCTGGCCCCGCATCCAGTGACACTTGCGTCAGCTTCACGCTGATTTTGGCATTCCAGTCTCCGGCGGAGAGCTCCAAGACGCGGATGCTTCGATTGTTGGTGTCCAGGGCCTCGTAGATTGGATCGGATTTCCGCCAGAAACACTGTCTGGCCCGAAGCAATACTTTCTTCCACCACTCGTTTCGGGACATGGTGCCACAGGGAGATAGACGACGTCAGGTGTATTTTGGTGTTGCTTGCGCTCGAATGTGTGGAAACAGAGGGAAAATTACTGAGGAGGAAGTTTTCAGCTCGGAATTGACTCCAGCTTGTCAGCGAAGGGGAAAGAAAGCCCAGCTGAAAGCCTCCCGGCTTTTCCAAGACGCTATTCGGCGCCACAGAAACTGCGCCCCGCACCCGGCAGCAAAGCCACGACATGAGTCTGACCAGCGCCTTGACCAATCTTCTGATTTCCCTCCAGACCGCTCACTCGCGGCATACCAATGCCATGAGGCTGAAGTTGGCGTTCCCTCCCTCACGCGCCATGTAATCCCGAATGACCTCAACCCCGCCGGGAGCGAGCACGTCCTCCCCCGGCCCGAGCACCGCCCCTCGATCAGTCGGACCTCTGCGATCGCCATCCAGCTCGTACAGCCGGCCATTGCTCTGGGACTTGACAAAGCAAAGATAGTGGAAGTAAACTTCGTCTTCGGCGTTGGGGGCTTGCGACGAGCCCTTCTGGGCGACTTTGGCGTAGGCCTTCTCCAGCGCTTCCGAGTTCTCGAGAACGGAGAAGCGTTCGTCGGGGGGCATGGATGAGCAGGTGTTGATGATGGTCGCCATGGGGGAGTCCGTCCCTGGTTTCTGTCAGCCACGAGGGCAGTGGTAGGACCGAGGAATCGAGGCCTGAACTGACCAAGCAGCCCGCGAGTTGCACCATTGCTCAGCGCGTGCAGGATGGCGTAGAGGCCGCAGGCATTGTGGATGGTTTGCTTGTACCAAACAATGTTCCCATCCTTGTTGTTACTGTCCTCGTACGTCGCATCTTCGATGGCCTTCCGCCTCTCGTAATCGTCTGTGGTGGGAAGCACGAGGATCAGCGCGAGTGCAGGGCGGGGCAGCAGATCGGGC